>Ga0153954_1000019_pt1 | contig 175300 bp, 140 predicted proteins | sample TSFL038MetaG_FD_102277 | JGI IMG/M metagenome (GOLD analysis project Ga0153954, IMG submission 102277) | Attine ant fungus gardens microbial communities from Florida, USA - TSFL038 MetaG | ecosystem: Host-associated > Fungi > Mycelium > Unclassified | place: USA: Florida, Wekiwa Springs State...
ACCGTTGAGCCATAGACCGACACGCAGCTTGCTGGTGTAATTGGCCGCATACCGCGCATCCAGCACCACCGCGCCCGGAAATTCATGCTGGATTCCGAGGGAAAAGATCTTTTCCCTCGGAATTTTGCGATCCGGGAAATCTTCCTGGCCGATACCTTCGCCCACATCGGTCAGCAGTCCAAGCGAGTCGGCTGGCGGCTTGTTCACAACGTTGTTTACGTTCGAAAAGGGACTGCCCTTTTGGAAGTAGTTGGTTGGGGTATTGCTGTCCAAACTGGCAATGAAGGGCGTGTTCGCATTCGCGCCGCTGGCATTGCCGCCTTCCAGTCCGTAAGAGTACAGGAGCCCCCATCCGCCGCGAATTACATCTTTGGGGCCAATGGCATACGCAAACCCAATGCGCGGACCGATATCCGTCCAGTCCAGGTCGTACGCGCTGCGTGGCTGGCCGTTATAACCGGCGAATAGAAGCCCGCCGTATACATTACCGGGAGTCGGAACACCGGCAGCGGCCCAGGCAGCCTGGTTAGCTCCGTTGCTGATATTCGCCGCGTAATTTGGATCGCTGGTAATCGGGTTCACGCATGTAAGGCACAGGCCACGATCCAGCAGGTTATTACGTTCGCGCAATCCGCGCTCCACATCCCAGCGCAAACCGAGGTTCAGCGTCAGCTTGCTGTTCACGCGCCAGTCGTCCTGTACATAAATGGCATATACCGGCTGTCCTACAGCTTGTGTCAAGTCCCAACTGATACCGCCGCTGGTTGGATAGCCAAGCAGCATGGAAGCCAAACCTGAGCCGTTGGGATGCTTAGCTCCTGTATCGCAAGGATTATTTGGATCCGGCGTTGCTTGCCAGCAGCCGCGATTTTGCGTGTCATACTGTGTAAATTGAGACTCGAACGAGAAGTTGCCGTTGCCTTGTCCGACGTTGCCGAAACTGTTGTACTGGAATTCGTAGATCATGCCACCAATGTGAATGTTGTGCGAACCCCAGGTCTTCGTGAAGTCCGTATCAAAGCCGATGGTATTGCTGACGCCTGCACTCGGCGTGTTGCCTATATAGTTCGGTAATTGGTCTCCGCTGATTTCAGGAAGATCCTTCAGCGTAGTCGTAGGCGGTAGCGGCATGGTCAGTCCAATACTGGCCGGATCTACCGCGTCGTTCAGGTTACCATCCCAGGCGCTTTCAAGATAGCGCGTAAATGAAAACTTGAAATCTCCCAACAGGGTGGGCGAAAAGACGTGGGTAAAGTCCTGTGTGGCAACCCAGTTCTCTCTTACGTGGTTGATATTGCCCTGCGCCGCAACACCAGGGAATCCATTCTGGTTACGGTTCTCAGTGCCCTTCTGCCACTCGAAGTAGCTGTACATCTTGGTCGCCTGGGTCAGGTTGTAGTCTACGCGGATCATCGGCTGGTTATAGTCGTACACATCCGGCGTACTGGCCGTATAGTTGTTTGCAGTCGCATTGTTTTGCCCGCCGGGGAGGTTCGGCAAGGGGAGAATTTTCAGCAGCGCCGCGCCAACGACATTGATTTGCGTGCCGGGAATCTCGTCGCCCGGAAACTCCTTCTGCGCGATTGTGTTGCCGCCGCACTGGGCCAGCGTGGCGCCGGGCGTCAAGCAATACGCCGTCCCAGGTTGGTAGATGGGGAGTCCATTTGGGTACGCTATGGGGTCCAATGCCCCAACCAGGCTGAAATCAACACCGGGGTTTCCGTTGTACCCCGGCCGCAGATACGCAGGAGGGACATGCTGAAGAGTCTGGCCCGCCAGCGACTCGCGATATCCCTCGAACCCGAAGAAGAAGAACAGCCTGTTCCGCTTGACTGGACCGCCCACCGTGATGTGGAACTGATTCTGGACCCAGCCGCCTCTCGGCGTGCCTTGAAGGTTGTTCTCGAAGTTGTTGGCGTTCATAAGCGCACCTTCGTACGCTTCATCCGCCGTGCCGTGAAATTGATTGGTGCCGTTCTTGGTCGACATGGTGACGGTACCGCCGCTCGTGCGGCCATACTGCGCGTTGTAGCTCGTCGTCATCACGTTCGCTTCCTGAATGGCGTCGATATTCGGAGACACGATCCAGGAACCTGCGCCGTTCTGCGCAGCCGTCTGCTGAGTGATGTTGGTGCCGTTCAAGGTAAATTGGTTGGTACCCGAGACGCCGCCGCCCAAGGTGTAGGCGTTCGTTACGTCCCAGCCGCGGGTTCCAGAATAACCGCCGGGACCGAACTGTGTCTGCGTGAACTGGCTTCCAGGAGTGGTGCCGATCAGCATGTACACCTGCGAGCCATTCAATGGTACGCTCTCAAGCTGGCGCGAATCGATCACTGTATTGCCGGAAGCGCTGGCCGTTTCGAGTTCAGGCGGCGCCGTGGTGACTTCGATCTTTTCAGACGCTGCCCCGACTTCAAGCTTGAAGTTCTGCGTGAACGAATCAGAGGCCTTGAGCAGGACGTTGTCCTGAATGGCGCTTTTAAAGCCGCTTGCTTCTGCCGTCACCTTGTAGGTTCCTGGCAGAACATAGGGGATGTAGTAAACGCCTTTGTCTGTGGTTTTGTTGGTGTAACTGGTCCCCGTAGAAATTTCTGTAGCTGTCACCGTTGCACCACGAACTACCGCACCCGAAGGATCAGTCACCTGCCCCGTCAGCACAGCACGAAACTCTTGTCCAAAAGTTAGATGTGCACACAGAACAGCTAACACTAACAACAGTGTCGCTATTCCGCTCCCTATGGTGCTTCCCGAACGCACGCACCACGCCCGACTGCTTGCTTGAACTCCCTGCATTACAGCCTCCAAAGTTTCTGCTCTAGCCGCATCAAAAACTGCATTTTGACACGGCAAACAAGTTAATTATTTGCTTTCATGGAAACGCTCCCATCGTATATGGGAACGTTTCCATGCGAAATGGTAACGATTCCACTTGCACGAGAATTTTTCCCCTAAGTCACGATATTGTCAATGCCTCTTATCATTTTTCTTTCAGGTCACACTCGCGCCCTGAAGATTCGCGTTCTCTCATCAAGACTGGCCACTGCCAGTTGGGAGCAATCAGATGAATTTTGAACGCGACATCTCCCCTAAGCACCATATGAGCGTAGAGCTGCGGAAACGCGAGTTAGCAGAGTACGAAATTGAAGAGAATGCGGAATCAAATCCGCCAAATTATAGCTACCGGGGTTACTTTCTACACCCCACCCCGTTTTTCTATCTGGATGCGTATCCTCGATAAGCACAGTAATATGCCTACGTTGCATCCGTTTGCAAAACTATCATTAAAAGCTATACCCAGGCAACAGCCATGAAAAAACTCACCGCAAATGTCCTCGACTGTATAGACAACTCAGAGAAGTCTGACACGCACAATATGATTGTGCCCATCCTTTGCTTGAAACCGTCTCGATTTTCGCAGGCAATCAAACGATAGCCGCCACGCCCTCCGGTCGGTTCAACTCCATCGCCTCTGCAATTACATCTGTGTACTTCAGCCCTGTGCCGGTGTTAAATAGAATTACGCGATCCGAAGCTTTCAAAAACCCGGTCGCCAATAGCTTGTCATAAGCTGCCGTAACACTTGCTCCCTCCGGGCAAAGCAGCAGTCCCTCATTCCGTGCCCAGTCGCCCAGCGAAGTCAAAATATCGTCATCGCTAATCGCCAACGCCAACCCTCCCGACTCCCGCAGAATATCCAGAATGATCGTATCGCCATACGGCTTTGGTACACGAAGCCCCGCTGCAAGTGTCTCTGCATCCTTCCACATCTGGCTTACCTCTGCGCCTTCGTTGAATGCCTTTGCCACTGGAGCACAACCCGCTGCCTGCACCGCAATCATCTTCGGCCGCTTGCTGCCGGGCTTTATCCAGCCAATCTCTTCCATTTCGTCAAAAGCCTTCCACATCCCAATCAGCCCCACACCTCCACCTGTCGGATAAAAGACAGCATCGGGATATTCCCAGCCAAGTTGCTCAACCAACTCGTATCCCATCGTCTTCTTCCCTTCCACGCGGAAAGGCTCCTTCAGTGTAGAAACGTCAAACCATCCCTCCTGCTGCTTGCGTTCCGCCACCATCCGCGCGCAGTCGGAGATCAACCCATCCACAAGCGTCACCTTCGCGCCATGCGTCATCGCCTCCACGTAGTTCGCAGAAGGCACATCCTTCGGCATAAAGATATGCGCCTCAATTCCGGCCGCCGCCGCATACGCCGCTAGAGCACCTGCAGCATTCCCCGCTGAAGGAACCGCCAGCTTTGTCAGCCCATAATGTTTGGCCATCGAAACAGCCGCCGCCATCCCACGTGCCTTAAACGTCCCAGTCGGATTGGCACCTTCATCTTTCAATAACGCGCCCGCATAGCGCTTGCTCTGCAGCATTGGCGTCCAACCCTCGCCCAGTGTCACTGGCTGCACATCGGGCAATACCGCACTGTAACGCCACATCCCGCGCCATCCCTTGGAAGAACCGGCAACCACATCCTCCGGCCTGCTCCTATGCAGCGCCGAAAGATCATAGCGAACAAACAACGAGCCAGCCGGCTGTGTCAGGCACTCCGTGCAAATGGTCTGCGGGGTTTCTGCAGAAAGATGAGCATGGCAACGTGAGCATTCCAGGTACGCTATTTGAGGCATTGTTTATCCATCAACTCCAGTGATATTTCATATATTACAGCTTATGGCGCATCGGCATTGGATAGAATACGTAAGTCACCATGCACCGAATAGCCAGGCTCAAACGCGTCAAAAATCTCACCACACTCGCATACGACAGCATCAAAGCCTACATTCTCCGCGAGGACCTCGACGAAAGCGCTAAGCTTACCGAGGAGCTTCTGTCCGGGCAATTGGGGATCAGCAAATCGCCCGTGCGTGAGGCTTTAAACAGTCTTGCCACTGAAGGTCTTGTGCGTATTGAGCCGCGGCGCGGCGCGTATCTGCGCCAGTTTTCCCGCCAAGAAGTGTTCGACCTTTACAACCTTCGTGAGGCGCTTGAAGTCTATGCTGTAAGCGTCACGCACATTACTCCCAAACTCATCGTTGAGATGCGCAAAAGCATCCTGCATACGGAAAAGCTCCTCAAGGCTCATGACAAGCAAGGCCACATCGAAGAAGACATGCGCTTTCATGGATTGATAGCCAACGCTGCTGGCAATGCAGAACTCTGCCGTGTTCTCGCTAATGTCCAAAGCCAAATCTGGCTCTGCCGCAGAAAAACCTACAGCCTTTCGTCTTCCACCTCACCAGATGCACACCGCGCCATCCTTGCAGCCTTTGAGAAAGGCGACCTTAAAGCTGCACAAATCGCTATGCGCAAGCACATCACACTTGTTCGAGATCGCCTCATTGCCTTCATAGATAGCAAAAACTAGCCTGCAGCCCTAGGATGTGTCATCAAACTAGCCAGATATGTACACAAGGGAGTTCAGCGGCATCGAGGCTATTTCCGGGCACAGCTTTGAAAGACCAAAATGCATCTGATCGAAATCCATGCAAGCTCCGCAACTGCTGTAAGGCAAGTTGCAAATCGACGGTCATACTCTCCGCCTGGGGGTGTATAGCGACTAACCTGTCTTCCCATTTACATCTACGTGTACACTTACATGCCCTCCATCCCCCATTGAACCTTCAAGCATAGCCACAACAATACGCGTTAATTCTTTACAGCAAGCGGAAGTTGCCATGGCAACTCTCAGCCGTCCTTTCATTGACAATCTCAGAAAAATTGAATACATAATTGCATACGATATTTAAACGAGGTGATTGATGACTGCAAATCGCCGCGAGTTCTTGCTAGGGGCTGCCACTTTTGCGGCCAGTACTTCTCTTCCCTCCCTTGCTTTAACTGCGCATGACACCGCGGCGGAAGATTCGTCACAGTCTGTTCGTGCCAATTCTCCGTTTGTTCTTGAGTTCAGTGAAGGCGCACTGACCAGTCTGCGCTTTGCCGCTGATGCCTTTTCAACAAACTACGTTGCAACAGGGCAAAGGCTTGGTCATGTCGAAATCACATGGAGGCATCCCAACGGCTCATGGCAAAATTTCCGCTCATCAGAGGCCAAAATATCGAATGACTCTACAGGTACGTATATTGCGCACGGTGATAACGGTGACGCACTCAGCGTAACCATTCGATTAGAGCCACAAAACAACCTGCTCCGTTGGTCAATTGCGCTGTCTAACCTGTCTTCTGGCCCGATCGAGGTTGGTGACATTGCTCTTCCATTGCCAATGCATTCCAATTTCGACGGCAAGGAACCTCCAACTGCATCTGTTCTAAAACACAGCTTCATCTCTGGACACGGTTCGTTTTTGTTCTGGATGCGCTCCAACAGCGTTGGTCCATATCTGGTGATGACGCCAGAACACAACACGTCCCTAGAATACTGGGACCATATGCCACCCACCAAAGGTCAACGCCCTACATATCGGGTCTATATACACTCCGCCGCCATTGGCAAAGCCATACAGGCGGCCGGAGGTCGCTGGCGTCAGCCACATACGAGCATCGTACTGGCTCAAGCTGGAAAAGACAGCGCGAAGTATACATACGCTTTTCAACTAGCTTGGGCGCAGGATTACGCAGCTGTGCGCCAGCGACTTGTGGATGCAGGAGCAATCGATGTTGAGGTAGCACCTGGGATGACGGTACCGGCAGATCTGTCCACCTGCATCGCCGTCCGGTCGCATGAGCCAATCAAAAGCATCGTCGCCGAGCATCCAGAGCAAACAACGATTGAACCTCTTGGCGAAAAAGACGGGCGCAAACTTTACCGCATCAAGTTCAATCGACTTGGCGAGAATATGTTGACTGTAAATCACGGCACAAATCGTGTAACGCTGCTGGAGTTCTTTGCCGCAGAGCCATTGGAGACACTCATCCACAAACGTGCAGCTTTCATTGTCAAACACCAGGTCCGCGATACAAGCAAGTGGTACAACGGTCTGCTTGCAGAATGGAACATGGACTCTCAGATACAGTTAGGGCCAGATAACTATGATCACATCAAGGGCTGGCGCGTATATGAGGTGACGTGTGACGATCCCGGATTGAGCAAACCAGCTTACCTGGCCAGCAAGAATGCGGAGTTTCCCAATCAGGTTGAAGTGGAAGCACTGGACTATTACATCGAGCACTTTGTATGGGGTGGTCTGCAGCGAACCACGGAAGAAACCAATAGTTACGGCATCTACGGCATTCTCGACTGGAAGCAGAACCGCGATAGTAGTGATCCAGGCCCCAAGGGCAAGCTCCACATCTGGAGATGTTATGACTATCCGCACATAATCGTGATGTACTTCAACATGTACCGCATCGCCCGTGACTATCCGGGAATAAAAATGAACCTGGATCGCGCTACATACCTCGAGCGGGCATTTGGTACCGCACTCGGCATGTTTACTATTCCCATGCGCGTCACCAACTGGTCTGCATATGAAACAGGCTTTTATAACGAGGCTGTCATTCCGCAACTCATTGAAGAGCTTGATCTAGTCGGCAAACATGATGAGGCTGCACAGTTACGTACACACTGGGAGAAGAAGGTGGCGTTCTTCGTCGGCAGTGGCCCGAACCTCTTCGGATCAGAATATGCATTTGACTCCACGGGGTTTGAATCAACCCAGGCTATTGCACGTTATGCCCTCGATCACCCGACAATACCAGGGACCACTCCGGAGGCAATCGCGAAGTTTTCCGTCACGCAAATTCGGGCTAATCTCTTCTGTCGTGGCGTTCTCGAAAAGGCTTATTACTATTACGGCAGCGACTATCGCGGTGGAGCGGGCGACTCTTTCACACTGTCCTATATGTCACCGATGGGAGGTTGGGGGGTGCTAAATCACGCGCTATATGATCACCGTGAGTCGGATGCCACGATCCGTCTCGGATACGCTTCCTTTCTCAGTTCGTGGTCCCTGATGAATACTGGCACACACGAAACCGAATTTGGATACTGGTTTCCAGGCGAAGCAAACGATGGCGGCACAGGCGGTGGCTTTGAACCGGCAGCATATGGCATGACGTGGCTTGGACAGCCGCACCATCGTGGCCCGTGGTATTACTCCTCAGAAACAGACTTGGGCTACTGCGGTGCGCTGCGAGCCGCTGCAACTATCGTTGCAGACGATCCTGTCTTTGGGAGCTTCTGCTTTGGCGGCGAGATGCACACCGAGAAGGCATCTCTATACATTGTCCCGCGCGATGGGGTACGCAAGCGCCTGTACCTCCGCATAGCCGGTCATCAGGTCGATCTCGAGTTAACTGGCGCGCGATTCGTCAAAGAAGGACCCATCCAGTGGTCTCCAGATCCGCAGAGATTCCTCTTCAGGCTGGAAACGGATGCTACAACCAATGGTGAGGTACGGCTTACTATCGCAGGTTTGCCGACACGAAGCTACAGAATCATCTGCGGTCAGGAGATAAATGAATTCCATCCTGACGGGAAAATATCTCTGCAACTCCATGTTCCTGCTGGAAGTTCAAACGTTAAAGTGGAAATCATGCGAATCTAGCTGTACCGAGCACCGGCATCTTTTCCGGCTTCTGGCGTTCGTCCAACCATTGCAAGGAAATTGGCCATGACGAAATTACTCTGTCGAATCGCCAAACTCCTTCAAGTCACGTTCTTAAGTCGGCCATCCCCGCCGCTCTTTCCTTCGCATATGCTCAGACTTCAACCAGTATCTCTCATACAGTAAACGAAGCAGACCATTTACGCTTCTTCCTTGCGAATCAGGCTATACTTCGCAGCGAGGCTAAAGCGTAACCGTATGCATTCCTGCCGTCTTCTCTTCGCTGCTATGCTTGTCGCGTGTTCCTTGGCGCATCCGCAAACTCCGGTACAAACGCCTGCGCCAAGCCGCCCCACTCCACCTACTCGCTCTCCAAATACTCCCGGCTTTGTCGCCGCCAGGGAGCTACCCGATGGTACGGTCCCTCCTGTCGATCAGGACGGTGATTTCATCCTTGGCCCCACTCATTTCCCGGCACCTGAAACACTCACCAATCCGGACATACCTCACGGAGATGTCTTCGAATTCGTCCTGAACTCAGCCGATAGCAAGTTCTATCCAGGTATCGCGAGAACATCCGGAACCTTCGGTACGCCCGATCCCAATAACCCCGCCAAACTGATCGTCACAACCAGCCACCCATCGCCTTACATTCGCCGTGTAACCGTATATATCCCGAAGCAGTATCTTCCCGGTACAGCTGCACCATTCATCGTCGGCGCCGACGGCCCCGATTCCCTGCTCTTCACCACGCTGGACTCTCTCATCGCCCAGCATCGTGTTCCCGCCATGGTCGCCATTTCCATCTCCAACGGAGGAGGCGATGCGCAAGGCAGTGAACGTGGGCTGGAATATGACACCATGTCCGGACGTTACGCAGAGTTTGTGGAACAGGAAGTGCTGCCGCAGGTTGAGTCACGCTACCACGTCAAGCTCACCCGCAATCCCGAAGGCCGCGCCACGATGGGTGGAAGCTCAGGCGGTTCCTGTGCACTCATCATGGCCTGGTATCACCCGGAACTCTATCATCGCGTCCTCACCTATTCCGGCACTTATATCAATCAACAATGGCCCAGCGATCCGAAAACACCGCACGGCGCATGGGAGTTCCACGAGCACCTCATTCCGTCATCTCCCCGCAAACCGCTGCGCTTATGGCTGGAAGTTGGCGACCGGGACCTCTTCAATCCCAACATTATGCGTGATAACATGCATGACTGGGTTCTCGCCAACGAAAACATGGCACGCGTACTCAAGGCAAAGGGCTACCATTATCAGTTCATCTTCGCCCGCAACGCAGGCCATGTCGACCATGCCGTCAAGCAGCAAACGCTGTCAGAAGCTCTTGAATATCTGTGGAAGGGATATCCCATTTCTGCAACGAAGTAAATGAGTACGGCAAATATCTATCCCAGGAAACACCTGCACATTCTATGATGATTATGCAATTATTCTCCAAATCGAGCGCACCTCAATGGGATCGAACGGCCAGCCGAAAATCTATCCGAACTTGAATCCCGCAGCTGCGCTTCCAGTAGACCGTAGCGAGATATTTACGCTGCGCAATTTTGCAGAACATTATCGGATGAGCCGCGGCCGAGAACATGGCCACTATGTTCCGAACTCTCGTTTCATCTTCGTAACCATGACGGATGGCTCTACTCTTCTGCACCAGCGCTATCGACATCCTGCAATCTCTGAAGGTAAGCCAGTGCTCTACGCAGGCGAGGCCTTCTTCAATAATGGGCGCCTGGAGTGGTGGAGCAATGGCAGCGGAAACTATCGCCCCGATTCCGACCACGCGGCTCAGGCCGGCCTGCCGATGGATCAGTTTTACTCTTACGACCAGATACTGAAGGGCGCGCACACGCAGTCGAAGATAGAACAGGCCAAACCGGCATTGGTACAGCCTTATATGCCCTTCCGACCTAACGGGCAGGCCCAATCATGGGCCTTACGTTCCGTGCAATCGCCACTTGCGTTGCCACTGCCGACGCATCGTTCCACGAAGTAAACGGCCCTAGCTTGACTACGTACCAGGACTTGCCATTCTCCCCAACGGAATGAAATGACGATGCATGAAAACCCGCTGCGTCAAGCGTCTTAATCATATTGTCGGCGCCTTCCTTGGTAGCAAAGGAGCAAACTTTTACCGCTAGTGGAACTGTGTCGGAATCGGCATTGTTTGTGGCCACTACGTCAGTTGCGACATTAGGCGCAGCGGATTTGCTTGAAGAGTTGGCCGCATTTGAAGCTCCGGGCGAAGGTACGTTCGCGCTTGTAGTGGGTGTCGGAGCTAGTGTTTGCGCAGCAACGGGAGCAGTTGCAGGCGAAACAGATGTGCTTGCCGGGTGGTCCGTGACGCCTTTATTGGACGCCTCCGCCGGCGAAGATGGTTCTGTTGTCGGCGTAGATCCCTTGCACGGTTGTGTCTTTGAAGCTGCAGCAACCTGCGCTCCTCCTGAATCAGCGCCGACCGAATTCCCAGACTTCGACGCAGCCAATAAACCACTTACCGTCCCTGTAAGAAACAGAAACACTCCCGCGATCAGCAGACATCCCAAGATCACGACGGCACGGATGCGGCTCAATTGCACTGTCAGAAAGTTGCTCATGGCACCTCCACGGTGGTTTGTCCAGGATTTGTAATTTGAATCACCCCGCCCCAGTTGCACATCAGCTTGGAGTTTGAATCAAGTGCAGGCATATTGCCGATAAGAACTGTAGGAACGCCAGGAGCCCAAGGCACAGCAGTCACCGGCACACAAGGCATTGGCGTAAGCACGCCCAGCGCCGCAGCAGTTGCCGACGCAACCGTCGGGTTCGCCAACGACGAGCACATGCCGAAAGGCGGAATGTTCACGATTGGTTTCGAGTCCATAATATTTGCCGCGGGTGTGCCGGTAAGCGTACGATTTTCCGGCAGTACCACCAGCGTGGAAGGCGCTGCGCCGAAGCTACACATCATGGCAGCTCCCATACAAACCTGTAATGCCATCTCTCAATCCCTTTGCGCTCGTCAGTTAATCTTGACCAGCCCGCCTTTGACGGTCAGCATTCCACCACCATCTACCGTCTGAGAGGCAGCCGCCTTATTTGTGAGACTGACTCCTGCATCATTGACAAGATCTGTACCCGACTTATTAGTCAGTGATGTGCCAGCCTGGTTCGTGAAGTCAGTTCCAGACTTATTAGTCAGCGAAGTACCCGCGGTGTTCGCAAAGTCTGTTCCAGATTTGATGCTGATCGACCCTCCTGCTTGAATTACCAGGTTGCCATCGACCTTCAACTTGAAATCGCCTGAGACAGTAGAGGTAAAATTTCCAGAGGTCATCGCGGTATAATCAGCCTTGTTCGTATGGGTTTCGTTGCCAGTCACGCTCAGCGTACGCGTGCCGGTAACCGTAATGCTTGAGTTATTCAACACAGATACGTTCAAATCTTTTTGCGCCTGCAGAAAAACCTCCTCAGAGCCTGCCTTGTCTTCAAAGCGCAATTCATTGAAGCCAGAGCCGCCCTTGGAGGAGTTGGTCTTGATTGTGCTTTTTGTCTGATCGTCGGGAAGCGTATAAGGAACCTGCTGCTGCGCATTGTAGACACAGCCTGTAATCAGAGGCCTATCGGGATTTCCTTCAAGAAAGCTGACCACCACTTCCTGCCCAATGCGTGGCAGAAACATGCTTCCCCAAAGATTGCCCGCCCACCCCTGAGCAACCCGAATCCAGCAAGAACTCTTTTCGTCACTTGTGCCATCCTGATCCCAATGAAATTGCACAACAACGCGGCCATACTGATCCGTCCAGATTTCCTCTCCTGCTTTTCCAACCACAGTTGCAGTTTGTGTGCCTGCAATGACCGGTCTAGACGTGAATTGTGGCGGGCGAAACTCGGAGTCGGATGGAAAAGCCTCGAATGAATTAGCGTACTCCTGCTGGTCACCATGAAGACCAACGCGGCGCAGTACATAGCCCGCATTCAGGTCTGTCCGATAGTGGCCGGACAATGTGAATTTTGCACCCGCGAAGAACGAACGGCAAGTGCTCAATCCGCGAATCACTTTCGCCTGTGTGCGCAACGAGGCTAAGCGGCGGCTGGCAATCGTCTCTCCATCGCTCTGCGTGGCATACAAACCTGGATAGTCGTAAACAGAGGGCTTGGTATCGCTTCCGCTTGCCGTCGCTAGCAGTTGCGTCGCTGGAATCGTAAAGTTGTAGTCGTCGGCCTTGTATTGGTTTACTGCAACGGCCTGTTCAACGGCACAATCCGTGACAGCATCATCAGAACCGTAACTCTGCCCTGATCCGGCGTAACGCGCAGACGTTAATCCTTCACATTGACCCCAGGAATTACTGCCATCCACCAGCACTAGCGTGTGCGTTGAGGTGTCGTGTGTAAAGTAGTAGGAGATTCCCTCTTCCTCCATAAGCCGGCTGACAAAGTCGAATGCGCTTTCACGGTATTGCACGCAGTAATCACGCGTTGGAGATGTCGCAGTGGTCTTGTCGCTGAAATCGGTAAATCCCAGATCAGAAAATGTCTGCTTGATAATGTCCAGGCCAGACTTGTTCTGAAATATGCGACAGTTGGAATTCATCGTCAGGAGCCATAGCCATGGATGCAGATCGGCTAGGTAAGTTGTAAAGCGCTGATCTCTTCCCGCCTGTGTAAACCTGCCCACAATTCCATTCACATAGCGAAAGCCTCCATTCGAGAGCTGGATCTGGAGCGTGGCAGACTTGCCTACGATCTGTGAAAAATCCAGGGAAGAATCCTCGGAATAGAGTTCCAGGTTGTATTGAAAAAGCTCGCTGATACCTTCTTCGCCGCGAAAGCTCTTCACCAGAAGCTTGTTTGGCCCGAATGGAGTGGTAATTTGAACACCAAGCGCGGTTTGGATAAACGTACCCATCTTTATTGATCCCTGTTCTCAGCCACTGCCGTCTTGCTGCTCGCGCCATTCGTTCCATTCATGTGTGCCTTCCCGTTCTGCCGCCCCGATTGTAACCATGCTAGTCTGCCCAGAACCGCAGAACGCGCGTCCGGTTGCGCAGGATGGCCGGAGCTAGCTACGGGTGTTTCGTCCTCACTAAGAATTAAACGAAACGCAAAATCGAACTCATCCTTTAGATAGAACCGCACTAGGTCACAAAGCGGCCGATAAGCATCCCCATCCGGTAGAAAACTCATATAGGTCGTCAGGTTCATTGGCCCCAACTCAATCATGACGTCTGCATGCTGGTCCCACACGCGCCGGCCTATAACCGTGGTACTGCCCAAAGCGTGATTGCTTCCGCGCTTCCCTCCTATGCGCGTCCATTGGTCTTCACTCAGCTCCAGCCATGCCCCAACAAAATCCTCCACATGCACATCTACGTCGAAGTAATCAGCGACCAAACGTTCTAATCCAGCAGAAGAGTGCAACCTTTGGGCAAACAATCCGCTATAGTCCAACAACGCTCGATCCGGCACTGCCAGACGATTACGGATAGCAGAATCCTGATCACGATCCAGGCCAAATAGTGCATAGAGAAAATTTGCAGCAAGCCCCCGCGATGGCTCAACGCTGGTGAGCTCAGGATGATGCATCGCATGAATGCGGTAAGCAAGCGACACCAGGCGATGATGAAAAATATCCAGGAAATCCCGCAGTGCGCCCTTCTGGTCGCGCACTAACTGCTGAACGTAGGCTGCAGGTAATGGTCCATGAGCTCCCGCGAGCGCGAGAAAATTCACTACGACCACAGGGTCGAATTGATCGCTCGAAGGTTCAATATGATCAATATCCGCAGCAGGAAAGGAAAAGCTCATCCGCGAGCGAAACCGCACGGGAAGTTCATTCGAATCATCACCATGAAGAATCGCCAGCAGGCGCACAGCCTGATAGAAATTGAACGCGCTCGAGCGGGCATGCAAACGGTCTGCCGGGGAAGCGCCTGCGCCCCAGCGAAGATCACTCACCGTCTCCAGGCCGTTTCCCATTGCAGGAGAACTCATAAGATCTCCTGAGCGCCGGCCATCGGCTCCCAGCGCTTCCACACGCCGTTAATGGTGGAACGCTTTGCTACCACCTGCGTGAACGTGTTGATAGAAGCATAGAGGCCTAGGAAATGCCGCAGCACCGTAGCAAGCAGAAGCGCGCTGCCGCCTTTGTATTTCATTGGATCAAAGCTAAGCGTAATCTCATTGCCACGCCGGAATCCACGCCACGCATCAGGACCAAATCTTCGCATCACTTTGCGCGCGCGCATCTCCGTAATGCCCGATATCTCCTGTTCCGAAGTAGCATTTTCGCTGAACGAATACAGACGCAGTATCTCCTGAAAGGCCCGCAATCCCTGAGCATCTTCCGACAACGACATGAAATTCAGCGATAGGCTTGAAACTAATCGCCAGAGCGACTTTCCACCCAGAGGCGGATACACCGGAAGCGTAGGTTTCCCAAGGCACGAGATGCGAAGCACCGGAGTTGTATTCTCAATGTTCAGCCCAGCGCGATCCGGCAACTGCGCAGCCAGCCAGCGGTTAGTGCATAGCGCATGTGCAAACACAGTGCTGTCAGCCGGCATAGCTGGATTGAGCCCCAAATCCACAAAGGACAGATACATATCCGTGCCACGGAGGTCTCGCCGTTCAGCAGCCACTCGACGCGCTAACCAGAATGCCTGTCCAGAAACAGCCCCACTTCCATAACGAAACGAATAAAACGGTACATACTGCCGTGACGGTTCTGCAGGATTTGCCGAAGCCGAGACAGAAAGGATAGTGTGAATTTCAGTGGTCGCTTCACGGCGCATGTCCACAATGAGTCGATATTCCAGTTGCGTGTGATCGATGCGAATGGGCTCCGATGTCTTCTGAAAAAGATTGATGATCGGCGTACATCCCAGGCGGAAATTCCGCGGATGAATAAGGGGCTCAGGCCGGGGTAAAGCGTCCAACACAAAAAGAATGTCGAGAAAATCAGACTGAGCGTCTTTCACACCTGACGCACATCTCCTGCGTGAAAGCTGATCGACATCGAAGAACAAAAACTTGCGCGGAAAACTGAAATATTCCTGCAAGAGCCGGTAGCCCGAAAGAGATTGCGGCGGATACGGAAGCACATCTTCATCCTTGGCAAAGCCGACTTTTTTCAACGCTGTTTTTCCCAAGCGTACCGGAGGCCGGTCACTCTTGTCAGCAATAAAAACGTCGATTGTATTCGCGAAAAGAAGCTCGTAAAGCACGCCTGTCAAAGATGACGGCCCATCGAGAAAGAAGCGAAGGCTGGGCAGAAATTCCGGGCTTTGAAGCAGGTCTTCCCTTCCCTGCAAGCGAATCCGCAACACGGCCGCACCTTCGTCTACATCGTGATAATCGGAGGGTTCAAAGGCTGCTTCCGTAACAGTAACCGGCCAAAGAGTTGTGTCGTAGCAGGTACGAAATCTGCACGTCTGCCCTGTGGAATCCTGCGCAAAGAGCTGCGTGCCACGGTTGATTCGAAAGCCATCCGTAAGCCCTTTAATTGTTCCACCCACATCGAAGCATGCGATCCCCATAGGCGGCAATGGTTGCACCAACTGGGGATAAAGCGCTCCCAGTAACCCGGTTGTAATTTCGGAGAATTCGCCATGCATCTGCCGCTGCAATCTCGCAGTGAGAAATGCAAAGGACTCGATCAGCCGCTCGACATGGGGATCGGCACTCTCTCCATGCTGCATCTCAAGCCGCGATGCTATCTTGCTATGCTCCTGCGCAAAGCCACGCCCCGCATCACGCAGGTAATTCAACTCATCGAGATAGTAGCGCAAAAAGTCTTCGTCAATCTGCATACAGTGTTTCTTCTTGATCGAGTGACGCGATGGCTAAGTCGCGTTTTGGCGCCGTGAAGTGCAGCGTTTGATTTCTCAACCAGCCGCCTCGCCCGGCCCAATAAACGCTCCATCGCTTTGGCCAAGGTTGATTGGAAAACTGACTGGATGACTGACATTAGCAAGCTGCACTGTTCCGCGAAGGATTCCAATTAGACGCGCCGGATCATCCGGGATGCCATGCAGTTCAAGAACGGGGTTCTGCAACCGCGGCTCAAAGGCCGCAATCTTCTCAGAGATCGCCGAAGCCAGGTTCATCGCATCGAGTGGGTTTCCGGCAGATAAATGCGCAAAATCCGGCAGTCCGTAATCGAGAACCGTTTGCGGTTTGGAAAACGGCTCCCAACTCGACCCGGCAAAATGTCGAGGTGGGAGTCGTGTGTTCAGAAAGCTTTCTATCTCTTTCTGAATCGATTCCAGCAGCAGCGGCAGTGTCTGGATGCGGTAGGGGTCTGACATCCGGCTATCGTCCCGCTCTTCATCGAATCGATCGAAGAGCGGGACCGGAAGGCCGGCTACCAGTTCTCCCCTGCGCACTACGACGTCGCGTTTGTAGCGAGATTCCATGTAGCCGACGCGTTTCCTGCATCCGTCACATCTGATTTTTGTGCCGCGTACGTCCACGAAATTGCCGTGTAATTGAACGTAACGGTCTCTTGAGGCTTCCCGCCGCCGCCGCCACCCACCGAAATCGAAGAGACAAGTGCGTTGGTAAGCTCGTAGATAAAAATCTTCGTGACCTTGCCGTTGTCATTCTGGCCTATAGTAATCTTGGCCTTCGAAATGGGCTTGGCCTGGTTACAGAAATCAATCAACTGGCAGCTCGAAAGATCCTGGTACTTCGTAACCGTAAAATCCTGGTGATTCGGTTTGCCTGAAGTACGCTTCGTGTTACTTTGATCGCCAGTAATCTGCTGAGCCACGCCATGGCTGTAAGACAGCAACTCGATCATATTGTTGTAATCGGTCAGCTGGCTCTCACCGTTAATGCTGGCAGCGCTGAGATCAAGAATCAGTACGTCCATGAGAAATCTCCTGAATCCGTGGTTATTGTGTTTGCAATCGTGAAGCAATCATTCCCGGCGCACATTACTTCGCCGGCGGAGGTAGCTCCGCAACCAGGCGCAGTGACACCGTCAGCTCGTCCAGTTGGAAATGTGGTTTAAGGAACGCGATTGCCTTATATGCCCCGATCTTGTCCGGTAACTCTGTAACATCCACACGTGCCTCGCGCAGCGGATACCGTGCCTTGACCGATTGCGGCGCATCATCCGTCAGCAGAACATACTGTGAAATCCACTGATTCAGAAAGTTCTGCACATTCTCTTTCGTCAGGAATGAGCCCACCTTGTCACGCATCATAACTTTCAAATAATGGGCAAACCGCGAAGAAGCCAGGATGTACGGCAGCATCGAGGAGATATTCGCATTCCGGTTCGCCGCGCTCAGGTTGTACTTCTTCGGCTTATTCGTCGTCTGTCCGCCAAAGAACGTCGCATAATCCGTCCCCTTGCAGTAGCACAACGCCAGGAAGCCAAGGTCGTTCAACTCCTTTTCACGCCGGTCAGTAATTGCAATCTCCGTCGGAACCTTGACTGCAATATCGCCGTTGTCCGTTGTAAAGGTGTAAACGGGGAGATCTGAAACAAGCCCGCCACCTTCCGCGCCACGAATCGCCGCACACCAGTGGTACTTCGCAAAAGCATCTGTAATACGGGCACCCATCGCGTAAGCCGGATTCCCCCACAGAAAGTTCTTATGATCCTCGTCCCCGCCACTCAGCTTCTCGGTGTAATTGAGCCCATCAACCGGCTTCGTCTTCGGACCATACGGATACCGCGCAAGAACCCGCGGCAAGGCGAGAGTCACATAACGCGAATCCTCACTATCGCGGAAGGAACGCCACTTAATCATCTCCGAACTCTCAAATATCTTGGAGAGGTCGCGCGGCTTGTTCAGCTCCGCGAAACTCGCCCAATCAAAGAGATCAGGGCTGGCCGCCGCAATAAACGGCGCATGAGCGGCTGCAGCAACCCCCGAGATTCCGGTAAGCGTAGCCACATCCTGCGGATCACGTCCGAAAGCAAAGTCACCGATAAGAACACTGAACGGGTTTCCGCCATACGTGCCGTACTCTTCCTCGTAGATCTTCTTAAAGAGCGCACTTTGATCAAACTCAACAGCGGTTTCAATATCCCTCACCAGCTCAGACCGGCTGATGTTCAACACGCGAATCTTCAGGTTAGGCCCGGTTTCCGACTTGTCGACAAGATAGTGCAACCCGCGCCATGTGGATTCAAGCTCCTGAAATTCAGAGTCATGCAGAATCTTGTCGAGCTGAATCTGGATCAGCTCATCAATCTGCGCGATTCGCGTTTTGATGGCAGCTACAATGTCGCTCGAATCCCCTTCGAGAACCTTGCGCACCTTCTCGCTGAGTACAGGTTGTCCCGGAAACTTCTCTGCCACTGTATCATCCGGCCTGTCATACCAGGTTTTGAGAGTGGCTTTGTAATACGGATCAAACGCCACCTGCTCAAGGAATTCCTTGACCAAGTTTTGCGCATCTTTCTGTCTCTCCTCCTGGAGAATCTGCAAACGTTTCAACTCATCGCCCGACTTTCCATTCGTGTCGGTTCTTACCATCCCGCTTTGGGCCACAATCTTGGCTAGAAAACCATCATTCTTGTCATTTTCTGCATTATTGTTGTCTGCAGTCTTCGGCATAACAATTCTCCTTGCGCCCCCCGGGCGCCGTTGCCGCATTTGCTTCTGTAAACATGTGCGGGAACCCGTGGCCAGTTTGCGAGCTGGTCACTGCCATTTTTCCCGGCGCCGTCGATTAGCTTGGCTGAGTTCCTTCAGGGAGCTGTTTCACTTCACTCACCTGCGGATAGGTCGAAGCATCAAGGACAAGTTCCTTGGGTTTGTCCGGGCTGTTCACCGCTGCCTTAAGCTCTTCACCCAGCTTTTCGTTGCCGTCCAGCTTATTCAGCAAGTCAGTCAACCGGGTTCGGGCTTCATACAGCGTGTTCAACTCGGGCGTATGCCGAATAATCCACAGCGGATGAAACATGTACAGCGGATCTTCGCTAACCAGCTTGGACAGCAGCGAATCGAGAGGCTTGGAGTTATCCAGCTTCGGACTCGCTTCCGCACCAACCTCTACTGCAAGCTTAGGCGCTTCAGTCGCACCATTGCTGGAGGCGCGCAGCAGGTTGTCAACCTTGAAACTGACGTGTGGGCCAGTGCTCACCAGAACATCTCGGAACGAGTCACGGTCGATTTCAACAAACTGCCGGTCGCGCAGCTTAGGCAAAACCTTGTCTTCTGGGAGTTCCCCCGAAAGGTCCGCCATCACGCCAACTACAAGCGGCAGCTCCTTCACCTCGAATGCATCGCCGATCTGCACATCGTAGGTAATTTGCACACGTGGCGGCCGCACACGATCAAGCTTGTGCTGAATGCTTTCTGACATGGGATAACCTCGCTATCCGTTAAAAGGATTAGGCTACTTTCAGCGGTTACCAAGATCAGAGCTTCGGAGGGGGACTCATGACCCTGAACACACTTCTTCTGTCGTACTCGCAAATTTGGGGAAATGTGGATCAGTTGAGCGGATTGGATTCTAGCAAACATTTTGCTGCATCCGCAATGCTTTTTTCAAAGCTCACTCCGCCAATCAAAAATCAATACACGATGGTCATGTTGTTATTTCATGTCTGAAGAAACTTCAAGTCCAAGAAGCTTAACAATGTCGCTGAGCTCTCCGTGACTACGCACCAGTTCCGGCAGCAGTTCGTTAAAATGCATACCTCCCCACGCAACAGCGCGACGAATCAGATACGGCGTAGGGCTGTGCGGATCTGTTCGGTAAAGATAATCGGCAATCTCTTCCAGCAAGCTATATGCCTCTGCTCTGCTGCGAATTCGGGCTCCAGAAACAGTTGCCAGTTCAGCCTTTGTCTCCACTGGTACAGCTCCCGTAACCACGGGTGAAGTTGTAAAGGAATTTGGAGTTGTAGCTAGCGCAGGACTCTCTTCTTTTTCGGGTTCCGATGCCGGCAACTTGGCCTTGGCCGAGTCCAGCATTGCCTTAACAAGTTGAGCCGCAGTTTCTGCTTCACTACGAAACTGTATCAGCCCCGGAGACTGATCACCGACCAGCTTGTCCAGCAACTCATCCAGTGAGCGCACCTCTTCGATGGTTGCAACTGTATCTTCGTGCAGTTTTGCGAGCCACGTGTATGGAGTGACATGGGCGCTCTGCTCAAACTTGGCAAGTGTCGGCACATCCCCACCATTCGTACTTGCCGAATTCCGCATCGCAACATCCCAGTCGGCCAATGAGTATGCTCGAACCCCGCTGATCGTCGGCTGTGATAATGGCAACAGGCGAAGCCGCCGCGCAAGCTTTTCGTTAATCCAATAAATAGGCGCCAGGCGCGGCGTCAGATCTTCTTCGAGCAGCGGATACATCTCCTGCCAGAACGATTCACAGAGCCCACATAAAAGTTGTAGTCCGCGCGCTGCACCCGCAAACCCATCCAGTTGGATCCACGCTTCCAGGAGCCACGTAGCAAGTTGCAAATCTTTGCTGTGCTCGGCAATGGCCTTAGCGCAAATTGATTCCACAGCTTGCCAATCCGCCTGCTTCAACTCGCTTTGCCACACACCCTGCGGAATCTTCGCATCGTCCTCGCGCCGTGCCTCGCGTACCAGATCGTATGTCCCCTCATAACGCAGCGAATCTCCCGCCGGATTGTCAGGAGAAATCGGCGCCAAAAGCTGATCAATATCCGTAATAGATGGTTCAAGCGTACGATTCATCATTCTCCGCGTGTCGATCTCAACACTGCTGCAGGTGCTTCTGCCGGAAATACAGGAACCGGCAAAGTAGGACTCCCCGGCTTCGCGCCTGGAGCCACAAGACCAATTTGCATATAAACAACCGTGTCCGGAGGAGCATTCTGGCTGCCGGACGTTGCGTACTGATTTGGTATACGCAGCACATACTGTTCAGGAGCCTGCCCGGCATTCGGAGCATGGTCCTGCAGCATTGTCAGCAGCGACCATGGATCGGTGTAGCTGTATGTGACAATTCGATCCTTCACCTTTGCCGCGCGAGACGGATTGGTAGCCGCCGGAATCTCTGGAGAATTGTTGGCATAACGAATCGTTAGCATCACTGGATCGCCCAGTTGCCAAACCAATGGCGATGCATCAGCACGGGTAGTCTCCGAATCCGCACTTTGACTTCCGATACGTAGATTCCATGACGCAATCCTGTCCCCCAACGACTCGTGATTACGATTCGTCCGGAACTGCACCATCACGCCGAGCGCAGGCGCAGACAGATTTCCTGTCCCAGTAACCAGCGGGCGAGCCAACGCAATGGAATGCAAAAACGCAGTCGTCTGTTGCGGCTCAGCAGTCGTATTAACAAGGGTCCCAATCAAGCCTGCACCATCTTGATCCACAGCCTGATAAAAGGCGGCAATATCACCGGGCGCAGCCTGCGCCCCGGCGCGCGTGTCCAATCCCGTAGAGAACGGAAAGCGGCCGGACAGCCGGTTATTAAAGCTCGTTGCAATTGCATTGTAGCGAGCGACAGCAATCCGCCGGCAGTGTTCCGCGGCCAAATGTGAAAGCTCGGTCCTAATGCTAAGAAACATATCGGCCGAGGCATACAGAGTGGGTGTCTTGCATTCATTCTCAGGCGTGATCGCATCCACCTTCGTACCAATAAAGCTTTCAAGCGCCTGGATTGGGTTATCCGGCTTCTTGCTTTGAAGCGCGTCCACATCCTGAGAGATATTGCGCCACTTTGTGAGCACACTGGAATACCCTCCCTGCGTGCGAAGCACCTTCACCAGCGGAACTGCACTCGCTGTCAGCGTCTCCACCTTCTGCCGCTCATTGGCAAGGTACGCCTGCAGTTCATCCGGCGAGGAAACTGCAAACAACCACTGCGAAGCTGGCGCTCCATTCGCGCCGTCGTCACTGACAGTCACGTGTACGTACAAATCTCTCGCTTGCTGATTAACCTGCGACAACAGAGACTCCGCCTGGCTCACCAGGGAGCGATTCAAACAATTCGCCATCGAAGTCGCATGATGCCCCGCAAGAATCTGGCTGATCTGCCTGATCTGATCCGCCGACTGGCTGAAGTTCTGCAGCGAAGCCTCCAGCGTCACCTCGTTGTCTCCTCCGCCCGCGCCTGGAACCACTGCATTCAACGTCAGCGCAGCAACCGCACCGGCCGCACGATTATCAACAATCTCCTCAATCTGGCTCCGGTATTTGCCGGAAAGCGACGGCAGCAGTTGGCTCTCAATCTTGGTGCGGCTTGCATCCACCTGCAGCGCACGATTCAGATCTGCCTGGTTCCACACATATCCCCTCGGAAGCGTGCGGCACGATGCGCTTTTCTCATTCTCATTCGCCATAAAGTCGTAACTCATCAGCGAATCCAAAACAGCCGCCACCGTCCGAACCTGCCCATTCAGTCGAACCTGCTGGTCGTTCAGATCAACTACACCAGTTCTCTCTACAACCTCCCGTAGACCGGCCAGCTTTGCAGCTCCTTTCAATGTAACTTTGCTCGAAAATTCATCACTGGCAAACGAAACCTTATCCAGTTGCACGCCCAGCGCTGGATAGTTCTGCCGCCGAAAGTCCCCGGCAATCCAGTCATAACTTCCCGTGCTCAATTGGTTATCGACAGACCGTATCTTGCCGCTCAGAGCCCGCAGTTGTTCGTTCGACGCGTAAGGCTTGCTCGCATTGAGCACCGACAATCCATCAGGCCCGGTCAAACTCGCAAGCTCGCTCTCCAGCGGATTCTCATCAAACCAGCGAACATAAAACCCATCGATCAACTGCATCGCCACATTCGATACAGCCTCGTCATAATTCGCCGGCACCTCAAGAGGCTTCCACGTCGCTTTCAACAGCAGTTGCTGATAACGCGAGTCATGCGCAAACCGGCTGTCGCTCGGCAGCCCGCGCGCGCCAAGATACCGCAGCAGAGAATTGAGCTGCGCAAAGTTCCCTGACTCCGCACTACTGATCGACCCATAGCGGTCAATATTGACATTCAGCTCCTGCACCTGGTCCAGGTACTGCAAAAGCGCAAGATATTCGGGGTCAGCCGCCCACGCATTCCCCAGCGGAAACGCGCTGGAAGAACTTGCAGGCGATGGCACAAACGAAGCAGACATAGCCGACTGAATTCTGTTCTCCAAAGCCTTCTGGCACGAAGCCAGAATCACAACCTCAAATGTGTGCTCCACGGTCTGCTTCAAATTGCGCCGCAATCCATCCAGATCGAAAACCGAATACGGTATCGCCCACGAATAAAAATCCCCCTGTTGCGCCAGCCCAAGTGCATCGAACAAACCCACAGCCGGGCTCACATCCGCCTCAGGATTATGCGCAATGTCATTCAGGCTATTGGTGAGCGATGTCAGAATTGGGTTAACCGTGCTCGATTGCAGGCTCCGCAACCGGTTCCATGCATGAAACAGCCCCACAGAGAGAACAATAAACAACAGGCAAGCCGCAATCCGCGCTAGCAGCACAGAACGATTTCCGCGCAGAATCCGCCGTGACACAGGCATCGTCAGAAAACGTTCAGGAAAAATCTTAAATGTAAACAGGTCCTTCGCAAACAAAACGCGCGGCCGCGAGCGCTCAGCAATCTGCAACGTCCGCACATTCGCCTTGTCCATCTCCGCACCAGTTTCCGACGCGCGCCCCGAGAAATATATCCCGCGTAAAAGATGCGAGTCATAGTAAGCCGTGCTGCCAAACACAAGGTCAAGCAGAACCTTCAGCGGCTGCCGCATCTGCCGCAGGCCAAATGGAAAGAGAAAAATCCCATCCGCCTGCTCAACCGTCTTGCACTCCGCCAGCATCTCAAGCTGGTGTCGCAGCAGCACTTCCTCGGTAGAGTCAAACGCCTCATCCACCCACGACGAAGAATATCCTGCTTCAATCGAGTAAGGATTCGACCATCCAAAAAGCTCGTCCCCATCCTCTTCAAAGTGCTCATGCGGTACCAATGCGCGCGCAAGCCCCCGTCCCAGGATCGTGCGCGCATAACTGCCAAACCCTTCCACCGCGTCGCATTTAGTCACCAGCACATAAACCGGAACAGCAAGCCCCGTAATCGCCTGCACTTCATTCAGCCGTCTGCCAATCTCCGCCAGCCGGCTTACGCGCTTCTGATGATCCGGATCAACCACCGCCTTCAGCAGCTCTGTTGCCGGAATCGTCAACACAATTCCATTCAGCGGCTGCCGCGGTCGGTAGTGCGACGTCAATCGCAAAAATCCTCGCCACGCATCCGCCGAGTCTGCTGCCTTTGTCCCCTTCAAGGCCCCCTTGAATATTTCGAGCGCCGCCTCCGGGGCCTCCCCTTCTTTCTCTCCTGCAAACTCCGCTCCCGGCAGATCAATCAGCACCGCATGATCCAACAGCAGCCAGCGCGGCGCGGCCTCACCCGCCTGCGCATCAATAAACTCCGAGTTCAATCCCGAAATCTCATCCGCAATCGTGCTCTTCCCCGAGCCTCGCTCGCCCACCAGCACATACCAAGGCGCGGCATACTGGTAATTCCATCCCGGAATCCTCTCGCGCAGCCGCCGCATCGCCTGACGAAAACTCTCTTCAATCCCCTGCGACGCCGCAGCAAACGGCTGCGACACTTTTTCCTCTTCCGGAGCCTCTGTGTCCTTCTCTTCCGGCTTCCGCGAAGCACGCCAGACGAGATACACCGCAAGCGCAACCAGCACACAGGCCACCACCGCGCCTGCGATCAATAGCCAAAGCAGCCATCCGGGATGTTGCAACACCGTACTCATTGCGCACTCCCCGGCAACTGGCTAGGCAGATACATCACCATCTCTCCAGGAGTAACCCCGCCCGGTGCATCCCCCAGCGGAAAGATCAGCTCAGGACGCAGAGCAAGATCATCCGCGCTGAGACCAGGCTGAACGGAAAGCAGCAGCGTCGTTCCTCCCACTGTAATTCCGCTGGGCGGCTCAGCTACCTGCTGCACAGAGACAACCGTGCGATTCTTCAGAGGCACAATTCCGCTATTTGTTGGAAACGCAATAACTCCATTCGCAAGCCATGCCTTCACACCCTGCGCCGGTCCCGGGCTTGCTCCGGCAGGCCCCGTAACCGCAACCAGAATCGGGAATGTACCCCCAGGACGTTCGGCATCGCCCTTCTCCATCGGCAATTCCGAAGGCAACTCGATGCGAAAGGCGTCTGCTGTTGCAGCAAATGGCACAACATTCCACTTCCGCCCCGGCCCAGTTGTCTCCTGCCTCTCTGTAATCTGATCCAGCGCCCTCACCACACCCGCAAGAATCACTCGCGTAGAGTGCGTAAGCTGAAACCACGCAATCGTAGAAATAACAAGCCACGCAGCTACAATCCCCGCAACCGCCCACCACCACCTGCGCGGATCGGGCAAGCGCACCGGCGCACCTTCAGAAACCGTATGCCGATAAGCCTCCGGAAAGATCCGCAGACTCTCAACGCTACTCTCTGGAGCCATCAATGCAATGCGCTCATAAAGCCTCTGCCGATATCCATCCACCACCTCGGGCTGACGCAGATACCGCCCCTTGAACCCAAGCGAAAGAGCCATCAGGTAAACCGCAATCAGCTCTTCCTCGTACTCCTGCCGCGACAGCAGATTGTCAATCCGCCGAAAAATCATCTGCCCGGAAATCTGCGAGCGGAACAGCCTCAACTCCATCAGATGCTCACGCCAATACGCAGCTCCCGGCCACTGCATCAGGCAAACAAACGTCTCGTCAGCAAACGCGGCCATCACATAGACAAGCTCTTCCATCAGATCGTGCATCAGCGAGCTGCCCGTATTCTGCACCTCAAACATCTTCTGGCTGAGAAAGTTCGCCATCTCCTGCCAAACTTGTAGCGTGACGCCATCGCCCTCCGGCTCCGCCACGGCAATCGCAGCCCCAGCCTCCAGTACTTCCGCCGGCCCGCTTTCCGTCGCCGCAGCCAGCGCCTGCGCAAAGCGCGGAGCAGCCTCCACCGGCTGGCCGCCTTCCACCAGCCTGCGCAGCCGGTTCACCTCCACATAAAACTCGCGGAACTGCCGGAGAAGCGGGTAAGCATCCTGTCTTCGCTCGTACATGATCACCCGTCCTTACCCTCGCGTACACGATGCTTCACAAAGAGCGTTACGGAATCAGGCGTATACATCTCCTGCCTGGCTGACTTCACCACGAGTTTCTTGTTGGGAACAATCCAGCCCGAATCGTTGGTAACGCGCATCAAGATGCAGCCTGGCATTGGAAGCAGATCATCAATCGCCTCCACGCGCTCAAGTGTGGCGCCCAGCGTACGGCTCATCTCGATCTCTGCAATCTGATCTTCTGAAGCAAGCAGGCACGTCTCCCCCCAATCCACCAGTGACTCCGGCTGTATTCCCGGTGCTGCCCGCAACATCAACCCATGGAACGGCGCGGAAAGATCCGCATTCTCGCCCATCGCCTGCTCCAGGGTCGGCGCAAGCTCAAAGCTCTTTGCACCCGGCCCGCTCGTCAGTTTGAGTTCCCGCCCGACCCAGTTTTCAATCAAGCCCTCGGAGAGAGACTGCCGGATAAATCCCAGCACAGCCTCAAACGTCGGCAACAAATCCTGGTGATCGTAGGCCGGAAAGATAGGAGGAATACGGGAATGGCTCAGAAACGCAACATTTCCAGCCATCGAGCACAACGCCAGATAAACCTGGTACGGATGCGCCTGCTCGGAATTCAGCATCGCCTCCAGCAACGGCAAGCTCGCAACCAGGCTCTGTACCTGCAGCAGCGTAAACATATCAGCCTGCTTGGCCTTCACGCCCATCCTCATTGCCAGCCCGGTCGCTTTGTCGCGAACCATCTTTCGAACAGGCGCGCAAAGCTCTGCCACGGCAGAGCCCGACCGCACACGCATCAGCGACGGAATATACTCTGTCGGTTTGCAGATCGAGCCTTCCCGCGCAAACTCAATCAACGGCAAAACCGTCATTGCGCGAATCTCAGAATCGCCGGAGACCAACCGCACACGAGGACGAATTCTCGGAATAGCAACGGACTCCGCACCCGAAACATCGTCGAGGCTCATCCCGTTGTTTACAACAGCCTCATAGCGGCTGTAGTCCGATCGCTGGTACAGGTCCTGTTCACGAGGAACAGCAAGATAAATTCGCGTTGGATCCTGCTCAGCCTTCTGCAGGTCAAACTCCAGCTCCACTCCCCGCTCACTGCCTGCAAGCACCAGCAGGCCGTCCGGCAGAATCGCCTCAATGTTCAGTATGCGGACCAGCCCCGCACCCAGCGCCGTCTCATCGATTTTCAGATTGAGCAGACCCCAGCCCAGTGGGCACGACTGGGTAAACAAAAACTGGCTCAGTAATTCTCCCCGCGCCACAAACTGCTGAAAATGTTGCGGCGTAAGCAGCATCCCCTCATGCCACTCAATGAGCTCAGGCAACTCCACCATGGCCATACAATGCAATCTCTCCACGCCGCAACACGGCGTGCGTTTGTTCTACAAACGAAGTTCTCGCATCGGGGAAATACAAAACCGGAGAAACGCAGGAAACGGCTTGATGCCTTAGGCATTCTTTTAGCCGGCAATTACCACACTGTCTCGGAGGAGTACGCATGCAAGGGTGACACGACACCGATGCCTGAGTCAAGGATGACTCATTGCTTAACTCATGCCAGATATTCACTAAGTCGAAACGTGGCCGAGAACCACCCGCCCGTCGAGGGCTGGCTTTCAGCTTTTACCGCCCCAGCGCTCCCGCTCTCGCATCACCATGTCGTATGCGGCATTCAGCTCCGCCATCTTGGCCGCATTGCTGGTTTCGCCGCCAATATCAGGATGGTAAATTTGCGCAAGCCGCAACCGCAGCTTCTTGATGGCCGCTGTTGAAGCAGCCGCATCGACCCCAAGCAGGCGATAAGGGTCAGTTCCGGGCACCAACATTAGCCCCGGGGGCCTTGCAGAGCACTCCTGTAAAAGCGCCCTGGCCTCTCCAATCTCTTTTTCAAGCTCCTGCGCTTCCCGTTCCAGGTCTTCCCACTGGCGCTGCGCAACCAGCTCCCCCAGCCGTTGCTGACGGCTCATAAACTGGTCGGCCTTGATCTCCACAAGCGGCTCTCTTAAAACAGACGATAGCAACTGCAACGTATGAGCGCTCTGCTCAACCTTGTGGACGTATTCCAGCGCGCCTGCCGCATTCTTCAAATCCTGCCTTGCCACTTCTGTCACGGCCTTGACCATCGTGTCCATACTCTCAGGTTGCAGCATGGCAAGTGCAGGCTCCGCCTTCAGGCGATTCTCAATCGCGTTACGATAAGTCGCCGGACGCCTGCTCCGAAACTGCGCAAACACAACATCCATCGCGGCATCAAAACCGTTAATCTCGCTCAAACGCATAATTCGTTCCTGCGAAAACGCCGCACGCCCCTCAACCGCTCTCTTCGCCTGCTCCGCCAGCATGCGCCTGGGCCCGGCTACACAAAGAAAGAAAAGAGCAATCACAGCCGGAAGCGCAATAACTGCACCATGAATCACCAGCCGCAGCCAAACCATCGCCGTTATCTGTAACGGCAGCAGACTCACCTGAAAAATCGAAAGCCGTTGTGCGCCAAAGCACATAAACCCCGCGCCAATCGTGCTCACGACTCTCCACGGCCATGCACAAACCCAACGAAAAAGAAGCATCTCGTCGAATGAGCAGATAAACCTTCCCTCTTCAAAGGAACACGTAACCCACTCCGGAAGTTTTCGCGAGAATCGAAGACGCGCAATCCGAGCCCGATGAATCCCCCATGCAATCAGAACGCCTGCCGCCAGCGCCAAAAGCACCGCCAGCCACGATTGCAAAACGGCCAACGCCAGCACCGCTGAACAAACTATCAGGGAAAGCCACAGAAATCCCGCGAGAAACAGCCGGTCCCACTCTTTTCGCTGATCCTTAGCACTGGGCCAGTGAATCGCAAACAGCGTCTTCAATTGCACACGCGCATCAAGCTGCATCGACAAAGGGAGCACGCCTCTGACGCTCCTCACCTACGGATTCCGCAAGCGTTGGGCCCAACTGCCAACCACGCCGTAATGCCGGCAGAACTCGTGAAACTCCAGCAAGCATTGAAGCGGCAAACCCCGCTACAGCTTGAACAGGCCACACAATCTTGTGCAAAATTGCATGAATTCCTCCCCGCACACGAGCATGCGGCTGCATAGCTGCAACCATCGGCAGCAACGACTGCGCCCCAGCATGCTGCGCAACCGCTGCACGAGAAAGCCACCAGAACGCCATCTCGATATCTTGTTTGCCACATTCTCCGAGCAGCAACAATACTCCCAGGCGATACTGGGCGATAGCATCACCGCCCTCCGCTTGAACGGTCAGCTCGCTGAGACTGGATTCAAGCTGCGTCATTGCCTCCCCGGAGTTCAACTGGATGGAATAAACCTGGTCCCGCGGAGTTACTCCGTATGTTAAGTCTGTCTCTGCCGCTTGGCACGGTCAATATCGAGTTTGATTCCCTGATCTGGCGATTTCTCCCCCGAAAAATACACGCATGAGGGGTGCCGTTGTACATTCGTAGTGACTTCAAACGAGGCAAACCAGGTTGACCAGGGCTTTCCCACATTCCGTCTGGGCGCTTGCTGCCGCGGCATGGCTCTTGGCAGGCTGCGCCTTGAAGCACCCTGTCGCGTCAATCAAGCAGACAGTCGGCCAAAAGCCCTCACTGGAGTTGCAGGGAACGGTAGTTCCGGATGCCAATGCCGACAGCGTAATTCCCTTTGACGTCGTTGTAGTGCGCGACAAATCCATGCTGAAGCAAATCTCAAAGATGGATGCTGCTGCATGGTTCGGCGAAAAAGGACGCTGCACCTATCGCGGCGGTCCCAAGGGCAAAGTCGAATTCCATTCCTGGGAATTCGTTCCCGGCCAAAGCTTCACACTCCGGATCTCCGTTCCAGCCAATACAAACGCAGTTCTGGCATTCGCCAACTACAAATCCCCCGCCCCCCATCGCGTAGGACTGTCCAACTCTGGAACACAAAAAGTCCTTCTGGACAACGATGGAGTCACGGTAGTCGGCAAAGGGGATAACCACGATTCCGACACGCCTGCACCCGAAGTACAAAAGGTATGCCCCGACGATTAGTTACGGGAGACAACCCCACTTTCTTAAAACAATCTGGAAATTGCTCTGCTTTTAGGACTAATATGGTCGCATGAAAGCCCCCGGCACCTTTCACGCTTCCGGATTGCCCGCGTCTCCCGCTCCGGTGAGTCCGCGCGTGCAGTTCGCGTGTGCTCCCACGCGGCAGGTGGTGCAAGGTTCTTTTCGAGCCGGACTCGGGTTGGTTGCTGCACATGCACGCAGCTCCATGCAAGCCGCGTTGCAACCCAAGGAGACAATCCAGCGCCGCGCCGGTTCTGAATCTTTTCAAGTCGATCTCCGTCCCAAATCAGGCGGCTGGCCTTTGCCCCGTGATATACAGGCAAAGATGGAAAGCGCTCTTGGCGCAAGCTTCTCTGATGTCCGTGTTCATGTTGGACCCGAGGCAGCGTCGATAGGAGCTATCGCCTTTACCTGGGGATCAGATATCCACTTCGCACCTGGACAATACAATCCTCACACTCCGCACGGCCAGTTTCTGCTCGGCCACGAGCTGACTCACGTAGTGCAGCAGCGCGCCGGCCGGGTAGCCAATCCCTTTGGATCAGGAGTCGCCGTGGTGCAAGATCAAGCTCTGGAGGCAGAGGCGGACCGTCTTGGTCGTGCTGCCGCCGCCTGCTGCGCGCAAAGCGCGCGTTCTTGAACAAAACCCACATCACAAGCGGGATCTACCGCCATCAATAGATAACCGGCACTCCGTTCCATGCAGCCCACTTCGTCACTCGCCAGTCAAGAGAGATGGCATAGATCACCAGGCAGCTATTCGCCATGGAAATCTGTGTGATCTGCAAGGCATCGTGAAACAAATCGGTTTTCTTATTCCTTCTATATATCTGAAGATGCAAGAGTGTTTCACAGAAAATTCACGAAATTGTCGGGCGCGGTAAATCTTCCTTACGGCATTGTAATGAAGCAGCCAAAAACCCTCCGCTCTATCTGCCGAAGATGAAGCAGAAGATTGGTATTGATTTCTATCCGACTGACACATAGCACCTCTACAACCCCTGCCTTGGCTCTGATCCAGACCTTATCTATGCAACGAACATTTACCGGGAGACAAAGCTTGTCAGATTGTGCGTAACGAACTTGCCTGAGAGTATCGCGAGCAATGTTCAAACGGACTGGGAGAACCGCGTAAAATCTCTCGGAACTGCACAGAAGACAGTTACCCCACAGCAGCATGCAGTTTCTTGTAATTCCTTGCCCTGGTAAGAACGGACCGGCGTGGATGGTAATCGGACTCTTGCAGATTTTCTTTGCAAGGGCAACGAGAAGCTACGGTCATCGGCGTCCTTGACGTCGCATCTGTGGCTGCACTTGATTCACTTGAAAGCTCAGCTTTTTTGGGAGAGTTATATGCAACGCGTGTGGAAGGAAAACCTCAAATTTTCAGAAAGGCTCCATAAGCTTCGCGGCCTTTATATATTCGTCCAATTCATCGCAGTCTTCTTTTTTGCTGCTACATCCTTTGCACAGGTGCACCGAAGCGGTTTGAGCGGCACGGTCACCGATTCCTCGGGCCGCGTGCTGCCCGAAACGCACATTACAGTGGTCGATAACGCGAACGCACTTAAGCGCGAGACAGTGTCGGACGCTACTGGAAATTACAGCATTCCCGGACTTCCAGTGGGCGTTTATACGGTGACATTTCAGCACCAGGATTTCAAAACACTCCAGTTTGAGCGTGTCGAGCAAATAATCGGTATGACGCGCACGCTGAACGCGACGCTTCAGGTCGCAGGCAGCGAGGAACATCTGGAAGTCTCCGTCAGCTCGGCGCTGATGGACCGCAATACCAGCGCGGTGACGGGCCTCATCGAAAGAACGCAGGCCGAACAACTGCCGCTGAACGGTCGCAACTGGTCTGAGCTGACGGCATTTGTGCCCGGCGTTGTAGATATCGGCGGCAGCAACCAGCGATCAGTCCGGTTCGCCGGACGCGGCACAGACGACAACAATTTCACCTACGACGGCGTTGATGCGACCAACATCGTGAATCAAACGCAGCGTGCCTGGGTGCGGCTTGCCATTCCGCTGGACGCAATCCAGGAGGTTCGCGTCGATTCTCTGCTGTCTCCCGCCGATGCCGGAGCGACAGGAGGACCGCAACTGGCGGTCAGCTCGCCCTCAGGCAAAAACCGCTTCCACGGGCGTCTCTTTGAGTACTTGCGCAACGACTATTTCGACGCATCCGAACCTTCGTGGGCCTCAGGCGGCGAAGCTTTACAGCCGCTTCGTTTGAACCAGTTCGGTGGATCGATCGGCGGCCCTATCGTGCGCGACAAAACATTTTTCTTTCTCGCCTCTGAAGCCTACCGGCAAAACTGGGGATATCCAGTCATCGGCTATGTGCCGAGCCCGGCTTTTCGCGCGACAGTTCCCAGCAGCTCACCGGTTTATCAGATCATCAATGCCTATCCGGTCGCTGGCCCAAGAACAATTCTCGTACCCGGTCTGAACGCCGACCCGAACATCGACGAACTCATCTGTGCATGCGAGCAAGTGGTCAACGAGAGCTCCGAGATGATACGGCTCGATCAGCACTTCTCCGCCAGGACCACAGGCTTCATGCGCTTCAACTATGACCGGTCAGTCAACACACAACCGTATGCGGTTACCGCGACTGACCTGCAGCAGCAGGTCTCGTCGCCTGTCAACGGAGCTCTTGAGGTGATGCACATCTTCAATCCTCACCTCATCAACGAAGTTCTGTTCGGATTCAATCGAGCCACATCCAATACCTACAGCCTCAGCGAAAACGGGACTTACTACCAGGTTGCCGTTACCAACCTCAGCACCCAGAACTACAACCGCGTAAGCATCGGCGTGGGCAACTCGTTTTCCGGAATCGACAACCTCACTTGGGTTCATGGCCGGCAAACCGTGAAGGCCGGCGTGGAATTCCGCCGCATTCAAATGAACCAGGGAAAAACGATCAGCGGAAAGATCACCTTCACTTCAGTCGAAAATCTGGCCGCAAACAATGTAAGCAAAGTCACCCTGAGCGACGCTTTGCCCACCAATGGGTTGCGCAAAAACGACTACATCGGCTACATCCAGGACGAATTCAAGTGGTTTCCAAATCTCACCCTGAACCTGGGCGCACGTTACACCGTCTTCGATCTCTTCCACGAAGTGAACGGGAAAGCCAACCCCTTTGACTTTGACACCTGCGGACCACAGGGATATTGCGGTGTGGGCGCCAGCTTTGGCCAGCAGAACTACGGTGATTTTGACCCACGCGTAGCCCTGTCCTGGTCACCTGACAGACTCAGCAAGACCGTGGTTCGCGCCGGCTTCGGCATGTACCACGAAGACGGACAATTGGACGACCAGAACCTGCCCACGAGCAATGAAGTTGGCTCCTATTCGCTGACGAAATGCAACGGAGCCCAGCTCACCTACCCAATTGCCGCATCCTGCTTTAGCGGTTCGGGAACAATCTCTCCACAGGCGCAAGACCGGCGGCGCAAAGACACCTACACCGAGCAGTGGAGCGCCTCCGTACAGCGCGAGTTGCCGGCGAACTTTGTGAGCACGGTTTCGTATGTGGGAAGCCGCGGTCTCCACCTGTTGACTCTCTCGCTCGTGAATATGATCGATCCAACCACAGGGACTGTTCCTTATCCGGCCTTCGCTCCGGCGATCAACTGGCGTGGCACCAGGCTGACCAGCTCATATAACGGACTGCTGGCCTCAGTAAGACGCCCATTTGCAAACGGACTTCTCGTGGCAGCCAACTACGCATACACGCATGAGCTCGATGACAACTCCGACGGCAGCGGCGACGGCGACTCGCAAGTGGCACAGAACGTTGCCTGCGCCGCGTGCGACTGGGCCAGCGGCGACTGGGACGCGCGCCACGTATTTAATGGCAACGCCGTCTATGAGCTCCCTTTCGGCCTGGGTAAGCCGATGCTGAACCAGCGCGGAATTGTCAGCGCCATCGCGGGCAACTGGCAAGTGACTACGACGGCGCTGGCCCGCACCGGCTTCCCAGTCAATGTGGTTCTGCCGAGCAGTTACACAGCGCCGGACGGCAATAACGCCGGCACGCAACGTCCTGACCTGGTGCCAGGCGTTTCGATCACGCCGCCTGCAGGTAAGAGCGTCGCGGGGTGGATCAATCCCGCTGCGTTTGCTACACCGGCCGGAGAATTCGGCACTGCGCCGCGTAACTTTGTTCGCGGGCCGGGCACATGGCAGTTCGATTTCGGGGCTGGCAAGTCGTTTTCGCTGTCGGAGCGCGCGCGGTTGCAGTTCCGCTCGGAGTTCTACAACATCTTTAATCATCCGCAGCTGGGCCAGCCGCAAGCCACCTTCAACCCTTCGAACATGACCGCGTTCGGCAGCATCCAGAACACGGTGAACACAAGCATCGTTTCTCCGATTACCCCTGTGGGATCGGGAACACCGCGCGAGATGCAGTTCGCTCTGCGGTTTGAATTCTGATGCTAAAAACAATCTCTCTGTGCGGCGGCGCATGTCCGCCGCATGGAGGGCAAGTGAATCACAGGTTTGATTTAAGGATTTGCAGCAGTAGATATAGGTAAAACCAATGAAGATTCTGATCATCGAAGATGAAGTTAAAACCGCGAAGTTCCTCAAGAAAGGACTCAACGAAGCCGGCTACGTCGCCGACGTCGCTTCCGATGGCCTTGAGGGTCTGCACCTGGCCATGGAAGTCGATTTCGATCTCATCATTCTCGACGTGATGCTCCCGGCTCTCGATGGATGGCAGGTGCTTGCGCGGCTGCGTGAAGCCGGCCGCAAAGCGCTAGTCCTGATGCTCACGGCGCGAGACGCAGTCCATGAGCGCGTTCGCGGTTTTGAGCTCGGCGCTGACGATTATTTAGTGAAGCCGTTTGCATTTTCTGAGCTGCTTGCCCGTGTGCGCTCGCTGCTGCGCCGTTCCATTCCGCGCACAGACGAGACCATTCGCATGGCCGATCTTGAGATTGACCTGTTGCGCCACCGTGCAAGCCGCGCAGGGCTCAAGCTCGACCTTACCTCCAAGGAATTTCTGCTGCTGACACTGTTGGCACGACGCGCAGGCGAAGTGCTATCACGAACGCTCATCGCAGAGATGGTCTGGGACATGAACTTTGACAGCGACACCAACGTTGTGGACGTGAATGTACGCAGGCTGCGCAGCAAAGTTGATGATCCCTTCCCAATTAAGTTGATTCGCACAGTTCGCGGTGCCGGTTATGTCCTCGAGTCCGAAGAGTAGAGCGTTAACAGAACCGCGAACACGGAGAACGCTTGCGTTCCGGCTTACAGCGGCCTACTCGCTGGCAGGCTTGTTGCTTGTGCTGCTGGCCACGAGCAGTCTCTACGTGGTACTGCGAACAGAGTTGGAAAGAAACACGGACCTCTTTCTTGCGGACAAGCTGAATGTGCTTCGCACCATGCTGAAGGAACGTCCTGACGATGAGGACGGACTACATGAAGAGATTGAGCTGGAAAACGCGGCACGGCGATACCAGCAGTTTTATATCCGCCTGCTCGACGAACATGGCATACCAATCCTGACGACGCCTGGCATGATGGACCGGTTAGATATGGACAGGCTTGCGGCCAGGATACAGGCACGGCCCGAACACTCGATTGCTATCACGGGCATAAATGGGCAGGCGTTCCGGGCAACCTCCGCCACTGCGGCGGTTGGTAATACAGCACGTACGGACACGATCCAGATTGCGGTGGATGTGTCTCTCGAAGAAGCGCTGCTGGCACGCTATCGAGCGTGGTTCTGGGGCATCATGATTGCATGCTCCGTTCTTTTCCCGGTGATTGGATACCAGGTTGCCCGGCATGGCATTCACCCGGTCGAAGATATTGCAGCAACTGCCCGCAAAATTTCGTCGTCTAACCTTCGCGAACGCATCCACGCAGAAGGCTATCCCTCAGAGCTGGCCTCTCTCGCAACCACCTTTAATGACATGCTTGACCGTCTTGAAGAATCCTTTGAGACGATCTCGCGATTTTCTACCGATATTGCGCATGACCTGCGGACACCGGTCAATAACATTCGCGGAGAGTCAGAAGTTGCACTAGCACGCGCACGCACGGTGGACGAGTATCGCGACGTGATTGAGTCCAATCTGGAAGAAGCTGTTCGGCTTTCGGACCTGATCGGCGATCTGTTGTTTCTCTCACGCGCAGAGAGCCCGTTGACTCCCTTGCACCGTGAGCGCATCAGTGTGGGCGACTTATTGGCCACCGTGCGCGATTATTACGAAGCCTCTGCCTCGAATGCTGGCATATCACTGATCTCAAGCAAAAATCCTGAGCCGCTAACGGCTGAGATGGACCGCTCGCTGATGCTGCGCGCGGTCAGCAACCTAGTCTCCAATGCCATTGCTCATACGCCGCTCGGTGGAACCGTGCAGCTTGGAGCCACAGCCGATGGTAACGAGATTCGTATTCAAGTCTCCGACACCGGGGCCGGTATTCCAGCCGAAGCGCTACCGAAGGTCTTCGACCGATTCTTTCGCGTAGATCCGGCGCGCTCAAAAACTTCGGGTGGAACGGGACTTGGATTGGCCATTGTGCAGAGCATTATGACGCTGCATGGAGGCGGTGTGGAGATATCCAGCCAGCTTGGCCATGGAACCTCTGTCACTCTGCATGTGCCTGCTCAAGCGACGGCGTGACTGGCTCTAATCGCTGTTTTATCTTGCGAAGTTTTCCACATTTCCACAGGGGTTCCGTAGGGAGAGGGGGGTGGGGGTGCCTCCTCCTTCCCTGACTGGGAAATAGAAAAGCCCGGCTCCGGTATGGAGTCGAGCTTTCTTCTTCTTATTTTAGAGTGTGGCATAAATGGGGGTAATTCACCGCAAAGTTTTTTCCACAAATTGAAGATTTGTTTTGGGGTGAGTTTGCGGCAGTGCTGTCCCATGTCTCCAAAAGAAGGAGACATGGGCACCCAAGGTTTTTGTGGGAGAGCCTACCAAGGCAAAACCTCAGGGGCTAAAGCCCAGTGCTTTTGATTGGGCTTTGATTGCAGGGGATAAATCCCCAGCCTACCTGCCTGCTGGAGCGCCGGCACCATTGTGCGAGGCACAAAGAAAACCTCTCTCCACGGTGAACGTAGAGAGAGGTTTTGTCGATGAAGCGTGTTGTTAGTCGAGGTCGTCTTTGTCTCCGGCAGGAGCGGGCTTCTTGAATTCGCTCGGGGGACGAACGGTCTTTTCACCGGGATAAGGCTTGGTAAAGCCGGTGGACATGTACCAGTTGTAGTGGTTCACGGTGTCCGGATCTTCCGCGTCAGGCGTTCTGAGCTTGCCTGCGAAGACCTGGGCCTTCTTCTTCATCCAAGCTACACGCAGAGCCTTGACCTTGGCGCTCTCCATGGGATTGACCAGGCTTGCGGTCACCCCCTGATCGAGAGGAACCTGGTTGGCAACGTGGCTCCACGGCTTGAAGTTCGCCGCCGGCGGAGTGCCCTCGACGAAGGCCGTCCTCATGGGCGATGCTACGAGGTCGAACTGGTTCATCGGAGGCAGACCAAGGATCTGCTCGATGGTGCGGGTGATGTTGGTCTGCGAATACCAGGTGTGGTCAGTCTGTCCGTACTGAACAGCGTACGGGCTGATGACATAACCTGGGCTGCGGTGACCGTCAACGTGGTCGACGCCATTCTGCGCGTCGTCCTCGGAGATGAAGATGGCCGACGAGGACCACACCTTGCTGTGGCTGATGTAGTCGATAATGCGGCCGATGGCCAGGTCGTTATCGGCCTGCTCGGCGTCCGGGGTTGGCGGACCGCCGGTGTGATCGCACATGACCCAGAGGATGCTCAGTGCGGGCACCTTGCCAGCCGCTTCGTCCGCCTTGAAGTCCTGCAGCCAGAGATCGACACGGAACTGATCAGGAATGCCCAGATCGAACGGCGGGAAGTTCTTGACCAGGTACTTGGACACGGACGGCAGAGAAGACTCTGACGTGATGGTGTTCTGGTAGTAGAGCGTCGGCTCCTTACCCGCTTCGAACTTCTGCGCGTCCGCATAGAGCGAAGCCCAGCTCGGCTCTGCGGTTGATCCGCTGGGCTGCTTGAAGGACTCATTCTCGATGTATTCGCCGTAGATCTTGACCGGCAGCCCCTTGGCCTCTGCTTCGGAGAAGAGGAAGCCCTTCTTCTGGTAGGCTAGCGCATCACCAGCGTTTCCGCCCGGATAGCTGCGGACCCAGTCAGGCGACTGGATGTCGTCCGCATAGGGAGCGAAGCCCTCGATGAGCCACTGGTGACCGTCAGCTGACTGGCGGCTCGGGTTGTAGTAGTTGTCGAGGAGCGGGAAGCGCTGCACAAGCGCGTGTACGTTCGGCGTGTCCTTGCCACCGAAGACTGCCAGCGCGGGATCGCCGTCACCGGCGGCCACGTCGCCCAGGACCTGATCGTAGGTGCGGTTTTCACGCACGATCAGGAAGACGTGCTTGATGAGCGAAGGATCGCCGATCTTTTCCGGAATTGCGACCGGGCGGGCAAACTTGTTGCCGCCAGAGGCAGTCCGGATGTTTTCTTCGCGATCCCAGTGGTTGTTGACGAAGACCTGCCGGGTCATCGTCTCCAGCGCACGGGGGTTCGGCACGGGGATGATGCTGACGGTGCCGTTGTCCTGGTGAGTGTTGTAGCTGCTGACGTTGTAGTCGGTTTCGAAGGAGTTACGCGCACCGATGCCCTTGTCATTGGCAACGATGAGCTTGTTTTCGGTCTCGTCGAAGACAACCGAGCTCGGCGCATAGGCTACCGGAATCATGCCCACGACAGTCTTGCGCTCATAAGCATTGAGGTCGACTACTGCGATTGCGTTGGCGTTATAAAGTGCTACGAAGGCAATATCCTTCTTGGCATCGACGGCGATGGAGTTCGGCGCGGCACCGTAGGCTGCCTGGTGTTCGCCGGGTACTCCGACCGGCAGCGCGAGATCGATCGTCCGCACTACCTTGTTGGTGGCCGTGTCGATGACCGAGATGGTGTCGCTGTAGGTATTGGCAACCAACAACTGCTTACCGTAGAACGCCATGCCCGTGGGGTGCAGACCGCCCGTCGAGATATTTGCGGTGACCGTCATGGAGGGCAGATCGACGACGGAAACAGTACCTGTGTTCGAATAGCCAATCGTGGGATCAGCGACGATTTCTGTGCCAGCGGAATAAATCTGGAAGTCCTTCTCTGTTGCGGCGCGGCCACCCTCATTGCTGACATAAGCAGTGGTACCGTTGCTGGCGATGGCGATGCTGTGCGGTGCATTACCCACGCGAATCTGCGTGCCCTGCGTCGGGGTCGAAGCAGTCAGGTCGATATGGGTGAGCGTGTCGTTCTGGTTCAGCAGGGCGTATGCGCTCTTGCCATCCCTGGTGATTGCAACGCCGCCGGGATACGAAGTGCCGGTGGTATAGAACGTGCCGCAGGGACGGCCGTTGCCGATGGGGCTGTTCGGGAAGCAGGTGATGAAGGAGCTATTCGGGGGAACGCTGACCTGGACATCGTCAGACAGTGTGCCATCTGCAGCAACCTTGGCGATGGTGACATTGCTGCTGTCCTGGCTGAACAGCAGGTACTTGCCGTCTGCCGAATAAGAGATGCCGCTATAGCTGCCGCTCGAATCCTTTCCGAACGCAACGTAGTTCTGCAGAACAACGCCGGTCTTGGTGTCGAAGACTTCGACAGCACCATTGCCATCGGACGCTGACGTACCCATGGTGAGGACGGCTGCAGTGTGATTGTTGGTGGGGTTCAGCGCGATAGCCTTGGCGCGGACGCGGATGCCGAGGTCCACTTGCTTGCCGGCCGGGGTGATGATCTGGCCGCTGCTGACGACCCACGAACCGTTCTCCTGCGGGCCAACGGTGTAAGTGGGAAACGGATTATTGGCCTGGGCATGAAGCGCCACACCGCCCAGCCCGGTCGTCAGACCCGTCGCCAAGAGACCAGCGAGCGGACGCAGACGATTAATCCGAGAGTTCTTACGAGATGCTTTGCGAGACATAAAACAGTTCTCCTCCTTGGAGATTTCCATCACGCAACCCGGAGTCTGTCGTGCAACATAGGGCCTATCGGAAAACGGAGACTTATAAGGCAATAAGGGAGAAGACAATACATTCAATCGAAGCTTGTGGTTCTTGACTGTGCGGGTGCTTAGAGCGAACTTTGGCCCGCGTGCGTCATTTTGTTTGCAATGTGAATTTTCTATAAACGAGAGGCTGTGTTCCGTTTTCTGAGGCTTCCCAGCTTGCTCTTCAACATGCCGGTAGGTTGAGCATTGAAACGAGACGCATGGAAATACCCATGCTTTCTTTCCTCGATTTCAGATCGTGGTTCAGTTGGAGGATAGCCACCAACGAGCGAAGTCTAACCAAGCGAAAAGGACAGCAGGATGACACGAAGATTACAGTGTTGTCATGCTGCGGAAGAGACACGCCCTTGATTAAAAACAAGTTAAATAGATTAATGTTTTGTTTCTAATTCGATATCCGCGAGCTCAGCAAGAGGGCCCAGCCAGGGCTCGTAGCGACGCCAGCGACCGACGGAGTTGCGATAGATGGGCTGCCGGGCCTGCCACTTGCTCGGGGTCCGGACGGCACGCTGGTTGGATTCAGGATGCAGGCAGGCATCATCCCACAGCAAGCCGCAGGTTGTAATGATCTGCCGGATTACCGGCTCAGGGTCGCGGGTCAGCTCTTCGTAATCGACGTCGAGGAAGCGATCCGCGGGCAGCACAGTCCGCCAATGCTCCATGAGCCGCTGGTAGCTGCGGTAATAAGAAACCAGTTCCGTGCCTCCGGTTGGGAATGCGAGGCTTGGATGGAAATGCGTTTGGTGGATGGACAATGCGGTATCAACGGCGGCGCGTTTGCAATGGATGAAGGTTGCACGCGGGAAAGCCATGTGAATCAGGCCAGCCCAGAGAAAGTTGAAGGGCATCTTGTCGGTTACTCGTGATGCCCTCGGCGCAATCTCGCGCAGCAGGTCTAAGTAATCTTCTGCTGCCTGCTCAAGAAATTGCGCTTCCTCTGTGTCCGCCTGCTGCCACACTGTTCCGCGCGCTATCCAGAAGGGCAGCTCATCGCCGGCGCCTGTTGCGGGATGCGCAGAGATGATCTGCTCGACAAGAGTTGTGCCGGAGCGCGGCATGCCGATGATCAGCACGGGGGTCGCATCGCTGCTGCCAAGTTCAGCTGCACGCGCTATCCACTCGGGCGTGCAGCGGGCAATCATGCGGTCGATCTCTGTGGAGAACATCTCCGGATCGAATGAGCCAGAGCTTCGGCGTACTTCGCCTGCCACATCGAAATGCCTCATGGCTAATTCGTAGTCGCCAAGATCTTCTGCGGCTTTGCCGATGGCAAGATGAAGCCGCAGGCTTTGCGATGATTCCAGTCCTGATGTTGCAAGTGCGGCTTCCATCCGTTGCAACAGGCCTTCGTCTTCCTTTGTGACGGGGCGGCACCGGACCAGTTCATAGTAGCTTCCCGACAGGAGCGGTGCGATCTCTACTGTGCGTTCGAAGCACTCGCGGGCCTCGTCGAAACGGCCATACTCTGAGAGCAGATTGCCCAGCAGATCAAGCGCCATGGCGTTTCTGGGATCGCGCGCGATGGCACGCCTCAGTACATGTTCGGCTTCTGAATTGCGATTCTCGGTGAGCAGCGCGCGTGCTTTGCCAAGGAGGCCGAAGCTGGTGCTGCCTCCGGTAGCAGCTGCGCGGCGGAAGCAGCCAATCGCTTCCTCGCGATGGCCCAGTATGTAAACAATTGCACCGGCGCGGAACCACGCCTCGGTCAAGGATGGTTGCAGCTGCGTAGCGCGATCGTATGCAACGAGTGCCGCGGCGACATTGCCCTGCTTCTCCAAGGCGATTCCGAGACGGAAATATGCATCCGTGTAACGCGGATTGCTGGCTACGGCTCGCTGCAATGCCTCGATAGCTTCCGGTACGCGGCCGGCTTCGAGGCAGGCGAGTCCGTAGTCATGTTGGATGGAAGAATGAAACGGCTCCAGCAGCGCTGCCTTGCGCAATGGCTCGATCGCGTCAGCCGGCCGGCCGGCTTTAAGCAGTTGTGCGGCCAGTGAAAGCAGAGACTCCACCTGTGAGGGTGCGGCTGGATTGAGAGACTGGGACATATCGCAAACCTGAAGATAGAAGTTATAGCGCGTTTATCGAAATTACCAATGCAATTGTCACACGGCTATACCCCATCAATCGTGAGAATTTATGAAATCTCCCATTCCTCCGCCTCCAGTTCGGTGGCCGTCAATTCGAGGACCTGAAGGATATGATCCGCGCACTCTTCGGCGCTCATCGTCAGCGTGTCCAGGTGGAGCTCAGGAGAAAGCGGCGGCTCGTAGGCGCTGTCAATGCCGGTAAAGTTAAACAGTTCCCCACGCCTTGCCTTCGCGTAGAGCCCCTTGGGGTCACGGCGTTCGCATTCTTCGAGCGGTGTATCGACGAAGATTTCAAGAAACTCTCCCGGCTCAAAACGTGAACGCGCGATCTCGCGTTCAGCGCGATAAGGGCTGATGAGCGACACGATTGCCACCAGCCCTGCATCGACAAGAAGCCGTGACACTTCTGTAACGCGGCGGATGTTTTCTACTCGATCCGCTTCCGTGAAGCCAAGGTCGCGGCATAGGCCATGGCGGATGTTGTCGCCGTCGAGAAGGTATGTGTGTCTTCCCTCGGCAAACAGTTTCTTCTCAAGGAGATTGGCAATCGTTGACTTCCCTGCTCCGGACAACCCTGTGAACCAAATGCAAGTGGGTAGTTGCAGCTTTTGCCGGGCGCGGGCACTTTTGTTGATATCCAGCGCCTGCCAGTGGATGTTAGCGGCTCTACGGAGTGCGAAGTCAATTGTTCCTTTGCCGACTGTCTCGTTGCTTAGCCTGTCCACCAGGATGAAGCTGCCCATGCTGTGGCTTTGCTCGTAGGGCTCGAATGGAACCGTGCGGTCAAGAGAAATGGTTACCACGCCGATTTCATTCAAGTTGAGTGTACGTGCCGCTAAGCGAGCATCACTCTTCTCATCTAGCCGATACTTGATCGCAGTGACTGTTGCGACAGCCTGGCACATATCAAGATGGAAGAGGTAGGAGCGGCCTGCAATCACTCGCTGATTCGACACGCAGAGTAGTTTGGCCTCGAACTGATCGCTAATACGAAGTGTATTCGGCATTAAAAATAGCCTTCCTGCTTTTTTTGCGCTTGAAGGCAGGACCGTGATCTCCTGCTGCGCAATGTGCTTCCAAATATCGCACTCAGTCTAATTGAGGAGAGGATGCTTGTGTTCTATGGACAGTGTCAGTGTTAGCGACCGGGTATGCATCCATGTTTAAGAGTCGCAAGCATCTTTTTGGCAGAATCAAAGAGCCTGAGATTTACATTCTTTTCACGATACTGGTTTGAGATTCTTATGGATTTTTGCTTAGCCGTCGATAGTATTCCGCAACCGAATCACGATATCCGGCAGGTATGGTTTGGGGTTTACCACTGCGTGCTTCCGGTGCGACGCCATCGCGCTGCAACTGGAGCTCAAGCTTGTCAACAGAGCTGAGGATCTCCCGATGCATCTGATCCACCATTGCAGGATTTCCGGGAAAGCGGCTGGGATCGAGGTGTTGCATTTGCCGTGTCAGATCGGCAACCTCCTTTGCAGCTTGTGGATCGTCTTTCACCATCTGGCGTAGTTGATTCAGCTGACGCATGCCCAGTTGATAATCGCCTTCAGTATCGGCAGGATTGCCGGAAGCATCCCTGGGCGTGGGGCGTTGTTGATCTGCACGATCATAACGATTGTTGCCGGTGTTGATGTTGTTCCACACGGTTCCATCAGAAGACAGGCCGCCTCCATTGCGAACGTCGCCGCTTAACGCGCCACGGGCGTTGTTGCGTGTGCCACTACTGCCATTGGCGCTGGACTGTGCCTGTTGATTCCGGCCTGGCTGGCCGGGTGCAAATTGACGGCTGTTTTGAGCTGACCCGTTTGATGCCTGTCCGCTTGGATTTCCGTTCTGTGCAGACTGTTGGCCGTTACGACTCAGTTGGTTGCCCTCACGCTCTCCCTGTCCACCGCTGCGACTGTCACGCGCGTTCTGCTGACTGTTTTGATTTCCTGACCGGCTCATTGATTCAATCTGGTTGCGCAGCCGTTCTACCTGATTCAGGAGCTCAGCCTTGTCCTGACCTTGTCCCGGGTTTTGTTGTCCCGGCTTTCCCTGGCCCATGGATTTCTGTGCTTGCTGGAGTTGCTGAGAAAGCTTCGTGAGCCCCTTGGCGATTTCGTCTTCAGTGCCGTTTGAATAAGGATTGATACCGCGTCTTAGCCAGTCGGCCGTTCTTTGTACGCGGTTATCTAGATCTGAGTTGTCCATCTCTGACAGCGCATCGCGCAGGTTTTGAGCAACGCCGGGTTGGTTGCCAGACATCTTTCGCGCGGTATCGCGAAGGTTCTGCTGCAGCTTCGAGAGGCTGTCGGAAAGCTGCTGCCGATCCTGCGCAAGCTGCGTGAGATCGCGACGGCGCGCCATCATTGCATTGAGGTCATTCATGTCCAGAGCATCCTGCTGGCCGGCAAGCTTGTTGATTCGACCAGCCTGTGCACTTTCCTCTTGCTTGAGACGTTCCCCTTCGCGCGTCAGAGAGTCCAGATTGCTGGAAGCGAGTTGCTGCTGCGTGCCAGAGAGAAGATTGGACGCTTCGCGCAGCTTTTCCGCAGCTTGCTGGGCGCTTGTGTTTTGTTCTGCGCCATCATTGCGCCGCATCATGCCGGTGGCCTGCTGCATGCGGCTCAGTGCCTGTTCAATCCGCTGGTCGGAAGACTGTCCCGCTGAGGAACGGTTCGATGCAGCATCCGAAGATTGCGTGCCAGATGATGAACGACGCGAGGAGGAAGAACTCGCCTGATTCGCGGAGCCGGACTGGCCGCCTGCATTGGTTTGCGATGATGCGCTCTGCTGCGAAGTGGATTGTCCTGGCTGCTGACTGGATTGCCGACCTGACTGCGAGTTACCCTGTTGGCTATTTTGCGCCAGCTGCTCCATCTGGTGCTGCAGTTGTTCCGCTTCACGGCGAAGCATCTCCTGCTCCCAACGCTGCTGGAACGATTGCTGTGGGTTCTGCTGCTGGCTGGCTAAATCTTCCTGCCGCTTGGCCAGTGCGTCCAGCTTCGCGAGCGTGTCTTCCAGTTCCTTTTCATGCTGCTCGGCGGGAGTCGCAGTCTGTGCTGTCTCATAATGATTCTTCGCTGTGTCCAGTTCCAGATCGAAGAGGCTTGCGAGATCGCGGCCTGCATTGCCTCCGCCACCTCCTCCACCTCCCTGCTGACCAAACGCTACTTCAATCTGACGGAATGTGGCCTCTGCGCGCAACAGCGCCTGCAGTGCCTTTTGCTCTTGTGGAATTGCATCCTTCCATTGCATGCTCTTCAGCTTCTCCGCTGAAGGGACCATTGCCTCCGCAGCAGCCTGCATGTCGCGGTCGAAATCATTGAACTCCTGATTGGCTTCTGAAACATCGCGGCTGCGCATACGGACGGAAAGTGCATTGACCTGATCACGCAGCTTCTGCTGGGCTTCTGAAAGAAATTCGCCTTGTGCTGCCGCGCTTGATGGAGTTGCCGTCTTGTCGTTCTGCTGCTTCCACGTGGCCGCGATCAGTTCCTTCTCGCGCTTGGAGATTTCTGTCTGATTGTTGTCTCCACCTCCGCCACCACCACCGCCGCCGGATTGCTGCGACTGAGAAAATTCGCGCTCGAAGGGATCGACCTGAATGAAGGAGATATCGGTGCGCGCTTCGCTATGTCCATCGCGAGCCGTTGCGTAGATGCTCACCAGGTCGCCGGGCACGAGCTTGAAATCTTCTATCGGCAACATGTGGGAGCCATCTGCGTTTTTTGCGCCGGGCGTTTTAAGCAGGCTTATATCGTGATCCGGGCCGCCATTGACGGAGTAGTGAAGGTGCATGTCTTTCAATCCAAACTGATCGGCTCCATTCACGCCCACAGTGACTTCTTCGATTGGGCTGGCTCGATAGTCGCCGCCGGGGCGAGAGATGGATATCTCGGGCGGCTGCGCTTTGTCAGTAGCGATGAAGTAGTCTTCCGAGAGACGCACTGCCTGGCCTTCGTCGCTGGCGGCAAGATGATAAGCACCATCCTTATCCATGTGGATGATGCCTTGATAGGTGTTGCCCTTGCCTGCAGCCAGGCTTATCGTCTTGCCGCCATCGAGCGCAAGCCTTCCGTCATTCAAGGGACGATCCGTTTGGATGGCAATGGTCGCATCTGTTCCTTCGATGGCGCGCAGGTCGCCAGCATGTTCTTCCGTTATGGGTTTCATGCCGGTCCATGCTGGATAGTGATAGGTGACGTGAATGTCTTTGATGGACGGTAGATCGACAACTCTGACTTTGTAGTGAGGTGAAACTAGCGGGCCGGCTGCAACGTAGTATTCAACGTTCTCCGGCAGTCCTGCGAAGAGGAACTGCCACGTTGCGCCGGTGGCAGAACCGGGAACGCGCTGCATCGCTACCGGCTCCCATCCGGAAGCGCTCTGGTAATGAGCAAATAACTGTGCCTTGTCGGGCTGCATGCCGGTGATGTTTGCAGTGATGAGTTGATCGCTATTACGGCGCACGGTGATGTTGCCGGGAGTGATGCTAATTGCGTAGAGCGGAGCAGCGTTTTTCTTCGCTCCCGTCCATAGAAGCGATGCTCCGTATCCCAGGTAACCCGGTCCGGCAGCAATCATCCACAGCAGCACGGCAAGGCAACCTACGCTCGCACCAGCGAGCGCAAACAACTGTTTGCCGGGTACGAGTGATGCGGGCTGCGCATCTTGCGCACGAGAGAGCGCGTCTGCGGCGAGCAGTTCGAGGAACGGATCATTGATATTTGCGGCGCGATTCTGAAAGGTTTTCAACCGTTGTTCGAATTCGGGGCTTGCTGCTTCAGCACGATGCACGGCCCGTGCTTGTGTGAGACGTTTGATGGGCAGTGCGATACCAAAGAGAACTGCTGCGCCGAGTGCGACCAATATCGCGAGACGTGAGAGCGCGACGCCATGCGCAGGAAATGCGAAGTGGTTCAGCACGAACACTAGCGCAAGCGTCACTATGAGTGCTGTGCTTGTGAAGATGGCTGCACCTTGTAGCCATGCTCCCAGTCGCAGGCGTTGCTGCAACTGTGCGATATAGGAATTGAGCTCTTCACGGTAGCTCATACTTCCTCCCGCTGCGTGCCCATGTAGCCGCTGGCGACCGCGGTTTCCGCGATCACAGTTGCCAATGCTAGCAGCATAACGTACCACCAGAGCGACATGGGGCGATTTTTCATCTCATTCAAAGCAGTGTTGGGGACGCTGGATGGATTGCCGCTGGAACTGCCGGCCCAAAGCTGCTGCACATCTTGCGGAAGAGGCTCCAGGTTGGATTCCCGGCGGTCCGGATTGACGCCGATGACCGCGTCACGCCCGTTGGCAAAGCGAATCTGATAAAAACCGGCACGCGCGAGCCGGAAGGTTTGTGCAGTGCGCGCTTCACTGAGCGAAAGCGGTCTTCGCCCATCGGGGTCTGTTACTTCCACATTGGCAACTGTGCCTGCGGGTTCGGATGCTGCGCGAAGTTGTACGAACGAATCTACCAGCGTTGAGCTGCTCAAACGCTCGCTACCTGAGAGATAGCGGGCGATGCGGTCCACTAAGGCCACAAAGACTGGATGCAGAGGTAGATCGTTGGTCAGGTTTTCCAGTCCCGAAGTCATCAACAGCAAATGCCCTTCGCCGAGTTGTTTTTCAAGCAGCAGCGGAGCGCCATCGTTGAGGCGCGCAGCTACGCGCGCCTGTGTGGGATCTACTACCGCGGCATAGAAAATCTTTACTGACGACCAGCCGCCATTATCCGGTCCCGGATGTGCCTGTTCCAGGACTGTGTTGCTGAAGTCCACTTGTCCTACGCTGGCCGCATTTCCGCTGCGCGCATAATTGTGCGTGTCCTGCACTGCGGCGCCCCATAGCGGAATTGGTGCGCGGGGGACTGCACGTGTGCTTAGCGTGAGGAATACACTACCGCCCTTGGCCACATATTGCGCGAGTGTGCGCTCGAAGATCGAGGGCAAGGGCGCTGCATCCGACAGCACAACGAAGGCGAACTTGGAAGGATCAAGGTCCGTGGTTTGTTCCGCGGGCATGGATTGCAACAGAAACGAGCCTTGCGCCGCCGCTGCCAGCGCCGCGCCGAAATATGCAGCTGAACGAGTGTCGCCGGTTGCATGCACGAACAATACTCGCTCAGGATCGGATCTGCGCACAGCGAAATTGCTTGCATCGTCTGCCGGGAAAGCATCTCCTCCATCGACTCGCACCTCGCAGCGGTTGAATCCATAGCCTACGTCCAGCGGCGCAAAATCAACTGTGGCGCGGCCGTTTGCAGGCAAAGTAACTTTCCTTGTTGCAATGGTTTTTCCGTTCACGACAAGCGAAACAGTTTTGTCTGCGGACGGTGTGTTGAAGCCTACAACAATTGCGCGGACATGCGAGTGCTTTGGGTCTTTGGGATCAGACAACTCTGCTGGCGCCTCCACACTCTCGATAGTCCAGTTCGGTGGTGGAGCGCCTTGTGCGACTGAGTGAAGATTCAGTGTCGCGTTTCCAGGTAGAACCATGTCAGTAAAGTTTGCCGGCATCGCTGAGCGTTGCATATCGCTGAAGAGGTGCAGATCGATGGGGGTGTGAACTGACTCGGCAAGCGAGCGGATCGTACGCCCCAATTCGCCATAGCCCGCGCGGCCGTCGCCCTGCTGAATGCTTTCGAGAGATGAGCGAAGTTGTGCATCATCCGAGATCGGTTGTGTCAGGATTTCAAGTTGGCCTCCGAGCGCCATAATCTGCGCCTTCTCGCCATGCGGTTTTGCGGCTAGTGTGGCCAGAGCCTCGCGCTTTGCATCTGTGAAACGTGCGCCAGTGCGCATGCTGAATGAATTGTCCAGGACGATCAGAAGCAGGTGACCATTTGCATCTGCAGCGGAACGCTGCATGAAGGGATTGGCAAATGCGAGCACCAGCAGCAACAACAATGCTGTGCGCAGCACAAACAGAAACAGGTACTTGAGACGGCGATGCCGTATGGAGCTTTGCGTTCCGCGCTCGAAGAACATAAGCGAGCTTACCGGCCGAGGCGTGGCGGAATAATGCCGCAGCAGGTGCACAAAGACCGGCACACCCAGCACCGCAAGGCCGCCCAGAAACCATGGAGCAAGAAAACCCATCAGTTGCCTGCCTGTCTCAGCGTGAGATATTCACGTAATGCCAGATCAAGTGGTTGGCTGGTGAGGAGCAGTTGATAATCCATTCCTGCTCCGCGGGCCAACGAACGAAGCTGCTCGATGTGCGCATCGATCTTCTTGCGATACGCAGTCTGTGCGTATTCCGGAATAACCTCCAGTCTCTGATCGGTCTCTAAATCGACAAGCACCGCGGATGCTCTCATCGATGGCTGTATCTCCTGGGGATCGAGAATGTGAAAGAGAATTACTTCGTTGCCGCGGAAGCGCAGCGGCGCAACATGCTCCATGATGGTTTCAGGTTTTTCATAAAAATCTGAGATGACAATCGCGATGCCGCGACGGTTCAGTGCATTTTGAAAATGCTGAAACGGCCTTGCGAAATCAGTTTGCGCTTTTGGCGCGGCGTGTTCAAGCCCTGCAAAGAGACGCGCTAGTTGTCCGGGCCGCGTGGAAGGGCGGATGTACTCACGCACCTCATCGTCAAAGACAATGAGGCCGGCAGCATCGCGCTGGCTGTGGATAGCGAGATAAAAGAGAGCCGCGGTTAGAAAACGCGCATAGTCCATCTTGCTGGGCGGTCCGGATGTGTACAGCATGGAATTGCTGGCGTCGAGCAGGATTGTGAGCTGGCTGTTGGTTTCGCCGCGATAACGCTTGATATAGCAGCGCTCGGTCCGTGCGTAGAGATTCCAATCCACATGGCGTAGATCGTCCCCTGGCGTGTAGGCACGGTACTCGGCAAACTCCTGACTGAAACCGAAGTCCGGCGAGCGGTGCAAGCCGGCGACAAAGCCGTCCACGACCGTTCGCGCCAGCAAATCAAGAGAGGAAATGCCGGCCAGCACCTTGGGATCTAGAAATCTTTGCATCAACTCTCCCTGGGCCGTGGAACATAAGCCAGCAGCCGCTTGAGAATTTCGTCTGAATCGATGCCGTCTGACTCCGCGTGGAAGTTCAGAAGAATGCGATGTCGAAGTACCGGTGTCGCCACGGCAGCCACGTCCTCAAACATTACGTGATAACGCTGCTGCGAGAGCGCGCGCGCCTTGGCAGCGAGCACGATGAATTGCGCCGCGCGGACGCTGGCGCCGTAGTTGGCGTATTTTTTGATGAAGTCGGGCGCTTTCTCACTTTTTGGCCGTGTGGCGCGCACCAGGTTCACGACATAAAGCGAAACACTTTCCGCAATGGGCACCATGCGCACGAGTTGCTGAAAGTCGAGCAGGTCTTCGGCTGAGGTAACGGCTTCCACCTTTGCGTTGCGCGTTGTTGTCGTGCGTTCGATCACTTTCAATTCATCTTCGGCGCCCAGGTCATCGAGAAGGGAGTTGAAAAGGAAACGATCCAACTGTGCTTCGGGGAGCGGGTATGTGCCTTCGAGTTCGATGGGGTTCTGCGTTGCCAGGACAAAGAACGGCGCGGGCAAGCGATAGACGTGTCCGCGCACCGTGCATGAGCGCTCCTGCATGGCTTCCAGCAGTGCGGCTTGTGTTTTGGGAGGTGTGCGGTTGATCTCGTCGGCCAGCAGAATATTGCCGAAGATTGGCCCTTCCACAAAGGTCCATTTGCGATGTCCGGTTTCGAGATCTTCTTCGATGATGTCGGTGCCTGTGATGTCGGAAGGCATGAGATCGGGCGTGAATTGAATGCGCCGGAAGACAAGGCCTAGAGCATCTGCTATGGTGCGCACCATCAGTGTCTTGGCTGTGCCTGGCATGCCGGTCAATAAGCAATGGCCGCCTACAAAGAGCGCGATGAGTATTTGATCGAGCACTTCCTGCTGGCCCACGATCACTTCCTGAACCTGCTTCAGGATGGCCGCACGTACCGTGTGGAAGTGTTCGATGCGCTGTTGCAGAAGCGTGGCGTCCTGATCCAATCCTGAAAAAGTAGCCATCGAATTCCTTTCATCCCTGCGAGATTGACTATTGCAACTCCAGAAGCAGCTTCTGGGCCGGACGATAATCCGGTGCGATTTCTAACGCGGCCAGTACACTTTCCCTGGCCTTGTCTTTCTGGTTTGCAGCGAAGTATGCCTGCGCGAGACTGAACTGCGCGCCGGCTTTGTCTACGGGGTTGGACGCCACGAGAGCGATGTATTCGCGAATTGCGCCTTCGTATTGCTTTTGTGCGTAGAGCAGCTCGCCGAGGCGCCGGTGCAGATCTTCATCCTTGACTGGATAGATGTAGTTGAGCCGTTCCAGTGTTGTTGCAGCTGCGGTCTTGTTGCCTGCGTCTTCTTCGAGCTTTGCCAGGCGCTTTAATATCTCCGGCGTTTGACCGCCGGCGTGTTCGTAGGCGGTCAGGATTGCAATTTCCGCTTGAAGATCGCCGTGGGCTTTGTGTGCGTCTGCCAGTAGTTCGTACACATTCGCCTCGTCTACGTATCGGGGATACATTGCCAGCACTGCGGGGCCATCTTTCAGGACTGTGTCGTACTGCTGCTGGCGCATTTCGGAAACGAGGACTTTCAGCTTGTCATGCCACTCGTCGAAGTGCGCGGCTTCTGCGCCATATTTATGGTCGAGCCACGCGAGGAACTGTTTGTCAAACTCATCTGGCGCTACGCCGAGGTTTTGCTGCACCGCTTGTGTTGTGGTCTGCAGTTTCGCATAGGAGTGCACCATGTCGAGAAGTTTTTCTTCTCCCCACTTTTCCTGGATGAAGTCGCAGATGGCTCCGGCTTGAAAGTAGGAGACGATTACTTGTGCTGGATAGTCCGGGTAGACAAAGCCGCGATCGAGCTTTGCAACTGGAAGTAGTTTCTTATCGCGGATGGCGACGAGTACTTCCGGTGTGACGCGGTCGCTCCACTCCGAGGAACGCTGGCCTTCTTCGTGCACGGCGAGGCCCTCAGTAAACCAGCGCGGCACGCGGTGATTCGTGGCTGTGAGAATGTAGACGTGGCTCATCTCATGCCAGAGCGTTGCGCCCCAATTGAAGTCGCCGGGCTTGCGTGCGGAGGGGCTGTCCATTGCTATGACGCTGCCAAAGGTTACGCCCAGAGCGCCGAGCCCGGGCATTCCCATGGTGCGCACGGCGAAATCTTCGTGGTCGGGATAGACCTCAACCTGCACAGGGCCGGAGAGCTTCATTTTGTACTTTTTTTCGTAGGTTGCGAGGATTGTGTGCAGTTCGGCCTGTATGTATGGCTGCAACAACGCGGCTTCTGTCTTATGGAGCTTCAGGATAGTTGTGTCGTCGCGAACGGTCACGAAGTTTTTGTAGCTGTCGAGCAAGCGCAGGCTGTTGACCGTTGCGGCGTTGCGATAGCTGTTGTTGTAGCTTAGCTCCAGTTCGCGGAGCGGTTCCTCTTCCCTTCCCTGCCGCATGAGTGCAATGCCGAGTGCCGAGTGTGCCGACCAGAGATGTGGCGAGGCATCGATTGCTTTGCGGTAGTAGGTCACTGCATCTTCGTAACGGTAGTGCAACTCAAGCTGGTGGGCGACCTGCGCGTAGCCTTCTCCGTAATGCGGATTGATGGCGACGATTTTGGCGAACCATGCATCGGGTGAGTGGTCAGCGATGAGTTCGATGGCTGCGTGTATTGCAAGGGCATCGAGAGAGTCCGGCTGCAGTACGATGGCTTTATCGGCTTCTGATGCGGCTACGTCACGGTCATCATTTTCTAGAGCTAGCTGGGCCATTAGCTCATGAGGTTCGGCCAGCTTTGGGTCGAGTGCGATGGCCTTTTGCAGATATGCTGCAGCTTGACCGTCGAATCCGTCCGCTGAAACATGTGCAAGCCCGACATAGGCTGCAGCATTGGATGGATCTTTGCTCAAAGCTTCGCGGAAGAGATCGGCGGCTTCGGAAGCGTTGAAGCGCTCGCGCAGGAGAAGGCCCCAGCGTACTTTGTATTGAGCCTGGCTGTTCTCCGATTGCGTGGCAAGACGAAACTGCTCGTTCGCCTGCTCCCATTCTTCGAGGCCCCAGAAACCTTCGGCGCGGAAGTACGCATCGGAGCTTTTTGTAAGCGACTCGAAGCATGCCTGTGCTTCCGCATCGTGCCCATGCTTGCGCTGCGTCCAGCAGTCTGCGGGAACAGCAGCGGCAGGCGCGATGCACGCCAGCAGCAGGACCGGAAGCAAGACAGTGCGTTTCATTGGTCCAATTTCTCCTGCACTTTTGCCAGCTCCACGAGGACATCCGTCAGTTGTTTTTTGTAGTCCGCGGGGTCCATTGCTGCTTTCTGATATTTAAGGGAATCGATCTTCTGTTCGAGTTGCTCCTTTTGTTCCAGCAGTGCACGCTTGGCGGGATCATTTGCTGCCAGCTTGTTCTGGTCAAAGCGCAGGAGGGTGAAGCTGGACAGCAGCAGGCCCTGCCCGTTTCCGGCTTCGCGTACTGGTTCGCCGTGACCACTGTCATTGAAGACTGCATGTTCGGTGGCCAGCCGCTTTTGTGACTCATAGAAGGCTGCCGTTTTCTGCATTGCATAGGCCAGCGCTTCCATTGCGCTGACAGAACCACTCTTGTCGGTGTCGGCAGCGGGGTCCTGCAGTGCTTCGACCCAGTAACGCGCGAAGACGGTTGCGTTCTTTTCTGTTCCAGATTTTGTTGCGGTAATTACGGCACGGCCGGGCTTTTCAAGTGCCTGCACTGCGCCGCCGCTGGCGCTGGTTGTGTTTACAATCAACTGCCTTCGTGCTGCAATCCGGTCGCACATGGCGGCGATTTCGGCAGCGGTGATGTCCGGTCCAACGAGATTGAATTTGTACTCCACGCCATCGAAGGAACCGTGACCGATCAGGATCAGCGCGAAGTCGTCTTCCGCCTTGGCTTCGTGGGCAACTGTGCTCATTGCGTCTTTGAAGTGTGCGGCTGTTGCCTGTGCGCCTTTGAGTGTGTAGGTGTGGGCCATTGGGCCTGCAGCTTTGAAGATGCGGTCGAGATCGTTGGCTGCGGCGGTGAAACGCTGCTCATAATCCGGCTCTCCGCCGAGTCCGGCTACAACCACGTAGTAGGTTGCGGCATGCACATGGAGTGCAAGCGTGCAGAGGCCGGTGAGCAGCAAGGTGCGTTTCATATCACACCCCATTTGCGGCGCAGCAGCCATTCCGTAATTGGCAATGCCAGCAGAAGCAGAAAGATGATTGGCATATTCCATAACTCTTTTGTCGTGCGGACGGAGATGCCGGCTTCCGAGTAGGAGATATCGCGCGGGAGGTTTGCCAGATCAGATTGCTTCCAGTAACGGCCTCCGGTTTCGGATGCGAGCTGTTCCAAGAGGCGGCGGTTCTGCTCGGTATGGAAGTTCTCCGCGACTCCATCCTCACGCTGGAATGTCAGCACGTCGCGGCCGAGTTCGTTTGTCTTATTGCCTGCGGATTCCGCTGAGATTTCGGCGAGATAGGCGCCCGGTTTTTCCGCAGTCCACTCCGCGTGGTATTGGCCGGGTGTGTTCTGCGAAGGCTCTAGCTCCATGAGTGCGTCTACGCCATTTGGCCCGATGATGTGTGCTGAAACGTGCGCATCTACGGCGGGCTGGAAGGTTTTATCGCGTACCTGTGCGGTCAGCTGCACACTGCCTTCATCCATCAGTTGCCGCGATGAGACGGAAGCTGTAACGGGGCTGGGTGATTCTGCGATCAACCAGCGCAGCAACTGCTGCCAGAAGAGATCGTGCGAGGGATCACCGAGAGCCTCGCTCATCTGCCAGCGCCATGTGCCGCCCGTGGCAAGAATTGCCGTGCGGCCGAAGCCGTAGCTCTGGGTAACAAGCAGCGGCAGTGTGCGATGGCCCGCATGCATTTCAGCCAGGACCGTTGCGCCAGGCTTAGGCGAACCGGGCTCTTCGTAATCGGCGAGATAGGTCAGTTTCTTCCAGCGCTCGGCATTCTTTTCGGGGTCATCGAGCAGGCGCGTGATGGGTGAATCCTTACCGGAAGCGGTTAACTCTACGGTCGCTGCGTTGCGATGGAAGTTGTGATTCCCCGAGGGCAGAAACGTTGGCAGAAGCTCATTCAGGCTCGATGCGCTCCAGCCGCCATCGCTCAGAGACTCATTGCCGCCGAGGAAGAGGATGCCGCCGCCTCGCTTGTCTACATACTCGCGGAGCAGCTCCTGCTGAATGGGTGTGAAGTAGTCGGCGGCGACCGAGCCGATGATGATTCCCGAGTAGGCGAAGAGGTCTTCAGCGCGTACGGGAAAGCCGTCGGAGAGTTCATTGGGATCGTTGATGCCCTGGCGGTAAACTTTGTTTTCGCTGGTTCGCAGCATGGAGACTAGCTGCACTGTTGGGTCGCCGTCTTCGGCGCGGCGAATGAATTTGTACTCCCAGCGCGGCTCGCCCTCTATATATAGGATGCGACGCTTGGCATCGCTCACCAGCACGGGGCGCGTCATGGTGTTATTGGCGGTGGAGCTTTCTCCTTGCATCGGCTCGACGGCAAAGGTCAGGCTCTTTGCGCCTGCGCTGCCGGCTGGGAAATACAGCGGCTCGATTTGCAGACTTCCGTTTGCCGCAAGCGTGATTTCGCGTTGTACGAGCGTCTTGTCGCCATCGCGCACGGTGAGTGTTGCCTTCTGGCCCGAGTAGCCGTTCTGGCTCAGCGTCACAGTCGCGGCCAATCGCGCATTTGCGACCGCATTTGCTGCTACGCTCACGTCTTCTATTTCGACATCATGTTGGCGCTCTGTATCGCCAAAACCGATTGTGTGCACCGGGATGCGGCGTTCCTTGAGTGCCTGCAACGCTTCGGGGCTTATCTCTCCGCCGCCTATGCCGGCGCTGTTCTGGCTTCCGTCGCTCAGCAGCAGGACTGCACCTATCGGCAGGTCTTTGGTTTCCGTGGCTAGTTGTTCAAGTCCTTGGCTGATGTGTGTCGCGGTCTCGACTGGCTTGATTTCGTTTGCTGTATCGACGCGCGTAAGCCCAGTACCAAGGCGATAGATGCGCGTCTGAAAACGCTGCTTGAGTCCAGCGAGCACACCATTGTTCAGCGCCGTGATGGCTGCGGTTTCACGTGGTTTTCCGTCACTGTCAGCGATGGCCATGCTGCGGGAGCTGTCGACTACCACGGCGATGATGTTTTGCTGTGAGCTCAGCTCGCCCACGATCATTGCCGGCTGCCACAGCAGAAACAGAATCAGCGCTACCAGCGATGCCTGCAGGCTCCATATTGTGCTTGCCCGTTTGAAGCTCAGTTTTGGTGCGGACTGGGTTGTTGCAGTTTGGCGCAGCCGCCAGCGGATCAGGAATGCCAGCCCTCCGGCAGCAACAAAGATCAGCACAGGCAGCATCCAGGGAGGCCACGTGCTGAGCAGCACGAATCGGCCTTTTGTAAATACCGGGCTTGGATACTTGAAGAGGAACTGGAACATTCGCATTTCCACTTCTGCGTAACGCCTGTTGCTGCCGAAGAATCGTCTTCCGCCTCCGTCTCACTTGCGGAGTTTTTAATGAGTCATTCCATAGATGATGTAATCCAGCCCCACGCGGAAAGCCATGGATGCGAAGGTCTCCGGGTACTTCGGGTCGTCAGCCCACTCCCATGCGTCGCCGAGATGCATATTGTGGCAGATGGCGACGATGATGCGACCTTTATCATCGCGGATGGCGCGCCACTTGGGCTGATAGCCGTCCTTTTCATAGGTGCGGCCCGACCATACATACTGTTCCCCAGGAATCTGCATTTTATCGTCGATGTCGTAGAGGGTATGGAAAATTTCGTCGCCACTCTGGAGATCTTCGACAGGGTGATCGGGCAGCACCTGCCGCATGCCGTTCATGAAGTTCTCCCAGTCCTCGGTTCCGTGGAAATCGTCCACCATCAGAAATCCGCCCTTGAGCAGATATTCGCGCAAACGCTTGGCCTCTGCGTCGGTGAAGGTCCAATTCTGCACCTGAACGGCGTAAATCCACGGATAGTTGAAGATTTCGTCGGAGTCAAGCGTTACCACCTGCTCTGTGGGACGGCCGTCGATGCGCGTGAGCCGGTGCATGGCAATTAAAAACTGGCGGTCGGCCTTGGGATAGTCGCGCGACCAAGAGTAGAAGCCGCCGCGCCGGCTGTAGCCCTCAAAAGCGCTCATGCGCGAGGTGTAAGCCAGCCGCGACCAGTAAAACTCAGCCTTTACATTGGTTGGGGAATCGTCATTGCCGAAACCGAAGTCGGCCGTTCTCTGCAGCGCCCAGCTTCCTCCGCAGACAGTCACGACGAGCATGGTTGCGAGCGCGGTGCGCAAACCTTTCATGCCTACCCCCGTGCAGAAGAAACGCTTGGCGGTTTAGACGGTCCAATCTGGCAGTTAGTTGCAGTTTGTGGGCCAATTCCACCTGCGGCTTGTGCGTATGGTTTTCCGCATGAGACGATGCAGGCATTGTAGCGATCGATGCGGGCCGCATGGCAGTCAACAGGCGCGATCTTCTCAAACTCGGCAGCATGGCCCTGGCACAGGCCGGCGTGCCTTCGCGCCTGGCAGGCGCAGCGAGGCTGCTGGACGGCTATTCTTTTGCTCCAGCACCCGAGGGCAAAGCGGACTATACGCTCAGGATTGCACCGGTTACGGTCGAGCTCGACCGCTCGCATATCCTTTCGACTATTGGCTATAACGGCCTTGCGCCCGGCCCGGTGTTGCGCATGCGCGAGGGTAAGCCCGTCGTCGTTGAGGTCATCAACGACACGGATACCCCGGAGCTGGTTCACTGGCACGGGATGCTGATTCCTCCCGAAGTGGATGGCACGGAAGAGGAAGGCTCACCCGTCGTTTTGCCACGGCAGTCGCGGCGCTTCAATCTGACTCCGGGCCCAGCCGGAAGCCGTTGGTATCACTCGCACGTTATGGCGATGGGAGACCTACACAAGGGTGCTTATACGGGCCAGTTCGGCTTTGTGTATGTGGATGGCGGCCATGATCCCGGCGCATATGACCAGGAGCTGTTTCTAGCTCTGCGCGACTGGGAGCCGTTTTTTACCGGTGTGATGGACGACGAGGATGACGACACGCATGACGGTCCTCTGCTGGAAAAACCAGCCGTGATGAATACCGACCCCGATGGGCTTGAAGTCAACTCCATGACTTACTCCATTAATAACAAGGCACTCGGTTCGGGTGAGCCTATCCGTGTTCGCCAAGGGCAGCGGCTGCTGGTCCATTTCCTCAATGCCAGCGCTATCGAGAATCGCCGCATTGCGCTTGCGGGGCACAAAATGAAGGTGATTGCACTCGATGGAAACCCGGTGCCCACTCCGCAAGCGCTTGATTCGGTATTTATTGGTGCAGGTGAGCGGGTTGACGTTGAGGTGGAGATGAATAACCCCGGCGTGTGGATACTTGGCTCAACCGAAAAGCCTATTCGGGAATCAGGCCTCGGCGTGGTGGTGGAGTACGCCGGCCAGCATCTTCAACCACAATGGATTGATCTGCCAAAGGCGCGGTGGGATTACACGATCTTCGGAACAGCAACCTCCAGCGCGCCCGCTCCGCAGCAGACGATTGAATTGATTTTTGAAAAGGTTCCCGGTGGGGCCGGTAAGTTCAACCTATGGCTGGTGAACGGAAAACCCTATCCACATGAGCGCGAGTTCGTGTTGCAACAGGGCACGCGCTACCGGCTGATCATGCGGAACCGCACCGACGATGCCCACCCGATGCACCTGCACAGGCATCTATGGGAGCTGGCAGAAATTAATGGAAAGAAGTGTGCCGGGGTGATAAAAGATACGGTCGTTGTTCCGTATTATGGCCGCGCAGTGGTCGATTTCACCGCGGATCAGCCTGGCCTTGCTCTCTTCCATTGCCACATCCAACAGCACATGGACTATGGTTTCAAGGCCCTTTTTCGCTATTCCTGAAACATATTCCGGCCCTGCTGAGCCTCAGAAAATTTGCGCCGGCCCTGTCCCGTTGGCAGTTTTATCAAATTCAATTTGCATGAGATGAGAATTTATCCTTTATTTTCACAAATTAACACACAAAACACAGGCTCCTCATTTAAGTTGTTCTCACCTTCTTAGGAAGGGTACTCCGCGTGCCGAAATTGCGAACGGCACGCTACTCTGCGGGAAACGGACATAACTGAGCCTGTAGACGAATGGGGATTATTTGGGCCTTGGCAACACAAATGCGGCAGTTAAGAAGCTGCAGCGGAATAATAAAGAAGAACAATCAATCTAATAATCAGTCATTTCAACATCCCCCCAAACATCGCGTAACCCCGAACCGCTTTGTTCGTGAAAAATGCCTGAAAAAAATGCATCTGCAGCTTTCGATATAGCGCGGATTGTCGCGCTCCGTGATGGCGCTATCAAGCCATTGTTCGGGTCGGTAATACAAGGGCCCTCTTCCCCGTCTCCATCGTTATTGATCGAGCGGCATGAGATTCGTTCGACAGATTGGCAAACCGTTCTCATTCCAGACCAGGTGTTGACGCTGCACCTCAGGCGCTGCGCCATGGAATATGGGAATGGAGGCGGTTGTTTTTGCCTTACCAAAACAAGAGGCAGCGTGACGATTGAAAAGCGCGCCTGCGAGCAAAGGTTCCGCTGGACCACGCCCGCATACATGCTTTCAGTACGCATCTCCGACGCTGCTCTCGAACAGGCCGCTGATGCGGTCCCTATTGTTGATGATGGCGTGCCTGCGGACCGTTCCTCCCAAGACATCCGGCTCTCATCCCTGCTCTTTGTCCTGGAGCGAGAGCGGATGAGCGGGTATCCATCCGGGCGCATGTTTATTGACGGAATCGAGCAAGCACTGGCCGCAATCGTCGTTTGTTATGACGGTGTGGCACGTCGTACCTCGCAGGTCTATAAAGGCGGCTTGACTCCGTATCGCATGAAGCGCGTCACCGAGTTTATTCATGAGCACATTGAAGAAGAGATTACGCTCAATGAACTGGCAAATAATGTCGGCTTAAGCCCATCACATTTTTGCAGCTTGTTCCGCAAAACGTCCGGCAAAACTCCGCATCAATTTATCCTTCATTGCCGCATTCAACACGCAAAGGAACTCCTGGCCAAGCACAGTCATTCCATTCTCGACGTTGCGCTTGCTTCGGGCTTTCGAACGCACCAACATTTTTCTCGAATATTTCGTCGGCAGGTTGGCATTCCGCCCAGCGCCTACCGTGGTCAACTGTAAGGAAAAATCAACTGTTTGCGCTAATTGCGCACAAGGTTAATTTGCTTTCTGCCGTTCGAGGCGCAACTCAAAGGCCGCTGAGCGCGCCAATACGAACTTATCGCCATCCCGCAGCCGGGCTGCTACGCCTGGCTGCAGGGGGCGGCTATGCAGATAGGTCCCATTCGAGCTGGCAAGATCAATCAGGTAGCAATTGTTGCCACGCTTATGCACTTCACAGTGAAAACGTGAAACCTGACGGTCAGGATCGCGGACAAGCACTTCGTTCTTTTTACCGCCATCCATGGCAACACCACCGATATGCGTCACTTCCTGGTTCAGCGCATAGCGTTTCCCTTTGTCCAGTCCGTCCAGCGCCACAAGATATGCAATTAATGTTTTTCCCCGACGTCGGAAGGAGTGGATAAGAAACCAGGTGAGCGCGATCAGCCCTCCTCCGCCAAGACCAAGGCGAAGAAGAAGGCGGTTTCTGATGCGCGACACGATAAGCTCATGCAAACGATCCACCTCAGAGCCGCTCGCTCCGAGACGCTGCGCATCATTCAGATGATCCTGTGCATCGTTCAGTCTTCCTCTCAGCAGATCATCCTGCGTTTGGGAAATCAATTGATCACGTCGCGCGACGTTTGCCTGCTGCTTTGCTTCGGAAGCCTGCTGATCCTGTCTGCCACGTTCGCGTTGTGAGCTGGCAGCGTCGATTGCGGCCTGCGCTTTGTCAAGGCGTTGCTGCGCCGGCATGTCGCCGGGATCAAGAACGAGAATCTGCTTGTTGATTCGCACTGCTTCTTCCGGGCTTGATGCGTTCAGTGCGTCTACCGTAAGCTTGCGGATTTGCTCCTGCTGCGCCTTCTCCTGCGGAGATTGTCCGGGCATGACAATGGTTGGCGGCGCAGCCGCAGCTGCAGCAGGTGCAGCCGCAGTAGTGGGAGGAAGTGCTGCTGCTACAACCGGCGCAGGCGGAGGAGGGGCTTCCGGGCCTTTCGGCAGCGTAGCTGCGCTTACTTCCCGCAGATCCAGCGTTGATTTGTCGCTCTGGATGCGGAAACCAAGTGGCCCGGCCGCGGAGTGATATGTACCTTCTGGCCGCGAGTCGTAGTAATCCGTGACGAGCGCGCCATTCAGCCATATCGATACACGGTGAGCACGCGCAACCACCGTGCAAGTGAAGAACTGACCTGGCGTTATGGATGCCGCACGTGATTTTTGAAGTTTAACCAGCCCTCCGGCGCCATAAGATTCTCCATTCTGTAGTTGATGGTCAGTGGCATTGACGGCACTGATCGCATATCCAGAGTCGAACTGATTTGGCGTTCCACGAAAGAACATCTCAACGTCGGAATGTTCATCTTTACCGGAGACTCGCGCCGTGAATTGCGCCACGAAATCATCGTAGGCAACACCCGATTCAAGCTGGCCCACGCCTCCCTGGCCATGAATGGTTCCCTGCCCTGTCCACTGCACACTTGGCGGGGCCTTTGGTTTGCCGGACAACCCAGGAATTGGCAGATGGATTTTCGACTTGTTTTGAGGTGCGGGGGCAGAGACAGATTTCCATCCATCCAGATTTGAGCCGTTGTAAAGAGAATCGAGGTTCAAGGGTTTCAACAGAACTGAACGAATCTCTACGTGCGTTCCGTGCGGCGAATTAAATTCAAAATAACCTACGCGATTTTTTCCACTGTCGCCATCAGCGGTCACTTTTCCATTCATGCTCGCCGTCAGATGCTTTCCGTCGGCACGGACTTCATAGGTATTCCATCCAGACAGCACATGCGAACCTCCGCCGCTGCCTATTCCTGCAATCGATCCGTCATTCAAGGACAAAGCAAAGCCTGGCTGAGCAGGCTTGCTCTGTGGATCCACGCGAAATACCAAGGTGGCAGGCCCACCAGATACCCGCGCTTCAAACTTCAGATCAAAATCCGAGAAGGATGATGTTGTACGTAACACACTTTGTTGTGCGGGATCAGAAGCAAGTGTATTCGCATTCACCTGCCACTCGGCACCATTGGTAATCCAGCCAAAGCGTGAAACGCCGTCAAAAAGACGTATCCATCCTTGCGCTGCCTGATCAGCAGAAAGGTATGAGACAGGAGTAGTCGCTATCGCGCTCGTCACAAGGAGCAGCGCAACGATGCTTACGGCAATGCTGTTATGCAGTAGCCTTTGCATCACAAGAGGCATCAAAGGTAATCCCTGTTTCTTCCGCATAATGGATGTATAGTTTCCGACCACGTTCAATGTCGCCAGCAATGAATGCTGTCGCCAATGGGGAAAGAACTGTTCGTTGCATCGTCCTGCCAACCGGCCTGGCGCCATATTCCGGATCGTAGGAAATCGCCGCAAGATGCTTTAGAGCGCTCTCATCGACGTGCAGCTCAACGTCACGTTCCTCGTTGAGCTTTCGGCGGAGACGCTCAAGAGAAAGCCCGACAATGTGTTCAAGCTCAACGGATGTGAGCGCATCGAATGGCACTATCTGCGAAATTCTGTTGTACAGCTCGGGACGCAATGCGGTTTTCACAATCTCAAGAATGATTGAGCGCCGCTCCTCTAAATCCTCGCTTGCGTTCATGGCTTCATGCGCACCCAGGTTGGAGGTGAACAGGATGATTGCATTAGAAAAATCGCAGAAGCGTCCCTTGGCATCGGTCAATCTGCCCTCATCCAGCACGCTCAGAAGCAGGTCGAGAACTTCCGGATGTGCCTTCTCTATTTCATCAAAGAGAACGATGGAGTAAGGGCTACGCCGCACGCGTTCGGTGAGATATCCGCCTTCATCCGATCCGATCAAACCTGGGCGTGAACCAATGAGACCACTCACAGATCCCTTTTCTTTGTACTCCCCCATATCAATACGGATCAGCGCGGTCTCATCATCGAAGAGTGCATCAGCCAGTGCTTTTGCCAGTTCCGTCTTGCCCGTTCCCGTTGGACCAACGAAGAGAAATGAATTTGGTTTGCGCACTATTTCGATATCCGCGCGCATACGCCGGACGGCTTCTGCAACTGCTGCCACTGCCTCTGGTTGTCCAAACACGCGCTCAGAGATTCTTGTCTCGAGCTTCAGCAACCTCTCGCGCTCGCTCTCAAGCATTCGGTGAATGGGGATACCCACGCGGTCGGCAATCACCTCGGCAACGTGCTCTGGAAGCACTTCGTCTGGTACAGAGGGGCCTTCTGACGCGCTCTCTGCAAGCTGCTTCTCAAGATCGTTTCGCTGCGCCTCAAGATATTGAAGCGTGCCGTAGCGTATCTCCGCAGCTTGAGCAATGTGACCTGCAGCCTGTGCTTCGGCAAGCTTCGCGGATTGTTCTTCCATTGCTTTTGTGGTGGCCTGCAGCTGCTCCGAGGCCTGCTTTCTGGCCTGCCATGCAGTTGTGAGCTCATTGAGATGTGCGGAAAGAGCAGTGACCTCGTCTGAAAGTGTGGCATACCGTTTTACTTCAGGAGAAATGCACTCCAACTCGATTCGTTTATCGGATAACTGTCTCTCAAGGCGGTCAATCTGCTGAGGCTTTGATTCCTTCTGCATGCGAATGCGCGCAGAGGCCTCGTCCAGAATATCTATTGCTTTGTCTGGTAAAAATCGTGATGGCAGATAGCGGCGGGAAAGCTTAATGGCCGCTTGTAAGGCATCATCTGCCAGCCGGACGCCATGATAAGCCTCATAGCGCGGCTTGACTCCCCGAAGAATGACCAGCATAGCCTCATCGGCTGGTTCCTTGACAGTGACTACATCGAAGCGTCGTACAAGTGCGCCATCTTTCTCAATCTTTTCTCTATATTCATCAAAAGTAGTTGCCCCGATGCACCGCAATTCTCCACGCGCAAGCGCCGGTTTGAGAATGTTGGCGGCATCCATTCCACCTTCATTACCGCCAGCCCCAACCAGTGTGTGCAGTTCATCGAGGAAAAGAATGATCTCCCCCTTGCGCATCCGGCATTCATCAACAATGCCCTTCACTCGCTCTTCAAATTCGCCGCGATATTTTGCTCCGGCCACCATGCCTGTGAGATCAAGAGCAAGTACTCGGCAAGATTTTAAGGATTCGGGTACGTCGCCGGCTGCAACGCGAAGCGCTACACCTTCCGCAATAGATGTTTTGCCTGTGCCAGGATCTCCTACACAGACTGGGTTGCTCTTGGTCTTGCGAAGGAGTATCTGTATAACACGGCGGATCTCTTCATCGCGCCCAACGACCGGCATCAGTTCCCCATTATGGGCAAGCGCTGTTAGATCTCGCGTATACTTGGCCAATAATTTTCCCGGTGCGCCAGTTCTGCCAGGTGCGCTGCGATCACTTTCTAAAACCTCACGAGTGGTCTCACTCTGCTTTTGTGCAACAGTTAGCGTCTCGCGTGTCACCCCTGCTGCGCGTAGGTCCTTAGCGATCGCTTCCATGTGCGTACAAACAGCCAGCACAAAGTCAACAGGCTCGATGATCTCCGCCCCACGCATCTCCATCTCCGCAGACGACTGTTCAATCATCTTGCGCAAGGTTTGTGAAGCTACCGGACGTCTGCCCAGTTCAAGCGTATTTTTGGGTAGAAGGTTTATCTTCGCCGTCAGCGCAGACAGCAACGGCGATGTGGATACCCCAACTTTTGTAAGCTGTGCCGATAAGAACGTTTCTTCGTCGAATAAGACAAAAAGCAAATGCTCTGGGGCGATGCTCCCATGCTTACGCTCTTCCGCAAATAGACGCGTACGTTCGAGAGCATCTTCGAATGCAGGGGATAGCTTGTCTAATGGAATTGCCATGCGTTCTGCTCCGCTCTCCTTATTCCAGACGGCGTCTACGAGGCGGAGGAGCAGGAGCCTCTGCCGTTGTTTGCTCTTGTTCGTCGCGCGAGTTCCATGCAGTTCGCATGGTGCCAGGCTGAGCCTGCAATGGTGGGCGGAATGGCCCAGACGCGACTGCAGGTTCAAACTCTTCCCGTACTCGTGGAGGTTGGCTTGTGCGCAATGGCGTTTCAGCAGGAGGATTCGGCGAGTTGAGTCTCTCCGCGTCCTGCGCATAAAAACGATGACGCACAAACAGCAGGGTTGTCCGCACATAAAAATGTGCCGGTACAGAAACGCGCAGGTCTGTTACGGTGGCGATGTCCGGAGCTTCAAAGTCGAACTCTACGTTCTTCTGGCCCGCAAAACGCACCTGCGCCACACCATGAATCGGGGAGCGGCGTGCCCCGCTTCCTTCATTGATGCGAATCTCCACTGGAACACGTGCGTCCTCTGCATATTCATGGTCTAGCTCTGCTGTCAGGATGATCCTGTATTTCTCGCGCCCTTCCAATCGGATGCCTGCGAAGTGAAAAGCCATCTCATCACCAAAGCCCTGCAGCCGCGCAGGTTTGGCAGCAAGCTTGTAAAGCGCGCTTCCTCCACGATCGAAGACGAAGTTCATTGTGTCGAGCGTAGGGCTTACACGAAAATCAATGTACTTGCCTTCCAACGCACGTTCCAGGGTTTGCAAGCTACGTAAGGAATTCTGTACGGAGCGCACTTCCACTCCCAAATCGTCTTCAACGCGCCAACGGCGTGAGCTCTTGAGCAACTGTCTCTGCTGTTCGAGCAGTGGAACAAACTCTGTTTCCCCCGCATTCTTGAGTGCGTCAAAATACTGTTGCACCGGCGGACTCAAATCGAGATTCACCGCGGCTCCCTGCAGAAACATGCGCAGACTACCAAAGAACTGTGCAGGAGGCTGAACCGGATTCAGGCAACCGCAGAGACAGGTTTCAATGCCCGGAATGATTCGTTTTACGAACTCCAGCGTATCGCGATCAATGCCAACATCGATGCCGCGTTCCCGCGTCAGCTCAATGTAATCCTGCATGGCACGATGTAACTCAATAAAACGGCTGGAGAGAGAGGCAAGCTGCTCAACGATGCGACGCCATGCTGCACTAAGTTCACTAAAAGCTGTCAGGTTTGTGCATGGAGGGATAAAACTCGCATCTCGCTCATAGGCGACACCACTCTCAACACGCCGCAGCCTGCTGATTGCAATGGAATGGTCCATTTCCGTGCCATGCGGTTGCAGAGTCAGACGATACGCCCGGGTCCGCTCCGTTTGAATCTGCGGATTATGTTCATCCTGAACACCATCAAGCAGGTCGTAGGAATGTGGCGGCGCAACAATATAGATACGCGATTCTCGAACACCTTCCAGATCATCCTTGTTAAATTCCTGATGCAGCGAATTATCAGGTGCAATCTCAATCGGAGTTCCGGAGGCAGTTAAGCCACGGCATTGTGTAACAGTGATGCGCAGAGTATGTTCGTCTTCCGCAATCGTGATAACGGGATCATGCCGTACCGCGCCGAATTCGCTTTCCGGCAGTCGGGCTCCGCCTCCAATTAAACCAAAGCTGTCATTCGTATATCGCAGCATCCAGAGCATTGTTGATTCAAGGAAGCGCTCCTGGCGCAGAAAATGCTCCGGAGTGACGAGCATTCCAAATTCCCAATTAACCGCATTGTGACGAATCTCTTCGGGGTTCATGCGCTTATTCCTCTGCCCAGGTGAAAGTTGAGACCTATGCGGCTGTTTCTGGAGACAATGCCAAGACGTGGAGCTTCTGTGGCATCTCCGACCTGCCACAAGATGTCGTGGCCCTGATAGGCGCTTGCGCATACGTCGAAAACCATTTGTATCAACCGGCTGCCATCCGCTGATTGGAACTTTGTATAGGTTTCGAGAGGCACCGGACCTAGCTGAACCGTGACGGAGTCTGAATCGAGCTGACGGTCGCCCGCTATGAGGTCGCGTCCGAGACGGCTTGCATTCGACCCCAGTTGCGAATGCTCCTCTTGCGGAAGCAGACGATATTCTCTCCGAAAATGAAATCCCGAAACTGGCAGCCCAAGAAGCACAAGAAATGCGAGGCGGACTCCTACCTCGCGACCGGCCATGGAGGCAAGAGTTGGAGCAAGCATAGCCAACGGATATAACAACTCTTCAGGCCATGCTGCATGCTCGATGCCAAAGAGTGAAAGCCAGCGGCGACATGCCGCGAGTTTGTCAGCACCTATTCTAAAAAGCGGCGCGCCTGCACGCGCCCAATGCGCAGCTTTTTGCAACGGATCATCGAAGAGAGGACAGAACTCTCGCGTTCCTATCTCAACCTCTCCGCCGGACTCCCGCATAGGCAGCGGCAGTGCATCAAAGAATCCGAGACCTGACACCCATAATGTGACGGGAATTGATGGCGCAAGCAGCACTCCCGGCATTGGCGATTGGCGGATGATTTGAAAATTGGTACGACCTGGACCGGCCATGCGCAATGTGAGGCGGGACTCAGCGATACCCAAAGCATCCAGGACATGCAGCGCTGAATCAACTGTGTGCGTAAAAGCAGCAGTACCACTCACAAAGTTGGGCATTATGGGGTATTTCTCCGGAACCAGCTTCGCTATTTCCATGCCAGCTCCACATCGGCATCCACATCAAGCGGCAGCCGTTCCTTAAGAAAACCACCCAAATCTTTTAACAGAATGCGCCCTTCCTCGTCCGGAGCAGCAAACCTGTCTCGCTGCGCAGAAACTGTAATGCGATGAAGACGGCGCAGTCCTTGCGCGCTACGCGCGAGCAGCGGACGTACCTCGATAGTGCTGATGCGTCTGTCAAACGAGCGGATTGCAACTTCAAGATCGCCTCGCGTAAGTAGACGTTGACGAGACAGCAGCACTTCAGAAAAACGTTTCTGGGCGGAATGGACGTCTTCTCCATTTGTGCCTCCTGCAGCCGCGGTAATGTTCTCGACTGTAAGGCCATTCGCTGGTGCCTTGGCAAAGCTCTGCAAACGAGCAATCCCCATCTGGTTTCCGGCTGCTCCCAAGGTCATCCACAGACGTATGTTTGCGTAAGATTCTCCACGGCCATCTGGCATCTTTCCTGGCAGCAGCGTCAGGTTTCCCTGATGCAGCCGATATCTTCCTATGCCCGCCTTGAAAGAAGGCTGAAACTCCTGAAGATAGGTTTCTCCGCTCTCTCCTGTAATGGACAGCGGCGCAACAAGAAAAGAATTCCCACCAGATTCTCTGCTGACAGGAATCGTGGAACCGATCTCTGTAAAATGCACCGTTTGATTCAAGCACTCGACATTCGAAGCGCTCTGCGCATGAAGATGTACTGCCGAAATGGCGGTATGCAGCGGTTCAACGCGTGCGTCAAGCTGAATGCGTAACCACGCTCGTTGCCGCATAAAGAGAGCGGGACGCTCGAAAATTGCGCGAACCGGCGCCTCTAATCCGTGAGGAGCTTCGCATACAAAATGACGCTCGGCGGAGAATGACGGAAACGCAAAACATTTTCCCTGCCAAAAACCGCTGGGTAGCGGAATTGTTTCCCTGTCATCCTCCGGGGGCACGACATCGTCTGATCTGCGCAGCCAATGCAATTGATGTTGTCCGGCATTCAGATCGCGCGGCCTAAGTACACCATTTGCTTCAAATCGACCCGTATTTGAAGCAAGACACCAGTTTTCGCTAGACAACTGCTCATTCAATAAAACTGCCTCAGGGCTTGTTTGCAGAAAGATTCCATGCCGCGAAAGATAGATTGGACTGAGGTTTTCTATAGCAATGTAGATTGAGGGATGCGGACCCAAAGCAGCAGCAACTGGACCATACGATGGTCCCGCGCGCAGAGTGTCAGAGGGAAGTTCAAGTCCACTCAAAAGACGAAGTTCTCCGCCGACATTCCCCCTTGTTCGTTGGTACACGAAGGCCGCGGCAATGCGCGCAGATGAGACGGAGACGCCATAGTCCGTGCTGAAGCTCATGCGGCCTCCGCTCTCCGGTTCTCCATTCAGAGTTGTGCCCGCACCTATATGAACGGGATCTCCACTGCATCCGTAACGCACTACCAACTGAGCAGGATGTGCAAACCGCCTCTCAATACCGAGTCCTTCGAGAAGTTCGTCGAGCAATGCGGCTTTGAGTCTGTCCGTATCCGATATCTGCGTGTGAATCTGTGCAGCCAATGTGCGAAAAAGCACGGCCAGCACAGGATCAATCAGCATGGACTCGATACCATACTCTCGCAGATAGCGGCGGAAGTCGTCGCGAAGCTTCAGATCGATCTCAGCTGCGCTTGAGTTCATAGCACATAGCCTGTTGCGCTGTTCGTATTGGGATCACGCAGCATGAGCGTTATGCCGCGTCTTTCCATTGAGTGCCCACTCCACCGCGGTCGATTGCTCGCCTGTCCCTCTCGTTCTAACGGATCCGGCACAATCGATTCAACCTGATAGCGTGTCAGACCAAGATCGGCAAGCACTTCATTCAATTCTTCTACAACAGCCTGCACAATGGTGCGGCGTGAATCCTCTGAAAGGCTCTCCTTCAAAATCTCCGAAAAGAACTCGTTAAATCCAAAGAGCGCATGCCCCGACCAGGACCCGCGTGGTGTCCGTGCCATAACACCGATCAATGTCATATAAGCTTCCCGCTCATCGGTTCTCTGCAGCACGCCCTGTTGCATTCGAATGGGAAAAGCAATCGATGAACTGAGAAACCCTTCTGCAGACAGCGCGCTCACGGTCATCGCTCCTGAAGAAATACGCAATCATACCGATCTATGAAGGAATAGACCGCGGTGCTTTTCGCACCGCGGATCAAGTGTGATATTCGACGGCTTAATTGCCCATGGTGATATCTTTGAAGTTCTGCTGATTCATTGCCGGCTCAAGCTCAAGAGTCAGCAGATGATTCACGGTTGAGAAGCTGCTCGAATCAACACCTCCGTCAGGAGTCGAAGTCGGCAACGGATTGCCCGTCTCAAAACGGCTGATCCAGCCTTTGAATTTATAGCTGCACAACGCATCTTTCTTGGCGTCGTCTTTCCAGTATTCAACCTTCATATCTACAATCTTGTCGCGCGTTACCACATTCGCCAGATTGAAGAGCTGCTGAAGCGTGCCGTATGGCATGTTGGTATCATCGTGAAAATCGACATAGATCTTGATCGCGGTAGAAAGCGTACCCATTTCCGGCATGCCCGCGCGATCTTTCAAGGTTGCAAAACGCACCGTGCTTGCCAGTGCGTCAAACTTGTTTCCAGCCACAGTCACTGTGCTACGCAGTGGATTAGACATTTGGCCCGTCCTCCGTGTTTCATCAATATGGGTTCTTGATTGAACTTTAGGCGGCTTACGCAACCGCTTTTGAAAAAAGTCGAGTATACGATCAAGCCACATACCCAACTCTCTTCCCCCGCCGGGTGCGCTCTACCGTCCTGCCGACTCCTGTTTCGCTCCCTCGGAAGCAAACTCCGGTGTATCGATCTTGAGACGGAAACTTTCGCCAGGGCCGGTTGGCATAACCTCCAGCTTCAGGTCGCAAATGCCCTGCATGCGTTTGTTCGCGTCACGATCGATTTCCAATTTGTAATCGAGAAGTGTGCCTGCTTCTACCTGTTCCTGAAGCATGCGTGCAATCGGCTTCTCGATGGCTTCGTCCATAAACTCGCGTGTGAGGACTTGGCCTGCAACTTGCAACAAATAATGCCTGCAGCAACGCTCGATGTAGCGAATGATGCGGTATGAGGTGAAAAACTTGTACACACCATATGGGTCATCCGCCAGCGTTCTGCAACCGAAAAAGCAAAGTTTATTGTCGGCATCACGAATGACAGGAATCAACTGGCGTTCCATGCTGATGTGTTCCATTTCGCTAATGAGCGGCTCAATACGTGCTCTTTCAGGCCCAGTCACCTGTCCAAAGCGCGAGCCTACCGGCCCTTGTGCCAAACCTGCACTGTCATCTGTACGGGCTACTGCGCCAGCAAAAGCGAGCGATGGCGGACCATATAAGTCATCTCCGGAGTCGACCGTCTTTTCAAACCAATACTTCGGCCGCAACTGCAAATATCCCATCATGACAACGTCTGCGGCAGCACGATCTTCAGGGCGCTTGAGAAATTCGTACTTGCCTCCAGGGCGGAAATTCCGCTCTACATTCTGGAAGGATTTTTCATCATCAATATCTGTGATGAGCAGCATGCCCCACTGGTTGGCTATGCTTTCAAGACGCTCCCGCACCAATTGATTGATCCATCCAGGCACAACGAGATTGCAAATATCATCACGAAAGTTGAAGTTGTCATTGCGCTTTTTGCAGAAGTTCTCAATGGCGGCAACCGTCATGCTGTATGCGTCCTTCATATTCTTCGGATCTGCATTCCAGATAAACAACTCAATGGGTTTGCGTTGCTTGCCGTCGAAGACCTTTGTATTGTCGAAGAACGTCTGCAGCTGCCGATAGCTTCGCTCGATGGGACGCAACTGTGTATATACCTGCTCCAAAAGCTCATCTCGCACTGCTTCCGCGTGATCGATCTGCGTCTGCAGTTTTGTTAATGTCTCTTCAAAGCTGTCTTCTTCTTTCAACAGCGTCGTAACATCCGAGAGTTGAGCGAGAAATTCACGCGCGCCCTGCGGAGTGAAGATGGAAGTGATGGAGCGGTTTTCATCGATCAGACCAGGATGCAGATCGGCAAATATTTCCAACAGCACTTCGCGCGCCGGCGCATCTCCGAGAATCTCGTTGGTAGATTTTGTGAGTGTCTCCATTTATTTCTCTCCTTCCACCACTTTGTCGAGCTCATCACGCAACTGCGCCAAGGCAGCAATAATCTGCTTACGCTCCTCAGGGTTGTTCCACGCGCGGCGAACAGCTGGCAGTTTCCAACGATCCTTTAGCCGGTACATCAAATCGATGTTGTTTTTCAGATCCGCGAGGTCATTGCGCAGATAAGTTACCGAGCCATCGGCACCTTTGACCTCCTGCCGGCTCATAATGTTCGATGGCTCGAAGTCCTTAATGTTCCTGAAACGCAGCTCGGCTTTGAACTCCGTTTCCTCCTCACCAGCCGTTCCTCTGAACTTCATCTGCGGGTTGAATCTTTCGAAGGCGTGTTGAAGCGACTCGACCATTTCCGGCTCTTCATTTTCTGAGCGCGCTTCGTGTCCTACCTGATCCAGTGTCATGGGCAGCGTCACTGCACAAGTGCTGGTTGGCACCTTTCGAACTGCCGGTCTGACACCCTGGCGCTTTACATCGATGATTGGCATAGGGACTCCTTCGCTAACTCAACCGTGTTTTTGTTGGATCAAATGCAGTAATGGGGCGAACAATTGTGTGATCTCCTGGAGTTCTCGCAGCCGCGCGTGCTCCGCGCGCGGCTGGCTCAAAGCCTGGGGGTGGCTGCTGATTTGCGGGCTGCCCCTCTCTGCGAGTTATCGGCTCAACTCCTGGCCAGTACTCCGGTCTTACCGGGCGCGCGGAACGATTGTCATAACGTTCAGGCCAAATCAATCTTGGGACCCAGAACCATAACACCGCAAGCAGTCCAGCTATTCCAAAGAAGACAAAAAATGGCCGGAGAATCGACATTACTGAGCCGTGACCAAGCCGGGCATTAGTTAGAAAAGCACGTTGTTCCGCTTCTGTGCCTTCGCCTTCAAAGGATGGGGTCGCAACCGGAGGCGCGACCCACAAGGCCTGCCTGTTTTCGACAAGCACAGTTCCATCGAATAATGTCAGCTTGGCGCGAAAACGAATGACGCGTCCGGCAAGCAACGCACGTGAAGCAAGATTTTCCGGTGCTTGAATTGCAACGGTCAGGCTTCCATCCTGAGGAAGCTGCTGCAACTGAAATGCTTTGTGAAGTGTTGCCAAATCAAAGGTGATGAGCGGTGGACGCGTTCCCAGGCGTGTCATGGCAATTTCATCAATCGACTGTTTATTCCCAAGACCGATGGGCAGAACATCCACACCTGATTGCTTCACAGCATTTGCAGCCGTTTCCAGACCAGCAGGTCCCGTAAGCAACCCAGCGTCATCACCAGACTGCGGACGCACATCATTCGTGCCATCTGTCAGCAGAATCAAGCGCGGTTGCTCCGCACCATCTCGGGGATGCTGTTGAAGCGTCTCCACTGCGGCACGCACCGCCGAATATAACGCCGTGTTGTTATGATTTTCCGGCTTTGGCAGCGCATTCAACTCCGCTTCTGCCTCAGCACGTGTACTGACAAAATGCGCTGCCGCAATACTCTTTTCCACATCTCGACTAGCAAAAGGAACAATTGCTACGAGGTCGTTGCCATCTGAAAAATTTTTGAGGAACTCCGCAGCTGCTCCGCGAGCCGCTTCAAACCGCGACTGCCCTGCAAGATCGGGCGTCAACATACTCCCGCTTATGTCGAACAAGAGAAGCGTGGTCTGCGGCTTTCGCGCCACCGCTGTTCTCCTTGTTGAAACAGCATAAAAGGGCTTCACAGACGCGCCGTCTATCTCCACCTCTACATGTGACGCGAGCTGGTCCGCAGGCGGCAACTGTACGTTGACAGGCTTTCCGCTCTCATCAACGAACCCCAAGCTCATGCGGAAGCATGACTCGGCTCCCTCGGGCTCGCACTCGATCAAGGTAGGCTTGGTAAGAAAATCCAGCGAAGTCGATTGCGCATGAATACCTGTCTGCGCCATCCATGCAGCGACGAGAAGAACGGCAATTCTATTGAGTACGAATTTCATCGCCGTCCCTGCGCCCCCTTCTGCTTGGCCAGAAACATGAGAGTTGTTCGACCAAGAACGATCAAAGTCTGGTCTCGCAACTCGTACGGTGACGTAATGGAGCGGTTCTGCGCCTTCAGTACAAAGCGCCTCAACCCCGCCTCTGACATGACATCTGGATGGCGTGTCACAAAGAATCGCCCGTCTCTGCCATAGATGCGGGCATGCCGCGGAGCTACCGATCCATCTGGAAGATAGATATCTACCTCTCTTCCATAGGACGTCTTGGACATGTCTGCGCTCTGACTTCCGAGCACGTAGCTGTCACCCTCCTGGATCGTCCACTCTTTCTTGCCGAGCTTGCTGGATGCTCTCGGGTCACCACTGTTTACAAACCTCAACATCGCATCGCGCAGCAGAACTGGCGCAAATGCTATTCCGAAACTAATGCCAGCTCCAGTCAGCACAAAGGCTATTGCCTGGGATATGCCGGGCAGCCATTGGCTGAGAGTGCCGAAGACCATTCCTCCTAAAAAGCCGCCACACATGCCGCCAAGCATGCCGTGTGCAAGGCGCGCGCGATTGACCGAAATCCAGCGCGCCCCTAATCCCGCGCCTATCAATGCGCCAGTCACCATCCAGCCAAGTACTGTTCCAAGAGGAAGCGCACCCGGTAACGCATTTCTCAGCGGTAAGTGCAATCCACCTGACAACATACCGGCAACAAATCCAATAAGTGCTCCCATGAGCACCCAGCGCGCCTGTATCCGGTTCCCCGTCCACTTGTCGTCGAATGCGACAGTAAAGCCTCCAATAAACCCACCAAGCAGCGCTGCTGCCATGACGGCAGCCGGCCAAGCAGGGGAGCCAGCGGGAATCAACAGCACAAGAAGTGCCTGGCAAGCCCAAGCGAGGAGTCCGGCGGTGGCCCCTGCAAGTGACATAAAATAAAGCGTCTGATAGATGTTCATGTAGTAGCCGGAACCCCGCACATACTCTTATCAAGGACCGCCCGCAGGCTTTCCGTGCTGCACACAGCACACTTTACAGTCTGCTGTGAATTGTCCTCATTTGCGGGCCTCTTGATGTGTCCATTCATACGGTTTTTTATCCAAATTCTCTGCAATGTTCCGCATGCATGTATACGCAAATGAAATCGGAGACTAGACGGCGTCAAAGCTATTCAAGCGCTTTTATACTGAGTGCACTCTAGACGTTGGCCGTAGAAATATCCACCGGGAGCAGTGCATCGTGTTTCGACATGTAGTGGTTGCCGGCATCGGCGCACTTGGATCGGAGCTTGTCACCAGATTAGGAACATTGGATTGCGAATCTGTATTCGTTGCAGACCCGGATGTACTGGAAGAAAAGAACATTGCACGCTCCACGCTGCTACGGGAAGCAACTGCAGGTCAGAGCAAAGTTTTGCAAGCGCTTAAAAAGCTACGGGAGTTGTTTCCCAGGACACGCTGGAGTGGCGCACAAGTTGAAATCGCTGACGTTGAGCCCAGACAGTTTCAGAATGCTGATGTTCTATTTAGTTGCGTAGATACGGATCTGGCTCGTACCGAGATCGCTGCCATCGCAACCCAATATAAATTTCCCGTTTGCGACGCAGGACTCGGAGGAACAAGCACGCGGGTTGGGCGTGTGTCCTGGTTTCCGAACTTTAGCTCAGCCGCTTGTTTTGCTTGTCTGCTCAGCAACAAACGGCGTGCAGAATTACTCAGCATATGGGAATCGGATATTCATGCATGCTGGGTAACTGGACGTGCAGAACAACCTGAATGGACAAGCACCCCATCTATGGCCTCCATCATTGCTGCACTACAAACAGAGATTACGCTTTCAAACATTGAGAAAAATTCCCAGGCATTTTCTCTGCATTTAGATCTCGATCGGACGCCAGCGGTGCAAACCATTCAACACCCCCGCAGCATTGATTGTCCTTTCCACGATGAAATGCCCGAAATCCTTTTTCCCATCTGCGCCCGTGCGCAGTGCGACACATGCGGTCAACATTTTTCTCCCAATCAGCGCATCGCATGGGTACGCCGACGTGGCACCTGCCCGTCCTGCGGAAGTCATGCACTCATCCTTCATCAGAGCCTAGATAAAAACCTAAGTGTTGAGCCGGCAGGAAGCGCACAATGACAGGGATTCGCACCAACATATTGCTTGCTGCTCTCGCTATTCTTGGCGCGATCATGCAACTCGTCGCTACACGATGGGGGCTGGTCGGAGATTTAGCTGGCGGTCTGCTTTGCGGCATCACGATTCTGCTTGGCATGCGAATCCTGATGATTGAGACAGATTTTGCCTACTTCCCGTCTCTCGTTGCGATTGTCGCAAGCATTCTCGGCCTCGTCCTTGCCATTGCTGGAACTGGCAACTTTCATCCGAAAGCAGCATGGCTGGCGCCTTTGCTCGCTGCATTGCCTTTAGCTATTCCGGCCATCGCAGTTGCACTACGCAGCGCACGATGCGAACTCTGTCATGCGCGTCTTCGTGGCCTGCTCTCTTTCTCCTGTCCACGCTGCCATCTGATTGCATGCGAAAACTGCTGGCAGTTTGAGCGTGGCCGTTGCCGCATCTGCGAGACAAACCAGGTCCCACTGTTCCCTCTCGACCTGGAATGGTGGCAGGAGCACTTTGGTTCGCAGGCGCGTGACGGCAAATGTGCTCTTTGCTTTCGCGTAGCGGACTGGAGCGTGGCGCACTGGGCATGCGCCAATTGCGGACACACTCAATGCCGCGTATGTTGGGATGACAACAATGGCCAATGCAGCCGGTGTGGATGGATCATTCCAGGTCTTCCCTCAGAGCTAAGCGAGTTTGCTTCTGTAGGATTTCGTCCAGAAGGGTTGCGTCGACAAGCAAGATAGGAGAAGCTAGCTATGCCTAAATATCAAATGCTTTTTGATACTGTTCGTGCCGAGCAGAAATTTAACGTCGACATTGACGAGCAGGAAACGCTTGATGCAACCCTGGATGAAATTCTGTTTGAGTTGAGAGAGCGCGGTGATTATCTCAAGGGAGAAGGACAACTACAGGTAGTCTGGAACGGACGTTCGCTCGACTTTTCGCTCCCTCTTCCCGAGCAAGGTGTACGAGCAAACGATATTCTTCGCGTATCCACCATCGTACTCAATGGCTGAGGTATAGATGAATCTACGCAATTGCCGCATGGACGCAGAATGGCAGTTTCTGCAGACACTCGCAGAGATGAATGGGCCTATAGTCTGCAAATCCGTCCGCCTTCAGGATGAGTTTCGCATCGTATTAAGAAGTTCTCCTGCGTGGGTGGGAACTACTGACGATCAGCGGATTGAAACAGAACACGAACTCCGCTACTTCTATCCGCGTTACTATCCAACATTGCCGCTGGAAGGGTACTTCATTCGTCCCATCCTGCATGTCAACGTCGATCCTGTAAATGGATTCGTCTGCCTTTGGAAGACCTATCGCCCTACACAAACTATTGTCGACGCGATTCTCATTACGCGGGCCATCATGTCCTGGAAGACAGCAAACCTTGATCCGGAGCATCGAATGCAGCAGGTCAAGGACCTTCCCACGCTGACGATGCCTGCGATGAGTATCCCGGAGAGTTGTCTCCCGCTCATGTCCCACAGAAGTCACAGACAAAGACTTTCAACAGATCTTCCAAACCACAAACTTGAAGAGAGCGACCTTGCGTTTTCTGATATTAAGTGACATTCATGCCAATTTAGAGGCATTGAACGCTGTCCTGCGCGATGCAGCAAGCCGGCGGTATCAGGCAATTCTTTGTCTCGGAGACATTGTGGGGTACGGTCCCAATCCTAACGAGGTGACAGCATGGGCCCGCGCGAATGCCGATGTAGTAATCCGCGGCAATCATGATAAAAGCTGCTCAGGAGCAACTTCCTACGAATCGTTCAACCCGGCAGCACAGTGCTCGTCTCGCTGGACGCAGGGACAGTTACTGGAGGAGCATGCACAGTGGCTTCTGCATCTTGACCGGGGCCCAGTGCTCGTAGAAGATTTCGAGCTTGTACACGGCTCCCCCGATGATGAAGACCGATACATGTTCCACGAGCATGACGCAGAGATAGGCTTCATAAATTCGGAAGCTCAATTAACTTTCTTTGGCCATACCCATGTTCAAGGAGGTTTTATTGGAGAACAAGCCGGCCGATATCTCGATATCTCACGCCTGAACGCCCTCCCCAACGAGATTGCAATTCTTCCCTACAGGTCATACCTGCTGAATCCGGGTGCTGTCGGTCAACCGCGGGATGGTGACGCACGAGCAGCCTATTGTCTATATGACTCAACTACACGTGCTGTTGAATTCTTTCGCGTAGCGTATGACATCCGCACGGTGCAGGATAAAATCCTCGCTTGCGGCCTCCCACAGGAGCTGGCGTTTCGACTTGCTTCAGGGGATTGACTTTGAATTCGTTCGGTTTGCCATCAGAAAGGCATTCATCTCATCAGCAACCTCGCTGTACCCGGTACGGTCGGTGCATGAAGTCAGATTCTCCGCAGGTTTATCCACCAGGCGCACATAAAGAAACCGGCAAACGTCCCCGACTCCGACACTAATGAGGCGCACCTGATCAAGCGGATACTCCTTCGATGCCGTGGTAACGGATAGAAAGGTCGTGTGCACGCTCAGCGTGCCTGTATCGGCAGAAAGTGTAAGGTGTGTAGTGCGGCCAAACAGGACAGAAACCATGAAAAACAGGCCTCCAATCAGCAAAGGTAAAACCCACAAGGCTGCCATGGGTGAGCGCAAGAATCCAATACGAAAATAAGCAAGCGAAATATATCCGCCTACGAGGGCAACGAGCCCAACGATCGCAAAGATCACGCTTTGGATGGCATAAGGTGGGTCAACTACTACGATTTGCCGAACTGTCTGCGAAGCTATATAGAGGTCCGTTGGATATGGGATCATGTTCTACTCACCTAGCTTCCACTTCGGTGTAGCTCCGTGCTCTGTTTGTTTACAACCGAGCTGCGAAAAAATCTCTGTCAGAGGTTCCGCTGAAACGATAAGGATACCTCCATCTTCTGGACTCTCGCGTATATAAAGCGAAATACCCTGCATTGCTTCTACCGCGAGCTGTTTCATCGGTTCTTTAAGCACAGCCTTCTCGAGCAGCGGTACATACCAAGGAAAAATACGGAAGACGCGGTCTTTGATGAAGCCAAGGAAGGTATCTTTCAAATTCCGCAGCAACACTACGCTCTCCGCATTGCTCACCAGCTGAAGTCCGCAACCAGTGCCTGCCATCTTGGTCATTGCATCAAGACGTGCATTGTCATTGGCCGTTATGCGGAACACGGAATGCAGCCGCATAGGCATGCTTGCACCTGGCTCAATGTCTTCCATATCCTCCATTGTCATCATCCTCGGTGCAGGACGATGCGGCCATACTCCCAGGCCTGTCTCAGGAATCCATTTTGGTGCGTTAGTGGAAAACAACCGTATCGCTTCTGGATCCCGCCCTTTGCTTACCTGGACAAAACTTTCATGATGGCATCCAAGTCTTGCAGTGAAGTGGAAAACAAGCCCTTCCAGAAACGCTCGTATCTGGTCGTACGAATCAGGCCGCAGACCTGTCGGTGCCAGAATGAAATAGCAATGAAAGCCACTCACACTTTTCTCAAAACATAAATCCGTTATGGGGAGATATGTTCGAATGTCTTCCACTGCTTTCGGCAGTTTTGATTGTTCAGCTATCAAGCTTTCAACCCTCCCAGTAGCGATAGCCTTCACGGCGCATCTGTTCCACGATGGACGCGATCAGGGAGGTCAGATCGTCCTTGCAGGCCATGACAATTCCCTCGTCTTCCGTACTTTCATTGATATATACATCAAATACTTCGAACCACCGCCGAATCTCCATGTCCGTGTATGCAAAAAAATCCTGGGAAGCAAGCCTGGGCAGAACAAAGAGGATTCCCTCGTATTCAAGATCACGTGGCAACCCAACCCCGAATATTTCCTTCGTCTGTTCGCGAAAGGGAGACATCAGTACGTTGGTTTGCTCATGTATCTTATCCGGATCAAAGACGCGGAAGAGTTGCTTCATGGCCGGATGATTCCTTACCACCCGCGGAATGTGCCTCTTCTTGTTGGGATCAAAATCTTCCAGCAACAGCTTCAGGCGCGGGTCAGCGCGCAGAAACTTCGGAATGATGAGCGGCACATTCACAGTTGGAGCCGGGGGCATATCTTCCGACTCCGACTTGAGCATAAAGGCTGTGAACCCGCCGTATCCAAGGTAATGCTCCCGCAATGCTTCTCCGTCCCGGCTCAGAAACCACCACGCTTGCCGCGGAGCATGGTCGAAAGGGCGGAACTCCTTCTTCTTCTCGGCAAACTGTTTAAGCTCCTGATCAGACGGCGGGGCAGGCTGCTTCCCCCTCGGCAACCAGCACCTTCCCAGCTTAGGAGACTCTTGCATCATCGCATGCAGGAAGGTTTCGCGCAGCCGCTTTTCTTCCTCGATCGCCTGCATCTGCATGAAATGTTCCGTCTCCAGGCCCTTGGTTTCCGATAGATGCCTGGACAGTCTTGTAAAAAAGATCAGCAGCCACTCCCGTTGACTTCTCGGAATCGATCCGAGCTTCACCGGAATCCAGAACAGAGAACAACTGCGCATCGACTCTGCCCAGCGCCACGGAAGCAGGGCTTTAGTATCGACTCCCGACATCTGGCTAGTTTTCGGCATGTCTCTCTCTACATGATGAACGAGTTGAATGCCGCAACTATTCCGGCAACAACCTTCGCCGGAACCGCCTGCAGTTGGGTCGCGAAGGTACCAAGGGTGGCGCACGCGACTTTCACGCCGGCGACAGTGGCCTTGCTTGTATTTACGGACACGTCGCCTATCAGGCCACCAACCCTCACACTGACGCCCCTGATTTTTTCTTTTGCGCAGCCCACTTCCTGCTTGCTGACTCCGCAATCGAACTTCTCAATAAAGAATGTATTATGGCTTCCATTGCACCCATAATTCAGCGCATTGGTATCCAGCTTCAAAATTGATCCTGATAGGACAAGTCCCGAGGTATAGTCAATTTTCAGCAACTCCTGGTAGGTGCCCTTCTTGTCAGTAGTGGTGAACCAGTTGCTATGTGACTGGTTAAGATTGGTTGGCTGTCCATGTGTCTGGTCGTCGATCTGCTGCGACACCTGTACGTCGATTTCCGTACGAATCGTTGGCCCGCAGGTGGTGTGCGTGTTCGAACCGGCAATCATCATTGTATGATCGCTGCCATACGTCCGTTTGTGGTTGCCCTGATACTGCACCATGGATTCACTCAAAACCTGTACGCTTGAGTTCCCTGTTACCACCTTCACGTAGTCTGCGCTGAGCACCTTGCTATAGTCCCCGGTAACTTGATTGGTCGAAGTTCCGGTAATGGTCTTGGTGTAATCGGACTGCACCGTTTTTGCATAAAACCCTGTGATTGTGTTCGTCGACGACCCAATGATTGTCTTGGTGTAGTCCATCGTCACAGATTTCATATAGAAACCCGTGATGGTATTGACCGAATTCCCCGTAATCGTCTTCGTATAGTTCAGAAGTACATTCTTCGTATAGTTTCCATCTGTATTAATCAGCGAGTTCATCACTACGTGCCTGGTGTAGTCCTGCATCACTGTGATGCTTTGGTTCATATCCACCAGGTAAATTTCATTCATCCCAATAGTCACATTATGGTTCATTGCAACTTTCATAAAGCGGTTCTGGTCAACATGCAACTGTTGGTCGCCATGCACCACAGAAACATCTGTTCCGGGATAGAGCAATGCCGCAGGAGTATTGATTGCTGCTAATGTCAGTTCAGCCACCTGCACTACCAGTCTGTCCGTCAAAGGATCCTTCGTCCTCCGCGGCGTTTTGACGCTTCCGTCAAAAACTCCCATATTTCCTCCTCGTCACTCGCCCACTTCTCGCGACCAGTATTTAGCGTGAAAATGAATGCGCCCATTCGGCGCATTAAAAATCAGATCTCCGTTGTCTACGTTCATCACGATTGCTGGTCTTCCCGTCTCAGCGGATTTCTCATGCAGAACTAACTTTGCATGGATGGGCGTGGCAATCCCGATTGACTCTTCCCCTTGCTTATCGATCAGCGATATGCGATGTCCGCTCTTGGTAACGATTCGCTTTACATCGTTGTTGTGCGTTTCTCCGCCCCAGAAGTCCTCGTTCGGAATAGCATCCGACATATTCCAGGCCGATCCCAGGATCACCGGTCTTTCCGGGTCTCCTTCTTCAAACGCAACAAGAACTTCATCGCCAACTTCAGGACGGAAGAATAGACCGCGGTCCGCGCCCGCATAAGGAGTCAGGTGACGTATCCAAGTTGTTTGCCCCTGCTCCTGCCAGTAGTACTGAACCTGAACCTGCCCCTGTCGCTGCGGATCATCAATATTGACGACTCGAGCCGAATAAACACCAGCAATGACCGGACGTTCTGGGTGCGGTCTCGACCGGTACTTGGTCCATGGTGTGCACTGAAATTGATTGGCATAGCCTTCAGCACTCCATAAATGCAGCACGCGCACAATGTTGTATTTGCCGTCTCCGTCCAGAACTCCTTTTACCTGCACGCCCTGTCCCGGCGCCAACGCTTCACAACGACTCACCCCTCCGCACGCTAGACGACTGCCAACCGACCATTCCGCTTCATTCTGCAGAGATGTTTGATAATCACTCGTTGATTTCGCGCGGTTACGCCATGATTTGTAGCCAGGCTTTAGAACTGTCTTCGCCTGTTGCTTAACAGCGCTTGCAAAGGTATCGCTTGCGCCGCTCAATGAGGGGTCCTGTGACACTTGCTGAAATGTCTCGCTCTTCGATGTTGAAAAATCATAGTGACAGCCATCCATCGAAGGCGCGCCTAGCGAGCCACCAACAGAAAACTCTACAAGACCGTTATCCTGATTGCTTCGCCATACAAGGTCAGGCCCATTCTGTGAAAAGCTGTCGTATATGGTGACGCCGTCATCCGTGGCTACAAGATAGGACCCGAGATCGTCGCATAACCTCCACAAATAATGCCAATCCGTTTCGCCCCACTGCACAAGGTCAAGCGCCGCCTTTGCGCTGCCGCCGGACACTACCGCAATGTTGATACCGGCATCTCCAGACGTTTGCTGAGCAACATCCGATATAGCGACCGGCCCATAATATCTATATCGTGGCGCGAGATCTAATTTGTAGCTATTGCTCACGCCTTTGATCGTTGCAGTGAAACTCCCCGAAGTCTGATAGACAAGATTTACATCCAGGACGAAACCGACGAACAGCTTTACTCCAGACGCAGTAGACTCAAGGGATAGTGGACGTCCTATCCACTTATCAATCGGTGGCCGGCTCCCGGCAGTCTGAGTTATCTCAATCTCGCACCATGAATGCTGATTGAGCTCTTTGCTCACCTCAACACGGCCCACGGTTCCTTTGCGACCTAACAGACTCGATTCCAGATTGTCCCCATCCACAAGAATCTTTAATGCGATATCTGGCACAGTGCCTCCGTCTACCCGATCATCTATCGGATATAGCTGAAACTGGTGAGTGTTACTGGTCCCTTGAAACCGAATCTGCCCGCATCTGCATCTTCTGGAAGCCCACCCCAGTCGTTAAGCTGCTTCCAACCCTGACCATTGTTGAACGATGTGATGACATGGCCGGGCACAATCTGCACCATGATTTGATACTTCGACTGCTGCGGAAATGTAATCTTGCTTCCATAGGTGGTTTTCTTACCTCCGCTCACCGTAAACATCTCCAACTCATTCCGGTCCATGGAAAACAAAAGGTAGTTCGCCGGGTCGTGATAATCCGCAACCCATTCCACTTTGTGTTTACCAATCAGGAAACCATGTCCAATTGGCCCTGCAAACACATATTTTCCACGCCCTGGTTGTGCGGAATAGAATCCAATGTTCTCGCTGTGATGCGTCAGTGTGTGTCCCTTTGTATCAACACTCCATTCTGCTGAATCCCATCCGTTGATGCTCGGAGCGTCGCTTGCGACTGCAATCGGCGTGAGCTTCAGATTGACGGTGACGGCGCTGTCGCCCGCTATATCTTCAACTTCATCTCGATCAGCATACCCATTCGACCGCGCAGTAAAGTGGTACTTCCCTTCCGGCAAACCGAAATGCTGGCCTGAAACAGATACCTGCTCTCCTTTTGCGTTTGTGATGGCCACCGTGCTATCAGCGGGATCAAGCTGAAGCGTTACTGCAGCGGGACCTTTATCCAGCTTGATATCGGCTATATAAGGGTTCGCCTGCCCTTCTGCGAGATTGACGTCTGTTGCCGCGGTTTTCCCTTTGCGCCTTGCCTCAATATGATGCTCGCCGGAAGCAAGCGCCGGAACTAGCAGCGACCCATCTGCTCCAGTAGATCCTACGGATGTGCCATCCACAAAAATATTCGCTCCAGGCAATGTGCGTACGCGCAGAGCAAGCTGAACCGGAGCATTCTTGGCCTGGAGTGAGACAGTAGCATTTTCGCCCTTCTTAAGCACTATGGTTTGCGGATCAAACTGTGCAGAAGATGTCCCAGAGGCTTGTAAGGTGTAGTGCCCTGCCGGGAGATCCACAATATCTAACTTGCCGGCGGTACTTGTGCCCTGGCCCACCACGATCGAACCGCGCATCAATTTGAGAGCTACGCCGTCAACATTCGTTAGAACTGTAAGAGAGCCTAGTTTGGGTGCATTCTCAAAGCTAATCAGCAACAAGCGCTCCGGGCCACTCTCTACATTGCCCACAAGAAGATTCGGCTCCTTACCGCTTGCAATGGTGTGCAAGCCTGCAGGCAAATCGATATCGAATCCATTACTGTCCGCAAAACCATGCGCTACCCCATCCACCTTTACCGGCAGCGTCGCTGTTGTATATACCCGCGCATGCTTTGCGGCTGTACTCACCAAGAGCGCATTTCCAGACGGGCTTGCGCTGACAGGGCCAACCAACGCAGCCGGTTTACCATCCTGAACAAGAAGATGAAAGGTTGCGTTGTAACCGCCCTTGCCCATCCAGCGTAGTTCGTGGTTTCCGGTTGAAAGCTCGCCTGAGAACATCCCATCCGTAAGCGGCGCCGCTCGTGTGCCGTCCAGGCTGAAGGAGCCGTCGCCCACCAGACGCAGTTGCTGGCGCACTGGAACCATCCCAAAGGTCAATTGTTGAGGATGTCCTGAAGCGATATCGATGGTCTGCGATTGAGGATCATAACCATCCATCTGCGCTTCCAGTTGCACCTTGCCTGCTGGAAGCTTCAGAACAAGACCTGGACTAGCAACGCCGAGAACTTTTCCATCACGCAGTATGCGCGCCCCCTCCGGAGTCGAATGAATCGAAACATCCGTCAGTGTCGATGTGGCTGCCGGACCAGCATCCTGCTGTTGCGAAGATTTCGTCCTGGTCCAGAGCAATGCTCCAGTAACAAACAGAATGGCCGCTGCAATACCTGCAGCAGCGCTGTAGAGCCATCTCTCACGACCAGCAAATATATTTTTCTTAACTGGAGTTTCTTTTCTCGGCGCATTTCCTGTTTTCTGCAATTTGATCTGCTGTGGTGGAGTGGCTACCGTTGCAGCGATCGTATGCAAACGTGCGCGGACCATGCGCGACTCGTTCTGAAATTCTTCATCGTCCTTGTAGCGATCAGCGATCTGCTCCACAGAAGCAACTTGCTCGTTCAGAGACGGAAGGCTCATCATAGTATCCGCTTCCAGCCTCTTCCGGCGCACCACCTCAAGGTCGCGAATACGAAGCTCATTACGGCTAGCATCCATCTCGCGCAACATTTGCTTTAAGCGTGCGTTGCGAGGATATTCGCGCGATGCGGTTTCAAGTACCGTAATTGCCCCATGAATATCGCTGTTTGTGCGTAGTTGCCGTGCCTGCGACAACGCCGTATCCACCTTCTGATATTCTTCCTGGTCATCAAGAAAACGCAACATTCCCGTGGCAGCGTGATTGCCCGGATCAAGACTTAATATCTCCTGCAGATGGATCCGAGCCTGCGGTGGATCGCTCTGGTTCGAACGCGCTGCGCGCAGTAATCCTTCCACAAGCTCCTGTTTCGCTCTCTTTACCTTTGATCCGGCTTCATATGCTCGACGCAGTTTTTCAAGGCCGCGACCGGTATCGCCATCATCGAGACTCCTGCGCCCTTGCTTAATCAATCTCTCAGCCTCGTCCGCCATTTCCTGCTGCCGGCGAATGTATGCCTTCATCTCTATGAATTCGTTATCGCCAGGGAACTCCTCCAAGGCGGGAGAGAGCAACCGCTGCCCATCCTCGAAGTCGCATTCTTCAATCGCGCGGTTGATTTCTGTGATCCAGTGGCTCTTTCGTGCCATGCGTTCGCCAAGCTGTCTTCGCAGTCGCACATTTTCAATCTCAAAATTTAGGCCAGGGAAATTCGGGTAAATCGTTTGCAGTGTCTCCCACTGCACAAGGGCCTCACCATAGAGTTCGCGCTTCTCAAGCGTCCGCGCGCGGCTCACAATGCCATTCACCAGATCGCGCTTTTCCCGCGCACCTTGGAGCAAACGATTGAACTCAGGCACATCCGGACTATCGTGCACCGCTTCTTCCAACATGCGCACGCGTTGATCCAAGTCCGGTTCGTTCTCTGCAGCCTCTTCCACTTCGATCAGGCGTAGAGATACCGCTTTGCGCCAACGCTGTTCCGTATCAAACTTCAGCGCCTTGAAAAGTGTATGTTGAGGAAACTGTTCCAGAAATTTATCGCAAAGCTGCGAGGCGCTGGCATAATCACCATGCTCTAAAGCCTTTTTGGCCTCCGTATAGCTCGCCGCAATCGCTTCGTGTTCAGAGTGCAACTTGTTATAGAGGGTCTGGTAGGATGCAAGCTGCCCTGATTCATTCGAATCTGGGGCCTGCTGCTCAAGCTCGAGCACTTCCTTCATCTTGCTCAACGCCGAAGTCAGATCATTGCGTTTCTCCGCCTCCAGCGCTGCCGCGTATGCCTCCTTCTTGTGCTCACGGATTCTCTGCACTCCGGATTCTTTCCGCTCCACTTGTTGCAGAAAGTACAGGGCACGCTCCTCTCCAGGTTTCATTTCTAGAATGCGTTGTGCCGCCTGGCGCGCGTGTGAAAAGGAAAATTTATCCAGATGCTGCTGACCAACGCGCAGCCAGTCGGCAATATCCGCTTCTGCACGGCGCGCTTCAATATCGTGCTGCAGAACAAGAGCGTCCTCTTGCCGCGGCTCGAGCTGTAACACCTCATTCACTCTTTGCAGAGCCAGTCTGTATTCACCGTCTTGCGCGCGCGCCCGCGCACTTTCCAGCAGTTGCTCAATTGTCCTGTTCTTCGCCGCAGTCTTAATATTCGCGGCCAGGTATTCCAGTTCCTCAGTCAGATAGCCTTCTGATTCAAGCTCATTAATCAACTCTTGCGCGAACTCAAGATTTCCTTGCTGATATGCCTCACCTGCTTTTTCAAGACGCGGCCTGAACTTGCTTGGGTCAAAGACAGTCAGCGAGTCATCGTAAAAGGCGCGGCGCAGGTAGTCACCAAACTCTTTTGCAGTTGCAAAACGATGCCGCGGATCTTTCGCCATCGCTTTGCAAAGCACCTGACTTAACGACACGCTTACCAGCGGATTGAGCGAAGATGCCGGCGGAGGATTCACATTCCGGATGGCCTCGACTACATCATCTTCCGACGCAGCAAGAAATGGCTGTTTCCGCGTGAGAGCCTCATAGCAAACTACGGCCAGAGAGAACACGTCTGATGCGCGAGTCAGCGGCTTCATGGAAAGCTGCTCAGGCGACATATAGAGCAATGTGCCTTTGCGGCTCATCGTACGGCTCACATCTAGCCGATGCGCGACTCCAAAGTCAATAATCTTGACCGAATCATCTTCAAGAATAAAAAGATTGCTCGGCTTAATGTCCCGGTGCAAAAGCCCGAAATCATGTGCCGCCTGCAGACCGCGGCATGCCTGCGAAACAATATCGATACACCGCTCCACGGAGAGCGGCTGTGAGGCCGAGCGAATCATCGCAGCAAGTGTAGTGCCGCGCAGAAGAGGCATTACCAGATACGGCTGGTGATGCCCATCTTCGTCGAAAGTGCCAACATCACGAATTTCTACAATATTTGGATGCGCGAGAGCAGACTGCTTATTGCATTCTTCCTGAAAGAGCTTGAGTGCCGTGGCATCACTCGCATCCAACAGCATTTTGAGGGCTACGTCTATGTTGAGGACGGTGTCAAATGCGCGCCATACAACGCCCATGCCGCCTTCGCCGAGCTCTTCCTTTAACTCATAACGGCTTTTTGCCTTCTTCGCCATGGCCCGCAAGGTTCAGATCACCCGCCTCTGACAAGGCATATCTACCTTCTATGTTTGTTTGAAAAACTACTTACATAAATACGTTTTTGAAAGCAGACACACTACTCTCGTAGCCGCTCGCCTATGAAGGTCTGCGTCTTGTGAGCCAAGCATAGACCTCCACAGCAGCTGGTCCTTATCCAGAATGTCGCTTTGTTATCTAAAAATCTGACGCCGTGTGGTAAACAATCATGGTTATCACGACTATCAGTCCGATAAATAAGTGAGGATTTACTTTAAGTAATTAATCCAATGTTGCTGGTGCCCGGAGGGGGACTTGAACCCCCACGGCCTTGCGGCCTGCGGATTTTAAGTCCGCTGCGTCTGCCAGTTTCGCCATCCGGGCGGATTGCATAAAGAGCTTTCTTTCATTTTACGCTGTCAAAAAGCTGATTGGCATCCGTCGCCAATCCACTTAATCGAACAGCGTTCTACCAGACTTGTGCTTCGGCTTGCCTGTGAGCCAATCCCGCTCAATCTCTTCGAGTGTTCTCTCTGTGCTTGCGCTGTTTGGCGCCTCCTCCAGGATGCTGACAGCATGCACATCCCGCGCAAAAGAATCCTCTTCCTTCACCAATTCCCAAACTGTTCTGCCTTCCAAACCTCTGCCAGCGGGCTTCTGAATCAACGCCCAATTCCCTTTCAACTTCTCTCCAAACAAGGCGAACTGGAAAATCCCATCCCGTAGCCCCGCCTCCACATCAAACTCCGCGGTCTGCGGCCGCCACATTCCGCAATCCCACACCATCACCGGCCCAGCGCCATACCGCCCTTCCGGATGAACGCCCTCAAACCACATATGTTCCCTGCGATGATCCGGGACCCGAATCGCCTCTCGTCGATGAGCAACGCAGTAACTGGGGCCAACCGGCATGGCCCAACTCAGCAGTACGCCATTCCACGCCATTCGGAAGTCATAATGCAGTCGCGAAGCCCGGTGTTTTTTCACCACAAAGGGCTGCAGCAAGGCGTCGAGGGCAAGCGCGCGCATCTCATCAGCACTTCTCCACCGGACGGCTTCGCGCGCTAGCTCGACGTTGCCCGAACGATACAGTTCAAGCTGAGTCCCAACGCTCTTAACGCCAATCCGCCTGGCCGTCATTGCCCTGGCACATTACTCCCACCCTCATCGTACCCGAGAAAAAACAAGCCCGGCGCAGCATTTCCACACTGCGCCGAGCCTTGTTCTTAACTTACTTATTCTCTATTGTGGATTTCGATAGCAGATGTTCTCGCCGTCCAGCTGGTATTCAGCTGAGCAAAATTCGCCGCCACAGATCATTGCCTCAAACCCGCAAAGCTGTCTGCGTGTAATCAATCCCATAGTTCCGCACCGCGGGCAACTCATCACGGCAACATAAGGATTTTGTGCATTACCCAGTTTCGTCTGGTTCTCCAGCACGAATACCGTGCCGGGGTCCATTCGTTCAGGGATCCATTCCTCCAGAAACTGCAAATCAGCCGTCATCCTGCCCTCCAATCGGGTTGAGATGCAACCGAACCAAAGCGCCACTATTCTTCGTAGCGCCATTCTTTTGAAGCAGTCCTGCGAACGTCCTCTTCAGAGACCTGTAAACTCTGAATCGTCCTCAGTCTTTTCCTTTAGACCGTCCATCGTCAATGACAATCACACACCATCTTCGACCCCGTCTCAATCTGATCAATAACTACTCCGTCGCTTCCCCGTGACTTGCACTCGAACCCGCTGTCGGCGCTGCATCCAGCGACCGATAAATCTCTTCATTCCGCAAAATCGCCTGCACGTACTCACGCGTTTGCGTAAACGGAATCGACTCCACAAACTCATCCATCCCGTGATACGGCCCAGCTGCCTGCCAGTCCACCACACGGCTCTCGCCCGCGTTATATGCGGCCAGTGCATACTCCTGCACGCCGCCAAAACGGTCCATCATCTGCTTGAAATACCGTGTGCCCAGCCGGATATTCAACTCCGGGTTCAGAAGCTGATTCACCGAGAACCCGCTAATCCCCTCCTGCCGCGCCAGTGCTTTGCCGTTGTAAGGCTCGAGCTGCATCAGTCCATAGGCGTTGGCGTACGAAATTACTCCAGGATTAAACTCTGTCTCCTGTCGAATCAGCGCAGCCACAAGATAAGGGTCCAGCCCATTCTTCGCGCTTTCGGCCTTAATCGTGTTCCACCATGCCTGCGGGAAAAGAATTCGCCAGTACACCATCGGTATCGACTTGATTGGCGCAGACGAAGCGTATGGCAGTGCCTTCTTCATCACCCGCATCGCACGATAGGGATCGTTAAAGGATGCATAAATCTGCGCCTCCGCCAGCGCACTCCATCCGGCAGAGTCGGGGTCCGCGGCAAGCTCCTGCGAGACGTACTCATTCAATCCTGCATTCGCCACAAACCGCGCCTTGGCAATATGCTCGCTATCCGCGGGCACTATCGCTTCCAGGTGCGGAACCAGCGGCGCCTGGAAACGATCTAGATCCGGGGCCGCTACTGTCTGCACAGCGCCCAGCGCCGCAATCCGTTGCCGGGCCATCGCCGCATAAAAGTAGTGTGTGTATGCACGCGCAACGGCGCGGTAATAGGAGAGCGCTACACCCGGCTTGTGCTCCTGCAATTCATAGATGCGCCCGCGCCAGTAGATCGCTGAAGCGGTTTCCGGCGCGCTTGGGAACAACCGGATCTGGTCATCGAAAATCTTCGCCGCGTCTGCATACTGGCCCTGCCGGTAAATCATCCAACCGGCCTTCCAGTGTGCGCTTGCCGCATTCTTGTTTGCAGGAAAACGCGCGGCCATGTAGCTGAAGTACGCCGCCGACGGCGCATAATCATGCTTCAGCAAATGCATGGAGCCGGCAGAATACAACGCCTCCGCCAGCCACTGGCTCTGCGGGAATCGCTGCTTCATCTGGTCAACCAGGTTCGCGACCTGGCTCTCATTTTGCGCGCTGCGCGCCAGCTCAAGCAGCAGATACATTCTGCGCGCGCCGTTGTCGTCATTCGTATCGGCAAGTGCTTCGGCCTGCGCGGTTGTCAGCTTCTTCAGCTTCAGGTCGCAATCCGCTGCCGCGGCGGCAAATCCATTGCGCGCATTTGCATCGAGCGTCGTATTCTGCGCCAGTGCATGATACTGATCACTTGCCAGCTGATACTTCCCGGCGCCGTAATATGCGTCGCCGAGGCTGCGCAGCTCGCTCGTTGTCAGGGTGCTCTGCGCGCCCATTGACGCCAGATTTGTCCGCGCTACTTCGGCCTCAGGGCTCAAGGGATGCTTTAACAACAGGTGCTTATAGAGCTGAAGTGTATCGCCCTGGCTGCCCTGCGCCTGTGCGATCTTTGCGCGCGTCAGCTCGAAGCTCGGCTTGTCCTGCGCGGCATCGCTGGCCTGCGCCAATGCCTTCTGTGCGCCGGCTGCGTCTCCCATCGCCAGAAGCACGTTCGCTTCAAGGTCTACTGCCGGATCATCAAAGATGCTGTCGGGATACTTCTCGCCGAAGCCCTTGAGCAGAGCCGCCGCGGCGGCGTCATTCCCACCGGCGTGATTGCTCATTGCGCCAAGGTAATCGGCGTAATCGTCGAGAGCATCGCTGGCATCGTTCGCCTGCTTGAACGCTGCTGCGGACTCTGCATAGCGACGGTCCTTCTGGTAGGCAAAGCCAAGAGAAAGATACGCCGCACCAGCCGCATCGCCGGTGTGGCTATGCGCGTACGCTGCCACCCCTGCGTATGCCGCCGGGGTACGCAGCGTCATCAGCTGTTGCGCCATTGGACGCAGCTCGCTTGACTCTACAAAAGCTTTCGAGAACCGCTCTTTGCGCTCCTTGCTGGTGCCACGGCCGGCTTTGCCGCGTTTTCCGCGTACGGCTTTGCCGCCTTTGCGGCGGGTTGAGGCTGAGCTTTTCTTTGTTGAGCTTTTGTGGGTCGAGCTGCTTTGTGTTGAGCTTTTCTTGCCGGTGCTGCTTTTCGAGGCGGTACTCTTTTTCTTCTTTGTGGCTACGGTCACGAGACGCGGATGCGAGCTGGAAGCGGCTCTGTGCCCGGTGCTGTAAGCAGCTGCCGGCGAGGTCATCGACAAGACAGGGATCAAGGCACTCAGAGCTACAGCAAGGCAACGCTCTGCTACGCGCCGCCAGTCAACAGGGAGAGAGATTGGGGAGTTCTGCGCTCTCATACTTCTTACTCTAAGCAGTCGGGAACGGAAAATTATGAATGAATCCGCGGAAATGCCTGAAAGATACTCCTTTGGAACCAAATGTGCCAAATAAGAAAGACGCAAACCGGGGGTGTTCGTTTGCGGACGTTCGCCCGCGTTCGGCACAGTGGGTTCCATTCCGCGACGGTTTGTTTTCTGCGAGTTGCAGGCGATTGCACAGGGACTGTGCAGTTTCTTTATTTTTGATCTGTGCAACTGTGCAAAGACAGGGTGCAGTCGGATTTTGCCGGTTGCTGGCTGCATTGCGCCTTGTCCTTTCCCTGGTGGCTTGGCTTCGGATGGGTTTTGGAATCAGGACTCCGGTTCCGGTGCAGACTGCTGGCGGAGGAGGGCGCGGGCCCAGCTGCAGGCTTCGCGCACGTTGAATGGCTCGAAGTTGACGCGGCCTACCTTGCTTTCCGCGAGGAGGTCGCGGCGAGTGTCGATGGCTGCGCCGGGGGTGATGCCCCGCATGGAGAGACTGACGTTGCGCACCGTGCAGAGAAAATCGGCGACTACGGCGGAGACCGATGTGTTGTAACGGGCGGCGTATGTGCGCGCGGCGGCATACACCTCGTCCGGAACGCGGACCGTGAGGTTTCGCATGAAAAAACTCCTTTTTTCAGGGGTATATTTCTATTGTCCACAAAAGAGGGAAATTCACTGCAAAACCGGCAGACTTTTTTAGTCTTTAGAATGAATGGGTTAGAAAATATTTTCCGGAAAAGGGCTTGACAAGGGTTTTTCCACAGGGCGGGAAACAGGGGCTGGCAGGCTAAAAACACCTGCAAGAGATTTCGCATCCTGCATGAAATTAGCGACGATAAGCCGACTTATGAGGCCCGACTTCACGAAATAGCGACGTAGAGGTTGTAAGCTAGAACTCCGACAACGATCTTAACTTGTGAGCGTATCTACGAGGAGAGCGTTTATGAGAGTTCCGCAACAGCGACCGTTGTCGATCTTCCTGTTTTTTCTTAGTGTCTTTAGCGGATGCACCTACGCCCTCGACGTTCACAGCCATCGCTTAACCTCGACACTCGCGCAGTTCATTGTGTGGTGTCCTGGCGCCGCTGCACTGTGCACCTGCGTGCTGCTTCGCATCCCTCTCGGAACCCTGGGCTGGGGTTGGCCGCCACGGCGCTCTCTCAGTCTCGCGTATTTTCTGCCGCTGCTCTACACCACGCCGGTGTACCTGCTCACCTGGCTGATCGTTCGCGGCTCCTTCACCCTCAAGAGCTTCGAAGTCTCGATGGTAGAGCCTTATGGATTGACCCGCTGGGCCGCCTTCGGGACGTTTGGCGTGGCGCTGCCGCTGTTGTTTACCGTCGGCGTTGTCTTCGAAGCGGTGTGGTCGCTCGGCGAGGAACTCGGATGGCGCGGATTCCTGTTTCCCCGGCTGCAGCAGCGGTTCGGCTTCCACGGCGCCTGCCTGATCTCAGGGTTGATCTGGGCCGTGTGGCACGTTCCGGAGCTCCTCTGGACCGACTTCAGGCCGGACACAAAGCCCATCTTCTTCCTCGCGTGCTTCACGGTCATGGTGACCGCGCTAGCCTACATCATGGGCTACCTTAGAATGCGCTCGGGCAGCCTGTGGCCCTGTGTTCTTCTGCACGCCACCCACAACACGTTTATTCAGCGTCTATTTGATCCGCTGACGGCTCCTGTCGGTTGGGCAAAGTACATCACCACAGAATTCGGGGCTGGGTTAGCGGTTACCGTCGTCGTAGCATCAACAGTCCTCGTTTCGCGTGGCCGTCTACGTGAAGGCTTTTCCCCTGCCGCGACAGATGATCCACGATAGTTAAAGGGATCAGTCCTGAGAAACGCCGTTCGCGTCATTTGCCGGATCACTGACGACAAGCCGACTAACCGTTACTAATCCGAACCTCGACGTTGACGAGTCTGTGATGGTGGGCCCGGACTGAGACCGGTAGATGTACATTGATTGCCAATATGGCAGTGCGTTGACCTAGGTTGCATCAATGTTGAATGCTTGTCTGCGCAATCCCATACTGTATTGCTGCTTTGAGAACATCGACTTTTATGTCTGCTAATGTTTTGAATTTGATGCAGTACCCTGTCACGCTTGCTTTGCCGAGATCCCGCCCAAATGTCTGGGCCAGATACTTCTTATCCTCTAATCCCATAATGTAGACGGAAATGCCTGTTGTATTGGCACTGACCCCGATTTGATAGAACTCCCTGGTTTTTCCATTGGCATATTCCAATGTTTGGGTTCCATATCCAATGTTTGGGTTGGAAACAATTTTTCCCTTCTCGTCTTTCCCATCTAAGAACCATAACTTGCAAGCTGGCATCAACGTCAAAATCATGCCATGTAGCTCTTGCATTTCGCTATATTTGGGCTCCGGCTGAGCGGCAATGTACTCACTGATTTGTTTTTGCACCGACAAGTTGATCTCCTTGGCCTAGCGGTAATCCAGTGCTCCAGGAACACCGGATTGGATCGCCTGGTAAGCAGTGTCAATCGATGAAAATGATAGCGCAGCATTGCCGCCAATAAGAAATCCTGCGTGAAGTTTCAGTCCAAAGCGCACGTTGGCCCATCGCTGCGGCGACGCGGATTAGTCCCGATAAACGCACTTATGGGAAGTTGGAGGGAGCGCTGTCTCACCCTTACATAAAAAGAGCGCGCCGCTGACAGTCACCGTACTTTCTCCACCTGTGCCGTTTCCTCCGCTGGGAAATTGAAGAGCTCTACGAGCGTTCTTAGGCGCTCTTTCTGACGGCTGCGCGGAAATCGCCTGGTTCTTGTCAGCTCGGCGATACCATGGAGGCTCGCCCAAAACAGTTCCGTTGTAACCTCCGGGGTCGAGCTCTGCCCCTCAAACAACTCCAGGAGTTGGGAAAACGCGAAACGCAGCTCCGGAGGAGTAGCCGAGTCACCGAATGGTACGCTCAGGCTGAGCGAAAACATCACTTCATACATTGCGGGGGAAGACGCGGCGAACTCCAGATATGCGGCCGCTACCGATTCGACCGTACCTGCGCGCTTACCCCGTTTCCGTGCCTTCTCCAGAGCGAGGCCCATCTCCTTAAAACCCTCGATGGCAACCGCAGTGAGAATCCCTTCGCGGCTGCCAAAGTGAGTGTACAAAACGGGTTGGCTGTAGGAAATTTCGTCGGATAGCCGCCGAACGGTTACGTTGGACCACCCTTCATTCTCCGCGATCCGCCGAGCGGCGCTGATGATCTGCGCCCGGCGGGCCTGTTTGTCACGCTGTTTTCGTTCCGCAATCCGGTTCGCTGCCTGCTTCATTGCCATCGATAGAAATTATAGCGCCGCTAGAATTTTCCCGGTAGACGGTGAAACTTTCCTGTACGCTTGTCATCAAAACTAGCGTTGCTAGATTTTTTAGCAACGGGAGGATTTTATGCACAGCGCTATCCCGCTTTCTCTCGCCGTTCTCGTCTCTGCTGGGATCATTGTGATCGGCTGTTTCTACGTGGCTTCGCCGAAACGAATCCTGGGAGGCTTTGGCCTCAAGCCGCCTGCATCCGATGCCGACACGCATGCCTGGCTACGTCTGAAAGGAATCCGGGACATTGCATCCGGATTGGCCGTGCTGACCCTGATGCTGACCACGGACAGCCGGACGGTAGGCATAGTTCTTCTAGTTTTCGCCATCATCCCTTTTGGCGACATGTCGAACATCTTGGCGTCTGGCGGGCGAAAGGCCACAGCGTTCTCCGTTCATGGCACGACCTGCGCGGTGATGCTCTTCGCCGGCCTTTTGTTGATCCATGGCATCTGAGCGGCGACGGTTAGAAAGGAGGAGGGACAATGAACCATTGGATGTGGGCGGTATCTTTAGTTGGCATTCTTAGCACAGCAGTTGTGTTTGGCACGGACATGTTCTTTTTGACCATCGGCCGTCCGGCTCTCAGATTGGCTTCAACCTCTGCCGGAACCGAAATCATGGGTTTCTTTCACATGTTCGCCGACGCGCGAATGCCGATCTGGGGCGTCTCGGCGATCATGTCCAACCTCTTGCTGGCCGTGTTCAGTAGCAGCAGGCAACGCTGGTTCTATCTCGCATCGCTCTTGATGCTGATTCTGTTCGTCATTCTCTATAACCGCTTGTCGAAACCAATTAATCGGATTCAAACCGAAGCTGCGAAAACCGGAGAACGGCTCGACAATGGCCGGGAGCTACAGGCGTCGTGGGATAGGGTGTTATTGATCCGTGTTCCGCTGCTCGTGGTGTCCCTGCTTGCCCAGTGCCTCGTGTTGCTAGTCACTTCTGTGTAAATGTGTCTGTGCTTGTTTTACCTGGGTGAGATGGCGAAGAGCTTTTGCGCCATTTCCAGGATGAGGCTGACGGCGCGCTCCTCGCTTACAGAGTTTTCTGCTAACGCATCGAAGAACTCGAAGGATGTGAGCGCGGTGAGCGCGGCGGCTTTCTCCTGTGCTTGGCCTGAGATGTTCTTGCCCGTGGTGATCTGGCCGGCAATGCGCTGAGCTGCTGTGAACCGGCGGCGGTTGCGAGCCTGAATCACTGCTCCGAACTCGGGATCAATGGCGCCGATTCCGTGGACGCGCCGGAGGAGAAGACGATTGCTGGACCAGAAGCGGCAAAAGACTTCTATGAATCCCTGGAGCATGGCATCGGGCGATGGCTGCGTCATGACCTGCCGCATTCTTTCCATGCCGCCATCGAGTGCGATTACGTCGAAGAGTGCTTCCAGTATGGCGGATTTGGTTCCGAAGAGATTGTGGATGGTCTGGCGCGTGACTCCGCTTTCAGCCGCCAGCGAACTCATCGTCAGCTGCCGATAGCCCTTTGATTCGAGTTGATTTCTGGCGGCTTGCAAAACTGCGGCGCGGGTCTGGTCCATCAACTCCAGACGCTTGCCGAGTTCATAGGGGCGCCTGGGCAGGCTGGCGCTGTTTGTGCTCATGAGGCAAGTTTACGTGGATAATTTAATTTGACAATATGTAAAACTAATATTAGTTTGTCCGTGTAGCTGTGATCCGACCGGATGGGAGGATGCGGGATGAAACAGGCGGTAGAGCTAGAGGAGAGTACGGGGGCGGCGGGTGTGCGGTTCCCGCTTTGGCTACAAGCAGGGTTCTGGGTTTGCTTCGCCATTGCTGTGGCTGTGGTTGTGCGGCGCGCTGTGGAGTTGCTTAGCTCCGGGGACAGCGGTGCTCCGGCGCAGATGGCGGCTCTTGATGCGTGGTTTCGGTCGCGTGCGGCTTTGACTTGGACTCACATTCTTTGCGCGCTGGCTTTTGTGGTGCTGCTGCCGTTTGTCTGGAGGAAGCGTGCGCGCATGCTCGAGCGTGCGTTCTTTCTACTTGGGTGCGTGACGGGGTTGACGGCCTATGCGATGAGCGCGAATGCGGTGGGTGGATGGGTTGAACGCTCGGCGGTTCTGTTTTATGACACAGCTTTTCTTGCGTCGCTGGCGATGGCATATCGATGGATGCGGCGCAGGGAGCTGGCGCTGCAGAGGCGATGGATGATTCGCGCGGTTGCGATTTTGCTTGGGATTGCGACGACGCGACCGGTGATGGGCGTGTTTTTTGCTACCGCCCGGGTGAGCCATCTTACGCCGCAGCAGTTCTTCGGGATAGCGTTCTGGATTGGCTTCTCCATTAATGCGATTGTGATTGAGCTCTGGCTGCGTACGCGGGCAGCGGAAAGGATGGACGCATGAATACACCTGTTTCAGCGCCTGTGCACAGAGGTCCGCACCCAGGGATGCTGGCGGTTCTCTATACCGTTCTGTTTTGCGTGGGTTTGTATCCGGTGACTGGCTTGTATAAGCAGCCTTACTGGCCGGGGCCGTGGGAGCCGGCTTCGGTGATTGTTCCCTACTTTCAGAACTACGGGGCACGTGTGCTGTTCTGCCTTGTGCTGCAGTTTGGCGCAATGGTTTGCCTGGGGATTTTTACTGCGGCGGTGGTGAGCCGACTGCATTTTCTTGGTGCGCGAGCGGCAGGGACTTATATTGCGCTGCTTGGCGGCTTGCTGGTGGTTGCGGATGCCTTTGCCGGGACCATGGCGATGTGGGCGATGCTGCGGCCGGGAGTTTTGCATGAGCCCGGTGTTGTGCTGGCGCTCTATTACCTGGGCTATGGGCTGGGCGGTCCGGGGTTTTCGGTGCCGATGGGGCTGCTGATGGCTGGGGTTTCTGTGACTGCGGCGTTTATGCGGCTGCTGCCGAGGTGGGTGATTGTGCTTGGGCTGGTGCTGGCGGCGGCCGGCGAGGTCAGCTCGCTGCATCTTGCTTTTCCGCAGCTTTTGTTTTTGATTCCGCTGGTGCGTTTTCCGGGATTTGTGTGGTTGATTGCGGTTGGGTTTCTTCTTCCGAAGAGACGCGGGGCTGCTGCGGGAAATACCCTGGCTGCGGCTTGAGTTTGGGACGGGAGTTTCGCCGGCAGAAATCTCAACGAAATCTACACAGGATTCTTCTGGTGCGGCTTGACCTTATACTTAGATGTCTATATAAAGACATCTAAGTATGGCTAAGACTGATTCGCTGCAAGGTTCCCTCGACTTACTCGTGCTCAAGATATTGTCGCGGCGTCCGCGACTTCACGGCTATGCAATCATGGCTGCCATCGCCAGCACATCCGGCGAAGTGCTGCGCGCAGAGGAAGGCTCGCTCTATCCCGCGCTGTACCGGATGGAGGAAGCGGGCTGGATTCGCGCGGAGTGGATCAAAAAGGATTCCGGCCGCCGGGCCCGCGTCTACGAACTGACTGCCGCAGGCAAAAAGCAACTGGGCGCGGAAGAGTCGCGCTGGCAGTCGGTCAGCCTGGCAATCAATCGGGTTCTACGGGAGGCATGATATGTCTTTGTGGTCGCGTATCTCGAATGCCGTGCGCGGCGAGCGCCTGAATCGCGAGATCGAGGAAGAGCTGCAGTCACACATTGACGAAGCCATTGCCTCAGGAAGGGATCCTAAGGAAGCGCACCGTGCATTCGGCTCTGCGCTGCGTGCCCGCGAGGCGAGCCACAGCATTCGCGCAGCCGGATGGCTTGAGCCGCTTCTAGCCGATCTACGTTTCGGCTGGCGGCAGCTGTGCCGCAACAAGATTACGTCCGCGGCCGCCGTGCTTTCGCTCGCTCTCGGCATTGGCTCTTGTGTGGCCGCCTTCCGGCTTATCGATGCGCTGCTGTGGCGCCCGCTGCCCATTTCCGGCGCCAGCAGGCTTTATGCCCTCTCCCGCAAGATGATTGGCTTATACGGCAAGCCTGCGGAGGACGGCCACTGGGCCACGCCGGACTTCAACCTCATGCATGATGCCGTCAAGGACCAGGCCGATCTGATTGCCATCAGCGACGCCGACCGCACGGACATCACATGGTCCACCGATGACGACATGGAGAAGGCCCACGTCGCTTATGTGTCGGGCAACATGTTCCCGGTCTTTGGCCTTGAGCCCGCGCTCGGCCGCCTGCTCTCCCCTGCCGATGACCGCGGCCCCGGCCTCAATCCCTATGCGGTCCTCTCCTGGGATTATTGGAATCACCGCTTCGGCCGCGATCCTCACATTCTTGGCCGTTCAGTCCACATCGGCGACCAGACCTTCGAAATCATCGGCGTCGGCCCTCGTGATTTCACTGGAACCGAAAAGGGGACGGTCACCGACGTTTTTCTGCCCGTGAACATGAACAGCCTCGCCAGCCGGGACAGCGTCAGCTGGCACCTTGTCTTTCTCATGTTGAAACCCGGCGTCAATCAGGCCACAGATCTCGAGCCGCTCCGCCAGCACCTCGCTGCTGTCAGCCACGCCTTCGAGTTGGGGTGCTCCACGTGCTTCCGCGGCGTTCCCCAGGCCACCATCGACCGCCTTCTCAATAAGACACTTGTCTTCTATCCCGCTGGTGCAGGCATCTCTGATCTCCAGAAGGATTATCGCCGATACCTCATCATTCTCGGCTTCCTGGTCGCTCTCGTTTTGCTCATCGCCTGCGTCAACGTTGCCAACATGATGACGACCCAGGCCGCCGCACGTGCCCAGGAGATGGCTCTCCGAATCTCGATCGGCGCAGGCCGCCGTCGCCTCGTCCAGCTCATCCTGTGCCAGAGCGCGCTGCTCGCCTTGCTGGCTTCTGTCCTTGGCGCATTCTTTGCGGCGTGGGCGGCGCCCTTTGTGCTCAACCTCGTCAATCCGACCGACAACCCTGCGCGCCTTGCCCTTCCCGCTGATTGGCGTGTGCTGGGCTTTGGCTTCGGGCTCATTCTCGTTGTCGTTCTCTTGCTTGGCTTGCTTCCTGCTCTCCGTGCCTCTGCCGTCCGGCCCGTCATCGCCCTCAAAGGTGGAGAAGATCCGCACTCGCCACGCCGTCTCATGCGTGGAGCCATCGCTCTCCAGGTCGCTTTCTGTATCCTCGTCCTCTTTTTGTCTTCGCTCTTCGTTACATCCTTCCAGCGCCTGCAGAACCGGCCTCTCGGTTTCTCCACCGACCGCCTGCTCCTGCTTCAAACCGTGGCCGGCAAAGGCCAGCTTCCTGTCGTCTGGAATCAAACTGCCGAGGCACTCCGTGCTGTCCCCGGTGCCGACTCGGTCGCCATCTCGGGCTGGCCCCTACTCGGACGCATCAAAATCAATAGCGACATCTCCATCAACGGCGCGCCTCCCAGTCCGACTCCCGCCTTTTTCCTGAACGTTTCTCCGGGCTGGCTCTCGACGATGAAGATTCCCCTGGTTTCCGGCCGCGACTTTCGCTCAGAAGACACTTCGCCGGGAGCCGCCATCGTTAACGAAACCTTCGTCAAGACCTTCTTCCCCGACCTGGGCTCCAGCCAAGCCGCCATCGGCCGCACCTTTGAACGCGGCGCCAATCAACCCGTCAACAAGATTGTCGGCGTCACCCCCGACATTCCTGACCACGACCTGCGCGAGCCCAACCGCGCCATGTTCTACGTCCCCATCAACGCAATCGATGACAAATTCTCCCCAACTGCCGTCGGCTTCGCCACCTTTGTCATTCACACCGACGCCCAGGATCCGCTCGTCCTCGCCAACACTCTTCGCCAGCTCATCGCACAGCGCCACAACGGCCTTCGTGTCTCGAATATCACCACACAGCTCGATCTGGTCCGCGACCAGACTGTTCGCGAACGCCTGATTGCCATGCTCGCAGCCTTCTTTGCCGGCGTTGCGCTGCTCCTTGCCGGCATTGGACTCTACGCTGTGCTCAACTACTCCGTCCTCCAGCGCCGCCGCGAGATCGGTATCCGCATGGCGATTGGCTCGACTCGTGCCGGCATTGTGCGCATTGTGACTGCCGATGTCTTCCTGATGATCGCGCTTGGAGGCTGTGCGGGTGTCGCGCTCGGGTTTGGCGCGGCGCGCTATACCGCGTCGCTTTTCTACCAGGTCAAAGCAACCGACGTGGATATGATCGCTTTGCCGACGTGTGCCATTCTGCTCACTGCGCTTGTTGCCACACTCCCTGCTGTGCTTCGCGCGCTGCGTACAGACCCCACGGAGATCCTGCGCGCAGAATGAGACGTAGAGAGCGAGTGGAGGATGTTAATTCACCGAACACGGCCTGGCAGCCCACATCCCCAATTGAGGGGATGTGGGACATCCAGCGAAATTACAGATTCAGCGTAACTGTAGCGTTATCGACTACGTTCTCCCACTTTTTATCCTCATGACCGTAGGCGTCATGCCAGCGCCACCACTTGTAGCGGGGCGTTTGCGGATAGCCTTCCGGTGAGTCCTCCCAATCTTCCTGGCGTCCGAGTGGCGTTACGTCGAGATAGTTCCATACGGTGCCCATCGCTTCATCGCCGCGGTTGTTGATGAAGTACGTGCGGAAGATCTTGTTGTTCTCGTCGCGGAAGAAGACGTTGTGGCCATGCCATTCGTCAACGCCGAAGTCCTTGTCGAAGCTGTCGGTGATGGTGTACCAGGGAATCTTCTGCCAGCCCATGCGCTGCTTGAGGCGGGCGATGTTTTCCTGCGATCCGCGCGAGGCGTAGGCCAATGTGGTGTCGCGCTCGTGCAGGTGCGAGAGATGCGAGACCTGGTCTGCGCCCATCGAGCAGCCGACGCATGCGTGGTCGGGCCAGCCGTAGACGTTGGAATCGTAGAAGGCGCGATAGAGGACTAGCTGCCGGCGGCCTTCGAAGAGATCGAGCAGTGAGTGCTTTCCCTGCGGGCCTTCGAAGATGTATTCCTTTTCGACCGCGAGCCAAGGCATGCGCCGGCGAGATGCCGCCATTGCGTCACGCGCGCGGGTGAGCTCCTTCTCTTTGACCAGAAGCTCCTGCCAGGACTTCTGCCACTCCTCCGCGGAGACTACCGGAGGCTTTTTCATGTTTGCGATCTGCTCATTGCTTGTCATTCCTTCCTCCCTGTTCGCGTTCTTGTGCTTTCTTGTTGTTCCAGATTTTTGCTACGGCGAGCGCAGAAACACCGCCCGTCGAGACGACGCCAGCTGCAATCCATGCCGCGGTGGCTACACAGAAGGGACACATGGCTACCTCCTTACCCGCTCCGCCACTGCCTCGCGGATGCGCTCGAACAGATGATTCCAACCCTTTTCTACGCCGAGCTCCTGCTCGCCTATCCAGCCCATGGCGCGGTGCGCAAAGCGCATGCGCGTTACGCCGTTTTCTTCCTCAAGGCGATATTGGATGTTGGAGTGCACGGGCATCGACATAAACATTGGCCCCGAAAGCTCCAGCAGCGTGGGCCTCTTGATGGCCTGTACGATGCCCCAAAAGTGCCCATTGTTGTCGCCGAGGTCGCGATACCAGCGGCCACCGGGCCACGCCTCCAACACCTTGGGTAACGGCTTTTCGGGCGAGGAGTTCAATGGGCCCATCTGTTCGAGGATTGTCTCGAAGACAATTTCGATGGGGGCTGCGATCTCCTCTTCCCTGGTGATTTCGAAGGCCTGAAGTACGCCTTCCTTGACTATGGCTGGCATTAGTCCTCCTTCTTGTTGGAATCGTCGTCCGGATTTGGGTTGTCGAGATTTGGGCTATCGAGACGAATCAGCCGCTCCAGCGCCTTGCGCTCGGCGCGGCGCTTGATCTCGTCTACCTGGTGCGTCCAGTAGCGCTCGAAGACCTTTACCCATTCATGCACTGGCTTGAGGCCTTCCGGATTGAGGCGGTACATGCGGTGCTGTCCGCGCTTGATGACCGTGACCACACCGGCCTTGCGCAGCGCGCCCAGGTGCTTGGAGACGGCGGGCTGGGCCATCTGCATGCGGAGGACGATCTCGTTGACAGCGTATTCCTGACCGTCCGCCAGCACGGCGATGACCTCGCGCCGGCGTGGTTCGGCGATGGCGGTGAAGACGTCTGTCGGGTAGGCCATTCGCATCATGGGGTCAAATATATTCCTATTTAGGAATATGTCAAGGCTCAATCTTAAAAAATATGCGCGCGGGCTGCCTGGACGGACCATTAGCTTAGCTGCCAACGGAGTTTTGCGGCCGGCTCCCCTAAGTCTCTTAGTTCTCTTCGCCCCTATATACTGGTGATAGCGGGAGTGCAAAAGTTCCGCATCCGACTCATGGCAACCAGCATCCCAGTAGCAGAAGAGAACGAGCAGCATCCGGACGTGGCCCTTGTTGAAAGGGTGCGCGGAGGGGATGTTTCTGCCTACGACGAGCTTGTCCGCAAGTACGAGCGGCAGGTTTTTCGCATTGCGCAGCACATTACGCAGAACCGCGAAGACGCCGAAGACGTGATGCAGGACGCCTTTTTGAAGGCCTATGAAAAGCTCGACCAGTTCCAGGGAAATTCGAAGTTTTATACCTGGCTGGTGCGCATTGCCGTGAACGAGAGCCTGATGCGGCTCCGCAAGCGCCGCTCCGGCAGGATGGTTTCGCTGGACGAGGATGTGGAGACCGAAGAGGGCTCCGTTCCGCGCGACCTGGCCGATTGGGACCCCGATCCCGAGCAGAACTACTCGCAGACCGAGCTGGCCGATATTTTACGCAAGACCATCCAGGGCTTGCCTCCGGGCTTCCGCGTAGTGTTTACTTTGCGCGATGTGGATGGACTGTCTACGGAAGAGACTGCCGAAACGCTTGGTTTGAGCGTGCCGGCGGTCAAATCGCGACTGCTGCGGGCACGTTTGCAGCTTCGCGAGCGGCTTAGCCGCTACTTCCGGCGACGTAAAGCATCGAATAGTGGTACTGGAGGCAGCAAGTGACGTGCTCTGAGTTTTTAGCAATGCTCGACGACCTTATCGACGGCTCGGTGGCGCAGGACGTGCGCACGGAGCTCGAAAAGCACTTGGGCACCTGTGAGCACTGCGAGGTCACCTTCTCGACCACGAAGAAGACCATCCAGATTTACCGCTCGCATGAGCTGTACGAGATGCCCTCAGGGCTGAGCGAGCGGCTGCATGCCGTAATCAAGGAACGATGCAAGAAGGGCTGCTGACCACCACTGCACGGAGCAAGCTGCGGCCTGATAGCCGCCACGGAGCTTTGTGGCGCTCCCGATGGTCGCGGTCGGCTTCTCCTCTGACCAATGACCGACTCTGACTGCGGTTTTAGTGGGCGGGGCGGCGGACCAATAAGCGTAGTGTCAGTTCTATGACCAGTGCGATTGCTGCGTAAATCGCCGCGTTCAGCCACATGAACTCGTAGTACTTCATCGGCATTCTGCGTAACAGCGCTGCGGGGGCGGTTACCTCAAGAATAGTGGTGTATGAGCCGATGTGGGTGAAGAGGCTGAGAACGACCCAACAGCTTGCTACGACGAGGCCAATCAGCGCTACCAGTGTGATTCGACGCGCCATGGGCAGTGCCCTCCGGGGGCAACGAACAAGTCTACTCCTATTCGGAGAATCGTATTTCTAACGAAAAAGCTCTCTCACCGCAACTTCCTTACCCCGAACGCGTCATCATTAACGTAAGCCGAGCGGCAAATCGTACACAGGAACCGTCGAACGCGGAGATACGCAAATGCAGCTTCTTCAACGCACTCTGGCTGCTGTCCTGGCGCTGAGCCTATGCGCAGACCCCCTGCCTGCCGCCACACCGAATATGGACAAGACCACCCCGCGCCCGGCTGGTCCGCTTAGTTCTGATGAGCGCATCTTTCATGCCTTGAACCGCTTTACCTTTGGGCCGCGGCCTGGGGATCTTGAGTCCGTGAGGGCCATGGGGCTTGACCGGTGGTTTCAGCAACAGCTTCATCCGGAGAGCATCGACAACTCCGCGATGCAGGCGCGGCTGGTGCAGTATCCCGCGATGCAGTGGACGAGCGCGGACCTGCTCTTCCGGCTGCCTAGCAATGCCATCATTCGGCAGGTGATTGACGGCAAGCTGCCGATGCCTGCGACGGGTGCGCTGGAGCATGTTTATGCGAACCAGGTGGCTCGCGTGGAATACAAGCGTGAACAGGACAAGCAGAAGCAGCAGGCCGCGAACAACGCGCCGAATATGATGGCCGGCAATGCGCAGCCGCAGATGAACGGGCAGGGGCAGCAGAATATGATGGCTGCGCCGCAGCCCACGCCGTCCGAGCCGGCCCAGCCTGAGTTCACTCCGGCGCAGATTAACAATACTCTTGCGCTGCAGCCGCATGACCGCGTGGTGGCGCTGGCCACCATGCCGCAACCGCGCTTTGATGCGTTTTTGAAGTCGCTGAAGGGGCCACAACGCGCGGCGCTTCTTGCCGACCTGCCGCCGGATATGAAAGAGACTGTCGGAGCGCTTGAGAATCCCGACCGCGTGGTTGTGGATGAGCTGCTTTCGCAACGGCTGACGCGGGAGATTTACTCACAGGCGCAGTTACAGGAAGTGATGACGGACTTCTGGCTGAATCACTTCAATGTCTTTCTCCGCAAAGACGAGGCGATGCCCTATTACCTGGTGAGCTATGAGCGCGATGTGATTCGCCCGCATGCGCTGGGCAAGTTTGAAGACCTGCTGGAGTGGGTGGCGCACAGCCCGGCAATGCTGCTTTATCTCGACCAGTCGCAAAGCATGGGGCCTGATTCCATTGCTGCGGAGAAGGCGAAACAAAACGCTGCGAAAAAGGGCGATAAAAAAGTTAAGCCCGAGGGGCTGAATGAAAACTATGCTCGCGAGCTGATGGAGCTGCATACCGTGGGCGTGAATGGCGGCTACTCGCAGGCGGATGTGACGGAGGCTGCGCGCGTTTTGACGGGATGGACGGTGGACCAGCCACAGCGCGGGGGCGGATTCCAGTTCAATGCCAATCGGCACGAGCCCGGCACGAAAAAGGTGATGGGCAAGAAGTTCAAGGAAGGCGGCGAGAAAGAAGGCCGCGATCTGCTGCACTTTCTGGCCACGCGGCCCGCGACGGCAAAGTTTATCTCGCGCAAGCTGGCAGTGCGGTTTGTGAATGATGATCCGCCGCAGGCGCTGGTGGATCGCATGGCGAAGACGTATCTTTCCTCTGACGGCGATATTGCGAAGGTGCTGGAAACCATGTACCGCTCGCCGGAGTTCTGGGCACCTGCCACGTATCGCGCCAAGATCAAGACGCCGCTTGAGTACGTTGTCTCCGCTGCGCGGGCGAGCGATGCGAATATCACCAACATGCAGGCGCTCATCAACGGGCTGCGCGATATGGGCATGCCGCTTTATGGTGCGATTCCGCCGACGGGATACAAGTGGGATGCGGAGGATTGGGTTTCGACCGGCGCGCTGGTTAACCGCATGAACTTTGCACTGTCACTTGCAGCGAACCGGCTGAATGGGATTACAACTACATGGGCTGCGCAGGATCCTTCAACGCAGCTCACTGCTGCTACCATTCCACCGCCTGATGCGGAAGAGGCTCGGCTGGAAGCGCGGTTGATTGCAGGTGGTGTGAGTACAACGACACGCACTGCGGTGCTTGAGCAGTTTGCGGCGCAAAATGCGCAGGGTGTCCCTCCGGCTGTGCCGCAGATGGAGCAGGTGAAAGAGCCGCAAGGGAAAAAGTCTACCGTTGCAATTCCGAAGGTATTTCAGGCGCCGCCTAACAAGCTGCCTCCTCCACCACCGATAGAGAAACAAGACCAGGTGCTGGCAGGATTGCTGCTTGGTTCGCCAGAATTTCAACGACGCTAAAGGAGTACGCCATGATGCCGATTAACCGCAGATTTTTCCTCCATAAGGGCGCGCTCGCTCTCGCCGGAACTACCGCGATTCCACAGTTTCTTGTTCGCACGGTGATGGCGCAGCAGGCTGTGCAGCCGAATAAGCGGCTGGTTGTGATCTTTCAGCGGGGCGCGGCGGACGGGTTGAATATTGTGGTGCCTTATCGGGAGAAGAATTACTACGCGATGCGGCCCAGCATTGCGATTCCGCAGAACCAGGTGATTGATCTTGACGGCTTCTTCGGGCTGCATCCGGCAATGACTGCTTTCAAGCCGCTGTATGATGCGGGACATCTTGCGGTGGTTCATGCGGCGGGGTCGCCGGACATGACGCGCTCGCATTTTGATGCGCAGGACTATATGGAAAGTGGCACGCCGGGTGTGAAAGGCACGGACGACGGCTGGTTGAACCGCGCTTTGCAGGCGGAAGACCTGCGCCATGCGCAGCAGCACTCGGCGTTTCGCGCGTTAGCACTGGGCGCGAGTGTGCCGAGGACGCTCGAAGGCAAGATTCCGGCGCTTGCGCTGAGCAACGTAAATAATTTTTCCGTCGCAGGCAACAAGCCGTCACCTGCTGCTTCTGCATTTGAAGCCATGTACGGCAATAGCGGTGACCAGATTCTGCACGCAACGGGCGATGAGACCTTTGATGCGGTGAAGATGCTGCGTGCGGCGAACCCGGCGCAGTACAAGCCGAATGCCGACTATCCGAACAGCGAGTTCGGCAACAGCATGAAACAGATTGCGCAGTTGCTGAAAGCGAATCTTGGCGTTGAGGCTGCGTTTACGGATATCAACGGCTGGGATACGCATCAGAATCAAGGCAACGTGAATGGGCAGCTTGCGGGTCGTCTGAGTGACTTCTCAAACTCCATTGCCGCATTCTGGCACGACATGGGCGACCAGGCGGAAAACGTCACGGTTGTCACCATGAGCGAGTTTGGGCGCACGGCGAAAGAGAACGGGACTGGCGGCACGGACCACGGGCATGCGAATGCAATGTTCGTTCTCGGCGCGAATGTGAAGGGCCGCAAGGTCTACGGCAAGTGGCCCGGACTGGAACACGAACAGCTCAACGAAGGCCGCGACCTTGCGCTCACGACGGATTATCGCCAGGTGCTTGGTGAGGTTGTGACGCATACGCTCGGCGCGAATAATCTCGATGTAGTCTTCCCCGGCGCTCGCATCCAGCCGAATGACTTTCTACGGCTGGTTTAAGAACAGGGAGTAGTTAATAGGGAGTAGAAAACAAAACCCTGCAGCAGCAATGGGGTTTGCTTTCTACTCTCGATTGCCTGTTTACTCGGCGCGTAGAGCTTCAGTTGGATTGACGGAAGCTGCGCGATGCGCTGGAAGAAAACCAGCGGCCAGTGCGGCAAATGCCAGCACAAACGCAACCGCTATCAATGTTGGTGCGTCCCATGCTTCTACGCCAAAGAGTAGCTTCTTCATCAGCAGGGATGCGCCAATTGCGCAGACCACGCCGAGCACCAGCCCGATCACGGTGAGCCATGCCACCTGGCTCATCACCAGCTTGTAGACCGTGCTGCGCTGTGCGCCAAGCGCCATGCGTACGCCAATTTCACGTGTACGCTGGCTGACGGAGTAAGTGATAACTCCGTACAGACCAACCACGGAGAGCACGAGCGCCATGGCTGCAAAGCCTGCAACAAGCCATGCGGAAGAGCGATGCAGATACGTTGCCTGGGCATCGTGAATCTTCTGGTTCATGGTCATGGGCTGATAGAGCGCCATCCCCTTGTCGATTCCGTAGAGTGTGCTGACAAGCGATGACAACATGGCGCGATCATCCTGCGAAGTGCGCGCCAGTACAATAAAGCCGTCATCGGGGCGCTGATAGAACGGGGCGTACGTTGCACCGCGTGGGCCCGCGTCGAGTTGACCTTCCTGAATGTCGTTGATGACACCGATGATCAGCATGGCGTCCTTGTCTTCAAGGCCGTTCTTGACGTCGTCACCAAAGGAAATTCGTTTACCGACAGGATCTTCGCCTGGAAAATACAGCTTTGCGAGCGTTTGATTCACAATGATGACCTTGGGCTTGGAGGCATCTTCGTCATCGGTGAAATAGCGGCCGCTGACCAGGCGTGTTTTGAGCGTGCTCATATAGCCGGCAGTTACAAAGCGAACTGCTACCTCTTTGTTCACGCCATTGTCCGGGCGGCCGAGGATGCGAAAGGATGAGGTCCAGTCCGCGTCTTCAATGGGCATTTTGGTGGTGATACCCACAGACTTGACGCCGGGTAACGCTGCTACTTTTGCAACAGCTTCACGTACGAGCGCGATCTGCTGCACATCCTTTCCATATTTCTCCGGCTGTAAACGCACATGGACTGTTGCGATGTGGTCGGGCTCCATTCCAATGTCCGTATGCAGAAGCTGGTAGAAGCTCTTGCCTAGCAGTCCGGCACCGGCGAGCAATACCATTGCCGTGGTCAGTTCGACGATGACCATATTGGCGCCGAATCTCCGCCACGCCATGCCTGCGGCAGTGCGGCCGCCTTCGTTCAGACCGTCGCGAATCTGCGTGAACCGAAGAAGAACGAGCGGCGTGAAGGCGAAGAGTATGCCGGCAAAGAGGCCCAGCGCACAGGCAAACAGGAGCACATGGGTGTTCATGCCCAGGCCGCGCAGATATGGCATGCTGGCCAGCATATCCTTGGGAATCAGGAACGCGAGCAAGCGCATTCCCTGCTGCGCGAGTACAAGGCCGAGCACACCGCCGATCACAGCAAGCAGAAGCCCTTCAGTGATGAGCTGCATCACGAGCCTGCGCGGCGATGCACCGAGCGCGCCGCGGACGGCCATCTCCCGCTTACGGCTTTCGGCACGCACCAGCAGAAGGCTGGCCACGTTCACGCTGGCGATGAGCAGCAGCAGGCCTGCTCCACTCAGGACTACCAGCAGGGCCGGACGAATATCGCCAACAATGACTTCTATAAGCGGAAGCATGAACGCAGACTGGTCGCGGTTGGAGTCAGGATATTGCTTCTGCAAATTTTCCGCGATGGTTTTTATGTTGGCGAAGGCTGTTGCGAACGATACACCGTCTTTGAGGCGCGCTACTCCAAACAGAAAGTGGCAGCTGCGGCAGGTATGGTCGTCTTTCAGAGTGAACCAGAAGTCAGACGGCTCGGCAGGTGCAAAGCTGAACTCACGTGGCAGCACGCCGATGATAGTGAAGCTGTTGCCAGCGAGTACGACCGACTGACCCAGCACATTTGGATTGCCGCCATACCGCTGCTGCCAAGCGGAATAACTAAGCAGCGTGGTACGCGGTGTTTCCAGCTTGTCTTCACTGTCGTAGAAATCGCGGCCCAGAATCGGCTTGACGCCCAGCGTGCGGAAAAAACCGGCGCTTACACGTGCGCCATCCACCTGCCGCAGCCCGTCGACGGTCTTCATCATGAGGGGGCCTGAGTCATAGACGTCCAGTGAGCTGAAGACTGTGTTCTGGTGCTTCCAGTCGAGGTAGTCGGGATAGGAGAGATGGAAACGCGGGCCGAGCGGGATGCTTTCGAAAAGAATAACGAGGCGGTTGGGGTCTTTGTACGGAAGCGGCTTGATGAGCGCGGCATCGACAAACGCGAAGATGGCAACGCTGGAAGCTATGCCGAGGGCGAGAATGAAGATAGCCGTAAGTGCAAAGCCGGGGTTCTTCTTCCACTGACGAAGCGCGAAACGAATATCCTGAATGACTGTTTCCATACGAAAGCCAATGACCTCCTCGCTTTGCCCGCGAAGTTTTGTTGTATTGCCGAATTGCCGCATAGCGGCGTAGTGCGCGTCTTCTTCCGTGAGGCCGCTTGCGCGAAGTTCGCGCTCGGCCTGCTCGCGGTGAAAGGCCATCTCTTCGTCGAGCTCGCTGCGGAAGCGATTGCGGCTTAAGAGCATTGCCAGTCTATGCAAGAAAGACTTCATAGTATTCCTCTCTACTCCGCACGCAGTGCTTCCGTGGGATTGACGGAGGCGGCGCGATGTGCGGGCAGGAAGCTGGCAGCCAGTGCTGCTGTGCCAAGAACAACAGCGACTGCAAGCAGCGTCGGCGCGTCCCAGGCTTCTACGCCAAAGAGGAGTTTCTTCATCAACACGGATGCGGCGATGGAGCAGACAAGGCCGAGGGCGAGGCCGATGACGGTGAGCATTGCTGCCTGGCGCATGACCAACTTGTAGACCGCACTACGCTGCGCGCCGAGGGCCATGCGCACGCCGATTTCGCGGGTGCGCTGGCTGACGGAGTAGGCGATGACGCCGTAGAGGCCGATGACACTGAGAATGAGCGCGAGTGCGGCGAAGATGCCTACGAGCCACGTGGCGAAGCGATGCAGAAGTGCAGATTGCGAGGCATCAATCTGCTGCTGCATGGTCTGCTCGCCGGAGATACCGAGGCCAGGGTCGAGCTGGCGCAGAGTGCTGACGAAGGTGGGCAGCAGGGCCTTTTCATTGCCAGCGGTGCGGACAGCAATGGAGAAGTAGGTGTCAGAGCTGCGGTAAATGGACTGGTATTCGGAGGGCCACAGGTCTTCCGCAAGGCCGCCTTCGCGGACGTCGGCGATGATGCCGACGATCTCACGTATGGAGTCGGGGGCGAGATCGCCGTTGCCGATCTTCTGGCCGATGGGGTCTTCGTTGGGGAAGTATTTTTTGGCCAGAGCTTCGTTGATGACGATGACTTGCGGGTGCGAGGCGTCATCATCGGCGGTAAAGACACGGCCGCGAATGAGCTTCGCCTTGAGCATGGCGAAGTAGTTGGGGCTGACGTCGCGCTCGTTGACCTCGTTGTGCTCGCCGTGGAAGGGCTTGCCGACGATGCGGATCCAGTCGGTATCGCAGTTGCACTGCACGGGCAGGTCAGAGGTAAAGCCTACGGACTGGACTCCGGGGAGCGCGGTGACGCGGCGCTCGATTTCCTGGTAGAGGACCTTGGTGTCGTTCGGGGTCTTGTATTTGCTGTCGGGCGCGATAACGTTGACGGTGGCGAGATGCGTGGTGTCGAAGCCGGTTTCAACGTGGAGGAGCTTATAGAAGCTGCGGCCCAAGAGGCCCGCGCCGGCGAGCAGAACAACTGCGACGGTGAGCTCGACGACAACGAGATTGGCGCCGAGGCGGTTCCAGAAACGGCCTGCTGCGCCGCGGCCGCCTTCGCTGAGGGCGTCGTGGAGCCTGTTTCCCGCAAGACGCAGCGCGGGGGTAAGGGCGAGCAGGACGGATGCGAAGAGAGTGACGGCGACCGCAGCGAGCATGGTGTGGGCATTAAGGCCTACGCTTTGCAGGAATGGCATTCCGTCAGCCATTTGTTTAGGTACGAGACGGGTTAGCAGCATCATCGACCACGCTGCGGCAAGGATGCCGGCTGCGCAGCCAAACGCGGAAAGCAAAAGGCCCTCTGTGATGAACTGGCGGGTGAGACGCGCACGGGTTGCACCAAGCGCACCGCGCACAGCAATCTCGCGGCGGCGGCTCTCTGAACGTACCAACAGCAGGCTTGCCACGTTGACGCAGGCGATGAGCAGCAGGAGTGCCGCACCCGAAAGCAGGGTGAGCAGGATCGGGCGGATGCCGCCGAAGAATGCTTCGGTAAGCGGACGGACTTCGGCGCCCTGGCCTTTGTTAGAGCCGGGATACTGCGATTCGAGCTGCGACGCGATGCGCTTGAAGTCCTGAAGCGCGGCATTGACGGCAACGCCGTCGCGGAGGCGGCCTACGCCCCAGAGATTGTGGCAGCTGCGGCGCTTTTCGCAATCGCTTTTGTCGAGTAAAGGGGTGAAGAATTCGGCGTTGGCACGGGGATTCCAGGCGAAGCTGCGCGGGAGCACGCCGATGATGGTGTAGTTGTCGCCGCTGAGATTGACGGATTGGCCAATGACATCTTTGCGACCTCCGAAACGCTTTTGCCATGTGGCATAAGGCAACATGACGGTTTTTGCATGGCCGGGCTGGTCTTCGCCGGGTTGGAAGTCACGGCCGAGGATGGGCTGGACGCCGAGGGTGCGGAAGAAACCATCCGAGACGCGGAGCGAAGGTGCTGGCTCGATAACTCCGTTCAGGCGAAGCAGGTAGCTCGATCCGCTGAAGGCGTCGAGAGACGCAAGTGTGGTGTTTTGGCGCTTCCAATCCTCATAGTCAGCGCGGGAGAGATTGGATTGCGGTATGAGCGCGGAGCTTTCTGCGACGTCAACGAGTCGCGAGGGCTGCGCGTAAGGGAGCGGCTGGATGAGAGCTGCATCGACGAAGCCGAAGATGGCTACGCTGACCCCGATGCCGAGAGCGAGGATGAGAATGGCGGAGAGTGCGAAGCCGGGATTTTTGCGCAGCTGGCGGATGGCGAAGGCGATGTCCTGAATGACGGTTTCCATGCGAAAGCCGATGACCTCCTCGCTTTGTTCGCGAAGCTTTGTTGTGTTGCCGAATTGCCGCATCGCGGCATAGCGAGCGTCTTCCTGCGTCATGCCTTCTTCCACGAATTCGAGCTCGGCCTGTTCACGGTGAAAGGCCATCTCTTCGTCCAGCTCGCTGCGGAAGCGGCGGCGGAAAAGAAGCAGCGCGAGCTTTTGGAAGAGAGACGCGGACATGGGTTACGCTTCCTCCGGCGCGGCGAGCACGCGGCCGATGGCGGCGATCATATCTTCGAACTGCGAGATTTCGAGGCCCAGCTGCTTCTTCCCTGCCCTTGTGAGCGTGTAGTAGCGGGCGCGGCGGTTGGTCTCGGTCATCTTCCACTCGGCTTTGACCCATTCAGCAAGCAGGAGGCGCTGCAGCGCGGGATAGAGCGATCCTTCTTCCACGGTGAGAACGTCGTCGGAAAATCGCTTGATAGATTGCGCGATGCCGTAGCCGTGGAGCGGGCCGCGCGCCAGCGTTTTGAGAATCAGCATGTCGAGCGTGCCGGGGAGCAGGTCGGATTTTTTGGCCATGGATGGATATATAGATTATCTATGGGTAGGAAGTCAAGGGTAGGGACGAATGGCGAAGGACGAGAGACAAAAAAAGCCCCGAAGCAATTTGCTCCGGGGCTGGTTTGTTTTGAGATGCTTGAACCTACTTTGGCGTGATATCTGTTACCGGCAGGTCCCAGTGCGCGAGGAGAATTTCGAAGCGGCGCTGTTCTTCTTTCTCGTAGGTTGCCTGGTCGGGCCATAGCTCATGGATGAGCTTGGATTCATTGGGGTCCGGTGTGGTGGCTGCGGTGGAATCCTTCCAGACAATCGTTACGCGGTAATCCCAACGGCCCTCTTCGGTTCCGTGGTAGGCAGGAGACTCGATTTTGACGGCGAGGATTCTGCCTTCGGCCTGAATGCGCTTGAGCAACGGGTAGTGGTTCTTGAGGAACAGGCGCAGGAACTCCTGCTGATGGCCCCACTGCGTTTTGTAGTAGTACTCGATGGCGTAGGGCTGGCCTGCAGCCGTGGTGGGCGGAGCGCCTTGCGCTCTGCCCGGCACAGTCCAGAAAGCTACGATTGCCAAAAGAAGTACGACGAGCCTGTTCCTCATGACTTGCTCCTTACTTACGGCTTAGTGTTTCTGCATCATCTCCATCACATCGGTGCGGAGGGCAAGGCGGCTGGAGTCGCGGGTGTAGAACATGTGGCCGCCGGGGTATTCCTTAACGGCTACGCGGGTGGGGTCGCCCATGACGGGCATCTCGTCCACGGTGAGAACGGATCCCATGAAGGGACAGGAGAGATCGTTCCAGCCGTGCACAATGAGCACGCGGAGCTTGGGGTCTGCGGCGACGGCTTCGCGCAGGTCAGGGACAGAGCCGCGTCGCAGGTCGTCGTCCCAGCTCCAGTTGCGGTTTACTTCGCCGGAGAGCGCGTTGTAGCGCGCATCGACCTTCCAGCCGACGACGCGGGTGTCAAAGTCGACCATCGCTGTCGTCATGGGCGCGATGATGCTGGCGAGGATGGGGTCATTGGCACGCTGCCGGGACGCGAAGGGAAATGGGTCGAAGGAGGTCACGTTCGAGTCATAGACGGAGCCGAGCTTCCCTTCTTCGCGGTGGACTTCACGGAGGTAGGCGCCGGTTTCGATGCGACCGCCGGAGTACTTCACAAAGGCTGGGTCGAGGCCGGTCAGCTCGGTAACTTTCTGAATCATCTTCTGCTGCGCGGCTTCATCGGCGCGGCCCTTGAGAAGCGCGGCGGCATAGTCTCCGCGGGTATAGGCGATGACGTCGGCCATTGCTTCCGGCGTGAGCTTGTTTTCGCGCTCGAAGTGCGCGGCGGTGATGGACGGGAGCGTCATCATCCACGGCAGTGGCGACATGTCTTCATTCTCGTCCTGCGCGGGGTTGAGATAGGGCGAGACGAGAACAACGCCGTTGAGTGCCACGCCGAGCTCGCCCTGCAGGTAGTGCGCGATGCGCGGGCCGCGGAAACCCCCATAGCTTTCGCCGACGAGATATTTCTTCGAGCCGAGGCGGTTGTTGAGCACGAGCCAGTCGTAGACAGTGCGCGAGAGGTACTCGATGTCGGGCGTGGTGGAGTAGAAGAGTTTTTTAGTCTGATCGAGCGGGACTTCCGAGCGGCTGAAGCCGGTGCCGATGGGATCGACGAAGACGAGATCAGTGAAGTCGAGCCAGGTGCCTTGATTATCGATGAGACGAATGGGGTCGGAGGGGCTGTCGCCTTCATTGCCGGGACCGGTGAGGTGCTTGGGGCCGATGGCGCCGAAGTTCAGGTAGACGCTGGAGGCGCCGGGACCGCCGTTGAAGGCAAAGGTGACAGGGCGGTTCTCGCCGGCGACGATATAGGAAGTAACGACGACCTGGCCGGCTACTTTGCCATCCTTATCGCGCGAGGGCAGGGCTTCCACCGTTACGGTGTACTTGAGCGGCTTGCCGTTGAGGGTGATGGTCTGCTCGGTGTGCGCCGGTCCAGGAAGCGGCGGCAGTGCGGGCTTATCGGCTGGCTTGTCTGCGGGCTTGTCTCCCGCAGGCGCCTGCGCCCAAATGTGCAATGACCCCGTCCCCACGCAAAGCGCACAGGCCAGCACGGCCGCGCTTCTACCCAAAGCTCGCATATTGAAAATGTTCATGCGACTAACATACAGCACCGACATCTCATGGGAAGCTAGTAGTTTCCAACGAATTACTTATCTGCCAGGGAGGTGCCTACACATGGCAAGGCGCACCGGGTACTGGATATTTACGATTCTGATGGCGCTGTGGCTCACTCCCAGTGGACTGGCCGATGTTTTTGGTCATCCGCTGGCCCTCAAAATTCTGGCTCACCTTGGCTACCCGGCATATGTGAGTTACATCCTGGGCGTGGCCAAGCTGCTGGCAATGGCGGCTATCTTCTATCCACGCACGCGGCTGCTTCGCGAGTGGGCTTATGCCGGGCTTACCTTCGAGCTCATCGGCGCGTTTGTTTCCCATGTTTCTTCTCATGACCCGGTTACGACCGCGCTGGCACCGGTGCTGGTTCTGGGTTTTGTTGCAGGGAGCTATGCGCTGCGGCCGGAGAAGTACAGGCTTGGTGCTGCGGGTTGATTGCCCTCGCAGTGCATGGCCGCGGAAGTGGCAAGGCTCGCGCCTGATGATTTACTCTCAAACTCGGCATGAAGCTCAGATTTTGCCTTTTCGCACCTGCATTTGCCTCTATTATTGCGGCTTCCGCGCTGGCCCAGCAGTCCAGCCCGGTCCAGCAAGCCCCGGCCACGCCTTCTACCCCGGCTACCAAGCCCGCAGCCGCAGACGATCTTCCCGATGGGCCTCAGCCTACACAGGCCGCGCTGATGCGTCCCAATGGGCCGTTTGTGGTGATGGATACGTCGATGGGGCGCATTACCTGCCAGTTCTTTCAGAAGCAGGCGCCGAATGCCGTTGCCAACTTTATTGCATTGGCCAACGGCACAAAGGAATACACCGACCCGGTGACCAACAAGAAGGTCCGCAACAAGCGCTACTACGACAACACGACCTTTCACCGCGTGATTCCGGAGTTCATGATCCAGGGCGGCGATCCGACGGGCACCGGCATGGGCGACCCCGGATACAGCTTTAATGACGAGCTTGATCCGAACCTGAACTTCGATGTTCCGGGACGACTGGCGATGGCGAACAGCGGGCCCAATACGAATGGCGGCCAGTTCTTTGTCACCGAGCAGGCTTACGACTCGCTCAACCAGCACTACACCATCTTTGGTCAGTGCGATGACTCGAGCGTGCTGGTGGTAAAGACGATTGCCCGCGTGCAGCGCGATAGCAATGACAAGCCGCTGGAGCCGGTGGTGCTGAAGAAGGTGACGATTGTGCCGGAGGGCCAGCCCTTGCCGCCCAATCCGGCGGCTCCGCAGGAAGGTTCCACAAAGCAATAAGAGAACTGACGGAAACAGTAATGCAACCGAATGCGCTTTGCGCAGAAACTACGAGGTATACGCTATGTCTCTAGCTCCCGGCACCTATGCCAACTTCAACACTTCCGAAGGCAAGATTGTGGTTCGTCTTTTTGAATCGGATGCGCCGGTCACGGTGAAGAACTTCATTGAACTTGCGGAAGGATCGAAGGAATGGGTTCATCCCGGCACGCACGAGAAGTCCACGAACAAGCTGTATGACGGCACGGTTTTTCATCGCGTGATTCCGCAGTTCATGATCCAGGGCGGCGATCCGACGGGCACCGGCATGGGTGGACCGGGCTACCGCTTCCAGGATGAGACGAAGGGTTCTCCGCACCGCTTTGACAAGCCCGGCAAGCTGGCGATGGCGAACTCCGGGCCGAACACCAACGGCTGCCAGATCTTTATCACCGTGGCGGCGACGCCGTGGCTGACCGGCAACCACACCATCTTTGGTGAAGTGGTGGAAGGACAGGATATTGCGGACAAGATTTCGAAGGTGCCGACGGGCGCGCAGGATAAACCGGTGAAGCCGGTTGTGCTGGAGTCCGTTACGATTGAGCGCGTGGCGTAACCATTGCATGGAGCAATTGCTCGCTCCGCTCGCCGCCCCGGCTGATGTTGTGCTCCCGTTGGTCGCGGCTGAGTTTTATGGCTAGACAACAACCCCCTCGGCATAGCCGAGGGGGTTTGTCTTTCTTCGTCACGCTCAACGTTCCGCGCCGACCATAGGGAGGCCCACCAATACTTATGGCGGCCATCAGGCCGCAGTGGCTCCATGCAATGGCTAGAACTTCCAGACGACTCCGGCACCTGCCTTGCCGAAGAAGTTCGGGAGGCCGGGCACTCGATACGGAATGGTTAGAGTAGTGGCCTGGATGAGCGCATAGTTTTCATAGACCCAGTCGCCACTTACACGAACGGCAAAGCGCTTCGAGATCGGCGTATCCAGGCCGCCACCGGTCAGCGTTGTAAAGGATGTCGTCATGCCCGCGTGCCCATCGGGGCCCCAGTAACGGTTGATGCCGATGTCCCCTGCCAGCGCCTCACCAAACAGAGTCTCGCGGCCGAACTTGTGGTCGTACTGTAAGCCGCCAACAATATAGTAGGCATTCTGATCTGCGTTATAGTTGTGGCCGTGATAGACGGTCGTGTCCGCCTTGAAGCGCAGCCCGCGCCAGATGTACGGGAAGGCCAGTGAAGCCTCAAAGCCGTTCAGCCCCTGCCGGTGGCCGGGCACGCCGTTGAATGAGTTGGATTGATAGCTGTATCCGGCATAGAGTTGATAGCGTTCCGGGTTCTTTACGATGCGCTGCTCTCGCGCATCTGGAGATGCCTGCGCGTGAAGCGCACGAGAGACACACAGCAATGCTGCCAGCACAAGAATTCGAATCCGCATGAGTACCTCAGGTAATGTATTAAAAATTTACTGAATACTTCTACGAAAGTAGTTTACCGCCGCCGCGCTGCTTACGGCATGCTATACGTTACCTTTGCCGTAGCCTAACCTGCAACCGCGCACAGCTCCAGGATTGCCTCTCCAAACCGCTCGACCTTGGTTGGGCCCATACCATCAATCTCAAGCAGCTGACGAGGATTAGACGGACGTGTGGCCGCAACGGCATTCAGTGTCCGATCATGAAGCACCACATAGGCGGGAACGCGGAGGCGTTTTGCCTCGGCTGCACGCCATTCTTTCAGCTTGGCCGCCAGCTCGGCACTGGCGCCTGTCAGCTCGACTGGTGATGAGGTGGTGTCGCGGGCGGCTTTGGCTTTTGCGCTGCGCTTGCCTGCGCTTTGCTGATGGCGCGGAGCGAATTCTTCCACGATTCCGTCAGACAGCAGCAGCGGAACGGGCGTTGTGGGACGGATGTCGAGGCCGGCTTCGGTCAGGCTGATTTTGCGGTATGGGATTACGCGACCGTCCTTGCTTTCGAAGGTCGCTTCTTCGCTCTCGATGAGGCCGGCGCGGAGCATGGCTCCCAGGATTTCTTCTATGCCGTCGCGGCCGATGCGTTCAGCCCATCCGAGTTCGCTCATGAGCTGCTTGACTGTTTTGTAAGCTGAGCTGCGGAGTGCTTCGATGACTTCCTGCACCCAGTGACGCTCTTCCGGTGTTGCGCGGCGGAAGAGGCGCAGCACTGCATCGGCCGGGTTGCATACGTCGCAGTGGCCGCAGGACTGCGAGGCGTCTTCTTCATCTCCGAAATGGCGTACCAGCGCGGCCATGCGGCAATTCTGGCCTTCTACGAAACGCAGGACGAGCTCCAACTGTTCGCGGCGAAAATCTGCTTGCACGCTATAGGTCTTCTTCCAGCCGGGACCTCCAATGCTGGCGTTGCCGGCAAAGTCCACACGCGCACCGCCGTGGATCTGGAGCTTTTCGAGAGCCTTGTCGAAGGGCTCGTCGCCGAGCTTGGATTCAAAGCGGAGGAATTCGACTTCCTGCGGCTCTTCGCGCAGCATGCTGTAGACACGGGTAAGGTGCTCGGTGGGCGGATAGTCGCGATTCAGCAGGAAATCATGTGTGCGGCGGTCGGCGTAGCTATGCATCAGGATGGTGCGGCTCGGTTGGCCATCGCGTCCGGCGCGGCCAATCTCCTGATAGTAGCCTTCGACGGTGGCGGGCAGGCCTGCGTGAATCACGGTGCGAATGTCTGCCTTGTCGATGCCCATTCCAAAAGCGATGGTTGCAACCACGACTTCCAGTTCGCCAGCCTGGAATGCTTTCTGAACACGTTCGCGAGTTTCCGTATCGAGGCCTGCGTGATAGGCTGCAGCGCGGATGCTGCGAGAGAGTTCTTCCGCTAAGGCTTCAGCCTGTTTGCGCGACTGTGCGTAGACGATTGCGGGGCGGCGCGATGCGTCTTTGAGCAGGCCGGTGATAATGGGAGCGCGTTGCGGTACGGAGACTTCGACAACTTCAATGGCGAGGTTGTCGCGGCGGAAGCCGTGGATGAATTTTGCGGGCGAGGCCATGCCGAGTTGCGTGACAATGTCGGCTTGTACCGTTGGCGTTGCGGTTGCCGTCAGCGCGAGCACTGGCGCTGGAGCATCTTCGCTACTTCCCTTTCGCAGTGCAGGAATCCAGTCACCGAGCATGCGGTAGTCCGGACGGAAATCGTGGCCCCATTGCGAGATGCAGTGCGCTTCATCGATGGCGATGAGAGAGAGTCCGCGCTTGGCGAGCATTTCGGCAAAGCCGGGGACACGCAGGCGTTCCGGTGCGATGAAGAGGAATTGGAGATTTCCGGCAAGATAATCAACGCAGGCCTGGCGCGAGGCTGCGCGGTCCATGCCGGAGTGAATGCGCGCCACTTTGAGACCTAGCGCGGAGAGCTTTGCCGCCTGGTCTTCCATCAACGCGATGAGCGGCGAGATGACGAGAGCCGTTCCGCCGCGTGCCAGCGCGGGAAGCTGGTAGCAGAGGCTCTTGCCGGAGCCTGTGGGCATGACGAGCAGCAGGTCGCGTCCGGAAGTGGCGGCGCGGCAGACTTCCTCCTGGTTCGCGCGGAAGGCGGGAAAGCCAAAGACAGAGCGCAGCAACTCGCGAAGGTTTTCCGGATTGGAGGGAGTGGTCACAGAAGAGATGCGGTGAGCCCGATGTAGTCTTCTTCAACTTTACAGTAGAGCGCGGTTGAAAAACTCAACGGCCGGAGCATCGTGCGCTCCGGCCGTTGGTTACTGTTCAGGAAGAACTATTTAAGCAAGGTCAAAGCGGTCGAGATTCATCACCTTGGTCCATGCTGCGACAAAGTCGGTAACGAACTTCTCCTTCGCGTCGCTGCTTGCGTAGACTTCGGCGAGAGCGCGGAGCTGGGAGTTCGAGCCGAAGACGAGATCGGCCACCGTCGCGGTCCACTTCGTGGCGCCGGTTTTGCGATCCACGCCCTCCAGCACGCCTTCAGTCACAGACTTCTGCCACTTCGTGCCCATGTCGAGCAGGTTCACGAAGAAGTCGTTGGTCAGCGTTTCCGGCTTGGTGGTGAAGACACCATACTTCGTTCCGCCGTAGTTGGCGCCGAGGACGCGCAGGCCGCCGACCAGCACCGTCATCTCAGGAGCAGTGAGTGTGAGCAGCTGCGCCTTGTCGATGAGCAGGTTAGCGGTCAGGCTCTCGCAGCCCTTGAGGACGTAGTTGCGGAAGCCATCGGCCTTCGGTTCGAGATAGCCTACCGACTCCACATCGGTCTGCTCCTGCGTGGCATCATTGCGGCCGGGCGCGAAGGGAACCTTCACGTCCACGCCAGCCTTCTTCGCGGCTGCTTCGATGGCAGCGTCGCCGGCGAGCACGATGAGGTCAGCGAGAGAAATCTTCTTGCCGTCCTTTTGCGCGTCGTTGAACTCCTTCTGGATGCCTTCGAGCTTCGAGAGCACCACAGCCAGCTCCTTCGGCTGGTTCACTTCCCAGTCCTTCTGCGGAGCGAGAGCGATGCGAGCGCCGTTGGCGCCGCCGCGCTTGTCGCCGCCGCGAAAGGTGGAGGCCGAAGCCCAGGCCGTGTTGACGAGCTGCGAGATGGTGAGGCCCGAAGCAAGAACCTTCGCCTTCAGGGCTTCCACATCCTTGTCATCCACCAGCGTGTAGTCAACGGCGGGGATGGGGTCCTGCCAGAGGAGCTCTTCACTGGGAACCAGCTTGCCGAGGTAGCGTGAGCGCGGGCCGAGGTCGCGGTGCGTCAGCTTGAACCACGCGCGGGCGAAAGCGTCATTGAATTCGTCCGGGTGCTCATGGAAGCGGCGGGAAATCTTCTCGTAAACAGGATCTACCTTGAGCGAGATGTCAGTGGTGAGCATGGCGGGCTGGTGCTTCTTCGATGAATCAAAGGCATCAGGCACCGTTTTTGCACCCTGGTCGCCCTTGGGCTTCCACTGGTAGGCGCCGGCAGGGCTGGTGGTCAGCTCCCACTCGTACTCAAAGAGATGCTTGAAAAAGTCGTGGTTCCACTTGGTCGGCGAAGTGGTCCAGGTAACTTCCAGACCGCTGGTGATGGCGTCCTTGCCAACGCCCGTGCCGTGGCTGCTCTTCCAGCCAAGGCCCTGCTCTTCAATCGAAGCAGCTTCCGGCTCTGCTCCCACATGGCTGGCCGCTGCCGCGCCATGCGTCTTGCCGAGAGTGTGACCGCCAGCAATCAGCGCAACGGTCTCCTCGTCATTCATTGCCATACGGCCGAAGGTCTGACGGATGCCGGGAGCTGCGGAGAGCGGGTCATGATTGCGCTCCGGACCTTCCGGGTTCACGTAGATCAGGCCCATTTCCGTGGCGCTGAGCGGATTTTCCAGCTTCTCAGCGGGGCGATGTGCCAGCCACTCGGCTTCCACGCCCCAGTTCACATCCTGATCCGGCTCCCATACATCTTCACGACCACCAGCGAAACCAAAGGTCTTGAAGCCTGTTGATTCCAGCGCAATGTTGCCGGCGAGGATGATGAGGTCAGCCCAGGAAAGCTTCTTGCCGTACTTCTGCTTGATGGGCCAAAGCAGGCGGCGTGCCTTGTCGAGGCTCACGTTGTCCGGCCAGCTATTCAGCGGAGCAAAACGCTGCTGTCCGCGTCCGCCGCCACCGCGTCCATCGGAAACGCGATAGGTTCCGGCGCTGTGCCAGGCCATGCGAATGAACAAGCCCGCGTAGGAGCCAAAATCCGCCGGCCACCAATCCTGCGAATCTGTCATGAGCTTCTTGAGGTCTGCGACGACGGCGTCGAGATCGAGGCTCTTGAACTCCTCTGCGTAATTGAACTTCTCGTCAAACGGGTTCGACTTGGAGGAGTGCTGATGCAGAATCTCCAGGTTCAACTGCTCCGGCCACCAATCACGATTGGTCTGGCCGCCTTCCTTGGTCGTGTGCTTCAACAACCCGCCAGAATACGGGCACTTCGATTCGCTAGACATACACTCTCCTGTGGTCATGCAGCCTACCAGCCCGTTCAGTATAGGAGCCGATTGCTGTGCTGTGCGAAAGAACTGGTTAAAAGGCAAACAGGCTTTTGTGATTACACTTGGGGCCCTGCGGAGCCGGATGTCACCGGCACGCCCCATCAACACGAAACTAAGACTAATTACCGCTGCAAGATAAATCCAATCAATTGTTTTGAATATAACGATTGATATTAGCTATGATAAAAGGAGATGAATTACGGGAGCGCAGATTGAACCTGCAGGACCTGAAATACCTGGTTGCCGTGGCCAAGCACCGGCACTTTGGCCGGGCTGCTGAAGCCTGCAACGTGAGCCAGCCCACGCTGAGCAGCCAGATTCGCAAACTGGAAGAGGAGCTGGGCGTGAAGCTGCTGGAGCGTACCAACAAGCGTGTGGATCTGACGCCGGTTGGAGGCCAGATTCTGGCGCATGCACAGCAGGCGCTGGCTGCGGCGCGGGAGATGGAGACCGTTGCCAGTGCTTCGCGCGACCCGCTTGTGGGACCGCTGAGGCTGGGTGTGATTCCGACGCTGGCGCCTTACCTGATGCCGCTGATCTTGAAGCCGCTGCGGCAGGCTTACCCGGGGCTGACGATTGAGCTGTGGGAAGATCAGACGCGGGCACTGATTGAGGGACTGCGCGGACACAGGCTGGATGCGGCTCTGCTGGCCACTCCTGCGGCTGCGCCGGAGATTACGGAGATTGAGCTCTTCCGCGAGCCGCTGCTGGCCGCGCTGCCGCCCAATCACAAACTGGTGCGGATGGAGACGGTGAAAGAAGAGGCGCTGTCCTGCGAGCTGATGGTACTTTCCGAAGGCCACTGCCTGGCCAACCAAGCCCTGGCCGCCTGTGGAGAGAAGAACAATACCCCACGCAACCCGCTGCAGAACTCCATGCAGGCCGCAACGCTGGAGACGCTGGTGAATCTTGTTGCCGCGGGCTACGGCACCACGCTGATTCCGGCGCTTGCCATCAAGTCACTGCAGAGCCGCGAAATTGCCATCCGTCCGCTTACCGGAGATTCCGCACGGACGATCCGGCTGGTCAGCCGCCCAGGGTACTCGCGGCCGCAGGCACTTCGTGCGCTCGAAAAAGTTATTCGCCAGACGGTAGAGCCAGCTCTCTTCCCGTTACCAAAGAGGCACTCCTGATTATTGTCCGAGTGGACCGAAAGCTGTTGAAAAGTGGTCGAAAATTCCAAGAGAAAACCCGAAAATACCCCTAAAGCTCTCCTTTTTTACCCGAAGTGGAATTCCGTACTCTCTTATCCACAAAAACCGGCATTTGGGGCGTTGACCCCACCTCCGCCGCTCCGTACAGTCTGAAACAAAGGTGTGGATTTCCGCGCCCGGCTGGCCGTTTGGCCACAAGGGCAAGGAGCTGCACATCGATAGCCCCCAACCCATTGGAGTAGACATGCTGAAACTGAAAAAGATCCACATCATCGGCTTTAAAAGTTTTGCTGACCGGACGGAAGTGACCACCGCCGGGTCGGGCATTGCCGTGGTGGTGGGTCCCAACGGCTGCGGCAAGTCGAACATTCTCGATGGCGTGAGCTGGGTGCTCGGCGAGCAGAGCGCGAAGACGCTGCGCGGCACACATATGTCGGACGTGATCTTTTCCGGAACGCGCGACCGCAAGCCGCTGGGCATGGCGGAAGTGACGCTGACGATGGTGGATCCCGATGCTTATGAGGGACCTATCCCTGTTGAGCCTGAGGTCCAGATGGATGCCGATGGGCCGGAAGATTGGGACGAAGATGCCTACCGCAAGGCTCGCGCTGAGGAAGCCGAAGAAATTATCGCTTCCGAGCAGCCGGGACAGGTGATTGAGGGCGAAGAAGGCGCTGCCACCGCGCAGGGCGAGGGCGAGCCTGCCGTGGAAGGGGCTGCCGAAGCGGTTCCTGAAGCCAACGCAGAGGCCGCGCAAAAAGGCCCGCAGGCTGTAGTGCTCAAAATCCGCCGCCGCAAGTTTCAGCGCACCTTTCAGAAGGGCGAGATTGTCATCACGCGACGCTTGTTCCGCACAGGCGAGAGCGAGTACCTGCTGAACGGCAAGCTCTGCCGCCTGCGCGACATTCAGGACATCTTCATGGGCACCGGCCTTGGGCCGGAGAGCTACGCGATCATCGGGCAGGAGCGCATCGGCCAGTTGCTCAGCTCCAAGCCTCATGACCGCCGCTCGATTATCGAAGAAGCCGCGGGCATTACGCGCTTCAAGACGAAGAAGCGGCTTGCCGAGCTGCGGCTTGAGGCCGCCAAGCAGAACCTTGCGCGTGTGGATGACATTTTTGAAGAAGTGACGCGGCAGATGAACTCGCTGAAGCGCCAGGCCGCAAAGGCAGAGCGCTATGCCGAGGTGCGCAATGAGCTGCGCGGCAAGCTGCGCATTGTGCTTGCCAGCCGCATGGCGCAGATGGACGCCGAGCAGGCATCGATTGAAAACGAAATCAATGCGCTCACGGAACAGATCAACACTGGCGCTGAGAGCATCACGGCGATGGAGGCCAACCAGCATACCTTCACCGAGCGCGGCTATGAACTGGAGCGCACGCAGAAGGAAGCGCAGACGAACGCGAACAACTCCACCGTAGAGCTGGAGCGTGCGGCCGCCCGCGAGCACGGCAACACGGAGCGTGTGGCGGAACTGGAAGCGCGCATAGCCGCGACGGCAGCGGAAGTCGAGCAGACCCGCACGCAGCTTGCCGGAATCATTGAAGAACGCGAGCAGCAGAAGAGCTTTCTTGAAACGGCCGCAGAGGAGGCGCGCGCCTTCAAGCAGAACGTGGAAGCCCGTCAGCATCAGGCTCGCACCGCTGCGCAGGAAGTTTTTGATGCAGAGCGCCAGTTGGAATCGCAGCGCCGCTCTGCGATGCAGTTGCTTACGCTGGCCGGTAACGCGCGCAACAACACAGCACAGGCGGAAGAAAGCCTTGCAGCATTGGAACGCGAAGCCGAACGGCTCGAAGCGGAGATGCGGCAATCGAAGAATGAGTTGGAAGAGCTGGGCGTGCGGCAGGGACAGGCGAAGCTGAACTTTGATTCCGCTACCGAATCGCTCAAGACTCTGGAAGCGGAGATTGATTCGCTGCGCGCAGACTTGCAATCGAAGCGTGCGGAAGAGTCCGCGCTGCGTGCCAGCGCGAATCACTTCCGCTCCGAGGTCGCTTCCCTTTCCGGCCGCCGCGACTCGCTCACTGCACTGATTCGCGATCATAGCTACTCGACAGAGACTGTGCGGAAGCTGCTGAAGCCCGGCGCGCTGAATAATGGCTTTGCTCCTGTGGGCACGCTGGCTGATTTTCTTGAAGTGAGTGGCGAGCATGAAGGCGTCGTCGATGAATTCCTGCGCGAAGAGTTGAACTATCTTGTTGTGAAGAGCTGGTCGGCTGCCGAGCATGGCGTCAATCTGCTCAAATCCGGCGTGGATGGCCGAGCCACCTTCCTCATTCATCCGGAAGAACACGCTGCCACGGCCACTATCGACAACGCGACGATCCAGGAATCGGGCCTCACGCCGCTCAAGGACACGATTAAGGTTCTCAATGGCTTTGGCCGCTCGCTCGAATCGATTCTGCCGAAGCTGCGCGATGGATACATTGTTGAGGATTCATCGGTAGCGCAACGCCTTGCCGAACAGCACAAGCATGCGTGGTTCCTCACGCCGGGCGGCGAGTGCTTCCACAACACCACTGTTACCGGCGGTAAACCTGCCAGCGAAGGTCCGCTCGCGTTGAAGCGCGACCTACGCGAAACCGAACGTAAGCTTGTTGAGTTTGAAGCACAGCTTGCCGAGACAGAGACAAACGGCGCGACACTGGCACGCACCATTGAAGAGCTTTCACGCCAGCTCGAAGCCAGCAGCGAAGCCCGCCGCCAGGCTGAGCGTGATACGGCCAATCAGGGCGCGGCGCTCAAGCAGATGGATGCGGAAGTGCAGCGCATCGACCGCCGCGTGCAGGAGTGGACGGTGCAGGCCGCGCGGAACAAGGATGCGCGTGAGCACAAGCTCGTCACGATCGAAGAGAAGCGTACCGAGGCTGAGCGGCTGGAGGCCGAGCATAAGACCGCCGAAGCGGCGCTTGAATCGAAGCAAAGCGAGCTGGCCGATATGCGCCAGAAGCGCGAAGGTTTGCAGCAGGAAGCTGCACAGCTCACGGCTGAGCTTGCGGGACTCGAAGAGCGGCGCCGCGGAGCGGAAGCCGCTTTCCAGCGCATCGACCGTCTGCATGCGGACCTCGACCGCCGCATTCTCGCGATTGAGCAACAGCGCGCCTCTGCGGAAGCAGAGCGCACACAGCGCATCAGCGAAAACGAAACCCTTGCCGCACGTCAGACGGAGTTGACCGCTGCGCGCGATGAAGCTCTTGCGCGGGCGCAGGCGCTCAGTGCGGAGGCGCAGGCGCTTCGTGCACAGCTCGCAAGCATTGAAACCGAGCTCAAGACCAACCGCGCAGCCATCGACCAGCTGCGTGAAAACCGCACCGGCAAGATGAGCGCCGTCGCCAAGCTACGCTCGGATCTGGAACACCTGGAAGGCAGTGCGCTGACCGAAGTGAGCGAAGAGGCTGCTGCGCTTCGCGCAGATGAATCCATTGTTCGCATCGAAGGCGAAGCGCTGGCAGCGGAAGACGAAACCTGCCGCACGCTTCGCCAGAAGATTGAGCAGATGGGGCCCGTCAACATGATGGCTCTCGAAGAGTACAAGGAAACGGCAGATCGTCACACCTTCCTTGAGACGCAGCGCAAGGACCTCGTCGAGTCCATTGAAAACACGCAGGAGACGATCAAGGAAATCGATCAGATTTCCCGCGAGAAGTTTGATGAGGCCTTTGCCCGCATCAACGAAAACTTCGCCAAGGTGTTTACGCGGTTGTTCAACGGTGGCCAGGCATTCCTGCGGCTCACCGATGCGGAGAACCAGGCGGAAAGCGGTCTCGACATCGTGGCTTCGCCGCCGGGCAAGAAGCTGCAGAACGTGCTGCTGCTTTCGGGCGGCGAAAAGGCGCTCACGGCCATCTCGCTGCTGGTCGGCATCTTCCAGTTCCAGCCCAGCCCCTTCTGCGTGCTGGACGAAGTCGATGCCGCACTCGACGAAACCAACGTGGGCCGTCTCGCCGATCTTCTGCACTCGCTTGGCAAGGAGACACAGTTCCTGATCGTGACGCACTCCAAGCGCATGATGCACGCTGCCGACATGATCTACGGCGTCACCATGCAGGAGCCGGGCGTTTCGAAACTCGTCAGCGTGAAGCTGGGCAACGGGCAGGAGCAGCAGCGGGCCACAGCATAGCCACGCAAACATATCAAGCTATAAACGGCGCGCCAGGTTTGGTGCGCTGTTTATAGCTTGTGCAGGAATCGAAGCGAAATCAGTTGCACAAGAAAATTTTGCGGGGACCAGTAGCCGGCACTGGAGGTCGATAGCACGCGGCTACTGGTGGTCCCCTGCACACGACGAGACATGCTGCGGCTTCCCCGTTCCACGGCAGCCTCGTGTCCACCGGCTCCAAGGCGGCCAGGATGTAACCGCCCAAACCGCGTTGACAACGCAAGTTTCGCGCAGTTGCCTGGACCGGTCCGTGATGTGCGTCACACCTTCACGCGCTTATACTCTACGTTGACAAGGCGCGGCGTTGGCCGCGAAAATCGAAGTTTCGACCCCCTTCGAAAGGCCCCTCTGTGACCGCACTTCTCGAAACGAATCTTGGCGATATTCCTCTGCTTGGCCGCGGCAAAGTGCGTGACCTTTATGCCATTGACGGCAATCTTTTACTCGTCGCCACGGACCGCATCTCCGCGTTTGACCATGTGCTCGCCACAGGCATTCCCGGCAAAGGCAAGATTCTTACGCAGATTTCGCTCTTCTGGTTTGATCTGCTCTCGGACATTGTGCCGAATCATCTAATCAGCGCTGATGTGCGCGAGTTCCCTGCCCAGCTTGCCCCTTATGCCGATCAGCTCGAAGGCCGTTCCATGCTCGTGAAGCGCGCGGAGATGTTCCCTGTGGAATGCGTGGCTCGCGGTTACCTTGCCGGCTCCGGCTGGAAGGAGTACAAGGCCGAAGGCACCGTTTGCGGAATCGCGCTGCCTGCGGGCCTGCAGGATGGCTCGCGCCTCCCTGAGCCCATCTTTACACCTGCAACCAAGAGCCAGGATGGCGCGCATGATGAAAATATCTCCTTTGCTGCCGTGGAAAAAGTTATTGGCGCAGAGGACGCAGTGGAACTGCGCCGCCTGACTATGGCCATCTATGCCAGGGCATCAGCTCATGCGGAATCAAAAGGCCTTATCCTTGCCGATACAAAATTTGAGTTTGGACGCACTGCAGAAGGAATCATTCTTGCCGATGAAGTGCTTACACCGGATTCCTCGCGCTTCTGGGATGCGTCTAACTGGAAGCCGGGCGGTGCGCAACCGTCCTTTGACAAGCAGTTTGTACGTGACTATCTAGAATCGATTCACTGGAACAAGCAAGCACCTGCACCTGCGCTTCCAGACGATGTTGCCAGGCGCACGCAGGACAAATATTTAGAGGCATTCCGTTTGCTCACTGGACGCAACCTGACGTTGTAGTAGGATGTACGAACGCACTCTCGCACACGTGATGGAGCACTACGCATGACACCAGTGGACTGGGTTGTTATCGCTATTCTTGCGATCTCATTTTTCAGCGGGTTGGCACAGGGATTTTTCCGCTCCATCTGCGGTTTGGGCGGATTAATTCTCGGCTTGGCCGTGGCCGCGTGGAACTATCACCACTTCTCCATGTCGCTTTCGCGTTTCATTCGCGTGCCTGCAGTTGCGGATGCAGTGGCCTTTATTCTTATCGCCCTTGCGGTAATTATTGTGGCTGGCTTCATTGGTCATGTGTTCGCGAAAGCCTTCAAACTGATTGGCCTTGGATGGCTCGATGGCCTTGCGGGCGGCGTCTTTGGATTGGTTCAAGGTGCTGTCATTCTCAGCATCCTCATTCTTATCTGCGCCGCATTTTTCCCGCAGGAAACGCACTGGATTGCCGAAGGCGAGCTTTCACGCCAGTTCATTGGTGCCACGCATCTCAGCATTCACATCACGCCCTCTAATCTCGGCGATCAGATTCGCGAGGGCCTGCGCTCATGGGAAAGCAAGGCTCCGCAGTGGCTGCATCCCGGACTATGACAACACAAAAATTTTTGCCGACGCACAGCGCCGGAATATGGCAATCTAAGTAAGACGCAAACGAGCAAGAGGTGGCAAGTTGAAACGAGAACTGGACAGCCTGGTGACGCAAATGCACTCGAGCGGAGTCCGCTACGAAGATGCAGTCAAGGAATTCAAGAGACAGTACCTGCGTGAGGTACTGATTGCGCATCGTGGCAACCAGTGTAAAGCTGCTGAAGAGCTTGGAATGCACCGCAACACGCTAAGCCGGTCCATGGCCGAGCTTGGCCTCAGCCTTGCAGAAGTTCGCGCAGGCCTCAAGCGTCCACCGCGCAGCGAACGTCCTATATTCAGCGCCATCCGCCAGGGCTATCGCCAGGGCTGACACGGCGCGCAGTATCATGCGCCAGACTGCTTATTCCACATTCGTGTCTCTGCTTCTGTCCGCGTCCCTTGCGTACGCGCAAGCGGCTCCGCCTGTGCAGAGCCCGCAAAGCGCGCCCGCAAACCCGGGCCCTGCTGCTCCTGCGTCAACGCATCCTGTTACCACCGCGGATAAGCGCCGGGCGGCCAAGCTCTACATTGCAGCGACAAAGCTTTACGAGGCCGGGCAGTTTGAGCCTGCGCTGGCTCAGTATCAAAAGGCCGCAGAGCTGGATCCGACGAACAACGATTATGCAATGGCCATTGCTGTAACGCGCAGCCATGCGGTTACGGCACTCATCCAGGCATCGGCAAAGGCACACACGCAGGGCGATAAAACCGCCGCACGTGCTGCGCTCACACATGCGCAGGAGCTCGACCCCGGCAATGCGAATGTTGCTGAGCACTTGCGTCAGCTTGCCGATGACTACACTGCGGAGCTCGCATCTCCGCGTTCCACGCAGGCCGGCTATCGGCTTGCTTCTCCGGAAGAGCTGGATCCTAAGCCAGGCACGCAGAGCTTCCATCTGCGCATGAGCCAGCGGCAGCTCCTTGAGCAGGTGTACAAGGCTTACGGCATTGATGCCACCATCGATGACAGCGTAAGTGGCAACAGCGTGCGGCTCGATCTGGACGATGCAACCTTTGCCGAAGCTGCCCGTTCCCTCTCGCTGGTAACGAACAGCTTCTCCGTCCTCATTGATCCGCATCGCGTTCTGATTGCCCGCGACACGCCGATATTTCGCACCCGGTATGAGCGCAACGCTGTCGAGAGCGTTTCCCTGCTCGGTCTTGACCAGAAGGAGATGAACGACATTCTTGCCGCCTCCAAGGCTGTCTTCGACATACCGCACGCCAATCTCGACATCAACGCATCCACGCTCTCAGTTGAAGCACCGGTAAGCACGCTCAACGCCTTCAACAACACCTGGCGCGACCTCTCCGAAGGACGCCCCGAGGTGCTGATTGACGTTAAGATCCTGCAGGTAGCGCATAACAGCGAAAGAACCACCGGCGCGCAGCTGCCGCAAACCATCACGGCGTTCAACGTGTATGCGGAAGAACAGGCGATTCTGAACGCCAACCAGAGCCTTGTGCAGCAGATCATCTCTTCCGGCCTTGCCGCGCCCGGAGATACGCTGGCAATTCTCGGCATCCTGCTTGCTTCAGGGCAGGTTTCAAGCTCCATCTTCTCGAATGGCATCGCACTCTTTGGTGGCGGAGTCACGCTTTCCGGCGTCTCTCCCGGCCCTGCCACCTTCAATCTGAATCTCAACTCGTCGGATTCACGCCAACTCGACAACTTCCAGCTCCGCCTGGAAGATGGTGAAGAGGGAACGCTCAAGAGCGGCACGCGTTATCCGATTACGACCTCGTCGTATTCGAGCCTCACGCCGAACTCGTCGAGCATTGCAGGCCTTACATCCGCTGGAAACTCCAGCGCGCTCACCAGCCTTCTCTCAAGCGTGTCCAGCGCCGCCAACATTCCCATGGTGGACTACACGGACCTTGGCCTCACGCTCAAGGCCACTCCGCATGTGCTTCGCTCCGGCGACGTTGCGCTCAACATCGACATGAAGATTACTTCGCTTGCGGGCACGTCCATTAACGATGTGCCGGTGCTTGCAAACCAGGCCTACACGGGCATGGCCACCATGCGCGCCGGAGAGGCCGTGGTGGTGGCAGGCGAGATGGATGAGTCCGAGGTTCGCGCCGTAAGCGGCATGCCGGGCCTGAGCGAAATTCCGGGCTTAAACAACACCACCGACAAGGACGTGCAGAAGAACACCGCATCGCTGCTCATCATCATGACACCGCACATCGTGCGCAACGCACACGGCGCAGGCCACTCACCGATGCAAATGCTGGAGCGAACCGCTGCCCGCTAAAAAGAATCGGCCTTCGCATCCCTGAGGATAGAAGGCCGCTATCTGTGATTTCTGTTTTGTGATGCGGTTGCCTACTTCTGAATCCCGTCCAGTTTCATCTGGAACTCAATGATCTGCTTCAGCGTCTGGTAAGGAACGTTCGCCGGAACCTGGCGGCCGTTAATCACCAGTGTGGGAGTCTCATTGATGCTGGAGTCCTTCGCCAACTTCACCGAAGCATCCACCTCAGCATTGGTTGCAGGCAACGCCGCACAGGTGGCAATCTTCGCCGGGTCCTGGCCAGCCTTGGTCACGGCTGCATTCAGCGTCAGCTGCGCGCCATCGGGAGTGTTCAGGCCATCCTGCCCGTCAAACACCGACGAGGCATAGGTAAAGAACGCGTTGCTGCCACCAGCCTTGGCCACGCAAACACCGTAAGCTGCAGCGCGATGCGCCTCTGCGTGCATGGGCAGCGGATAGTTCTGGAAGACAATACGCGCATGCGGGAAGTCCGTGGCAAGCTGATCCATGTTGGCCTGTGCAGCCTTGCAATGCGGGCACTGCAGATCAGCGAACTCCACGATTTCAAGATCCTTGGCAGCATTGCCGCGGTAGGGGCCATCCGCGCGCTCCTGCATAACAGCGCGCAGGTCCGCATAGGGATGCTCACCAAACGGGAAGATATCCTCGTTGTACATCATGTGCTTGCCATCCGGCAGCGCGATAAACGCAAAACGGAATGGCTTGTCCTTACCCGTCTTATCGCCCACAAAAACGATGACCTTGTTGTAGCCCTCCACCGCAGTCTTGATGATCGCTTCCGTCTGCCAGATGCGGTTTTCGTCATAGCCCCAGCTGGCGCTTAGAAACGCATCCACGGTCTCGCGGGTGGGCGTTGCAGCCGTAAAGTTTGCTGGATCAGGCTTGGGGAAGGCAGGCGCGGCCGTGGGAGCAGGAGCCGCGGGAGCCTGGTCAGCCGGTGGAACCTGCTGTGCCTGCTGAGCGGCAACAACCATGGAAGAGGACAGAACAGCCAGCGTGGCAAAGTTGGCAAACGGGCTGGCAAGACGGCCAATCGACAGTGTCAAACGAATTCTCCTTAAAGCTGCAAATACAACTGGGGTGGGACTCCAAAACATTATCGCCGTCCGGACCTATGTGGGGCCAGAGGCACGGGATTTACACCTGTACCTTCACCGCAATCGGGAACCTCCGCCCTGTTCCAAAGGACTTGCATGTAACCTTCAGCACCGGCGCGGCCTGCTGACGCTTGTACTCGGAGCGCTCCACCAGGCGCACTACCTGTTGGACCAGCTCGCGCGGAAAACCGTACTGTCGCGCAATCTGCTCCGGCGTTTCATAGCGCTCCACATAGGCTTCCAGGATCGGGTCGAGCACTTCATATGGTGGCAGCGAATCCGTGTCCTTCTGGTCGGGACGCAGCTCGGCCGATGGCGGCTTTTCGAGAATCGCCGCAGGGATAACTTCCCCGTCGCGATTGAGCCAGTGGCACATGGCATAGACACGCGTCTTCACCAGGTCGCCAATCACAGCCAGCGCGCCCACCATGTCGCCGTAGAGCGTGCAGTAGCCCACGGCCATCTCGGACTTGTTGCCCGTTGTCAGCACCAGTGCGCCGAACTTGTTCGAGAGCGCCATGAGCAGATTACCGCGGATGCGCGACTGGATGTTTTCTTCCGTAATATCCGGCTTGCGGCCTTCAAAGAGCGGCGTCAGCGCTTTTGTAAATTCTCCAAAGAGCCCGCTGATGCCGATGACTTCAAAGCGAATACCAAGATTCGCGGCCAGCCTGCGGCTGTCGTCAATCGAGCCCTGCGAGGAATACGGGCTCGGCATGCCAATGCCCAGAACATTCTCCGCGCCCAGCGCGTCCTTCGCGATTGCCGCAACCAGCGCCGAGTCAATACCACCGCTCAGGCCGACGATGGCCTGCTTAAAGCCGCACTTGCGCACATAATCCCGCGTGCCAAGCACCAATGCCTGGTACGCTGCCTCGTTCTCACCGTCCACAGGCCCAGGGATCGGCTTCGCATCGAAGGGATCGACGAAGATGAGGTCTTCCGCAAACGAAGCAGCCTGCGCAATCAACTCGCCCTGCCCATCGAGCGCCACCGACGAGCCATCAAAGAGAATGCCGTCGTTGCCGCCGACCTGGTTGCACAGCAGCACCGGAATTCCATCGCGCTTTGCAATTGCGGCCAGCATGCGGCGGCGCAGCTCCCGCTTGCCATGCCAGAAGGGCGACGAGGAGAGATTCACATGCAGCTGCGGATGCTGGCGCATCAGCTCTTCCATCGGATCAATGGAGTAGAGCTGGTGCGGCCAGAAATCCTTATCGTTCCACGCATCCTCGCAGATGCTGATGGCCAGCCGCACGCCGTCCAGCTCCACTACCTGCTGCGACTTTGCCGGTCGAAAATAACGCTGTTCATCAAAGACGTCGTAATACGGCAGCAACCGCTTGTGCTGCTCCTGCAGGACCTTGCCCTTATCCAGCAACACTGCGGCATTTACGGCAGGCTTGCCGCCATTTTCCGGCGTGCGCAGAGCCACGCCCACCAGCACAGCTGCAGGCAGCTCGCGCGTGGCCTCGGCAATCTCCTCCACCGCACTGCGGCAGCGCTCCAGGAAGCTGGGCTTCTCAAGAAAATCCGCCGGCGGATAACCGCAGATGCAAAGCTCGGAAAAAACAACAAGCCGCGCGCCTTGTTCGGCAGCGCGGCGGCTTGTTGCAATAATTTTTGCGATGTTTCCAGTAAAGTCTCCGACCGTAGGGTCGATCTGTGCGAGCGCGATCTTCACACTTTCAGTTTAATCCCACGCGCCGGGCTATACCGTGGCAGCGCGGCGGCGTCGTCCGCTGAGCAGGTAGATAGCAGCACGCAGCTCGAGCAGCGGGTCCGCAGAAGCCTCAATGCCATCCACACGCGGAATGGGATCGAAGATGATGTGCTTCTGCTGCGCCAGCGTGTCCGGCATTACCGCGTCCAACTCCAGCGTGCCGAACTCCACCAACTCGCGGCTCTCCGGCCAGTGAATCGTCGCGTCATCCACCGTGTCTGCGGCATCCGCAACCTGCACAAGAATTTTGAAGCGCACAGGCGTCTTCGCCACACGCTCCGCAACCTCGTCATAGTGATAGTTTTCCGAAATACTGGCCACCTGTGCATCGCTCAAGTAGTCATTGCCCAGCTCCGGAACAATGCGATAACGGCCGTACTTTGTCTCCCCCGCTGCATTGGTAAAGGCAAAAGCTGTCACGGCATAGTAAGTCTGCCGCGCCAGGCTGGACGGAAACGGCTTAGGCGCCTGCACGAATGCCAATGCCCCCGGGTGCGAGCCCAGGAACTGCTCAATCGGTTTGGGAGAAGGGACATCCGGACCACTGGAAACCGCTGCCTTTAGAAACTCAAGAAACTGGTAGCCGTCGCGCGTAGGAAAACCGTTGGTGGAATGGCTCACGATATCCGTGTGCACATGCTCGGCAAGGTTGAAGCGAATCGCAAAGCCGCGCGGGTTGGCATCCGCCACATTGTCCGGCAACTGCGGCAAGCCCGTAGAATTCGAAAAGCGAACCGTGACCAGCGTGGATTCGCGCACAATATGCGGAGCTTTGGTGAGTGACTGCGCCTGCGCCGACGGCTTAAACGAGCCGGTCAGCATCAGGCCTTTGGCATGCGCTGCCCGAAAACCGGGATGCAGGCCAAACATCTGGTCAAATTGTTTCAGCAGGTCATTCGCAAGGGCTACAACGCGCTCATCGCTAGGCAATGGCATAGCAAACACTCTCCTATATACTGCGAAGCTCACAGTAACAGATGACCGTTCATGCCGGTATCAAATATTCATGCAAAGCGGCGTGACGGCACAGCAGGCTAAATATTTTGGGCTTCCCTTCTCCACTAGAAGGGAAGCCCATGTGTCTCGTAACGGTTCTGCAGAAGCTTTGGACTAAGAACCCGTGCCCGCGAAGACCACGCCGATGGTGCGGATGATGATCTTGATATCCAGCCACACGCTCCAGTTTTCAATGTAGGTCACATCGAGCGAGATATAGCTATCGAACGAGGGATCCTGTCGCCCCTGCACCTGCCACAGGCCTGTGATGCCAGGCATCACATCCAGGCGGCGCAGATGACTCAGCTTGTACTCGCGTACTTCGCTGGCAATCGGCGGACGCGGACCAACCACGCTCATATCACCCTTGAGCACGTTGATGAACTGCGGCAGCTCATCGAGTGAATACTTGCGCAGCAAGCGGCCAAGGGAGGTGATACGTGGATCGTTGGTGATCTTGAAGAGCACGCCGTCCCGCTCGTTCATGTGCATCATCTCGGCGCGGCGCTGCTCGGCATCACGCACCATGGTGCGGAACTTGATGCACTTAAAGACGCGGCCCTTCTTGCCAATGCGCTCCGAGCGGTAGAAGACAGGCCCTTTGGAATCCACCTTGATGGCAATCGCAATCGCCAGCAGCACAGGCGAAAGCAACAGAAGCACCAGCGAGGAGAAGGCAATATCCAGCAGGCGCTTGAAGGTAAGCGCAATCTCCGGAACCTGGCCGCAATGCAGCGGAATCGTAGGAAACTGGCCGATGTACTGAATCTGCGAATTCCACGCCAGCCCATCGTACATGTCCGGCACAACGCGCAGGTCGACGCCATTGTTGCGGGACTTGTCCAGCATGTCCTGCATCAGTCCACGCTCGCACTGCGTAGCGACGAAAATCTCATCCACAAACTGCTGACGCGCACACTCAAACAGGTTCTCGAGGCTGCCCACCACGTCACCCGAGCTGGTCGCATAGCGGGCGTTGGAGCCAGAAAAGGTGATGAAGCCCTTGAAGGTATATCCCAGGTGCCGAATGCTCTCCAGGTGATGCCGCAACGCGTGAGCCTCCGGTCCGGTACCCACAATCAGCACGTTGCGCGTGCCTATCCCACGCTCATAGCGCCGGTACAGCATCAGGCGGTAAGCAAAACGCCGCAGGCACAGCGCCAGCGTCACCAGGCCAAGCGTAATCAGCACAATGCTGCGAGGAATATTCGTCGCATGGAGCACATAGATCGTACCGGTCAACAACAGGCCGGCGGTAAAGCAGGCCTGGACCGTCAACCGCTGCTCATGCAGCATATTGTTGATCCGCGTGGGCGTGTAGAGATGCAACTGGCGGCTAATGAGAATCAGAGCAACAATAAACCCGCCCAGCAAAGCCCATTCCAGCCCCATGGAACGCCCTTCAATCAGGGTTCCATGCCAGAATTGCCTGGCACCCGCAACCAGCCCGATTCGAAACGAGATCAGTGTAGCGATAACGGCAGCCGTCAGTACCGTCAACGCATCCAGAAACATCCATACACGGGAAGTTCCTGCCAGCGGACGGGATAACTGCGCTGGCGTACCAGCGACCCATTCCTGTGAAGAAATGGAGGCCGAGACCTTTTGCCAAAAATCCGATGTCGCCATAAAGCGTCCTGGAATCCTCAACTGTCTCCATGCACCCGGATAAACGGAACTGCGTTCGCTCTTCACGACTGGAAAAGCTGCATTGAGACTGTTGATCTGTTACATCGGGCCCGATACGTTTTCGGAAAACGGATTGCGTATCCGTGGAAAACGGTGCTAAGTCTTTCGCACTGATCCCGGTTGTCTTGAAACGTTTTGCCGGACGTTCCGGCACTTGTACGTTCTGCGCAATTCCGACTTACAGGCAACTTTCAATGGCAAGAGCAAGCTTCCACCGAACAAAGAGACAACAGTTTGAGAAGGGCGACTTATGAAAACTCGTAAATCAACGATTACAAACGAATTATACCAAATTAGTGAGAACTACGCGCAGAGGTTTCAACTGCATTTCTGGGGCATGTACCCAACAAAATAAATCTATGCTGCCAGCCTTTGGGACCGACGATATAACCAGCATCGCCCGAAAGGGGCCATTCTGGCAAGTCAAAACTTTGACGCAGACATGTTAAAGAACGTTAACCTCTTCATGCAGCAGGCAACGTATATTCATCCAACGAAAGGAATTGCCGGACGTCCGGGTCAGTGGAACTGAGGAAATCCGCCAGCGGCCCAAAAAACTGCGCCCGCCCCTTATTCAGAAACAGAACAGAGTCCGCCAGACTCTTGGCAAAGCGCATATCGTGCGTAACCACGATGGCGGTAAAGCCAAGCTGCTGCTTGAGCCGCTGAATAATGCCGCCCAGCCTTCGCGAAATAATCGGGTCCACCATCGTCGTTGGCTCGTCGTACAGCACAACCTCCGGCTGCGAGGCCAGCGCACGTGCCATGGCCACAGCGCGGCGGCGGCCCATCGAAAGACTTGCCGGAAGATGATCCGCCACGTCTTCCGCTCCTACAAGCGTAATCAGCCGGTCCACTGTCTCGTCCAGGTGATGCTCATCCAGATCGCCGCGCTCGCGCAGCGGGAAGGCTATATTTTCCCAGACAGAGAGTGAATCAAAGAGAGCCCCGTTTTGAAAGACCATCGTGATGCGCTGGCGAATGTGCTGCATCTCCGCCTCGTTCATCGTGGTAATCTCTTTTCCCTCCACGCGAATCGAACCCGAATCCGGCTTCAAAAAGCCCATCAGCATGCGCAGGGAAACCGATTTGCCCACGCCGCTGCGCCCCAGGATGCAGAGCGTCTTGCCGCGGTCCACATGAAAGCTCACATCTTCCAGGATCACGCGGCTATCAAAGGCAATCGAGACATTCGTAAATTCAATGATCGGCTCGTTGGGGTCCGGGCAAGGCTCGCCGTTCTCTTCCTGGACGCATTCCTCAATCGGCCTTACGCCAATATCGTCGGCCAGTTCGGAAAGCACTTCTTCTTCGCGTTGGGGAAGATCGTGATCCATAACCGTGCTTCCAGCTTACGCGATTTTGCCCGCCAGCCACCGCTCAGCCCGCTCCAGTTCCTGCGGTGAATTCACGTTATGAAACCAGCACGCCGGCGGTAATCCCCTCGGATCTTGAACTTGCCCGGCCTGCGCCAGTTGCTCCACGGAGAGTACCCGGATGGCTTCGCCGGTCCGTGACGCCGCCTCATGAAAGCCCGCACGACAGCTCGCATGGCCCTCTCGCAGCTCCTTCAGCAGATAAGGCAAAGCGGAACGCCGCACCACTACCGGAAAAGTCTCCGCAAAGCCATTCATCGACACCCACGTCACGGTGCTGCCTGTCGAAGCGGCATACGACGCAAGATAGCGAATCAGCGAAGCCGGAAGCAACGGCATATCCACGGAAAGAAAGAGAGCCCACTCCGCACTTGTAGCAGCCAGCGCGGAGCAAATCCCGCTCAACGGCCCCGCATCCGGCGTTTCATCCCAAATCACCGGGGCAAACGCCGAAAGATCGTTACGCGCGCCCGCAATCTGCGCGCTCAATCCAACACTCTTCAGTGCCTCCACCACATACGCAATCAGCGGCCTGCCCGCAAGCTCCACCAGAGCCTTGTCACGCCCCATGCGCGTGGACTGCCCGCCTGCAAGCACAAAGCCTGCCACACCTGGCAGAGTTGCAAGGGTCACTTCCCTGCTTCCTCCAGGAAGCCGATGATGGAAGCAATTCCCAGCTCAAAATTCTTCAGATTGAACTTCTCATTCGGCGCGTGGAGGTTGTCATCCGGCAATCCAAAGCCCATCATCACGCTCGGCAATCCGAGATGCTTGTCAAAGTCGCCCACAATCGGAATCGATCCGCCGCTGCGAATAAACACCGTATCCTTGCCCCACACATCATGCAGAGCTTTTGTCGCGGCCTGAATGTAAGGATTGTTCACCGGAATCAGGCAAGCATCGCCCTGGTGGATAAGCCGCACACTGACGTCCACGCCTTTCGGCGCAAGCTCGGCAACATAGCTTTTGTACTGCTCAAACGCCTTCGCCGGAGTCATATTCGGCACCAGCCGCATGGAAATCTTGGCCGTTGCCTTCGCCGGAATCACCGTCTTGGCGCCCGCTCCGATGAAACCGCCGGGCATGCCGTGGACCTCCAGCGTAGGACGCGCCCATGTGCGTTCCAGAACGGAGTAGTCGGGCTCACCAACCAGCTCTTTCGAGCCAACTTCCGTCTCGAGATAATGCTCCTCATCAAACGGCAGGCTCTTCCACGCCGCCAGCTCCTCCGCGCTTGGAGCCTCCACATCGTCATAAAAGCCGGGAATCAGAATCTTTCCTTCGCGATCCTTCAATCCCGCGATAATCTGCGCCAACGCCACAAAAGGATTCGGCGCTGCACCGCCATACATGCCGGAGTGCAGGTCGGTCTTCGCCCCACGCACCTCGAGCTCGGTGTAAATCATCCCGCGCAGACCCACACATAAAGTCGGCAGTCCCGGAGCAAACAGCTCCGTGTCGGATACCAACGCGAAATCCGCCTTCAAGTCTGCAGGCTTGCTCGCGACGTAGGCTGCAATTCCCTCCCCGCCTACTTCTTCTTCGCCTTCCAACAGCACGCGCACATTCAGCGGCAGCTTGCCGCTCGCCTTCAGCAGCGACTCCAGCGCCTTCACGTGCATGTACATCTGCCCTTTGTCGTCTACCGCGCCGCGCGCATAGAGATTTCCATTGCGCTCCGTCGGCTCAAACGGCGGCGTGTGCCACTCATCCAGCGGATCGGCGGGCTGCACATCATAGTGTCCGTACATCAGCACAGTTGGCTTGTTGGCAGCATGCAGCCAATCGGCATAGACCAGCGGATGCCCGCTCGTCTCTATCAGCCGTACATTCTCCATACCGATGCGTTTCAGCTCCGCGGCAAGCGTCTCAGCAACCTTGCGGCAGTCGGCCGCATGCTCCGGCAGTGTGGAGACAGAAGGGATGCGAAGCAGGGCCTTTAGCTCTTCCAGAAAACGCGAATGGTTATCCGTGGCGTAAGCAACAGCAGGGGATGGCATTGCAGAAACTCCCGTCCAACATAGAAAATCGTAGTCAATACGAAAGTATAGGCTTTGCAACACATCCCCTGGGATGCCGCTCGAAGGAGATTCCCCGTTGCTGAAAGTACAGTTCGGCCGTACCTTGCTGTTTTCTCCCCTGTTTCTGGTTATTTCCACTGCGATTGCTTCCGCTCAAGCAACACCCGCAGGAGTGGCGCCTTACGCCCGCAAAAACTCCTTCGGCGTGCTCTTTGCCTACGCAAACGACTCAAGCCACATTTTTCTTGGTGATGCCGAGCAGCGCAAGCTCCTGAACGTTGGCCTGAGCTACAGCAGAAAGCTCATTTTGAATCATGCCATGAACTGGCAGTATGACGGAGAAGTTCTACCGGTCACTCTCGAAAGCGATCCGTTGACCAAGATCGTCATTCAGCAGACTTCCCCCACGCAGCAAACCAATGTCTACACCGGATTATCGCCGAGCGTCCTATGCGCTCCGCAAATCATCACGTATGACGTAGCGGCTGGCAATGAAACCTTTATCGGAACAGAGACCATCACTTGCTCCGGCAGGCAATGGACATACGCCGGAGGCCTTTCGCCCATCGGCACGCAGTTGAACTTCTCGCCGGCCCGCAGGATTCAGCCGCTTCTTGAAGCCCATGGCGGATTTCTGTACGCCGCGCGCGAAATTCCTATAGAGGGCGCCAGCGCCTTCAACTTCACCTTCGACGTAGGCGCGGGCTTGGAGTGGTACCGCACCCGCAACCGCTCCCTGCGCTTCGAGTACCGCTACCACCACACATCCAACGCCAACACCGCACCACAAAATCCCGGCATCGACAACGGTCTCTTACAAGTTTCGTATGTCTTCGGCCACTGATTACAAGCCTGCATTTGCTTTACAAGCCTAGTTCACTCAGGCCGGGATGATCGTCCGGCCTCCGGCCTTGCGGCCAGTGATAAAGCCGCTCCGACTCCGCAATGCGCATATCGTTGATGCTCGCATAGCGCAGCCGCATCAAGCCCGCCTCATCGAACTCCCAGTTCTCATTGCCGTAAGCGCGATACCACTGGTACGAGTCATCGCGAAACTCATACGCAAACCGCACCGCAATGCGATTCGTATCAAAAGCCCACAGCTCCTTGATGAGCCGGTACTCCAGCTCGCGGTTCCACTTGCGTATAAGAAACGCGACAATCTCCTCACGTCCGTTGACGAACTCCGCACGGTTGCGCCACTTGCTGTCCGGTGTATAGGCCAGAGCCACCTGCTGCGGGTTGCGCGTATTCCACGCATCCTCCGCGCGGCGAACCTTTGCGATTGCAATCTCACGAGTAAACGGTGGAACAAGCGGAACACCTGCGGAAGCAGCCATCGAAGACCTCCAGATCAGTAATGCGGATTAGTAACGCGAAATCGTCGGATCAACTTCCGCCGACCACGCATCAATGCCGCCGCGCAGCGACTGCGCATTCTCAAAGCCCTGGTTGCGCAGCCACACGGTTGTATTCAGCGAGCGCATTCCGTGATGGCACAGCACCACGATCCGCTCATCGGGATCCAGCTCCTGGTTGGCGCGCGAAGGGACATCGCCCATCGGCATCAGCACCGAGCCTTCAATGCGCGCCGCCTGGAACTCCCACGGCTCGCGCACATCAATCAAGCGCGCTTTCTTGTCTTTGAGAAGCTCCACAGCTTCCGAGGGGGAAATTTCATAATCCAACATAGCTCAAGTTTAGATGCGTGAGCAGGCACTAAGACGCAGGCTGAATAATCTCGCGAATCGAGGCCCAGCCTGTCGGGCTCTCCGTCGAGCGAACATAGACAACCATCGCCCGCCCCTTGAGCAAAGACGCCGCGCCGCCACTTTTCGGAGTCCCGCGAATCACAAAGTCGCTTACCTCCACAGCAGAGTCGCCAGTAATGAGCAGACTCTCCACCTGGTTCGATACAAACTCCACACGCGCCGCCTGAAATGTCTTCGCCATGCCCACGCGAAGAGCCTCACGCCCCACCACGTGCTCCGTTGGGCTCAACCATTTCTCCACGTCATGATGGTGATACAGCATCACAACGTCCACATCGCCCGCGGCAAACGCAGCGCGAATCGCATCCCCGGTTTTCTGCAGCGCAATCCGATCATGCTCCGTGCCCTGCAAGGAATCCTGCGCAACCCCCTTGCCAGCCCACCCAGCAAGGAGCGCGACAACAGCAATCAAAACAATGCGTGTGCGTTTCATAGGCGGAGAGTACCATTGGCTGTTTTGAATTTCGTAGAACTACAGCAAAAAAAACGGAACGAGCCTCTTGGGAACCTCGGAACTTCCCGCGCCGGAAATCATCGGCAAATATTCCCTCTGGTCCTGATTCGTGTTCCTGGTTCGTGATCCTGGTTCGTGATCAACACCATCCCACCTCACCAGCCCCCCGCCTCGCCGGACCGGGCCGTTGCACTCAAGAGACCGTTTCCTTGAAAAGACAGGTAACAGGCACCGGCTCAACACGTCCAACGCAACTAATTCGCATTCGCACGAAAGAACATGTCCTTTCGTAACGGCTAAAAAATGCTGGGCGTGATAAAACTAATAGATACAGCGCAAAACCCCGAATAGCGCATAGATGAGCTACTTATGCCGAATGCCGTGAAAGTCCTGATTGTGGAAGACGAGCCCCATGCCCTCACCGGGCTGGCCGAGCTGATTTCTGGCTGGGGCTATCGAACTGAAACTGCGGGAGATGGCATCGAGGGCTGGGAAAAGGTTCTCGCATGGGATCCGGCCATCGTGGTCACGGACCTCAAAATGCCCCGCCTCGACGGGCTGGGCCTCCTTTCGCGAATCTCGGAAAGCGCCTCGAACTTCCAAAATATTGCGATAGTTTTACTTACAGCACAAGGAACCATCCAGACCGCCGTGGACGCCATGAAACTCGGCGCCTACGACTTCCTGCTCAAGCCCGTCGATGCCACTAGGCTCCGCGCCATCCTGGCCAACGCCACCCGCCAGCGCGAAACGAAAATCGAGCTCGAAGTGGCCCGCCGCCGCCTTCGCGAAACCGGCGTTCTTGGCTCCATGGTGGGCAGCTCCAAGGCCATGCGGGAAATCTTCGATCTCATCGAGCAGATTGCCCCCTCCAACGTCTCTGTGTTGGTAACGGGCGAAAGCGGAACCGGCAAAGAGCTGGTGTCACGCACGCTCCACGATCTGAGCACGCGCAAGCAGCGGCCGTTTGTCGCCGTAAACTGCGCGGCCATTCCGGAGTCGTTGATCGAGAGCGAAATCTTCGGCCATGAAAAAGGCTCCTTCACCGGCGCGCTCGAACGCCGCATAGGCTGCTTTGAGCTGGCTGACGGAGGAACGCTCCTGCTCGACGAACTGGCCGAAATGCCCGTTAACACGCAGGCCAAGCTTCTGCGCGTTCTGGAAGAGCGCAAGCTTCGCCGCCTTGGCGCAAGAAACGAAATCGACGTAGACGTGCGCGTGCTGGCCGCCACCAACCGCAACCCGGAAGAGGCCATCGAGGCCAACCAGCTTCGTTCTGACCTCTACTACCGCCTGAACGTCTTTCACATCCATCTGCCGCCTCTTCGGGAGCACCTGGAGGACCTGCCGGCCATGGCCGAAGCCATGGTGGACGAGATGAACGCCAGGCACAGCCGCAAGGTCTCCGGCATCGCGCCGTCGTTCCTTGAGCGTGCCATGACCTGGCAATGGCCTGGCAATGGGCGCGAGCTGAGGAATACCATTGAGCGCGCCGTAATTCTGTGTCCCGATGGCGCCGCCCTGGAGGCCTCGCACCTGCCCCCGGCCTTTGGAAAGTCGCAGGCCGTGCCGGCGGTAACCAACGATGCAAATGTGGTCCCGGTACGCGTGGGAACAACCGTGGATGATGCTGAGAGGATGTTGATTCTGCGAACACTCGAAGCCACGGGACAAAATAAAACGCGCGCCGCAGAGATTCTTGGCGTAAGCTTGAAAACTCTGCACAACAAGTTGAAGGAATACAGCCAAAGCCAACAAGCACAATCCGCCTGAGGGCCCGCACATGCGCCTGAAGACAAAACTCGTGCTGGCAATCACCGCCCTGGTTCTGCTGATCTCAGGCTTGCTGTCGCTTGTCTACATCAGCCAGATGCTTCATGCCGAGGTAAAGCAATCCCACGAGCAAAATCAGATGATTGCTTACCAGGTTCGTTATGCGCTGCAGAACGCGCTGACGACGGGCCTGCAAAACCGGACCGTTGACCCGAACCATCCGGAGCAGCTGCACGATCTTACCGTTCAGGCGATACGCGGCGACCAGGCGTTGGCCTCTTTGCTTGAGTCGGTCAACCGTTATTCACACACGGTTTATGACATCAATATCAGCGACAACGCCGGACAGATAATTCTGAGCACCAATCCAGATAACCAGGACAAGCCTCTCCCTGCACGGCCGGATTACAACCAGATGCTCGCGGCCGATCCGGTGAAGATGATACAGGCTGTCTTTGGCGATGCAAAAGTCTACGACATCGCAGCCCCGCTCGACCGCAACGGAGCGCCGTTCTTCAGCGTGCACGTAGGAGTGCGCACCACGTTCCTGCGCGAAGACTACAAGCCATGGCTGCGCGACACCGGCGAGCTGATGGGTTTTGCGCTGGGCGCCGCACTGGTGGTGGCATTCCTGCTCAGCAACCTCGCCCTGCATCCTCTTGAAGAAATCAAGATGCAGCTCGATTACTGGATATCGCGGGATGAGGAAGGAAGCTCCGCGCAGAGCGAAGAAAAGACCAGCCGCCACGACACAGCCGAGCATGTCTCACATCAGATTGAACGCATCGGCCAGCGCATGCGCAACGTCGAAGAGGTCTTCTCTGCCCTCAAAGATAACCTCGAACAGATCCTCGGCAACCTGCAGGATGGTCTGCTGCTCTTTACCGGCGATGGCCGCGCCGTTCTGGTTTCTGACGCCGCCCGCCGCTTCCTCAAAATCGACCCCGATGCCATTCTCGGCCAGCATGTAACGGAAATTTTCGACCGCAGCACGGCATTGGGCCATGTCCTGCGTGACGCTTTCACCACGCACACAGCGCTCATTCAGGAAGAGATTAAGACCGAGTCGGGCCGAAAGGTACAGGCCTCAGTCCACTTCATCCACGACGACGAGAACCTCCAGGGTCTCGGCGCGCTGGTCACGCTCCGCGATCTCGAAACCGTCGAAGCCATTGAGTCAGAGCTCGAAGTTTCGCGCCGCATGTCCGCCATTGGCCGCCTCACCTCCGGCGTGGCGCATGAAGTCAAAAATCCAATCAACGCCATCGTCGTACACCTGGAGCTATTGCGGAACAAGCTGGAGGCCGCAAGCACGCCCCAGGTGGAGCGGCACATGGATGTAATTCAGTCTGAAATTCACCGGCTGGACCGCGTAGTGCAGACCCTGGTGGACTTCTCGCGCCCGGTGGAGCTGCAGTTGCAGGAGCGCGACCTGCGCGACCTGCTGGAAGATGTTGCCGCGCTCTCGTCCGAGGAGCTTTCCACCCGTCATGTAATCCTGTCGAACCAGTTGCCGTCCCGTCCTGTCATCGCAAACATCGACGCGGATCTGCTCAAGCAGGCGCTTTTGAATGTGGTGCAGAACGCCGCCCAGGCCATGCCCGAGGGCGGACACCTCGACATAATTCTGGAGATGGACAGGAAGGCGGCAGTCATCCGGATTATGGATGAAGGGACCGGAATTCCGGAGGAAATCCGGGAAAAGATTTTCGATCTGTACTTTACGACAAAAAGTGAAGGTAGCGGTATAGGGCTTGCAATGACGTACAGAATCTTGCAGCTTCACCATGGCAGTATCGAGGTACAATCGAGAAAAGACCGGGGCACAGAATTTCGTTTATACATACCACTGGCCACCCAGGATCGAAGCCGCCGGCACCTTCAACCTGCTGGGGTAGAACAGGAAAAGGGGCAAGGATGAAGTTTTCTTTCACACGCGCTGCGTGCTTATTGCCATTGGTCCTGCTGAGTGGGTGTTTTTTGCACAAGCAGCAGGCGCAGAATCAACAGCCGCCTCTGGCTCCGCCGGTGGACGATGGACCTGTGACCAAGCCGGACAGTGCTCCCAAAGACCTTCCCCCTACGGTAATTTCCCAACCGGAACCGGCCAAGCCTGCTCCTACCACCACGGATACAGCCTCCACGCAGGAAGAGCCCAAGCCCACGCCCAAGCATAAGAAGCCAGTGCAGAAGCCTGCCAGCCAGGCAAACACAAACACTTCGACCACCACGCAGCCCACGCAACAGGCATCCAGTGGCGGACCGGAAGTTCCCGCCATCGGGCAGCTTTCTACCGGTGACTCCGGCGATACTCGTACACGCACCGTAAACACGCTCGACAACACGGAGCGCGGCCTCAACGGCATCAACCGCAAGCTGAACTCGCAGGAAGAAAAAATCTCCTCGCAGATTCGCGAGTACATCAAGCAGGCGCGTACAGCACTGAACTCCAATGACCTGGACGGCGCACAGACGCTGGCGACCAAAGCCAAGCTGCTGCTAGATGAACTGAAGCAATAGGGACGAAAGATAGGGACGAGTGACGAGGGACGAAGGACGAAGGACGAAAAAGCCTGCTGATACGCTTTCAGCAGGCTTTCTTATTTTGCGCCGCAAATCTTAAAAGAAACTAAGCTGCAAACAAGCCACAAATCCAATTCGTCCCTCGTCCTTCGTCCCTATCTATCTTTCCCCCCAGCTCAACTTATTCCGTAGCGCCTCAAAGAACCCGCCATCCTGCAGCCGCACCAGGTTTACCGTGTACTGCGAACGATTGCAGCGAATCTCGTCCCCACGCTCCAACGCAACGGCCGTCTGTCCATCCACAGTCAGCAGGGTGCGGTTGGGAATTCCTTCAATGCGAATCAGCAGATTCGCATCGCCGCGCACCACGATGGGCCGCAGCGTCAGCAGGTGTGGGCAGATCGGCGTCACCACCATCGCATCCACATCCGGCGTAAGAATCGGCCCGTTCGCCGCCAGCGTATAAGCCGTCGAGCCGGTCGGCGTGGAAACAATCACGCCATCAGCGCGGAAGCTCGCCACATTGCGCCCATCCAGCTCCACCACAAAGTCGCCCATGCGGGCAATCTCGCCCTTGGTGACCACCATGTCATTCAGCGCTTCAAAGCTGCCCATCACCTTGCCATCGCGCACCAGCTCCGCATGCAGCATCGCGCGCCTCTCAATGGTGTGGCAGTTGGCGCACCATCCTTCCAGCGTGGGAAAGAGATCGCTGAGGCGAACCTCGGTAAGAAAGCCAAGATGTCCAAGGTTCACGCTGAGCAGCGGTGTGCCGGTAGCGGCAAAGATGCGCGCCACCGAGAGCAGCGTGCCGTCACCGCCAAGCACAATCACCAGGCTGGGATGAAAACTGGGCAGCTCGCTGCGATCCACCGCCAGCGCCGCGTCGGTATAGCACCCAGCCTCGTGGTCCAGCACCGGTTCATAGTCTCGCTCGCGGAGCCACGCAATCAACTCCGGCAGCAAACGCCCTAACTCTTCCTTCTGCGGTTTGCAGACAATCGCAATGCGAATCATGCGGTTCTCAGTTTAAATGAACTGTGGACAGGAAACGGCAAACCGTCATCCGATCTTAAATTTTGCGGCCTTAAATTCTGCCGATCTTAAATTCAGCCAGTCTTAAATTTTGCATGGAGAAGAAACTCCTTGTTGCCTTCCATGCCCGTAATGGGAGAGTCGATAACAGCCGCAACTTCCCCACCCTCTTCGCGCACACAATCCGCCACGCGTTCAATTGCCAGCTGATGCGCCTCCGGATCGCGCACAATGCCGCCCTTACCCACATACTCGCGCCCCGCCTCAAACTGCGGCTTCACCAGGATCACCGCCTCGCGCAGCGAAGGCGCAGCCGCCAGCACCGCCGGCAGCACAAGCGTTACGGAAATGAACGACACATCCATCACCAGCAGCGCAGGCTCGCCCGCCAACGAGTTCGGCTCCAGCAACCGCGCATTCGTGCGCTCCATCAGATGCACGCGCGGGTCATTCCGCAACTTCATCGCAATCTGTCCAAAGCCCGTATCAATCGCCGTCACCTGCGCCGCGCCATGCTGCAGCAGGCAGTCCGTAAAGCCGCCCGTCGATGCCCCGACGTCAAGACAAGCGCGCCCCGCCATATCAATCTTCCAAGTCTCCAGCGCCGCTTCCAGCTTAAGCCCGCCACGGCTCACATAGCGCAGGTCTTCACCCAGCAGCCGCACGGCAGCATCCGAGGCAACGCTCGCTCCCGGCTTGTCAATCTTCTGCTCATTCACCAGCACACGGCCCGCAAGAATCAGCGCACGGGCACGTTCGCGGCTCTGCACAAGGCCGCGCTCCACCAGCAGAGCGTCAATTCGCGCTTTGGCTGTTGCGGTCATTCCCTTCTCATCTCTCTCAAACGTAACAAGGGCCATTTCTGCATCAGAAATGGCCCTCTCAAAGATTGCGCCAGTCAGGTAGTTACTGCACCGACTGCTCCTGGCACGCCGTCAGCGTAGGCGACGTCCCAATCTGCTGCGCGGAAAGGTTGCAAGGCTGGCCATACCCCGGCATGCGGCTCACGTTCAGGGCATTACCCGTACCGCCGTTCTGCGAGGACGTCCTCACATCCACCACGTTGCCCTGCACCAGCACCGTCGTATCCACAATGTCCTGGTCCGTCCGCAGAATCGTCAGGTACGGCGTATCCGGCGAAGCCACATACACCTTGCCCTCCTGCGAGTTCTGCGTAGAAACCACCGTGCGCGGATGCCCGTTGACCCCGATCGTCTTTTCCAGCGTATGGCTGTCAACGTTGATCACGCTGACCGTGCCGCTGCCCGAGCCGTTGCCGGTGGAGTCATCATTCTGGTTCGCCGTATAAGCGCGGCTGCCGTCATAGAGCACCGTCACACTGGCCGGATTTGGATTGGATCCGTTGCCCACCTTCACCGTATAGGTAGTGCCGAAGGTCGCGCTGTCATTGCCATACTCATCCAGGCTCACGTCGATAATGCTGACCGTTCCGCCATCATAGTCGGCCACAATCAGCAGGCTTTTGGCCGCGTTGTACTCCGCATAAACCGGTCCGGCGGTTGCCGCCATGCCGGTAGTACCATTCGGTGGCGTGATGCCCGTTGCGGAAACAGCCGTAGTCGAAAGCGGCAGCGTCGGATGGCAGGTCACAGTCTGCCCCGACTGGTTCAGGAAGGGCGTGCACTGGTCCAGCGTGTTGAGCTGGCTGTTGATGACGGTAATCGTGTCATCGCCGCGGTTCAGCACAAAGAGCCGCTTCGAATCCGGAGTCTGCACCGCGTAAACCGGACACTTGCCCAACGCAATCTTGGCATCCACCGTATTGCTGGCCACTTCAATCGCATCTGCATAACCCGTAGGACCGCTGGTACGCGAGTTGTTGCAGGTGGTGGCGCTGCCCACCGCACCCTGCGTAATCGCATAGTCGCGCTGGCCCACAACGCTCGGCCCAATCACCATAATCGGCGTCGGATCCACTGGAATGGGCCGCACAAACGTCGCCGGAATGCTGGCAAACACGTCCACCACATTGCCATCCAGGTCCGCAGCATAAAAGCCCGACGAAGGCGAGAAGAACGACACCGGGTTAGCCGTGGACGAGAGCGAAGAAAAAGTAATGTTCTTCTGCTGCAGGGTCGTCGTCACCGGAAAGTTGGTAATCGTGCCATCCGAGTTCAACGTGTAGCCGTTGGCGCCCGTCTCGTCGAGCGTAAACGCCTTGGGACCGGGGCCAAGCGTGGCCTGCGCCATCACCGTGTCACCCGCGTAGTCAAGGATGTTGACGACGCCCGCCGAAGTGGACGAAGGCGAAGAAATGACGGCAGTAAGCGACTCCGGCTGCGAAGCCGGCCCACTGGGGTTAGTGGGCGTAACAACGGGCCGATAACCGGCGCCGCATCCGGCCGCCAGTCCCATTACCATCCCAGACAAAAGGCAAACGCCCGCCGTACCGAGCTTACGCTCAAAAGACATACGAAAAAGACTCATTCCGATTCGTTCCCTGCTCTTACTTTGTCATTGTAAATGAGGCAATTGGGTGCGTAGACAAAGTGGAACCTGCGCGCCCAACAGGTGCATTCGTGTTAGACGCACCGGCTGCGAGTCTGTGTGATGCGGCAAGACTTAGCGACCAATGATTTCCACGGCCGCCTCGCCTGCTCCCGGCCCCTCATGCGTCAATTTGCGGGTCTGGTTATCCCAGCGGAACGTAGTCAGCGACCCGCCGCCATGTTCGTAAGCATAGGTGTTGCCATCATCCGTAAAGAGCGCAAACGAACCATCCGCGCCCGGATAAACCTTGACCTTCGCAATCGTCTGCACTTCCTTAGTGTTCTCAACAGCCGACCCCAGCGGCAAAATCGACCCCGCCCGAACAAATAGCGGAATCGTATCAATCGGCGCTGCGACGGTAATCGTCTGCCCGCCATGCACGCGCTCGTTCGTCCAGTAGTTGTACCAGTCCGTCCCCGCCGGCAGATAAACCTCCCTGCTCGTCGCCCCCTGGTCTGTCACCGGAGCCACCAAAAACGCTGGTCCGAACATATACTCATCCCGCAAATCCGCAACCTTGGGATCGCCGGGGAAATCCAGCGGCAACGCCCGCATAAACGGCGCCCCCGTCCGCCACGTCTTAAACCCAAGCGAGTAGATATACGGCAGCAGCTCATATCTCAACTTGAGATATTTGGTAAGAATCGGCTCCGCCTGCTTGCCGTAGCTCCACACCTCATTGGCCTTGCGGCTGCCATGCGTACGCATCACCGGCAGAAACGTCGCGTACTCAAACCACCGCGTATAAAGCTCCGGGTAATCGTCATAGTGGCCAACAACATCGCGCGCATCCGAAGGATCCAGCAGCGGCGGATGCTCCGGCTTATGCACCGCAGGCAGATACTGCCATCCACCCGTATCGTTCGACCAGTACGTCAGCCCCGAAGCCGCAAAATCCAACCCCGTCGGAACCTGCCGCTTCAACGTGTCCCAAGTTCCGTGAATATCGCTGGACCAGAAGACCGCTCCATTCCCCTGCGCACCCAGATACGCATCCCGCGACAACACCAGCGCCCGCTTCTGCGGAAAATCCGCACGGAAGCCGTCATAAATCGCCTTCGTGTGGAAGTACGGATACACGTTGAAGAACTCCGTCCCCGGCCCAACGTGAAAGAACGCGCCATTCGGCGGCAAATCCGGCTCCGTCTCATCTGCCCACAGCGAATCAAACCCGAGCGAAAGAATGTTATCCCGCGAAATCCGCCAGAAAAACTTCGCCGCGTCGGGATTTGTCGTATCGATGTCCGATCCCGCCTTGTCATACGGCAGCCCATTCTCCGGCTTGCCATCGGCCAGCTTTTCAAACCAGTCATTCTTCAAAATCGTGTCATAGTAGCGGTCTCCCGGCACAAACCTCGGCCACACCGAAATCATCGTCTCAAAACCCATCTTGTGAAGCTGGTCGTTCATAGCCTTCGGGTCCGGCCAGAACTTGGGGTCCATATCGAACTGCCCCATCTTCGTGTAATAAAACCAGTCCACCACCAGCACATCCGCAGGCAGATGCCGGTCGCGATACCCCTTCGCCACGCTCAACAACTCATCCTGCGACGAATACCGCTGCTTGCACTGGATATACCCATAAGCAGCCTTGGGCAGCATCGGCGTAGGCCCCGTCAGCAGCCTGTAGCCCGCATAAATCTCATCCGCCGTCTCTGCCGCAATCACAAAAAATGAAACGCGATCCCCCGACTCCGACTGCCAGTGCGTCACCTCATTAAATCCCGCAGCAATCGTCGTTTTCGAAGCGTTATCCCACAATAACCCGTAGCCCTTGTTCGTAATCGCAAACGGCACGCACGAGCTCGCACCCGCCGGAGCGTTGTAATCATGCCAGCACCGCACCACGTGCCCGCGATGATCGAGAAAACCTTCCTGGTTCTGCCCCAGCCCGTAGTAATGCTCATCACTCGGGGAACGAAATGTCGCGCCAACCACATAACTAGGCCCATCACTCGGCCTGCGATCATTCGCAAGCTGCGCCGTTCCGTCCTTGTGGTTGTAGTCGGCCTGCTCCCAGCCCAGCATATCGAGCACAGTCTCGCCATCCGGTGTCTTCACGGTTACATTCGCCCAAGGCGCAGAGCCGGAAAAGTATTTCGCAGTCTCCGGCATCGGCCCCTGCTTCGCATTCGGATCCGGATGCGGCCGATGCACGGTAACAACAAGCCTGCTCGACCGGTACTCATCCTCCCAGCCCGTCTGTTTCAACGCCCAGCCCGCTGCGTCCGGCTTGCCCACAATCCCATACCCTGGCGCAGCCTTCACCGCATTCTCATTCTTGCTGATCGTCACCCGCAAAATATTCGGCGCATACGGCTCAAGAACAATCGTCTCTCCCGGACTCGAAAGAACCGCGCGCGATTCCGCAGTTTGAGCCGGAGATACAGCCGCAAAAGAAGCAAGAACAGCAAGCAGGCACAGCACACTCGAATAACTTTTCATCGGAGACTCCGCAGAGACACACGTTGCATTAAAAATAGTTGGCCATGCGAGTGTAAATTGCCGGGCCTGTCCGTTGTAAACCGATTAAGCAGCCCGCTTCCCCGCCCCACACCGCAGCCCAATTACGATAAGAACGTGAAGCCGACAAACCTCAACTGGCAATCGAAGCTAGTCCTGCTGCTTGTAGTCGCGCCCGTCGCCGTCAATGTGGCATGGCAACTGCGCTTCTGGCCTACGCACGCACCCCAGGTCGCGGCATGGAGTCTTGGCTTAAGCGCATTGCTCGGCCTCCTTGCCTGGAAGTCGCGTTCTGGAACTCTTCCAGCAGCACTGACCGGAGCCCTCATCTGCGCCAGCATGATGTTTGCAACTTTCGTCTTCCCCTATCATCCATGGCAAACCGCGATCGTTCCCATCCTCACCGTGCTGATACTCACCTCGCTGGCCACCCGCTTCGGCCGTAGGCAAAAAGAAAAACTCGGAATGGCCGAAGAAAAGCGCGGACGCAACGCTGCGCAAGTCTGCGCTAACCTCGGCTTTGCCGCACTAATGTCCACACCTGCAACTCACTCCCTCTTGATGGGCAGCAACTCAGACGAACTCACAGACCGCATGTTTCAGCAGTGGCTTTTATTTGCGTCGTATGCCAGCTTGGCGGAAGCCGCAGCAGACACGCTCTCTTCTGAAATTGGCCAGGTTCTCGGGGGCCAACCCTTCCTGCTTACGACATTCCGCAAAGTCGCTCCCGGCACCGATGGCGCAATCAGTGCCGCGGGAACATTCGCTGGAATTCTTGCGGCAGGAATTGTTGCTGCAGTTGGCGCATGGACGCTCCATAGCAGCTTGATGACAATGCTTGTCATTAGTTCAGGCGGCGTCTTTGGGTTGCTCTTCGACAGCCTGCTCGGCGCAACAATTGAACGCAAAGGGTGGCTGAATAACGATGCTGTGAATTTTCTTTCAACCGCCGGCGCAGCCTTATTTATTCTGGGACTGTTAAGGATGCTGGGAACCGCTTAATGCAGCCATAAACTTACATTGCCTGTGCGCAGCTTCTCCTAGATCAATCCAGCCTTACCCGCCAAAGCGTATATGCCAGAATCTCATGCGCATACCGCTCAAAATCCCGAGGCCTATCCACTATCACCGCCTGCGGCCGCGGCGAAGTAAACACATTCAGTCCATTCGCCGCACAGATCGCATGAATGCGAAACAGGTGCGTGCCATCGCTCACAATCACCAGCCGCTGCAGATTGTTTGTTCGCGCAATCACAGCCACGCGCCGCGCGGACTCGGCAGTATTACGGCTCTGCGTCTCCGCAATAATCGCCGTCTCCGGCACTCCCTGCGTCATCAGGTAGTTGCGCCCCACGCCGCCTTCGCTGTACGCATCGCCGCCGTCGCCGCCCAGCGTAATCACCAGCGGAGCAATCCCATGCTTATAAAGCGTCAACGCATGATCCAGCCGTGCACGAAACACCGGCGAAGGCTTCCCGTCCCATTCCGCCGCGCCAAACACAACAATCGCATCGGAAGGCGTTGCCTGATCCATGCCAGCAAAGTAGGCAATCTGCGTGTAAACCCATCCGCACCACGCAGCGGCCGCTACCAGCAGAAAGAACAACAGCACAAAGCAGAAGCGCAACACCCAGCGGTGTCTCGGGCGAGGCCCATCCGGACCCGGCGTGACTAAGTGCGTGCTCATCGTCACCGCCCCTTTCTTTACCGCTGCAGAACCATTGCAATCTCGTGTGTAGAAATTGCGCCCTCGCGCAAAATCATCCAGCGGCCCGGCCCCAGGCTCAGGTCCACAATCGTCGTCGGCTGCGCGCGCCCGGTAGGCCCGCCGTCAATGATAAGCGGAATCCGTTCGCCAATCTGGTCCCGCACGCAAGCCGCATGTGTACACTCATTTGCACCCTGCAGATTCGCCGAAGTTGCCGTAATCGGCAGTCCGAACTTATCCACCACCGCCCGAGCAATCGCCGCGTCCGGCACACGTAGCGCCACGTTGCCCGTGTACGCCGTCGAGCGCAACGGCAGCTTTGTCCCCGCGCGCAAAATAACCGTCAGCGGCCCCGGCCAGAACTTGTCCGCCAGCCGGTCCAGCATCGGGTCATTATCGCGCGCCAGTTCGTAAGCCTGCGCCAGGCTCGAAATCAGCAGCGAAAGCGGCTTATGCTTCTGCCGCGCCTTGATCTGGTAAATCTGCTCCACAGCATGCAGATTCACCGGGTCCACGGCCAGGCCGTAAAAGGTATCCGTAGGTAACGCAACTACACTGCCCTGGCGCAGACACGAGACAATATAGTCAATCCGGTCTGGTTGAGGCTCGTCGGGATGAACACGCAGAATTTCAGCGGACAAGAAGCTCTACCTCGGTACTCACATTTCGATAGGCTACAGATTCGGAAGCTAACACAGCACCCATTCCGGTGCAAGAGCACACCGTCACAGACTAATCGGAATCAGAAAGCAACGCGCCGCAAACGAATAGAATCGTGAAAGTACGCTGACAATCTCCAATGCCGGTCCGCATCGTCCAAAGCAAACAAAACGCCCGCCTCAAAGAACTCCGCCGCGCGCTGAGCAAGCCGCCACGCGGCACAGGTGAACTTGCCGGTATCGAAGGCCCGAATCTGATCCGCGAAGCCGTCCGAGCCAATCTCACCATCTCGTCCGTCTTCGTAGCGCAAGGCTCAGAACATCTACTCGACGACCTCTTCCTTCTGCCCGAAACAGAGGTGCTGTCCGTACCACCCACAACATTGAACTCCGCGCTGGCCACCGAAACCCCGCAGCCAATCGCCGCACTTGTAGAACCGCGCACCTGGGACTGGGAGCATCTCCTCTCCGGCCGTCGCAACACCGCGCCACTCATCGTCGTGCTCGCCGGCCTGCAGGACCCCGGCAACGTCGGCACCATTCTCCGCTCCGCAGAAGCCTTCGGCGCAACCGGCGTTGTAAGCCTACCCGGAACCGTCAGCGTATGGAACCCCAAAGCCGTGCGAGCCTCCGCAGGCAGCCTCTTCCGCCTGCCCATGCTGACCACCACCATGGAAGAGTGCATCCTGCACCTGCACAACCACGACGTAACTTTCTGGACCACCGCCGTGAACCGCGCCAGGGAAGCGCACCGCGCCGATCTCACCCGCCCCATCGCTCTCATCCTCGGCAATGAAGGCAATGGCGTGCCGCAGGAGATCGCTGCACAAGCCGACGGCGCATTAACCATCCCCTACCCCGGCCCCGTAGAAAGCCTCAACGTAGCCATTGCCACCAGCGTGCTTTTGTATGAAGCCGCCCGCCAGCGCTCCACAGCGCCCGCCTCACAGCAGAGAACAAGGAGCACGCGATGAGCCTGTTTGATGGAGAAATCGAAGGCACACAGCGCTCCGCAAAAAAGCTCTACACAGAAGGCGCGCCGTTAGCAGAACGCATGCGCCCCCGCACGCTCGACGAGTACGTAGGCCAGGAACACCTGCTAGGCCCCGGCAAGCCCTTGCGCGTACAAATCGAGCGCGACAGTCAAGGCATCGGCGAACTAGGCTCCATGATCTTCTGGGGCCCTCCCGGCGTAGGCAAAACCACGCTCGCAAAAATCATTGCAGAAACCACCCGCGCCAACTTCATCGAGTTCTCCGCCGTCATGAGCGGCATTAAAGAGATCAAGCAGGTAATGGCCGACGCCGCCCGCGCCGCGGAGATGCACGCGCGTACCATCCTCTTCATCGACGAAATCCACCGCTTCAACAAAGCGCAGCAGGATGCGTTTCTTCCCTACGTCGAGCGTGGCGCCATCCGCCTCATCGGCGCCACAACTGAAAACCCATCCTTCGAAATTGTCTCCGCGCTTCTCTCCCGCAGCCGCGTCTACGTGCTGCAGGCACTCAGCGAAGACCGCATCGCTGAGCTTCTCCGCAAAGCTCTCGAAGACAAAGACCGCGGCCTCGGCAACATGAATCTCACCGCCGCTGACGAAGCTCTCGCGCTCATCGCCGGCTACTCCAACGGCGACTGCCGCGCCGCCTACAACACGCTGGAAGTCGCCGCACAACTCGCCGCGGCCGGCGCACAGAACATCGACAAAGCCGTAGCCACCGAAGCCGTACAACAGCGCGTGCTCATGTACGACAAATCCGGAGAAGAGCATTACAACCTCATCTCCGCGCTGCACAAAAGCGTGCGCAACTCTGACCCCGACGCCGCGCTCTACTGGCTCGCCCGCATGTTCGCCGCCGGAGAAGACCCGCTCTATCTCGCCCGTCGCGTCGTCCGCATGGCCGTCGAAGACATCGGCCTAGCCGCGCCGGAAGCTCTCAACCTCTGCCTCTCTGCCAAAGAAACTATCGACTTCCTGGGCAGCCCCGAAGGCGATCTCGCACTCGCCGAAGCCGTCGTCTATCTCTGCCTCGCGCCCAAGTCCAACTCCGTCTACACCGCCTACGCCGCAGTCCAGGGCGAAATCGAGCACACGCGCCAGGAGCCCGTTCCGCTGCACCTGCGCAACGCGCCAACTCGCCTGATGAAAGATTTGGGATACTCCAAAGGCTACCGCTATGCACACGACGAAGAAGGCAAAGTAGCGGATATGGATTGTCTGCCTGATTCTCTGAAAGGCCGTACCTACTACCACCCCACGCAGGAAGGCCGCGAAAAATTATTGGGCCAGCGCCTCGAAGAAATCCGTCGCATTAAGACTGAGAAAAACCGGGCAGGCAAGAAAAGCACACCGCCCGCGGAGTAGCGGCGCGCCGTCTTCTGCAACAGGATTGCGTTCAATCTTCGTGAGTCTGGAAGTTCCACGTCTTCGCGTCGCCTGTTTCCAGTTCCTCATCCATCCCGGTCGAGTCAGCCAGGTGAATGGAGCCGAGCGCGTCGTTATAAAGCACTTCTTCGGCCGTTTCCCTGGGGTCGGTGAACTGCCAGTTCGGCCTGTACGGCGGTCTGTATTCGAGCCTCATGCGCGGCCCTCCATGCGAGTGTGGGATGAGCCGGGCAGGAAATAAGTTGGGTGGCCTGTCCAGCTTTTTTGTTAATTTCTCAACCTAATCGGCTAATCGGCGTACTTCACCGAGCAGCCATAAGGACGCGTCGCAGGTGTTGCTACCGGTTTCCCGGCCATCGACGCCGTCAGTGATCCGAAACGTAGTTATCCGCGCCCTTGATATCGTCCAGATCCGGCGTAGCGCGGTTATCAATCGCGCCGGAATAAATCAGCTTCCCGCCCGGATCAATCACATACATATCCGGCGTAGTCTTCGCGTTGTATAAGTGCCCAATCTTGCCCGTCGGATCCAGCAGTGCTGCCGTAGGCGAAGCATTCACCTTCAGCATGTATGCGTTCTCCTGGTCGGCCGTCACATAGCCCTGTTCCCCAGGCGCCGAAGAAATAACGGTGAACCACACAACGCCCTTGCCGGTCCACTCCTTCTGCAGCGACTGCATATTGCCCGAAGCGTAATGCTTGCGTGTGTAAGGACACCCCTGGTTGTGCCACTCCAGCACAACATATTTGCCATGGTATTGATCGAGCGACTGCTGCTTGCCGTGCGAGTCCGTAGCAGTAAACGACGGAGCAGTATCGCCCACGCGAGCTTGCGCAGCAGCAGTCGCAGTAGCCAGCCCAAATAAGAGCAGCGCCGAAACAGCGCGGGAAAGGAAAGTCATGAGAGTCAACCTCCTGAGATGAATTTCAGACGATTAACCGGACTTGCCCTGGATTGAACTTACCTGATTGAGAATTGCGTGAAAGGTGAGCCCACGCCCACCAGCCTGCCAATATCTATACTCCTATTTCCGCGCCGATGCAGTAGTTTTTGGCAGCCCGTTCAAAGAATCGAGCACAATCCCCGGCGTCAGTGCCTCGGGCAGAAGCTTCGGGGCGGCCTGCCCCGGCGTATACAGCGCATAAGCCGGAACTCCACTCCGTCCCAATTTCTCAAGCGCCTGCGCAATCGCCTCGTCATGCTGCGTCCAGTCCGCCTTCAGCAGCGTCACATTCGAATCCGCAAACGCCTGCTTCACTTCCGGCCGGCTCAACGCCACGCGCTCATTCACCTGGCAGCTCAGGCACCAGCTCGCAGTAAAGTCCACAAACACAGGCCGCCCCGCCGCAAGACTCTTCTGAACCGTATCTTCCGACCACGGCTGCCAACTTCCGCTCTGAGCAGTCTGCGCAACCGGCGCGGCAGCAAACGACTTCGCCGCATAAAGACTCAGCCCAACCACAGCAATTCCAAACACCGCCGCCAGCGCAGTAGACCAGCCCTTCGCAGGCCACCGCCCCAAAAACCATCCGGCAATCGCCAGCAGCAGAAAAGCGACAAGCAGCGCGGCCAGCAGTGTAGCGCCGTAACTCCCAGCCACCACCCACGCCAGCCAGATCACCGTAGCAAAAATCGGCACCGAAACAGCCTGCTTCAGCCATTCCATCCACGCGCCCGGCCTCGGCAAAACCTTCGTCCACGCCGGCTGCAGCGTCAGCGCAACATACGGAGCAGCCAACCCAAGCGCCAGCGCCGTAAACACCGCAAACGTCACCACCGCAGGAGCAGCCAGCGCATACCCGATCGCCGCGCCCATAAACGGAGCCGTGCACGGGGTAGCCACAATCACCGCCAGCACGCCGGTAAAGAAGCTCCCCGCCAGCCCCTGCTTCTGCGCCAGCGAACCGCCCGCGCTCGTGAGCGTTAGCCCAATCTCAAACTGCCCTGCCAGCGAAAGCCCCAAAAAGAACAACAGCGATGCCATCAGCATCAGAAACACCGGCGATTGAAACTGGAATCCCCACCCAAGCTTCGCACCAGCCGCACGCAAAACCAGCAGCGCCGCAACCAGCGCCCAGAAAGAAACCAGGATTCCCGTCGTATAAACCAGCCCATGCACCCGCAGCCTGCCGCGCTCTTCCGAGCTAGACTGCACCAGCCCCAGCCCCTTCAAAAATAGAACCGGAAAAACGCACGGCATAAGGTTCAAAATCAACCCGCCCAGAAACGCAAGGCCAGTAATTTGGAACAAGCTATACGAAGCAGCCCGCGGCGCAGGCGCAGCAACAACCGGAGCCGCAACAGCAGGCGTTGCCGGCTTTACAGGAGCTGGAGCAGGTGCAGGCGCTGCAGCACCAGTACTTGCTGGCGCAGATTGCACCGCCGGAGTCACCGCAGGAACCGACTCCGCAGCCGGTTGCGCAGCAACCGCACTAGCACCCGCCTTCCCCGCCAAAGCCGTAATCTCAAACGCCCGCCCCCGTGAAAGCTCAATCAACCCACGCAACTGCACCGGATTCTGCGTAAGGTTCGCATCCTTCTTCAGCTCAAGCGTGAACCCATCCGCAGTAGGCGTAATCTTTTGCGGAGAAGGATTGTCCACAACCTCCTGATCCGCCGGAAAGAAGACAGCCTCCGTCTCCCGCTGGCCCGTCTTCACATCCAGTCGGAACCCCGTAGCCGTAGGCTGAAAACTCGCCTTCGCACTCGGCGGCAACGGCTTCGGCAACTTATTCCCCAGCCGCGCATACAAGCTGGCATCCGGCTCCACGCCTGCGCCACCCGCGCCCGTTCCTACCGGCCGCGTCACTTCCAGCTCCGCCTTGCCCGGAATGCATGTCTCACGGCAAACCAGCCAATCCACCTTCGCATGCAGCACAGCAGCCCCCTGCTGCGCGTTCGGAGCCACCTTCAGCGCAAAGGGAAACAGAACCTCGTTCTCATAGCCAAAGTCCATCAGCGGACCAATCGGCAACCGCTGCGGTGCCGGAAACTCAAGCTCCCCCGCCGTAATCCCATCCGGCAGCGTCCACTTCATGTGCGGCGGCTCGCCTGCGTCGCCCGCATTCTTCCAGTAAACGTGCCACCCCGGCTCCAGCTTGAAGTAAAGCCCAGCCTTCGCCGTCTCCCCCGGCCGCAAGCTCGCAGCCGGAACCACAAGCTGCACATGCAGATGCGCCACGTCCGCCGAAGACGGCGCAGCATGCGCCGAAAATGCCACGGCAAGCAAAAGAAAAAGCCCGAGAATGTACCGAACAGTTCGCATAGGTTTCTTGACTATCCATTGGACGCAACAACAATCGCACGCGCCGCAGAGAAATCGTCCCCGTCCATCCACTCTATCCGCAGTCTTCCCGTCTCGTGTCACGCCAATGTCATCAATCCACAGCCAGGTGCGCATGCCGCCGGAAGATGCAATCATTCTGCACCGCCTTCACCCCGGCAGCCTCCGCCCGCGCGACGGCCTCGTCGTGCATCACTTCATCCTGCAGCCACAGATATTTGATTCCAAGCCGGATAACATCATCCACAATCCCCGGCACATTCTCTGAAGCGCGAAAGACATCGACAAGGTCAACCCCCTTGCCTGTCTCCGCAACCACCGCCTCCTGCGCCGCGTCCAGCGTAGGATAAGCCTTCAATCCCAGCACCGACTCAATCGCAGGATTGACCGGAATCACCCGGTACCCCTGCTCATGCAGATACTTCCCGATGTTGTAGCTAGGCCGCGAAGCCTTATCGCTCATCCCCAGCACAGCAATCGTCCGCGCATTGTGCAGCATCTCTTCGATTACTTCAGGTTCATTCGCCACAGCAGCCCTCCCTATACATCCAAATCATCGTCGCCCGCAGCAACCGCCGTTCCGCGCCGCTTCGCCAGCAGATACCCGCGCAAAAACGGCTCCAGGTATCCATCCAGCACCTTATCCACATCGCCCACCTCCACCTTCGTCCGGTGGTCCTTCGCCATGCGATAAGGCTGCAGCACATACGACCGAATCTGCGACCCGAAGTTAATCTCCAGCTTCGAGTCTTCGAGCTTCTTAGTCTCGGCCTTCTTCTTTTCGAGCTCATACTCATACAGCCGAGAGCGCAATACCTTCATCGCCTTCTCGCGGTTCTTAATCTGCGAGCGCTCATTCTGGCAACTGACCACGATGCCGGTCGGAAGATGTGTCATCCGCACCGCCGAGTCGGTCGTGTTCACATGCTGCCCGCCCTTGCCGCCCGAGCGGTAAGTATCAATGCGCAAGTCTTCCGCCCGAATATCCACATGAATCGAATCGTCAATCTCCGGCGAAACAAAGACCGAAGCAAACGAAGTATGCCGCCGCTTCGCCGAGTCAAACGGCGAAATCCGCACCAGCCGATGCACGCCGCTCTCCCCCGCCAGCATCCCAAAGGCATATTCGCCCATGATGGTGAACGTGGCCGACTTGATGCCAGCCTCATCCCCATCCTGGTAGTCATTCATTTCCGTCTTGAAGCCCTGCTGCTCGGCCCAGCGCAGATACATCCTGAGCAGCATCTCGGCCCAATCCTGGCTCTCCGTGCCGCCCGCGCCGGGATGCACAGTGACGATAGCGTTGAGCGCATCGGTCTCGCCGGAAAGCATCGTCTTCGCTTCCAGCTCTTCTGCAAACGTGCTCAGGGCCTTAATATCCCGCTCCAGATCAGCAAGAACATCCTCGCCCTCGCGAGCCAGCTCAAAGTAGGCTTCAATATCGCCGGTGCGCCGCACCAGCTCGTCATCGTCGGATACCAGCGATTCCAGCCGCTTGCGGTCGCGCATCAGCGGCTGACTGGCCGCGGAATTGCTCCACATCGCCGGATCAGCCAGCTTGGTTTCAATATCGGTTAATTCCCTGCGTATGCGGGCAGGGTCAAAGATACTCCCGCAGGTCGCGCACCTGGTCGCGCACGGGAGCATAAGCGAACTCGAGATCGTTCAACGTCATTTGCTCTTAAGACCTGACTTTGTGTAAGACTTGCGAGCCGCCGCGTTGATTCCAAGCCCACGCAACCAGCCCAACACTCAATATTGTACAGAGCCAAGCGAAGACATCGCCGTGCCGCGTATAGAAGGTCGTCTCGTCGTTATATCCAAACCCCGCCACCAGCGCATCAACCGAGTGCCGCGGAATACTCTGCCTGACTGCCCCATTCGGATCAATCACCGCCGTCACACCGTTATTAGTATCCCGCAAAATCCATCGCCGATTCTCAATCGCCCGCATCCGCGCCATGTTCAGGTGCTGCCACGGAGCACTCGTGTCGCCATACCAGCCATCATCACTGATATTGACGAAGACCTCCGCCCCATTCTTCGCAAACTCCCGTACCTCGTCCGCGAACACACTCTCGTAGCAGATAAACACGCCATACCGGTGCGCATTCCCCTGCGCATCTTCAATCCGAAAAACGTTCCTCTCCTTGCCACGCGAAGTCTCGCCAACCTTCCGCGTCAGCTTCTTCGCAAAGAAGAAGAGCTCGCGATACGGAACAAACTCGCCGAAAGGGACAAGATGAATCTTGTCGTACCGCCCGATGCGATTCCCCTGCGTATCAAACACAATCCCCGAGTTGTAATAAAGCGCGTCGTTGTTGGCGTCCTGCTCCATCCCCACGCCGCCAATCACCAGTGGAGAATGCGCCGCCATCGCAATGCTCTTCATCGCACTGCGAAACCGATCCTCATCCTCAAAGTAAGGCGCTGGCGACTCGGGCCACACAACCAGGGAAGGCTTTCCGCAGCTCTGTCCCACAACCGCGCCTGTCTCAGGAATCCCATTCATCGCACCGCCGCAATCCTGCGTGGCAAAATGCGTAAACTGCGCAATCTGCTGATCCCACAACGGTCCCGGCCACACCCCTGCTGACTCCACATCCAGGTTCGGCTGCATCAGTACAGCTGTCGCCGTCGCCGCAGGCTTGACAGGCTGCCGCTCGATCGCAAAAAAAATCACCGCGACAAAAATCGCCGCCGTCACCAACCGGAAAACCCGCGTAGCCGGCTGCAAAATCGCACCCGCCAGCAGCGCATTCACCATCACCAGCAAAAACGTAATCCCATAAACACCCGTCAGCGGAGCCAGGTGCGAAAGCAGCGGATTATCTACTTGCGAGTAGCCCAACTGATCCCACGGCACGGATGTCACCCGAGCCGCAACCAGATCCAGCGCAGTCCACAAAACCGGTGCAGCCATAAGCGCCGCAATCAGCCCCAGCCGATTCTGCACAAGCCGCAACCCCATCCCAAAGAGTCCAAAATAGAGCCCCAGCACCAGGCTGAACAGCAGCAGTATCCCCACCGATCCCATCGGCGGCACGCCGCCATGAATCTGCATCGTGTCATAAATCCAGTAGCAGTTCCCCGCATACCAGAGCACACCGCACAAATATCCCGGCAGAAAGCCCGCTGTAAGCGGCCGCGGACATCCCTCACGCGACAACACCGCCCAGATCAGCGGCACAAGCGCCACAAACGCGATCAGCCCGCGCCACGGCGGCATCGGCCCGGCAACAGGAAACGGCAATTCCAGCAACACGGCGGAAAGCACAGCCGCCGCCCAAGGCATCCATTTGCGAAGGTGCATACAAAGCCGAGTCTACCGCAACGTCAGAGGGTAAACCCGCCCTCTTCGGCAATCGAAAAAACATCGCGCGCCATGCAGCACACGCACGACAACGATCGCCTCGTCGCCAACCAGGTAATAGATTGCGTAGTTCTCAAAAAGAGAGCCCGCACTCCGTCCGCAAGGTGAAATCTCGGCGCACCGGGAAAGTGGAAACAGCGCCGCCTGCTGAAGCCGTGCTTCCAATCGCACAACAAATGCAGTCGCTACCGATTCCGAGCTTTCCTCGGCAAAATAGCTCCATATCTCGGCAAGATTTACTTCCGCGGCTTCAGCGAGCCGGATTTTAAGCGGTCAGCGAATAGCTGCCTCCCCCGTGCAACAATTCGCTCCGCATCGAAATCAGCAACTCTATCTTCCGCCGCTCCCGAACCCCGCGGTCAATCTCCGCCTTCAACTCGGCAATGTGATAGAGGCGCAGCTCGCGCTTCATCTTCCAGTCGCGAAGCGCCTCGCGAATCACTTCGCTGGCCGTAGCGTAATCTCCCTCGTCCACGGCGCCCTTTACCAGGCCCGCCATATCCGCCGGAAGGGTAATTGTCAGGCGTTCAATGGCTCCCATGGCTTCTCCTCAATATGCATACTTAATCATACAAAATAAGCAGACAGCGCAGAATAGGAAGATCGGCGCATATCCCGCATACCCCATACCATCTTGAATCCTTATAAAAAACGGAATATTCAATCCACATTATGCAGTTCGTTATGCATGTTCTCTCGTTCTTCTTCTTCGCCGGGCTTGCCGGTTCCACCGTCGTCATCCTCATCAGCTTTTTTGAAGACGCTAAGGAGCTTTTCGGCAAAGAGTAAGCTCGGAGGGCAGCCACCTTCAAGGCTGGTAAGTATATAAGCGTTTCAAAATCTGCCTCTTACCAGGGAAGCCGGCGATGCCCCATGAATCCCCCCAAGGGGCACGATCAGCTATCGTGATCGCCGCTTGCCCCCGAAAAGCAGCAAATCCACCCAAACCCTCCGCCGCTGCAATCCACTCTCCAAAATCGATTCACTAATGAAACGTCTCTCCCATTGACAGCGCACTCCAACAGACTTAGACTCTCGAAGGGCGCAAGCAATCCTGACAGCGCCCATTAAACTGAGAACGCCGGTGCAGTCAGCCGGCATATGTGATGGCCTCTTCTCGAACGACCGTTGCTCCTGTACCCGACCGTGTGCGGTTGATTGTGGCATCCTCCGTGATGCTCACCTTCATTTCCTTCTGGCGCGCCGCCGCCATCGTCCTGAACGATCTGGGCTCATCCGCCTTTTATGCCGGTGGTATCGCGGAACAGGCGATCGGCGCAGCAGCCCCCTGGTTCATCCTCGGAATCATGCTCTTCAGCTTCGCCGTGCGTGCCGTCTACGTCGAAAGCTGTTCCATGTTCACCCGGGGCGGCGTCTACCGCGTCGTCAAGGAGGCCCTCGGCGGCGGCTTCGCCAAGATCAGCGTCTCCTGCCTGATGTTCGACTACATCCTCACAGGCCCCATCTCAGGCGTTTCCGCAGGACAGTACATCGTCGGCCTGATGAACGAGTTGATGCACGTCGCTCTCAACCATCGCTGGCTCCCGCAGGCGCTCATCTACCCCGACGGCCTGCCCTTCCAGTTCAACGTCGATCACACCTCCGCCGTCTTCGCTGCCATCGTCACCATTTATTACTGGTGGCAGAACATCAAGGGCATCGAGGAATCCAGCGACAAGGCCTTGCGCATCATGCAGATCACCACCGTCATGGTGGTCATTCTGCTCCTCTGGGGCGTCTACTCCGTTGGCGTCCGCGGCATTCACCTGCCCCCGCCGCCCACACCCGCCAACCTGCACTTCTCTGACGATGCACTCGGCTTCCTCAAGGGAACCAAGCTCGTTCCCGTCCTCGGCATCTTTGGCATCCTGATGGCCTTCGGCCACTCCATCCTGGCCATGAGCGGAGAAGAAACGCTCGCCCAGGTAAACCGCGAAATCGAGCATCCCAAGCTCAAGAACCTCAAGCGCGCGGCCATCGTCATCGCCATCTACTCGCTCGTCTTCACCGGCGGAGTCACGCTGCTCGCCTCCATGCTCATCCCGACATATGAGCGCACCCACATTTACCAGGACAACCTCATCGCCGGCGTTGCCATGTTCATGGTCGGCCCCGAGTTTCTCCGCATCGCCTTCCGCATCTTCGTCGTCATCGTCGGCTTCCTCATTCTCTCCGGAGCCATCAACACCTCGATGATCGGCTCCACCGGCGTGCTCATGCGCGTCGCCGAAGACGGCGTGCTCACCGACTGGTTCCGCAAGCCGCATAAGACCTTCGGCACCAGCTACCGCATCGTGAACCTCATCTTCATCCTGCAGATGTTCACGATCCTCGCCTCGCGTGGAAACGTCATCATGCTCGGCGAGGCATATGCCTTCGGCGTCATCTGGTCCTTCACCTTCAACGCCCTCGCCATGCTCGTTCTCCGCTGGAAATATCACGGCGAACGCGGCTGGAAGGTTCCGCCGAACATCCGCATCGGCAAAACCGAGATTCCCCTCGGCCTCATCTCTGTCTTCCTCGTGCTCGCCACCACGGCCATGGTGAATCTCTTCACCAAGTCCGTGGCCACCGTCAGCGGCATCATCTTCGCTGCGGCGTTCTTCGTCATCTTCACCTTCTCTGAGCGCGCCAACATGCGCAAACACGCCCAGACCGAGCGCCAGATGAAGGACCACTTCCAGCTCGAGCATCAGGACCAGGTCAGCCGTGCTTCCGTTGGCATCCGTCCCGGCGGCGTCATGGTCACCATGCGCGACGCCTCCAACCCCTTCGCGCTCAAGTGGGCCCTCGCCCGCAATCCCGGCGACGAGCAGGACGTAGTCGTACTCAATGCTCGCATCATGGCCATAGGCGGCCCCGAATTCCTCACCCCAGACGAGCAGTCCTTCACCGAGCACGAGCAGATGCTCTTCACCAAGGCCATCTCCGTAGCCGAGAGCTTCGGAAAAACCGTCTCCCTGCTCGTAGTCCCCGCCGGTGACATCTTCGCCGCCCTCGCGCAATCCGCCAACTCGCTCGACGTAGACTCCGTAGTCTCCGGCATCTCCACCAAGATGACCGCCGAAGAGCAGGCCTACCATCTCGGCCAGGCATGGGAAGCGCTCTCCGAACCCAAGCGCCAGTTCAACTTCTACGTCGTCGAGCCCAACGGCCAGTTCAAGGTCTTCTACATCGGACCTCACGCGCCCAACCTCAGCCCGGAAGACGTGCAGCTGGTGCACCGCCTCTGGCTGAACATGCGCCGCGACCCGGCCTTCAGCAATCTGCACCACTCCGACATCATCACCTACGCACTCACGCGCCTCGCCGGCCAGTACGCCCGTGACAAGGACGAAATCCGTCGCGACATGCGCTCCTGCGTCTCCACCACCACCAACCCCACACCCACCAAGCTCCACCTGGGCGGCGAAGACTGCGCCGACGTACCACCCGTCCCCCAGCAGACCAGCACCAAGCCCCCTCTGGTCCACTCGTAAACAGGAATCAGTAAAGAAGAAGGCCGGCACAAAGCCGGCCTTACCTTTTCCCTGTACCCTGCACCCCGTACCCTGTCCCCTGTTTTAATCTGTTCCCTGTCACCTGCAGGAGCCAACCATGCGCATCTCCCGAAGCCCTCTTTTTCTCTGCGCCATCCTCTGCACACTCTTCGTCTCATCCGGATGCAAATCCCCCGCCCAACTGCAAACCAAGCTTGAAAACTTCCTCCACCCCAAAAAACATGTCCTGGTAATCTCGCAAACCTCCGGCTACGAGCACGACTCCATCCCCGACGCCATGGCCTTCGTCTACAACATGGGCAAAGAGAGCGGCCTCTGGGACACAACCCTCCGCACCGACACCGAGCTCCTCACCAAGAAGAAGCTCGACCGCAACGCCCACAACCTCGATTACTTCGACGCCATCGTCTTCGCCAGCCCCTCCGGCCCACTCGCCATGGACGACAGCCAGAAAGCCGACTTCCTCGCCGCCATCCACGACGACGGCAAGGGCTTCGTCGGCATCCACGCCGCACTCGATGCCGGCAAAGGCTGGCCCGCCTTCGCCGAAATGATCGGCGGCCACTTCGACGTCCATCCTTGGAACACTTTTTCGGCACCAATCATCAACGAAGAGCCCACCTTCCCCGCCGTCAAACACTTCCCAAAGGAATTCACCAAGGTAGACGAAATCTACCAATCGCCCGACCTGCAGCGCGCAAACGTAAACATCCTGCTAAGCCTCGACCCCAACAAAATCGACTGGAACAACCCACGCGTCCACCGAACGGACAAAGACTACCCCGTAGCCTGGACCAGAATGTACGGCAAAGGCCGTGTCTTCTACTCGTCCCTGGGCCACCCCGTAGAATCCTGGACCGACCCCGACATAAGAACGATGTACTTCGAAGCCATCAAGTGGGCCCTAGGCATAACCGACGGCAGCACCGCCACGCATCCGAGACCGTAAAACAACTGTAAGGTGGGGATAACGACAACGATGAGAATCTCTCCATGCACTGGTAAATATCTGCTTGTCATTGCATTGTGTATCTCTTCTTGCGTGGTAACTGGATGTACTGGATGTCTTGAGTCATCCTTTCAATTAGCAAGCGAGTCCAGAGTGCCGAAATGGATAACACTCCCGCCTGGAGTTACACGCGCAGACATTTCAGTCACATTGAACTACTACTCAGCACCGCTCGGCGGCACTGCGGAATTCATACTTAAAGACAGAAAAGGGAAAAAGCTGGAAGTAGTAAATGGCAAGGTGAGGAATTTATATCCGTTACATTTAATGAACCCTCCGCAAGGATTTGACGCGGGATATCCGGCCTACGAAGTTGTCATTGCAAAGGGCACAACTGAAATTATGGAACATAGAAAAATGGAACCAATATTCTATGTTGTTGATGACCCTGCTGTAAGGAGAGAGATTTTGGCGGACAGACCGTGACGGTGAATGAATTACATACTCGTGCCGGGTGCCCCATTCATGCGCAGTTTCATCGCGCATGGGTGGGATATCTATAGCCTTTGTCTTTTATAGCCTTTGCCGTTTATCTAAAAACTGACCCCTAAAACTCAATCCCTTCCAACCCCAAATCCTGCGCCGCCAGCATCAACCGATTCCCCAGCAGCGTCCCGCGCCCACTCAACGCCCGTTCCGCAGTAACCCGCGCCAGCTCCGGCAAATTATTGCACTCCGAGAGATGCCCCAAAATCACATAAGCCGCGCCGCCATCGTACTCCCGCTCCAGAAACTCAGAAGCCGCATCATTCGAAAGATGCCCCACCCGCGAAAGCACGCGTTGCTTCACCGACCACGGATAAGGCCCATCCCGCAGCATCTCCAGGTCGTGATTCGACTCAATCATCAACAGGTCAAGATTCTTGAGTTGAGCCTTAACATTCGGCGGCATATACCCAAGGTCGGTAGCCACAGCCATCCGCACACCTTCCGCCTGAAAAACAAACCCGCAGGGATCCGCCGCATCATGCGGAATCGTAAACGGACTGACAGCAATATCCCCAATCTGAAACCCGCACCCAGCCTGAAAAAACTCCACAGAAGGCAGCCAAGCCGGACCCTTCTTAGGCTCAGCCGCTTCGTCTGCTTCCGTCTTTCCTGTACCCTGCACCCCGTACCCTGTACCCTGCTTCTGAGCGGCCAGCCACTGCGCCATCGTCATCGTGCGCTGCGGCGTAAGCTGCCTCACCCAGGCCCGATGCGTAGCCTCGGTAAAGTAAACCGGAATCCCCAGCTTCCTTGCCGTCACAGCCACGCCGCGAATGTGGTCGTCATGCTCATGCGTAATCACAATCGCATCCAGCGTAGCCGGGTCCTCGCCGGCGGCTTCCATCCGCTTGAAAATCTCGCGGCAGCTCAGCCCGGCGTCAACAAGAATCCGCGTACTCCCGCCCGTAACAACGGTAGAGTTGCCCTTCGAGCCGGAAGCAAGCACAGTAAAGCGGACCATCTTTAAAGAATACCCCCGTAAAGCTCGCCAGAAATGCACACCCGCATTGACTCCGTAGGAACCCATTGCATGGAGCCACTGCGGCCTCGCTGCCGCCACGCAGTTTCCGTGGCCTTCCCACCAGCTCTCCGACAAAAAATCGCGGTGTCATCCTGAACGAAGCGTTTTTCAGCGGAGTGAAGGATCTGCAGTTGCTTTTGCCGTTGCCTTTCGCTTGTTCTCCCCACCAATGCGGGTGCCCCAGGTCCGGGCCCCCACGAAGTGTTCTTTGCTTCGTGGGGTAGAGATCCATGTGTTCGGACCTGCGATTCCCCACCGCTAAGCAGGAGCGTACGTCAACCGAATCAAGTCCCCGGCAATTACATCGCTGGCCACAAAGTGAAGTGGCGGCCGCGGCCCGGCAAAGAATGGCTTGCCACCACCAAGCACAACAGGATGTAGGTAAAGTCGATACTCATCGATAAGACCGGCCTCGGTCAGGCTTTGCGCCAGCTCTGGTCCGCCAACCTGAATCTCGCCGGCCAGATCAGCCTTCAGCCTGCGTATCACCGTCTCGAAGTCATCCGCTATAAGCGTGGCGTTGGGGCCAACTGACTTGAGCGAACGCGACACAACCCACTTAGGCTGGCTCCGCCATGCCACCGCGAAGTCGCGATCCTCCTCATCCCAATCAGGAAGGTCTTCGTCCCAATAACGCATGACCTCGTACAAGCGGCGACCGTATATCGAGCCCGTCAGGCCACGCACCAGCTCGATGAAGTGACGAAAGGCCGCAGGCGCAGGCGGACCAAGTTTCATGTGGTCAACGTAGCCATCCAGGGACTGGTTCAATGCGTAGAAAAGTTTCGCCATGCTGTAAGTCTCCTTCCCAAGCTCTCCAGAATAGCCGTGTATCCCAGGTCCCTGTTTTTGGGACCTGGGATACCTCAACCACAAGTTCTTCCCCTCTAAACTCTCCCACAAATCTCCCGTGCCCCATCCTCGCGCTTTTTTCTGGCGCGAGGATGGGATTACGATAAACTCCCCCTGAGCCGCTCCCATGACGAAAACCCCAGCAGTCCTAGCCCTCGCCATCACCGGCACAGCCCTGCTCTCGCTCCACCTTACGCCCGCACCCACCGTCCAAGCCGCCAACACCCAAACCTGGAGCCCCGCCGCCGCAGCCAAATTTCTCGACTCCCGGGAAGAATGGTGGCGCACCTGGCCTCACGCCGACCGCGACCACGGCACCAAGTGCATTTCCTGCCACACACAGGCCCCCTACGCCCTCGCCCGCCCCGTCCTGCACCACGCCCTCGGAGACAATACCCCCACGCCCACCGAAACCGCCATGCTGGCCGACGTCACCAACCGCGTCCAGAACTGGGACCAGGTGCTCCCCTTCTACGACGACAAAACCTACGGCACCGGCAAGGAAATCGAATCCCGCAACGCCGAAGCCGTTCTTAACGCCATCTTGCTCACCAACTATGACATCCCCAAGGGTCACCTCAGCGATCTAACCCGCACCGCCTACAACCACGCCTGGGCTCTCCAATCCAAAGACGGCCCCGATGCCGGCGCATGGGTCTGGCAGAACTTCGACTACACCCCCTGGGAGTCCAGGGAATCGCAATATCACTGGGCCGCTTTATTAGCCGTCACCATCGCTCAAGCCCCAGACAACTATCGCAAAGACCCAAAGATTCAAAAGAACCTGAAGCTGCTTTCCACTTATCTCAAGAGCCATTACGAGCAGCAGTTCGTCTGGAACAAGATTGCAGCACTATGGGCAACTCAATGCTTCCCCGATCTTCTTTCCACCAACCAGCGCAGCGCTTTACTTGGGCTCGTATATACATTTCAGAAGCCTGACGGCGGCTGGAGCATGGCTGAACTGGGCAATTGGCAACGTCGCGATGGAACTTCCATCGAAACAAAACCCGACGGCTACGCCACCGCCTTCACAACCCTGGTCCTGGAAGAAACACACCCGGACGCGGCTACCGGGCAGCGCATCGAACACGGCCTTGAGTGGCTAGCCGCCGACCAGGACAAGCAAACCGGCGCCTGGCCCGCTTGGTCCCTCAACAAAAACCGCACTCCCGGCAACCCGGTAAGCCTTTTCATGTCCGACGCCGCCACCGGCTACGCCGTAGTAGCTCTCGAAGAGGCCAAAAGATGAACCCCGTGCCGGGTGCCCCACGGCCTGCCCTGAGCATGTCGAAGGGTCCGTGTTTTCGGACCCGGGAAAGCACTCCCGTCAGTTCTTCCACCAACAGCTCTCCCATAAAAATAGCCGTGTCATCCTGACCGTAGCCATTTTTCAGGCGGTGGGAAGGATCTGCGGTTGCTTTTTGTCCGTTCTCCTCATTCAAGCCAACGTGCGCAAAAAGTGTCAGAGCACGACTTCAGTCGTGCCACAAAGGCCACAAAAAAGCACTGGGCTTAAGCCCCTGAGGCTGTGTCTTTCTTTGTTCTCCCACAAACCGCGGGTGCCCCATGTCTCCTTCTTTTGGAGACATGGGATAGCACTTCCGCCAACTCCCCCGCAAAAATAAATCCCAAATCTGTGGAAAAACTTTGCGGTCAATTACACCCTTCTATGCCAAACTCAAAAT
>Ga0153954_1000020_pt1 | contig 173300 bp, 157 predicted proteins | sample TSFL038MetaG_FD_102277 | JGI IMG/M metagenome (GOLD analysis project Ga0153954, IMG submission 102277) | Attine ant fungus gardens microbial communities from Florida, USA - TSFL038 MetaG | ecosystem: Host-associated > Fungi > Mycelium > Unclassified | place: USA: Florida, Wekiwa Springs State...
AAAAAACTAATTCGAAAATGAGCTCTGGGCTTTCATATATCGGCCCTTTCGGGCCTATTTTAGTTAATTTTTCAATTGATCTAAGTTGAAAAATTTCTTCCTAGTCTTTATTCCTTTGTGTTTCAAATCATTAAAAATGATTCCGTTTTTCAAACCTATTTTGGTTAGCTTTTCGACTAATGAATTTTTACCAGCATTTAAAAGGCCCGAAAGGGCCGACATTTGAAAGCCCAGGTCGCACGAGCCTCTGGAAGAGGCGACTAAGGCCTGGGAGCAGATCGAAAAAATAAACTAGAGTCCTGAAAGGACGGCATTTATTATTTAAACATGATGGAGTTAGATCACTCTTCTTTCTTAAGAGGACAAATGTTACCCATGTCGGTGTACTAAACCGTTTTTCTCTGTGAACTCTGTGTTCTCTGTGGTTGAAATATCTTTATTTTTTTACCACTGAGAACACAGAGTTCACAGAGATAGCCAAAACATCTGAAATCTAATTCAGTTTAATTTTTGAAAAAAACTAATTCGAAAATGAGCTCATGACCTTTTTGATCCCTTCTTTGGAATCTTCAAAGTAGGCAGGTCCTGTTAATAAAGTAACTTTAGTTACTGTGAGAGGGTCTGAAGCATTTTTTTCTTTTAGGTACTGTTGCGTTTGATAGGCTCCAATAGCCCCCTTCACGACATTTCCAGCCACTTCTCCAGTTGGGGAATCGATCCCAGCATCTTTTAAATCGCTTGCATGAGAATAACTAGAAACACCTAAGCGGAGTGCTTCTCTCATCCCAATCACCCCTATCATCTGCATGATCTCTGGCTTAAAATCGTGCCGATCGCCAAGTCCAATGAGCAACAGCTTCTTCGCAGCTATCGTATGGATTGCCGGTGTGATCAAGAGGGTCTCATATGCCCTTCCTTGAAATTTTTGGCTCTTTCTTAAATCTGTGATAAGACCTTTTAGAGCCTCATCTACATGAACCATTCCATTTAACTCTTTGGAAGAGCTGGAGGAGAATTGAAGATATCCCCTTCTGTATATTCAAAAAGACAAACGATCTGTAGAGGGGTTTCTTGCAGAGAGGGGCTTTGCACTTTTGCTACAATTTCTAGGCCATCTACTTTGCCAACAGTTTCATAAGTTCCTAATGTAGGAAGGTTTGCCACATTTACAGCAGACGCCAACATTAAAAGCATGGCACTTAGACAAATACCATAAATTTTTCGCTTTTTGTTTAAGTATTTTCCCATAGGATCCTTAAAAAGAAGGCCATCTAATTTCTTAACAATAGCAATATTTTTTCTTTAGTCAATATCTGCTATAGCTAGACTTAATTCAAATATTTAAGTGAGAGGTCATCATGGACAATAAATATACAGATTTTCTGACTGCCAAAAATTGCACCCTAGCTTTAATTGACTTTCAACCTGCTATGTACTTTGGCGTACAAAGCCATGACCGACTTGCTATCCAACACAATTCAGAAATCCTTGCAAAAACAGCTAAACTGTTCGAAATCCCAACCATCTTAACAACAGTAGCGAAAGACTCTTTTAGTGGTCCGTTGGCCCCAGAACTTACCTCAGTTTTTCCAAAAACAGAGGTAATCGATAGGACTTCCATCAACGCCTGGTTAAATGGCAACTTCAGAAAGACACTCGAAGCAACAAAACGGAAAAAAATCATATTGGCAGGGCTTTGGACTGAAGCTTGTGTTCTTTTCCCAGCTCTTGAGCTTCTAAAACTGGGCTACGAAGTCTATGTCCCTGCAGATGCTTGCGGCGATATCTCTTTAGAGGCACACGAACGGAGTATGCAACGGATGATCCAAGCAGGAGCAGTTCCTGTAACCGCTTTACAAGTTCTTTTTGAGCTTCAACAAGATTGGGCAAATGCTCAAACTTACAATGGTGTGATGGAGATTTTAAAAGCCCATTCTCCTTATGGAATTCAGGTTCTCTTTTCAAAGTGGGCTCTTGGAGAACATGCCTCGGAAGGTGGAACAGGACATGGATAATGATCCAGACCTGATCCTCTATAACGGCAAAATCACAACGCTAGATCTAGAAAAACCAGAAGTTTCAGCCCTAGCTATTAAAGATGGCCTTGTTTTAGCGATTGGTTCTGATGATGAGATCCTGGCATTGGCAAATGGCCAAACGGAAAAAATAGACCTGGCCAAGCGTCGATTAATCCCTGGTTTAAATGATTCTCATCTCCATCTCATCAGAGGAGGTCTCAATTATAATCTCGAATTGAGATGGGACGGGGTCCCTACACTTGCTATAGCGCTACACATGTTAAAAAAGCAGGTCGCCATCACCCCACCACCCCAATGGGTCCGAGTGATTGGAGGATGGTCCGAATTTCAATTTGCTGAAAAACGGATGCCTACTCTGGAAGAGATCAATGCAATTGCCCCCGACACCCCTGTCTTTATTCTACACCTTTATGACAGAGCCCTTCTGAATGGAGCTGCTTTAAGGGCTGTTGGTTTCACAAAAGAGAGCCCTAATCCAGCTGGTGGCCGCATTGAACGGGATAAAAAAGGAAACCCAACAGGCATCATCATTGCAGAACCCAATGCCATGATTCTCTATTCTACCCTCGCAAAAGGGCCAAAACTTTCTTTAGCCGATCAGATCAATTCAACACGTCATTTTACAAGAGAGCTTAATCGACTTGGATTAACAAGCTGCATCGATGCTGGAGGGGGTTTTCAAAACTATCCAGAAGATTACCAAGTCATTGAAACACTCCATAAAAACAATCAATTGACTCTTCGCATCGCTTACAACCTATTCACTCAAAAACCGGGAGGCGAACTGGCCGACTTTCAAAAATGGTCGAAAATGGTTCAGCCTTATTCTGGCGATTCGATGTACCGACACAATGGCGCAGGAGAAATGCTCGTCTTTTCTGCTGCTGACTTTGAAGATTTTCTCTATCCACGGCCCGACACACCCCCTCAAATGGAAAATGATTTGAAAAAAGTGGTGGAATTTTTGGCAGAAAATCGATGGCCTTTCCGTTTGCATGCAACTTATAATGAGACTATTTCTAAAGCCCTTGATGTATTTGAGGCTGTGAACAAAGAGATTCCGTTTGGCAACCTTTGTTGGTTTTTTGACCATGCAGAGACAATTTCTGATGAAAACTTGCTAAGAACAAAAGCACTTGGTGGCGGCATTGCTATTCAGCATCGGATGGCATTTCAAGGAGAATATTTTATCCAACGCTATGGCAAAGAGGCGACAAAAAGGAGCCCACCTATCCGGAAAATGTTGGAACTTGATCTTCCCATTGGCGCTGGAACAGATGCAACCCGTGTGGCAAGTTATAACCCTTGGGTGTCACTTTATTGGCTTGTCACAGGCAAAACCGTTGGCCATACAACTCTTTATGGTAAGGAAAACACGTTAGATCGACAAGAAGCTCTACGACTTTATACACAAGGGAGTGCAAAGCTTTCTCGTGAAGAAACGGTGAAAGGAACCCTTTCTATTGGCATGTATGCCGATATGGCCCTTCTATCTGCAGATTATCTCAAAGTTCCTGAAGAGGAGATCAAAGAGATCACATCTGTTTTGACGATTGTAGGTGGAAAAATTGTCTATGGAGATAAAGAATTTTCAACGCTTGACCCTAACAGAAACTTGCCTGTTAGTCCCGATTGGTCACCGGTTAAACAATTTGGGGGCTATTTCCAGCCCCCAATGGCCTCCTGCTGTGGACAGCATCCACATAAGGCCTCGTGCGATGCTTTTTTAGGGCATACGAGCCACAAGCCGCTTAACCCTTGGTCATTCGGCTGTGACTGTTTTGCTTATTAAGCAGCTGCAGCAGCTCTTGCTCTGTTAGCTGAAGACCAGGTGACGTAAAGATCAAGAAGAGCAACACCGCAATTGAAGAATTTTAAGCCAACACCTAATCTGCTGTTGTCTTTTGCTTTATCGCCAAACGCGATTTTTGCAAATGATCCAGCAGCCTTTCCTAAGGCACATGCAGATTTAAGAAAGTTTTGTTTACGAACCTCTTCTAACCCGGCAAAAAGGTTGAATACTCCATAAGCACTATCAGCTGCCTTTGGATGAAGTAATGAAGAAAATCTTCCTTTAAAAAGATGTGCTCCATTCCAATTATTAATCAATTTCGCATCAGCAAAAATTGCATAAAATAGAAGTCCGATTTGGCTGACCCCTTCCATAAAGGATACCCTTTGATAGAAAAGCAATCCATTAACTCTTCCAAACAAGCTATTTAACAAAGGAAAAGCTTGAACAGAAGCAAGAATAGGGATTGCAGTCCTCAAATCGTTTTTCAAAGCATGATTGGCGCAACCATACAACTCAGCAAGTGGAAGAACTTTTTCAACAACTTTTAAAAGTTTTTCTGCGCCTGTAGAAGTTGATGCAATATTTGAAAAAACCTTAAGTTGATGTGTTACTTCATTAGCGACCCCAATATAAACCCTATTAGCCAAATAACCTATACTAACCACAAAACACCTTCATTTTTTAATTAAAAAGTATATATTCTACCAAAACCAAACAGATCGATCAAGTAAAATTAAAACTAACAATTGTCAAAGTTTATTGATTCCAGTTGATCCCAACAAAAATATCTGTCAAAAGGCTAGCGACTAAGGAAACTGCATCAGGCCCAAATTGCATAGAGGCTAAACCGGTCAAACTTAATAGCGTTTTACCTGCATATCCACCTGCCTTATACCACTCACCAATTCTTGCAAACTCAAGTCCTGCAAAAAGGGCAAAAAATAGATAGGCAACGTCAGGCCTTATATCTCTTTCTTCTTTTTTCACGCGCTTTTGAAGATTTTCAGGATTAGCTGAAGCAGGTTTCCATTTTTTTATTAATGCATAACTTGAAAAAGCTAAAAAGAAGAGCAATGAAACTCGACTTAACCCTTTTTGCCAGCTCACTCTTTTAAAAAAAGGAATCCCCTTGCTATCGGCAAAGAAAATATCTTTGGCAGTAGGAAGTAGCTGGACGGCAGATAAAATTTCGTGCGTTCCACTTAATTGAGAGATACAAGCTTTTAAATTGCCTCCCAAAATTTTTCCAGCAAGCTTAACTGCTTTGTTAAGCATCTTCACATATCTTTCTAATGGTGCAGCAGAAAGTGCAGCTGAAGTGACAGCCGAGGCGGCACTATTGAATCCTTGAACAAGTTGATAACTCATAAATATTTAAAATTCCCCTTGGAAGCGCTATGTAATGACCGATTCATTTCGGACATACCGGTTTTTCACAATAACGTTATCGTGAAAATTACTGAATTGCCAATCTAAACGTGTCAAAATGAATGGATTGAAATAATAGTTTGCTGCAAGTGTTACGCTCGATACAAAAGAAGTACCCGTAGCAAGCCCTGCTTCTACAACTTTGCGATCGGCTTGAAAATTTTCGTAGCGGGCCAAATACTTCAAGAGAGTTTTTACTATTAAAGAATGTGTACTCACAAACGCCCTAAAATAATATTTACTAGTCTAAACAACATTTCTTTTTTATTTGAAGCAGATTCCAAAAATTTTCAGCCCAAAATGGCTGACGTTTCATAATCGAAATTAGATAAATAGTCGGTTTTTGCAGTTAGCTAGAGGCTGCCAGAAAAATCCCAAAGGCGCATAAAGCAGTTGTCTTTAGATTGAAGTTCTCTTGATAGAATCTGTTTGCCCAAAGATTACATGAAATCATGCAAGCAACCGCAAAGAGTGGAAATAAGACCCCTTTTTCAAGAGGAAGGGCCATTTTTGTAGCTAATAGCAATAAACAGGTCGATAAAAAGTTGGCAATTCCCCCTAAAGAACCGTAGATGATCTCTCTTTTTTGAAGCCTTTTCTTCTCTCTCAAAAAAAGAACCGTTTGCAGAATAAAAGCGGCACCAAACTGTCCAGGCATAAACCAAACATCATCAGCTTCGGTCACTGAATAGCCTGAAAATATTCTTTCGCTACAATTAAAGAGAACACAGCGGGCTTGAATAAATGTGAGGGCAAAAATTTGCACCGAAAAACAGGCCAACACATATTTTAGCCACTGAGAAGAGGCTTTAGGACGATCTTTAGATTTCCTTGGAGTGCCTAAAAATAGCCCAAAAAGGACAAGAACCATCCCAAAAAACTGTAGAGATGAATAAGAAAAACCAAAACCGGTGCCTAATAATAAAAAAAGGATCAATCCAGGAAAAATAGCGCTGGCATTTAAAAAAGCAAAGGTAAGGCCTGATGGCCCCTGTTTTAAGGCTTGAGACGTTAAGATCATCAACATCGCATTTAACATCCCAACAGAAGCACCTAACACCAGCATGATGGGATTTATATGCAGTTTCCAAATGTCTGAGTAAAAAAATAGCGACAAAACAAAGGAGAGAAAATAGAACAGAAGGAGATAACCATTCGCACTCCCGTTTTTCACCAAACTATCTGTATTTTTACGAAAAAATAGGCTAGACAAGGCGGCAGCAAACGCTGCAAATAACGATAAGAACAATGAACCCATACGTTATCATTTTTAACATTAATGGGTTTTAATGAAATTCTCTATTTCACCTTGAAGAGTCCTAAGGACAACATTTTCCATTTTGACGATTCTTCTACTCTTCAAGTGAGATGCATATAGATTTCCAGCCATGCAAAAGCCAATACACCATCCCAATTGTCTCGCAAAATCAACTAATAATCTTTTATTGTTGATACGCCAAACTGAATCGTCTCTTAAACTCCAGTTGTAACATGTTATGCCAATATCCATAGCAAGGACCGAGGCTTGTCCTACGGCTAATGCACCCAGGACCCCATAACAAGCTGTTCCTATATTTTTTAAAAGCATCTTTTCAAACAGCCTCATTTTCACTTATTGAAATACACAAGAAAGTTTTCGACGCTTCTCAAATAACAGCAAGAATTGTAGTGCCTGTTGATTCGTGGGAATACGCCTCAGAATAATCATTTGTAGACTCCCTCAGTTCGTTCATTTTAAATGGAGTAGATAATCTTTTGACACAATTTATATAAAGCATCACACATCGCATCTCATCGCTATTGCCTTCTTACAAATAAAAAAATTGCAGACAAAGAAAAGACTTATATACTCAACCTCCTAACGGCCTAAACAATTATAAATATTTAACCACAGAGAACACAGAGATCGCAGAGGATTTGCAAAAATCGAAATTGGACTTTACTTTCTTATTTCTCTCTGTGCCCTCTGCGTTCTCTGTGGTTAATTCTGTAAATGATACCCTTAGGATAAAAAGAATTATGCAACAACACCGTACTTGACTCCGAGGCTATCCGATGACAGCGACTATACTTGCTTTAGCTACAGAAGTTCCAAAAACTTCTCTTGCGCAAGAAGATTTTGCTGAAGCTGCAACAAAACACCTTAAGCTGTCAGAGTCAGAAGCACGTCTTTTAGAGCGTATAACAAAAAACGGTCAAATTAGTCGTCGACATACCGTTGTAGAAGATTTTTATGAAAACGGATTTAAAGGGGCAGCTTTCAATTTTTGTGAAAGTACGCCTCAAACGTCATTGCGCAATGAGATTTTCAAAAAAGAGGCGCCGCAACTGGCCATATCTGTGTGCAAAAAAGCTCTCCATGCATGGGGCGGTGATCGACAATCTATTACGCATGTCATTTCCGTTTCCTGCACGGGGATGATCGCTCCAGGCATCGAGTTTTTACTGATCGATGCACTTGGGCTTCCAAGAAATGTTGAAAGGCTTGGAATTAACTTCATGGGCTGTTTTGGGGCTTTCAAAGGGTTGGCTGTGGCTAAGGCGTTAGCTTTAGAAAATCCCCGCAACCGTGTATTACTGGTATGTACAGAGCTTTGCTCTCTTCATCTTCAAACCGACACACAAATAGACACACTTATTTCAAACACACTTTTTGCTGATGGGGCGGCTGCAGTGGTTGTTGGATCAAAGGCTCATTCCACCGAAAAGCCATTGTTTGAAATTTGTCGACAAGGTTCAACAGCTTTAGAATCAACACTTGATTTAATGACTTGGGAAGCTGGCGACTATGGCTATAGCATGCGCCTAAGTGCCCATGTACCAGCACAAATTGAAGCACATATTGCTCCGTTTGCCGCCCGCCTGATTGGGGATGGACAATCGTTTACATCTTTTACATGGGCCGTGCATCCAGGCGGTAAATCTATTGTAGATTCTGTTGCAAAAGCTTGTGAATTACAACCTGAGCAACTTAGAGCGAGTTGGAAAGTCCTTAAAGATTACGGGAATATGTCTAGCCCAACGTTTCTTTTTGTACTTAAAGAGATTTTGAATGAAAAATCCAATGAAAACATCATTGGTCTTGGATTTGGTCCAGGGTTATCTGTTGAAGGGATTTTATTAAAACGTGTGGATAATTGATGTGGCAAAAAAAGCGCTCTGAAGATTTAGAAATTTTAGATCTTGGGCCTCCTCACTACACTGTAGATGAATATAACCATTGCTTAAAGTTATTAGGACGTATTAACCATTGGTTGGGGGGTTTCAAAGCCACAAAAAAAGCCTTTAAGCGATTGAATAATGCCCCATCTTCCATTCTTGAAGTCGGTTGTGGCGGCGGGCATCTCTGCCATCATATGTCCAAGTGGTTTCCAAAGGCCAAAATTACCGGTATCGATATCAGCTCTGCAGCTGTAGAACAGGCTGAAAGACTTAATTTATCCAATAAAAATGTACGGAATGAAAGACAACCAGATAAAAGGTTAATCCATAGTGATAATCAATTTGATGTTGTCACTACAATGCTTGTGTGTCATCACATGAAGGATCAAGAGCTTGTAGAATTTTTGAAAGAGAGCTACCGCGTCTGCCGTTCAGCTGTCATCATCAACGATCTCCATCGACATCTTCTTGCCTATACAAGCTTCTTTCTGATCACACCTATTTTTTTTCCCAATCGTTTGATTTGGAATGATGGATGTTTGTCGATCAAACGTGCTTTTCGAAAACATGAATGGATCGAAGCTTTAACAAAAGCAGGTTTTCATAAAGATCAATACACATTGCGTTGGAATTGGGCTTTTAGGTGGACATTAACGATAAAAAAAGATGCAGACTGATTTCCTCATTTTAGGTGGTGGTATTGCTGGCTTAAGTGCGGCCAATGAGCTGGCTGACTTGGGGGCTAATGTCACATTATTAGAATCTGGCACTTATCCCTCCCATAAAGTGTGTGGAGAATTTATTTCTCCAGAAGCAGTACCCCTTTTAGAAAAATGGGAGATCGATCTTCCTATCAAGATTCACCATGTAAAATTTATCTCTTCTCAAAAAGAATGGTCCATGGAGTTGCCAGAAGCTGCTGCTTCTTTATCTCGGTATATTCTCGATGAAGCCTTAGCTAAAAGGGCTAGCAAAAAGGGGGCTATTGTCCAGACAGGGGCCCAAGTCAAGCATATCGAATTTCCAAAAGGCACTGAACCATCTTATGTTGTCACACTGTCTTCTGGAGAAAAATGGTCGTCACCCACTCTCCTTATCAGCACAGGACGTCTTGTTAGCTCGCTGATGGGTCAATCGCAAGTTCCACATCGTTACATTGGAGTGAAAGCCCATTTTGAAGGGGTTCATATTCCCGATCTCGTCATGCACCTTTCAAAGGGGGCTTACTTTGGCGTATCCCCCATTGCGCGAGATAGAGTAAACGTAGCTGGAATTATGACTGCTACACCACAACAAATTCTAAACCCACAACAAACTTTTGATGCTTTTTTAAAAAGCACTGCAGCGCTGCCTCTTTTAAAAACGCTCGAATCTCACCACATCGTTTTTAACTCCTGGATGGTGGGATCTGTGCCTGAATTTGGAGTTAGAAAGCACCCCGCATGGCCTAATGTGTTTTTATTAGGCGATGCTGCAGGTGTTATCCCCCCTGCTACCGGCAACGGCCTTGCAATGGGACTTACATCGGGCATTTTAGCTGCAACGTATGCTTTTAAGAGGGAAGATAAAGCTTACAAAAAACACTGGGATAGCCTTTATAAGGCACGCATTTCAAAAGGAAAGCTTCTTCATCGCCTATTTCTTTCTCCCCTAGGGGTAAAAGCTATTCCGATCCTTTCAAAAATATTCCCTCGCCTTCCCCACTATTGTTTCAAAGCCACGCGCGGCTAGCTTATATCTGCATATGGGCTTCCCAAAAACGGATAGGAATAAAAAACTTAAGAAGCCAGCGACAAGATAAATAGCTGTAAGTTTTGTTTTGTACCCTTTCTAAAAAGGAATTAGTAATCCAAGCTCCCTACCACAGAGCCCAATTCAGGATGTACCTGGTTCTAATCCAATGGATCCTCCCCCATTATTCATCAAATGAGGCAGTCCCTCTTTTATAGTAAACACAACCCCTTTGAGATTGATATCGATCAAATAGAACGTGGGGAGGAGCCTGCCTTTTTTACTGAATTTGAAACGTTTGCTATGACGAAATTTCAACAGCAGGGTAATTTTCAGCATACGATTCGTTTAAAACGCCGTAGTATGTGACTACACGCTTTTCAAAATCGACAACATAGCTAACGACACCTGCTTCCCATGAAGATCTTAGAAATTCTTGGAAAGAACTTTGTCCAGCCTGATCGATCTTTAATGCTTTGATGAGAGCTTCGCGATTAAATGGAGGGACATCTGTCATCGTGCTTATTAAAGGAGTACCTTGACTGACGACAGGACCATCTTGAGTGAGGTAAATGCTTTGGCATGAAGGGAGGTTCCAAATATTTTGTGTAACTCCTGCCTTTCTTAAAGCTTCTGCAAGATAAGGAAAGCCCCCTACTTTCGGCCGAACACTCATCGCCAATAGTTGTGCTTTTATGAGATTTTCCACAGCTTTACTCATCTATTCCTCCATTCAAAATTAAAATTTCACAAAAGAAGATATAAGCTAACAGGATTAGAGAGAACTTTCAATTCCAACCTACGGCTTGTCCTTTTCCGACATTCATAAAATTGGTTATTATTTTAAAACGATGTCTCCTGAAGAATTTGAAGAGATATTTAATGTTTCAGACTCAATTGATCCAAAACCATTTTTTAGGCTGAGGTCTTTTATTAAAGGATTATGATATGGGCAATATTCGCGCATTAAAGCAGGCGCAACTTTTTTTAGACACCTACTATAGGCCTGATTTAGCGAACTTGGCGAATGCGTGCTGGGAAGAAACTACAATAAAAATAAGCATGCTTCCTCTACTAAAGGTTTATTATGAGCATTTAGTACATCATTTGGATGAAGAAGCGACAAATGCCTTTGACGGCCTTAGACGTGATTTTTCTGCCTATGTTCAACAAAAAATAGCAGGAGAGCCCATTACAGAGGAAGATGGCTTAAGGTTTTTGATCTCTTTGGCTGCAAAATATAATCTGAGAAGAGTCTCTGATATCATCCTTACCGACTTCAATCATTCATCTCTTCCTGAAACAATTAAACATCAGCTAACCAAATTAATCACTGAACAGGATTTTAATAAAGCTAAAAGCCTGGTAGATAGTACCTCCTGGCCAGAGAGAGACATCCTTTTTCCTCAACAACCTGAATAAACTAGATTCCATATCTTCAAAAGTACAATAAAAAAGGTCGAGAGTCTTTAGATCAGCCCAAAAGGATTTAGGCTCTTCCTCTAACCTTTTAAAGGAATCGCCATAATGGTAATGGTGTGATGACGAAAAGGCCGCTCTTCAATCACTTGGGCCCCTTTTTTGATATACCATTTCACGTTTGCAGGATTTGAAGTATAGAAATAGAGTTTTTCGTAGCCAAATTTCCTTGCTATAGTTTGTGAAAATTTCAATAGTGCTTGTCCTATTCCTTGATTTCTCTCTTCTAGCACCACTTGCAAACTGCCCATCCAAATAGAATCCTCAGGGAAATCTGCAAATTCAGGAGCCGTCTCCTTCTTTAAAGAAACGACACCGATTGGCAAACCATCTTTTAGAACAACAAATGTTATAGGAATGTCATCGGCATTTAGACGCATTTTGAAAGAATGGATAAGCTTTTCTTTTGTCAAAGAGACATCCAGAGAATGCCATTCTTCATATAACCATTGAGCTAAACTGGGTATTACTTGAGGGCAATTTTTTAATAGATCCAGTTGTATGGAACGAGGGAAGAAGAAATTCTCATTTTCCGCTTGAATGGCATGTTGAATCATAAAAGCGTTCTCCATCGCATTGTTCTTTAGGTTTACATTCTCGTAAAGTTAGTTGCTAATAAAAAAAGTCAGGAGTTTTTAGATCGGGCCAAAAGAATTTTGGCTTCCTCTTTAATAAGAGGAGAAGCCGAAGTGATGGAGGTGGAGAGACTCAACGCGAATTCAGAAGGTGCTATTATTTTTGTAAATGCCCCAATGTCAAGTCTGACATCAAATCTTGAGAGTTTTCTATGGGTAAAATTAAATGGATTGTCTATCTTCCGTTTAAAATCTTATTGAAGTATTGAGATGCCTATCACCCACTTGCTGTTTTATGCTATGGCATTAACTGCAATAACTAGCACAGAAACAACATTAGAAACAGAAGCTCTTGAATGGGCACAAAACCACTTACCTCAAGTAGGAACTTTGAAAGAAGATCTGCGTGGATTTGTTTACTTGAAAGTGGATGATGACTACATTGAACAGTTATTTCCGATGCTGGAGAATACTCACTATGAAAAGCCACCCTATTTTCGTCGAGCTGACTCTCCTGGTGCTCATATCAGCGTCTTTTATGTAGATGAAAGAGATAAGATCGGTGCCATCAAAGAAATTGGTCAAACCTATTCCTTTAAAATAACTGGCTTTGCAGAAGTTCCGGAAAAAACTCACAAATACATCGCCTTACAAGTTGATTCGCCTCAACTTGAGCAATTAAGAGAAAAATATGGTCTTTCCCCACTCTTAAAAGGGCATAAATTCCACATCACCATTGCCAAGAAAAAAGGCCGGAACTTCTTTGACTCCTAGATGAACAATAATGGTTTAAAGAACCCCAAAAATGGCTCCAGCTAGTATCGCTGTTGGAAAGATGCATTCAGAACTTTTGACTTACCTTTTAGTTTGCGATCCAATGATCTGCAGATGATCAGCGATCCAGTTTTTTGCTCTGCTAAAACCGCAGGATCGCAGGACCGGCCCTTTTTATTCTTATTTTTGCTCTAATATTTTCTTTCTAAGAACGTAAGGATCCAGGTCTATTTCATCATCCCAGGCTATTGTGTCTGTTTTAGAATCAACATGAACTTGACTAAAGAATTCGAGGGATTCCCACGCCTGAAAGACACCCTTCCCAACTAAATCACCGAGATCCACTTCACCTTCAAGGCCATCGTCAAAACGCAGCCACACATGGTAGTTAGGCTTAGCTTGGCAATCTACTATTTTAGCTCTCTTGAATTCCATACCTCCACATCTATTGAAGAGGAGGAATTTTTTGTAGCTTTTTGTTATTTGCAGCATTGTTCCAATCTTCTATTAGCATTTTTTGATTAATTTGCGCCCATTCCATCACCAAGCTTAAGGCTCTTGGAGGCAATTTTCCTTCCAATATTCCAAGCGGTGAGATTTGAATCAAAGCTTCAAATTCTCCATACCTAGCATGAAAATGAGGTGGTGCATGATCGTTATAATACATCAAGATGAGAATACCAAAAAATTCGGAAATGGTTGGCATTTTAGTTTCCTGGTTAGGACGGACATTGCATCTTATATGAAGAGATAAAAAAAGGCTGGGAGTTTTTGGGCCGAGCCAGATGGATGGAGGTGGTGAGACGCACTCAGAACTTTTGACTCCATGAAATTGCTTCTTTTCATGGCAGATTAAAATATGTTATACTCTAATTTCTTATTAAATTAATTTCTTTAGATAAAGTCTGTGTTATTACATACAAACACTTTAGTTGATATATCTAAACCTCGATTAGGAGTAGATTGTAGTAATAATAAGATGATGTTTTTTATTGAATAACATGGAAAATAAAAGGGCTTATTGGACGACTTGTCCGAAATGTTATGGACTTGGCAAAAAAAATCTGAAACTGCGCAAGAAAGCAAGACTGCGTTATCAAATAGCAATTAATGAATTTGAAAAAAATCGGGCTGAGGGAAAGATTTCGGTTCGCCCTAAAATCACCCAATATTTATGCGATAATTGCAGTGGGACTGGTTTGCTTCCTACTACGAGTTGCCCCATAGCGGATTCAGAAAACTATCCACATATTGCAATCATTGGTGCGGGAATAGGAGGCGTGGCTTTAGCCGTAGCCTGTTTGCATCGTGGCATTCCATTTACCCTTTATGAGCGCGATTGTAGCTTTGACTCACGAGCTCAGGGCTACGGGCTTACCTTACAACAAGCGAGTAATGCAATTAAAGGATTGGGGCTTTTTTCTTTAAAAGAAGGGGGTAATTCCACACGGCATGTGGTGCATACTACAGATGGAAAGGAAATTACTGAATGGGGAAAGAGAACGCATTTAAAAGTTAATAAGTCTCCAAAACGTGTAAATGTGCATATTCCACGACAGGCTTTGCGCTTAGCATTACTTGAGCAATTAGGCGACCATGAAGTGCAGTGGGGGCACCGCTTAGTTTCTTTTAAAGAATGTGAAGATAAAATTGAGCTAAGCTTTCAAGTTAATGGAGAAATGAAGAATGCCAAGGCTGATTTGGTAGTGGGTGCCGATGGTTTGCGTAGTGTTGTGCGCAACTTATTGATTGGTGAAAATATTACCCCCTTACGTTATCTGGGTTATGTGGTAATTTTGGGCATCTGTTCGTTAGAGGCTCTTAAGGGCATCGAGAGCTCTTTATTAGATTCTGCTACTGTGTTTCAAACCGTGAATGGCCATGAGCGGATTTATATAATGCCTTACTCATTAGACTCAGTCATGTGGCAACTTAGTTTTCCATTGACCGAAGAAGAAGCTAAGGCTTTGAGTGCTAAAGGAGCTGAAGCTCTTAAAGAAGAAGCTTGTCGTAGAGCTCAGTGGCACCAGCCCATTCCTCAAATTTTAGCAGCAACCCTGCCGGCGCAAATTTCAGGTTATCCCATGTATGATCGAGAATTACTTAATTCGAAATTATTGGAAAAAGCTGGAGCATCTACTTTAATTGGAGACGCAGCTCATCCTATGAGTCCATTTAAAGGACAGGGTGCAAATCAGGCTCTTTTGGATGCGCTGGCACTAGCACGTAACATTTCTATAGCATGCACTCCCTTGTCTAAATGGAGAGAGGTAGGAGTGAGAGAAATTGTACTAAATGAGTTTGAAGAAGAAATGTCGGCGCGTAGTGCTTCTAAAGTGAGGGATTCCGCTGAGGCAGTGAAATTGCTGCACTCTAAAGATGTATTACGTGAAGGTGAAAGACCTAAAACACGGTGTTTACGAGGATCTTGAGGAACGCCGTAATTAAGAAACCATTATAAGAACGTGTTGTAGGGGTCTGGAATAAAAAAGGCCGGGAGTTTTAGACCCGGCCAAAGGATTTGGGCTTCTCCTCTAATCAAAGAGGAGAAACCCAAGTGATGGAGGTGGAGAGACGCATTCAGAACTTTTGATTGTCATCAAATTGTGCTAGAACGGATCATGCATCTAACCAAATTGGGAGAAGGTGATGTTATTATCCGAGAAAGAAAAGCAGGTAGCCGAATAGTATGACCAAAACGTGGCTTATTGGGCTTAATCAAGAAAAAAAACTTCTGAGCCTTCTTTTTGGACTCAAGAATATGCTTGCTTTAAGCAATTGCGAAAACCGCAAGGGAAATTACTAGAAATTGGATCAGATTCGAGATAGGTTCATGGTATTTGGATAGGGTTGTTCTCTGGATGAGATGAAAAACATCAGGAGCTTCTTTTTAACCAGGTTTTAGCGGCGTCTAAGGCATCGCCTGATGTTTCTTCTTCTGGAGCAATCCCCATTTTATAGACCCTTCCTTTGAGGTCGGTCATGTAATTGTAAGCCAGGATGATTTCGGCTCCATCTGGGAGAGTATAATTCACGTTACCTGAGGTGCATCCCGCGGTTTTTTGACCAAATGTTCTGACATTTTGTAACCCTAGAAATGCGATAGCCACAGCCTCTCCAGAGCTGCCTGTATATCGATCCATTAGAAGAGCGATCTGTGGATGAGGATTTTGCAAATGATATGGGTCGGATTTTAAAGTGCACAAGATATCTAGTTCTTTTATATTCAGTCTTTTCTCGTTATAGAAGAAACTATCTCCATAATTACTTAGCCCGAATGCTTCTAGAATTTCGGATCGGTCAAAGAAGGGGGACAGACCCATCATCATCGGCATTAGGCACCCTCCCGAATTGCCACGTAAATCTAAAATCCATTTATTTAAACCATTTTTGTCGAGTTCGACGATCATTTCTTGTAGGCTGGATGCATAGTCTGACATGGCCTCAGACGACCATGACATAAAAGAGGGAACCAAAATATATCCAATATCAGAGTCGATTAAGCAACCTCTTTTTTCTATTGAGTCAATTGATTCGGGCCGATACTGCTTGAACTCTGATGCTTTTTCAGGTGTGAGAAAGAAACTATGACCATCTTCAAGAAAGAATAAGATCAAACGAATGGCTTGGTAAGTATCGGCAGGAGAGGTTGCTCCTTCTACAGACTTGAAGGCTTTTTTTCGTAAGGCCACCCAATCAACTTCATCGCGCTTTACAGAGTTTTTCTGGATGATATCAAAAGCTTCTTCAAGATATTTCTCTGCGGCGGGACTTAAAAGTTGTGTTTGTTCTAGATGAGTTGGAGGAGGCGATTGAAGATTGACTATAGGGATCATATTGATTCCAGTTTTTTAATTAAAAATATTTTAATTTGTGTAGTTGGTGATGTCAATTGATTTATTTTTGTGTTTTTCTTCTAACTCTTCAATACTTGGTAAACTAGATTTTAAATCTTTTGGGAGAGATTCCATCAGCTTTGTTCTCTAATTGCGGGTCAAAAGGTATCTGACATTGGGCGCGAAGACTTCAGACTAGCCGCCTTCTGCGCAGCTGGGCTAAACCTGAAGCGAGCGCCCTGAATAAAAATCATACCATCCCTCTATCGATTGAATTGACTGATCACGTGTGCCGATTGCGGGTGCGTATGCACTCCAGAGATTCATAAGAAGCGTTATGTGTATTACAGCTGCACCAATGCAAAAAAGGTATGCAAGAGGGTTTATGTGAAGGTGAAGGCCCTAAAACACGGTGTTTACGAGGATCTTGAGGAACGCCGTAATAATTAAGAAACCATTATAAGAACGTGTTGTAGGGGTCTGGAATAAAAAAAGGCCGGGAGTTTTAGACCCGGCCAAAGGATTTGGGCTTCTCCTCTAATCAAAGAGGAGAAACCCAAGTGATGGAGGTGGAGAGAATCGAACTCTCGTCCTGAAAGGAGTCCCTCTCAAAGACTACATGCTTAGTCCACTTGGTGTGATCTTTTCCTAAAAGTAGACGAAAAGGAAAAGAACCAACCCTTCTAATCTCGGCCTATTGAAGGAAGGTTTGAGAAGCTTCAACTGGCCACACCAAGTAAAATGACAACCGTTTTAGGACCCTTGGTCCAACCCTAAGCGATCGTGAAGGGATTTCCGCTAGGAAATCCCCTCAATTATGCTGCAACCGCTACAGGAGCGAAATCAACAGCAATAACGTTTGAAGATTTTGCACTTCAATTTGTACCGGTTTTTTAAGGAGGCCAACCAGTAACCCTCCGCATGCCTCTAAGACTTCGTCATCCCAGTCGAAACCTGGACACCCCCGAAATCTATACTTTTATTATAACACGAGTGGAGATTTTGCCAAAAATCACTCCAGAAGAGACAATAGTGGCATGAAAAATGCATCCCCCCGCCTAAAAACCGACAGACTCCTCCAGAGAAAGAAATCGTTAAATTATTGTTCTTCGGTATCTGATTTTAAGAGCCATAATCTTCTATCTTGTAACACAATTAAATTCTTCTTCAAATTGCCCGATCGTTTTTAGGATTAATTCCCACGCAGGAATCTCTCTGAAAATCATGGATTCCATCAACCCGTAATCTTTTTGAAGTTCTTTTAAAATATGAGACGGTGGTACGAGTTTCAGTGTTCCCTTTCTGGCAGCGCTATAGTTCGCCCAACCTGAAGCAAAATAAATGCTTTTGTGATTGGCTACCCGTTCAAGTAAGTTTGATTCTTCAATGGCTTTTTTCTTTATCGGAGAATTTATTAATCGAAAAAAATCGTAGAAGTGTCTTGAAATACGTGGAGGAAGTTTTTTATCTTCAGGTAAATGAACATACTGATGCAGGATTGTTGCTTTTTCCCAAAAAGTTCTTTCCGCATTCAATACACGAATTTTTGTTTCTGGCTCATAGATTTTTTCTTTTAATGCCTCTTTAGCATAGCTATGTACTATGTGGTCACTTACAGGCCAATGTTCTGACCTTGCACCCATCTCTATTTTCACGATGGGGCGGACATAGTCAGCATTTGATTTTTTGCTTTGGTATTCAAATAATAATGTTTTGGAATCAGGATCGTCCAAGTCAGAAAGAAGTTGCCATCCTGTATTTGTTCCAAGTTTCGCACCAATCGCATTCGTTAGCTCTGTTAATAATTCATTTTGCACATAGCTTGTGCAAGCTTGGGAGAGATTTTCAATGATGAGATTTTGTTTTTTCTTTGAAGGTGCATTTTCAGGGTTGTTAGGCGTCCCAAAACCAAAAAAGTCTCGTTCTATGGAGAGATCAATATCTTCCGAAAAACGATCAATTAATCTATATACCTTTGAAAGAGAAGTTCCTCCTTTGAAGGTAAGATAAGGTCTCACTTTTTCTAACGAAAATAACCTTTCTAAAATCCATACTACCCAAAAGTCTTTTTCGATAATTTCAAAAGGCATGTTTTGAATGTCGGCAGCTGTTCGAAAAAAAAGTTCTCGCTCTTCTTGAGTTAAAAGACAGAGTTCGTTCATGGCTTGAGCTCCATTATGTCAGAAACAAGAGCTCGTATCCAAGCTGGAGCGAATTTCATGTTCTTTTTTATTTCCTCTTTAGGCGATTCCTTGAGGAGTTTTGAAATTTGTATGCGTGCTTTTTGATCGATATGATCTTTCCCTAAATTTTTCAAAGCTTGGATTAATAACCCTTCTCTAGTTCCAGCGGAAAGCATGTTTTTCTTTGTCGTTTTTTTAAAGATTATTTCTTGATTGCCAATTTTGACTTTTTTGGAAGCAGCCTCAGTTAGAAATATAATTCGACCAGGAACTTGTGTAGAAAGACCAACTAAATTTGCTGCATGGGCACCTGCTGGTTGAATGAGCACCCCGTCTTTTTCTGCAATTGCCTTTGCCACTTCATTTAAATTTGGAGGAATAACACCCAATGTATCGTGTTTTTTTGGATAGTCATATAGACCTCTTGCAAGCCTTCGTATGAATTTTTGTTTTTCAAGTTGTGATAATGCTTTCCTAACAGAGGCGTCACTTCCTAGGTCTGAAAAGTGCATTGGCGTAAAGCACCAACCAGGACCGTGCTCGATGATTTTATTTTTCATTGCCGTTTCAGCACTATGACGCATTCAGATCAGCCTCTGTTTTTCACAAAAATTAGCTGGTTTTTGTGAAATTAGCAATAAGAAGATTCTAGATTTCACAAAAAGAGGTGGTTTTTCGTGAAAAATACTTGTTGTTAGTTGGCCAACATCTTGTTGGCTAAATGGTAAGAAGATGTGGGGTTTTATTCAGTCTCGTGCATAAATTGGGCTTTACGCAGTCGAATTTTGGATGTGAATTTCATGTTGTTCGCCTAAAAAAAGCTTCAGTCGTAAAACTGAAGTCTTAATTTGGCTTGAAGATGGGGAGAATAGTAGACGAAAAGGTGGATAACACGAGTGGAGATTTTGCCAAAAATCACTCCAGAAGAGACAATAGTGGCATGAAAAATGCATCCCCCCGCCTAAAAACCGACAAACTCTCCTTCCCCGCTCGAGAGGAAGAGATCGTAAAATTCTGGAGAGACAACAAAATATTTGAGGCTTCTGTTGCTCAACGGACTGGTGGGAAAAAGTTTATTTTCTATGATGGCCCCCCTTTTGCTACGGGTTTGCCTCACTATGGCCACCTTTTAGCTGGCACCATCAAAGACGTGGTTCCTCGCTATAAGACGATGAAAGGGTTCCATGTCCCAAGACGTTTTGGTTGGGACTGTCACGGATTGCCGGTCGAAAACGAGATCGAAAAAAGTCAGAATCTCTCTGGAAAACACGACATTGAAGCCTTTGGTATCGCCAATTTTAACGAGGCGTGCCGGTCTATTGTTCTTCGTTATACTTCCGAATGGAAAACCACTGTTGAACGAATGGGACGTTGGGTCGATTTTAATGATATCTATCGGACGATGGACCCCAACTTCATGGAATCTGTCTGGTGGGTCTTTAAACAGCTTTGGGACAAAGGACTTGTTTACGAAGGGTTTAAAGTGATGCCCTATTCGGCAAAACTGGGCACTCCTCTTTCCAACTTTGAGGCAGGAGAAAACTACCACGACGTCGATGATCCGGCTCTCACTGTTGCCTTTCCTTTAGAGGAAGATCCAAAAACATCTATCTTGGCTTGGACGACAACTCCTTGGACTCTCCCATCTAACCTAGCTCTTTTAGTAGGCCCTGAGATCGATTATGTCGAAATCAAAACTGAAGAGGGGAAGCACTACATCTTGGCAAAATCGCGCCTTGAAGCGCATTTCAAAGAGATCGACTATTCAACCATTCGGGAAATGAAAGGGAAAGAGCTTGTTGGCAAACGATACAAGCCCCTTTTTCACTATTTTGCCCAGTTAAAAGATGAAGGTGCCTTCCGAGTTATTGCTGAAGAGAGCGTCTCTGTAGATGATGGTACAGGTGTTGTCCATGCTGCCCCTGCCTTTGGCGAGGTCGACTTTTACGCCTGCAAAAAAGAGGGGATCCCTCTTGTCTGCCCAGTTGATGAAAACGGAAAATTCACCAAAGAAATCGCCCCTTACCAAGGTCTTTTTGTTAAAGATGCTGATAAAGGGATCGCCAAAGAGATCAAAGAGATGGGACGCCTTTTCCATCAAGGGACCATCCACCACAGATATCCTTTCTGCTGGCGCTCAGATACCCCTTTGATCTACAAAGCTGTGGCTAGCTGGTTTGTCTCTGTTGAAAAAATCAAAGAGAACCTCCTAAAAACGAATCAACAAACCACTTGGGTCCCCTCTCACTTAAAAGAGGGCCGTTTTGGTAAATGGTTAGAAGGGGCAAGAGATTGGGCCATCAGCCGTAACCGCTACTGGGGAACTCCTATCCCTATCTGGCGCTCTGAAAGTGGGAAAATCAAAGTCATTGGCTCAAAAGAGGAGCTAGAAAAGCTGACAGGTCAAAAGATCGACGATCTTCACCGCCATTTCATCGACGATTTGACATTTACGTTCGATGGAGAGCTCTACAAAAGAGCTTCTGAAGTCTTTGATTGCTGGTTTGAATCGGGTTCAATGCCTTATGCCCAAAACCACTACCCTTTTGAGAATAAAGAGAATTTCCCTTTCCCGGCAGACTTCATTGCAGAAGGGTTGGATCAAACAAGGGGTTGGTTTTACACCTTGATGATCTTGTCGACAGCTCTTTTTGATAAACCTGCCTTCTACAACGTGGTCGTAAACGGGATTATCCTTGCTGAAGATGGGAACAAGATGTCCAAACGTCTTCGCAATTATCCCGATCCGCAAGAGGTTATCAATCAATATGGCGCAGACGCTATCCGCCTCTACATGCTCCATAGCCCTGCCGTACGGGCAGACGATCTTTGCTTTTCAAAAGCTGGTGTAGAACTTGTCTTAAGACAAATTTTGATCCCTTTCTGGAATGCTTACGCTTTCTTTGCAACCTATGCCAAGATCTATAAATGGTCACCAGATCAAACATTGAACAACCCACCTGAAGCTTTGATCGACAAGTGGATGCTCTCTTCTCTGCATAAATTGATCCATGAAGTGGAAGAGGGGATGGACCACTACGAATTGCAAAAAGGGGTAGAGCCTCTTGTTTCATTTGTTGATGGACTTACCAACTGGTACATCCGCCGTTCTAGAAGACGTTTCTGGAGCGACGAGGCCACACAAGATAGGCATGAAGCCTTTTCAACGCTTTACCGCGTTTTAGTTGGCCTATCTCAAGTAGCAGCCCCTTTTATCCCTTTCTTGTCGGAATCTCTTTGGCAAGAGTTAAAAGTGGATGGAATGGCCGACTCTGTCCATCTATCTGACTATCCAACCTACGATGAAACAATTCGAAACATCGCTTTAGAAGAGGCGATGGAAGGGGTTCAAAAAGCTGTCAGTCTTGGACATGCCTTAAGAAAAGAGCACCGTTTAAAAGTAAGACAACCCCTTAGACGGGCATTTGTCACCTCTTCAAATAAACATCTCCTTGGGCTGTTAGAATCAAAAGCTAATTTGATTGCAGATGAGCTGAATGTCAAAGAGGTCGACTTTAGTTTAAGAGAAGAAGAGCTTGTTCACCTGAAAGTGAAACCTCTTTTCCGGATACTTGGCAAACGGGTTGGCAACAAAATGCCACAGCTGAAAGAAAAGATTGAAAAGCTGAGCAAAAAAGAGGTCGACGAGTTGAGAAGAGGCCACTCTATCACGCTTGATCTTGAAGGGACAGAATTTGTTTTGAGTCCTGAAGAGGTTGAAATTGTCCGTGAAGTTAAAGAGGGAGTGATTGCTCAAAACGAAGGAGAGATCACCGTTGCTTTGGACCCAGAATTGAACGATGAGCTGATCTTAGAAGGTTTAGCAAGAGAGCTTGTCAATAAGGTTAATACCTACAGAAGAGATAAAGAATTTGATGTGGTCGACAGAATCCATTTGACGTTGGAAACAACCGATAAAGCAAAAGAGGCTGTAGAGAAACACAAAGATTATATCAGCGAAGAGACACTTGCTGTGGCTATCGATTTTGGCCCAGGAGCTGGCGAAGAGCTAGATCTCAATGGTGAAAAAACCAAGATGAAGATTGAACGGATCGCGAAGTAGTTAACTTTTTTGCGCAAGGTAAGGACAGACTCAAGCCAGTTCTGTTAAGAAGAAAGACGCTTTTTTCTGTCCTCATTGTCCTCAAGATCTTCGGTGTCCTCACCGTCCTCGTCCTTCTTTTATCTATCCTTATCCAAATGCCCATAGCGATGGGTTTCGCTGCTGATAGCAACTTCTCTTAACACAGGAAGAAAAGCGGCTCTTCCTGAAACTGGAACAGGTCCAGAAACAAAGAAGCTTGTTGTCTTGGCTAAACTTTTAAGTAATGGTTCTGTCGGTTGTCCAAAAATTCTTAACCGACGTGAAGCCCCTTTACCCATTCTTTGGATAAAAGCCTCTTCATTTTCTACATAAAGTTGACGAACCGGTATTTTGCTAAAAAGATCTTTTCTATCAGGAGAAACGCTTAATTCCACCGGAGTCCCGGCCAATTGGCAAAGGGCCAAAAAGCGGAAAGCATCTATCAACCGATCGCTACTTTCAACTCTAACAACCATTAAAGAGTGTGGCACGTAGCCAAAGAGATTCTCTTCGCCTAAAACATTTGATGGGTCTTCGCATTGGCTAAAATGGGTATTCCACCAATATTGATAGCTTTTCAATGACTCCTCAAATGCTTTTTCGTCTTCTACGGGTAAAGTAAGCCAGCTTTTCATCTGTTCAGAAAGCTCTCTTTCTTCTAGAGCTTCCCCTTTATCTTGCCAGCGAAAGAATAGAGAGATGTAATTGGGTCCACCCGCTTTTGATCCAAGACCATATTGGCTTGCTTTACAACCTCCAAAAGGTTGCCTTCTAACAATAGCTCCAGTTGTTGGTTTATTGATGTAGAGGTTGCCTGCACGGATTTGTTTAGTCCATTTTCTTTGCTCTTCTTCATCTAGAGAGTGTAAACCTGCTGTCAGCCCATAAGGGGTGCCATTGGCAATTGCAATGGCATGATCCAGGTTTTTTGCACGCATCACAGATAAAACAGGCCCAAACAATTCTGTCTGGTGACTATGGCTCCCCTCTTTAACCCCTATTTTAATGCCAGGAGAAAAGAGATGAAGATTTTCATTATCTCTTTTAGGCTTTAAAATCCACTCTTCTCCTTCATCAAGAGAAGTTAACGATCGCTTCAAATGCTCACTTGGAGATCCGATGAGAGGAGGAACTTTTGTTGCCAAATTCCATGGGCTACCAACTTTTAAGCTTCTAGCAGCATCGACAAGCTGCCTTCTAAATTTTTGATCTCGATAGACCTCTTCTTCTAAAATCAGAAGGCTCAAAGCAGAACATTTTTGACCTGTATGTGAAAAAGCAGAAGCAATGATATCACGGACAGCTAAATCCCGATCTGCCATGGCTGTGACGATGAGGCTGTTTTTCCCCCCTGTCTCGGCTGCAAGATCAAGTCCAGGCCTTAAATTGACTAGATGGCGGGCTGTGTCTGTTGCCCCTGTCAAAACCACCATACTGACATCCGGGTTCTGAACAAGAGAGGAGCCAAGCGTCTCATCTAATCCAACCACAAATGCTAGCAGCTCTTTAGGGATGCCTGCCTCCCAAAAAGCGAGAGCAAGTCTCCAACCAACTAACGGAGTCTCTAAAGATGGTTTAAAAACAACGCCATTACCTGCAATCAGAGCGGCAAAAATGCCCCCAGCAGGAATAGAAATAGGAAAATTCCAAGGAGAGGCAACAAGGACGACCCCTTTTGGTTCTTGAGCTTCAACATTCCATTCACGAGCGGTATGAAGGTAATATTCTCCAAAATCGATCGCTTCAGAAATTTCTCCATCCGCTTCTAAAACTGTTTTTCCCCCATCTGCCACCATTGCAGCTATCAATTCTCCACGTTTTGCACGTAGAGCTTGGACGGCTCGTCTGATTTTTAAAGCGCGCTCTTCAAAAGGAATTTGTATCCACTCTTGTTGCGCTTTTTTGACAGCTTGTACAGCACGCTCTCCGTCAGACGCTGTAGCTAACATCACATTGTAAAGGGGCAGTCCTGGAAAACTTGGATCGAAACGTGGAAGACGATCTCTTTCTTCCTGAATAATTTTTCCACCGATTAAGGAGGGGATATCGCGTCCACCCTCTTTTAAAAAGAGCTCTAGATGGTTGACAATCCATTCTCTATTCTGTGGAAGTGTGAAATCTGTGTCAGCTTCGTTTTCAAAATGGTCTGCTGAAGGGATGACAGGGACATCAAATCGATTTTGGGTTCTATTTGAACCTTTTTTAATTTTATCTACACGTCTTAAACTTTCAAAAAACCGCTCACGTTCTTCATCAAGCCCTTTTTCTTCGAAAAAGGTTTTTAAGAAGTGATTTTCTCCAGTATTCTCATCCAAACGCCGGATCAAATAGGCAAAAGCTGTATGAAAATCTTCTTTCTTGGCCACAGGACAGTAAAGAAGCATTCCTCCTGCTATAGATTGCACAACTCTTCTTACAGGTTCATTCATCCCCTCCAACATTTCGAAAGAGACCATCTCTTCGATCCCACGCTCTTTTCTAAGAACAAGGGCATAGGCGATGGTGTAGAGGTTGTGAGAACCGATTCCTACTCGTACGTAACGGGCGTTTTCTTTTCGTAAAGCAAGTTCAAGCAAATGGATGAAGTTTGCATCTACATCGGTCTTGTCATCATACGTAGCAAGTGGCCATTCCCTTTTTGAAGCCTCTATCCTTTCCATCCCTAAATTTGCCCCTTTGACAAGACGAATTTTGATGGGTGCCCCTTGCCTTTGCTTCGCAAAAGCGATCAAGTCTTCTAAGTCTTTTTGCGCTGTAGGCAGATAAGATTGGATCACAATCCCTGCTGATAGATTACGAAACTCTTCTTCTGAAAGGAGACGGATAAAAAGTTTTTTTGTGAGCTCTACATCTCTCCATTCTTCCATGTCGAGATTGATAAATTTCCCTTTTTCTAAAGCAAGCCGATAAAGCTCTCTCAGAGGTTTTTCTAAAGAAGCCAGTGTCTTTTCAAAGTCTAAAACGTTGACCTGGCTATAGAGCGTGCTTAACTTGACAGAGACATAATTGATCTCTGGTTCTTTTAGATCTTGTAAATAGGTTTCAAGCCGATCTTGTGCCTCTTCCTCTCCTAAAATGGCCTCTCCAAGGCGATTGAGGTTGATGGAGACCCCCTCTTTTTTTCGCCTTTCTAGGTGTGTCTTCAAAGCCCCTTTTTCGCCAGGGAGGATCACTCTATCTGCTTGTGCTTTTGCAAAACCTTTTAAAGGGGGGACAAGGAGAGGAGCAAAAAGAGAAGATGTTCGGTAGAAAAATTTAAAGAAGAGCTTCTCAATGAAGGAAATTCCTTGAGGAACACCATACTTTTGGATCAAACTGCGGATGGCGCGAGCTATTTTCCAAGGATTTTTGCTTCTAAAGGCCCTATCAGTTAGTTCTCTAACAAAAGCCATATCATTTGGCTCTTTGATGAGCAGATGGAGCTTTTTCATCTCACGCTTTTCGCGTCGGCTCATCCCTTTCATAGAAGCCTGATAAAGCTTTTCTGCTATTTTTGCAGAAAGCTCTCCCCGCTCTTCTCGAGAAAAGGGTCTACTTTCGTTTAACAAGGCTTCGATTTCACGGGTATTTGGCGTCATTTTTTTATGTTAAACGCCGGAGCAGGAAAACTCAAGCAGAGAGCAGGAATAAAAGAGTTGTTCCTGCTTGAAAGAATAAGAAAAAAAGTTAGTCATTAAATAAAGTCTCTAAACGAGTCTTTTCTGGAAGTGTTACGACTCCAGATTCTTCGTCGTATCCAGTAATAAAGCCCAAAACTTTTAAAGAAACGCGCTCAATATAACCAATAAAGCCTACAGAAAATTTATCTAGAGGTAATGTAGCTTTAGTCAACTTGTTCGTTATCAAAGCAAGTTCTCGTCCGCAATATATCCTTTCTAAAACTTGATCGATTGTTTCCATCGCATTTCTATAACCAGCATTATCACTTATAAACAAGTTACGAATAGTCGTGGTTTGAATTTCTTCAAAGATAACACCCATTTTTTCTGCAAGCTGAAGCAGATGTTCTCTATCGAGGAAAAAATCTCTATCTTTAGGGTCTAAAGAGATTGAAGGCATTGTTTTTGGATTAGACGAATTCAATACCCCGTTACTTCTGTAACAGACTTTGATCTCCTTCTGAAGAAGCCGCAACCTTAAATCAAACTCTTTAACATCAGCATCTTGCAACCCAACACATGCGATAGCTTTAAAAACAGAAGTCATGTCTTCTTTTTTAACAGGGACTATGGTTTTCCCCTTAAAAAAGGAGTTGGAAGTTACGAAATCTTTGGATCTTATAAGCCATAGACTATGAGCAATCCTTAAAAAGAAGTCGGCAATCCGTTCAAAAGGATTCAAAGTCACAACGTGAATCTGTTCAGCTTCTTCTGTCAATGTTTTTACTAATCGCTCTCCACAGAACCAAGAAGACCCTAACTGATCTGCAACACGCACAACATGTGCTGATGGACTATATGAAGAATAACTAACGACTTCCACAAAACCTCTTTTAATTGTTAACGATAGTTTGTGAGAGGGGAAAACTTCTATTCGTCGCTTTCGAATAGGTAGATTTGGCCGCCCAATTTCTATCAAAAGGGCAATATTCTACAAAATGCCTGCTTTTTTAAGAACGATCTATCTTATAGATCTTTTTTCTTATAATTTAGGAAGAGATTTCTAACAGAAGCAACGAAGCAGAGCACTCTATACAAAGAGTACTCTGCTTGAAATTCATTTTAGAAAGGATGGGCTATCCTTTTGTAGGCACTACTTTGCTGGTAGCGTAATTATGTTAGTAGCAGTAGAATATCCTACAATGTATTTACTAACTGCAAGACATTTGAGATGTTCTTCTTTTATTCCTTGTGAATTAGAGTAACTATTGAAGATAGATCTATTGCTTCTATTGATAATTCCGAGGCAAATTTGATTAGGAATAAAATGTTTGAAGGTCGACTCTGAAACAGATTTTGCTTGAGCTAAAGTAGATTTTTCTTGATGTAAAGAACATATTACTCGATTAGTAATTTCATTTACTTCTTGAGCAATTAAACATGCATTTCTGAGATCCCAAATTTTCTTAATTTCTTCCAGCACGATTTTATAATTTCTTATCAATGTTTCACGAAATTCTCTTTCAAAAGACCAGAAATTTTCCAAGACAAAAAACTAGTTTTAGCTTCTAAGACAGTATCAGCTGCCTGTACGATTTGCACCCACTGATTTGGGGCACAATTAGTTAGAATTTGCATAACATTTTCTCCTAAAAACGTCTCTTTAAAAAAGATTTGATTGTGGCATACCGACAAAAAAAACCAAAGATATAGCTTCTTAAAGGAGGGTAAACGACTTTTGAAATACTATGGCTTTGCATGTTTTGGCGGAACACAGTCCCACTGACATTGATCAAGAGGACAGAAAAGTTCAACTCGCCAACTGTATGCATTCTCAAAGGAACAGCTTTTAAAATATCCAGCAGCCTTTAAAGCTTTTATGCAATTTTCTGGAACATCTCTAAGAGAGATAACAGAGAATTTAGGCATGTTCTGCACTAGACTCGTATAGACAATCGATTCCAAAGCCATTGCACACCTTTCCAGATCTTGATTTGTTAAAGAAGGAGATGATTTACGCAATAATTGCTGGAAAGCAGGATCTGTTGTTTTTACAACTCTTGCTTGCGCTTGAGCATCGAGCGCCATAAGATCTAGTATGCCAAATCTCTTATGCTCTTTACCGACCTTTACGACATAAGCCTCTACTTCTCCTCTCAGAACAAGACATTTCATACCAATTTTCATCAACACACCCAATGAATCATATGGGTTTATGCCTTTCGCTGAATCGGCGCGCTGACTGATTTGATCCAATGAAAGATAGCTTACATTAAAGCCCCCATGGCAAATTCTTAAAATAAATCGCCTTAGTTCATGTAGACTTATTTCCTTTGCATTTTTTCTAACTAAGTCTATCGGTAAATCTTCTCCAGAATGCATTCTCTGCAAAAACTCTCCGAAGGCGCTAAGCATGTCCGTTGCATATAGATGGACTCTGCCATCTGTCTCATTTAAATAGAGAAAATAGGTAGTTAGACCCAGTTTGTAAGATGGACTTTTTTTCACCTCGTTGACGGCTTCTTCAATTTTGTAAAATTGACCGGGGAAGAAAATTTGCACGCTCATTCTTCACCAAAACTTTGAATTCTATCAAAAGTTGCTTCCCAAAATGGATGAAGCACGTCATTGAGTTTTTCAGCTGTATACAATTTAATTTTCACTGAATCATCTCCCACGCAGTCCTTTTATAAAGGTTGGATTGTGGCATAAGGATTTAAAAAACAATAGACTTGAGTTGAATGCTAGAAGATAAACATCTATAGATTTTTATCTCCTATTCCATTTAGATGGTTTCCGTGCGCTGTTTCCTTTTTTCTCTTATCTTTTTTTCTTCTCTTTTAGCTGATGTAAAAATCGGCCTTGAACGTCTCCCTCTAAATGAATGGAAAGGAAAAAAGATTGGGATTGTGATGAATCAAGCTTCGATCTCAAAGGGGCTAAAAAACACCTATCAAATTTTGCTTGAGCAGGGAGAAAAGGGACAGGTCATCGCTCTTTTTACGCCAGAACATGGCCTTTTCGGTATTGTTGTTGGAGCTAAAGATCATAAAAACGAGATGACTAAAGAGGGCATCCCTGTCTACAACATCTACAATGTCGCCTCTAGCTCTACTCAAAAACTATTACAAAAAGTGGATGTCCTTGTCTATGACATTCAGGATCTTGGGTGTCGGTCTTATACTTATGCTTCGACCCTTTTTGAGCTTATGGAGGCCTCTGCAAAAACTCAGAAGACTCTCTATGTTCTTGATAGGCCAAATCCTATCAATGGCCTTGTCGTAGATGGCCCTATGGTCGATGAGGGGATGGAGTGTTTTGCAAGTTACATCGATATTCCTTACTGCCATGGAATGACCATTGGAGAGTTGGCTACCTATTTCAATGAAGAGTACAAACTTAAGTGCCCTTTAAAAGTCGTTTGGATGGAGGGTTGGAAGCGCAAAATGACTTTTGAAGAGACAGGGCTTCCTTGGATCCCTTTAAGTCCTAATGTCCCCTCTTCTAAAACCGCTTTTTACTACGCCATGACAGGGTTTATTGGAGAAATTCCCCTTGCTAATAACGGAATAGGGACAACGCTCCCTTTTCAAGCGATTGGAGCCCCTTGGATTGAACCGATCAAATTAAAAGAGGCTCTAGACAAGCAAAAACTGCCCGGAGTTGTTTTTACCCCCTTTCACTTTGCCCCCATGAAAGGAAGACTTGCTAATACCGAATGTCGTGGCCTCTATATCATAGTGACAGATCCTCTTGCCTATAAGCCGGCTACAACAGGCCTTACCCTTCTTGGCCTTCTAAAATCTCTTTACCCCGCAAAAGTGAAAGAATCGCTTACCATTTGGCCTAAAACTACAGAATCATTTTCTCGTATTATGGGGACTAAAAGAGTTGCCTCTCTTTTACTGGACGAGCAATATCCAACATCTAAGCTCGTTAAGCTTGATGAGGAAAAAAGAACCGCATTTCTTTTAAAACGAAAAAACTATTTACACTACGACTAGCAAACTTAGCACTCAACTTTTTTGACTGCTAACTTCATTGACAAATACAGAAGTTGCCTCTACACTTTCTGTTTAATTAAAGGAGAACTCTATGGCCAATCTACGTCCACTCGGCAACCGCATCCTTGTGAAAAGAGCAAAAGCAAGAACTTCAAAAGGGGGCATTATCCTGCCAGACTCAGCTCAAGAGAAACCAAAAGAGGGTGAAGTCATTGCTGTTGGTCCAGGGAAAATGAACTCCCAAGGAAAAATTGATCCACTCAATGTGAAAGTAGGCGATACAGTTCTTTTCAGCTCTTATGCTGGCACAGAGGTAAAAGGGCTTGAAGGGGAAGAAGAGTTCCTCGTTATGTCTGAAGATGATGTACTTGGAATCCGGGGATAATTTTATATGTCAAAAATGTTGCAATACCACGAAGAGGCTCTTCAATCCTTGTTAAAAGGGGTGAAAACCTTGGCAAAAGCTGTAAAAGTCACTCTCGGTCCTAAAGGGCGTAACGTTGTTATCGATAAAGGCTTTGCCCCTCTTTCTACAAAAGACGGCGTCACAGTTGCTAAAGAGATCTCTTTAAAAGACAAATTTGAAAACATGGGCGCACAAATTGTTCGCCAAGTCGCTTCAAAAACAGCAGATAAAGCAGGCGACGGCACCACAACAGCGATTGTGCTCTCTGAGTCTATGTTCTCCCTCGGCGTGAAAAATATTTCAGCCGGCGCAAATCCGATGGAAGTGAAAAAAGGGATGGAAAAAGCGTGTGAAGCTCTTTGTGCAGAGTTAACCCGCATCTCCACTCCAATTGCTAGCCCAACAGAAGTTCAACAAATCGCCACGATCTCTGCAAACAACGACAAAGAAATTGGCGAAATCATTGCTCAAGCGATGCAAAAAGTGGGCAACGAAGGCATTATCACCATTGGTGAATCCAAAACTGTCGACACTGTCCTTGACGTTGTAGAAGGGACACGTTTTGACAAAGGGTATTTGTCTCCTTACTTCATCACCAACGCAGAAGCTATGAGTGCTGAATATGACAATGCCTATCTTTTGATCACTGATAAAAAGATCTCCAGTGCAAAAGAACTTTTGCCAATTCTTGAAACATTGTCTGAAGCTAAAAATCCACCTTTACTCATCATTGCTGAAGATGTAGATGGAGAGGCTCTACAAACACTTGTTTTGAACAAATTGAAAGTTGGCCTCAATGTTGTTGCTGTAAAAGCCCCTGGCTTTGGTGACAAGAGAAAAGCCCAACTCGAAGATTTGGCCATCTTAACTGGTGGTACAGTGATCTCTGAAGAGGTTGGTTTAACCCTTGAAGAGGCTACACCACACCATCTCGGACGTGCTAAGAAGATCATTGTCACTAAAGAAGAGACAACGATCATCGATGGCGCTGGCGATCAACAAAAGATCGAAGAGCGTGCAAACAGCATCCGTAATCAATTGACAAACCCAAAAACTTCCAGCTACGAAAAAGAGAGTCTTGAGTCAAGACTTGCAAAATTGGTGGGTGGTGTAGGTGTTGTTGAGATAGGCGCATCAACAGAAGCTGAAGTGAAAGAGAAAAAAGCCCGGGTAGAAGATGCTCTCCATGCAACACGTGCTGCAATTGCTCAAGGCATTGTTCCAGGCGGTGGTGTTGCCCTTTTAAGAGCCCTTCCTGCGCTTGATAAGCTTGCACTCAACGGAGATGAAGCCGTTGGTGTAAAAATTGTCCGTGAAAGTTGCTTTGCGCCTGCTACAGCTATTGCAAACAACTGCGGTCTACAAGGAAATCTGGTCGCTGAAAAGGTTTATGAAGGAAAAGGCTCTTTTGGCTTTAACGGTCTTTCAGGACAATATGGAGATCTAGTTAAGGAGGGCGTCATTGACCCTGTCATGGTGACAAAAGAAGCTCTGAGAAATGCAGTTTCTGTAATCTCACTTCTTCTAACCACAGCATGCACCGTTGTCGAAAAACCAAAACCTAAAGCCAAAGCTGCTCCTGATATGAGCGGTATGGGCATGGGTGGAATGGGAATGGGTGGCATGGGCATGATGTAGTCAGCTCAAGAGACGTTCAAAAGGACAAGGACGTTGAGGACCCTGAAGACAATGAGGACGAGGACAAGATTATCGTTTTGGCCCTCGTCCTCTAAACTTATTAGATCCTATTCTTTTTTGAAGTGAAGGGCGATCCACTCTTTAGATCTTTTAGTCTTCACATATTTCCAACCACGCTGCTCAAAGCGGTGTTTTGCGTTTTCTTCCTCTTTTTTCAATAGACCAGAAACAACAAGATCTCCTGAAAATTTTTCAAGTCTTTGCAAGCTTTTCCAGGCCTTTTCTTGTTCAGAAGAGATCATGTTCATGGCAATGACTCCTTCTAAAAAGGGAGGCAAATCATCTGCAGGGAAAGAGAAGAGAATAGGAAAACCATTTAAAGTAGCATTCTTTTTTGCATGCTCAATAGAACCTGGGTCAATTTCTATGCCAATCACAGCTCTTGCTCCCCAGGCATAGCTCATCAAAGACAAAATACCGCTGCCAGAACCGATATCTAAAACAGCTCTGTCTTTAACAAGAGGCTTTAATAGTTCGAGTGTTAACTTTGTTGTAGGATGCGAAAGATCGCCAAAGCCAGGCCCAGCCTTTAATTTGACGTTGTCTATTTTTAAGAATCCATCTTTGAATCCTGGCGCAAATGCGGCCCATTGCGCTTCCCAATCAATACCCCAATCGTTCATTTCACTTTTCTCTGGAAAATAAAAGGTGGCAAATCGGAAGAGTCAAAGGGTTGAGGTGGCAATACTTGCACCTCACGTATCTCTTCAGCAGCACCAAAAAGAGGCTCTGCAAATATTTCATAAGCCACATCCCCATCTTCTAAATTTTGAACATAGGTAACTAAAGCAACATCTAATCCTTCAGGGAAAAGGCCATCTAGCCCACTTGTGACTAACAAATCGTCTACTTGAATTAACGGAATGGCATTTTCATTGTTTTTATCGTAAGGTATACCACTTCTTAAATCTCTAGCAGGTCCATAAAGATCTTGTGTTTCTAAATTGAAACCAACCCCTTTTAAAAGAGTACCAGAAAGGGGGTCTATAGCCCCTTGTAATTCACCTTTAGCTAAAAGAAAACGATCCCCTTCTGGCAAAACCTCAGTCTTGAGGTTTTGCAAAGCAAGAGGCTCATCTAATAGCTTTGACAATTGTTTAATCTGATTTGCAATCATGAAACGTTTAGGATCGCCCCGTGCAATACGGACAGCTGGTTTTAGTTTTGGATCGGTGATCAAAAGAACTCTAGACTGTCTTACACCAACAAAATCGACAATTCCTAAAAGGGCACCTCGATAAAGGACAGGGCTATTTAGACCAATTAAATTCCCCCCATTTTCTTTCCCAAGATCTATCCAAAATGAAGAAAGCCATTGCGTATAGGGGCGATAAATAACTTGCGCCGCTGTTTTTTGTTCAAATGAAGAAGCCTCCACCTCTCCATCGGCAATCTCTTTAAGAGCTTTTTTTAAAAACCGATTTTCTTGATAGAGCTCTTCTGCCCGAGAAAGTTCTCCACGCAAAAATCGGTCAGAAAGAACCCAGATATTTGAAAAAACTTGGACAGCTCCAAAACGGAATTTTTCTCCACCAACCTTTCCTAAAGTCAGCACAGCAATGCCCACAAAAACAATGGCAATGAGGAGTGGTAAACGGTTTTTCATGTCAAAAATGGGGCAATAGCAGTCACAATCTGGTCGATGTTTTTTGCTGTCACACCAGCAAAGCTGATACGGCCGCTATCTGGCAGATAGATAGCCGACTCTTCTTGTAACCGATGGACATCTGCCACTTTCAGTGGCAACAAGGAAAACATTCCCCTTCCATTTTCTACGTTAGGGAGATGTTTTTGCAACCTTTCTAAAAACAAACGGCGTCCAAATTGGATCCTTTGCCGCATCATCTTCAATTCATTTTCCCACTGCTGACGCAAGAGGGGGTCAGACAAAATTTTAGCAACCACACTGGCTCCGAAAAGCGGAGGGTTGGAGTAGCAAGAGCGGATCCACTGCTTCCCATGAGATAAAATTTCTTTTTTCCCATCTGGAACTGATAGAGCAAGTGCCCCTACCCTTTCGCCATAAAGGCCAAAAGATTTTGAGCAGGAGAAGGCTAAAAGAAAAGGTATCCCTTTTTGAGAGAATCGCTGCAATGGGGCAATATCTTCTTTTATCCCAGATCCAAAACCTAAGTAAGCTAAATCAAAGAAGGGGATAGCTCCACTTTTTGTAAAAGCTTGAGCCATTCTTTCCCACTCTTCGGGAGAAGGATCTATGCCGGTTGGGTTGTGGCAAACTAAGTGAAGTAAAACGATGTCGTTTGTCCCAAGCGATTCGATCAGATCTGTCATTTTTTCAAAATCTGGATAGGGATAGGTTGCGATCTTTAAACCGGCTCTTTTAAACAAAGGTGTATGGTTGGCCCAAGTTGGAGAAGGCAAATGGATTGTTGCCCCTTCAATCCCTCTTTTGATCAGCTCTCCCCCAAGCGTTAAAGCGCCAGCCCCACCAATGGCTTGAAAGTAGACTAAATCTCTTCCAAAAAGCTTTTTCATGCCCTCTAAAAATTGAAGATGACCTTCAATGGGGAGATATTCTTCACTTTGTCCCAGCACTTTTTTTTCAGCATCCATTACCGATGGAAGCGGCCAAGGCTTTCCCTCTTCATCTCGATAACTTCCAACGACTAAACTGATTTTTTCTGGTCGGGTGTCGCTTCTAAAAGCCTCGTCTACTCCAAAAATTGGATCTGGCGGAAGTAGGTCTAGCTTAAAGGGTGTCTTCATAAATCCTATTCTTGCTTCCTTCTCTTTATTACGGTAGACTAATCTGCATCCTTGTAAATTGGGGCGTTAGCTCAGCTGGTAGAGCGCAACAATGGCATTGTTGAGGCCAACGGTTCGACTCCGTTACGCTCCATATTTCTTCTCTCCTTAAAAGCTTTCCAGTGGACATTATTTCTAATAAGTTGTTATAGTTTTAACTTTATGATAGAAATTTCTGCCTTCTTACCTTCGATTGCTCTGATTCTATCCCTTCTGGGCCAATAGGCCTATTTTGTCTTTTTTCCCCCCATATAACTGCTTTTGTTCTACGAATGTGAAATTCGTAAGGTTGATTTAGTTTTTTTAGGTTTTTATGTCGAATAGCGGAAGTGTTTCTGACACCACATGGAAAAGTCAGGCGGGTTTTATTTGGTCTTTGATTGGCTCGGCCGTCGGATTTGCCAATGTCTTAAGTTTCAGCGCCCAAGTTTATAAAAATGGGGGTGGCGCTTTTATGATCCCCTATTGCATGGCTCTTTTCATGTTGGGCATCCCCCTCTTAATTTTAGAAGGGACAGTTGGCCATCGGTTTAAAGCTCCTCTTGTCGATGCTTATGGAAATGTCTGGGGCAGAATTGGGAAAATGTTTGGGTGGCTTGCTGTCATTGCATGCCTCACGATTGGCGGATTCTATATTGTTTTAACAGGATACTCAGTTGCCTATACCTATTTCTCTGCGATGGGCTCTATCCCTGCCGATACAAAAGATTTTTTTCTAAATCAGTTTTTACAATCGACAAGCAGTGTCACTGAATTTGGCTCATTATCTATCCCGATTTTGATCTCCACCATTGCAGTGGCTGTTGTTACTTGGTTTGTTTTGTCACAAAACGTCAGAAACGGCATTGAAAAGATCTGCTCCATTTTTATGCCGATCCTTGCAGCCATCATGACCCTTTTTGCCATCATCGTTTGCTTCTTGCCAGGCGGCATTGATGGGTGGTCCTATTATTTAAAACCAGACTTTTCAAAACTTGTCGACCCAAGCTTGTGGCGCGATGTCTTTGGACAGCTCTTTTTTAGCCTCTCATTAGGTTTAGGCATTATTGTGGGTTATTCTAGACACACAGGAAAAACTGCCAATATCGGAAGAGCTATGATGTTTGTGGCGTTGGGCGATTTTGCCGTCTCCTTTATTTCAGGGGCTGCTATTTTCGGCTGTCTTGCCCATATCAGCTATATGCAAGGGATCCCTTTTGATTCGATTTTAACAAGCGATTCTACTTTTGAAATCGGCTTCATCGTTTTCCCGCAGATCTTTAAGTTTTTTGGCCCAGTCTTGGGACAGGTCATTGGTGTGGTCTTCTTTTTCTGCATCTTCATTGCAGGGATTACAGGGGTCTTTTCTATTGTAGAAAGTATTGCCGGTAACGTTGAGACCCAATGTGGCTTTAGCCGTAAAAAAGCAGTTACTGCCTCTATCTTAGCTGTTGGTGTAGTTGCCCTTTTCTTCTGCATGGGAAATGCCTCTCACCTGCTCGACGCGCTTGTCCCTATGGTGATGGGAACAAACATGTTGATTGGCGGCTTGGCTTTGATTGTTGTCTTTCAATATGCCTCTAAAGAGATCAAGGCAGATGATGTATGGAGATCGGGCAATGGCCTCTCTTTCTTTGCCGTCTGCTTGCGCTATGTAGCACCGACTGTATTGGCTATCATCCTTGTAGGTAACCTTTCACAAGAGTTCTCTTCTTTTGATCTTACAAAAGGAATCCGGTGGAGCTGGTTTGCATTAGCTTTAATGGCTTCTTGGGGACTTACAAAAGTAAACGCTGCCCACAAGCGTAATTGTCAGTATTTTGTAGCTTAGGCTTTAGCCTGAGCTTGTTTCAACGGGTTTTAACCCGTTGTGGCGATTGCAGGTTAAACCCTGGCCGTTGGCCAGGGTTTTTCTTTGGAATCTTTTGCCAAAAAAAAGAGAAAGGTAGAGGATCGATCAAAAACAATTGATCTGTCCTCTATGTTTTGGATTCTTTTTCTTCTCTTTGCCTCATTATCAGGTGAAAACGCCCCTTCAGCTATGGCCCACTTCGAATCGGGTCTTCCAGGTATTGCAGGAGGTTATGTCAACGTCATCACAGGTGTTCCCTTTGTACAGAGCAATGACCTTGTCATTCCAGGAATCGAGCCCTTAATCATCTCAAAATCCTTCCGTTATGACCCTGAAGTTAAACACACCGCAGGATGGGACATTCATCTTTCAGAATGCTTGAAGAGGCGAGTTGATGAAGAGGGCGGAGTCCATTTTATCCATGTAGTGGACTATCAACCGATGTTTTTTTTCAAAATTCCGAAAGAACGTTCCTATAACGGTTATAACCGTGGATGTCGTCGCGCTCTTTCCATGGATTATTCTCAAGGACCTCTTTTTTACGAAGATCAAAAAGGTGGGACTAATATAGGCCATGGATACCCTACTGGGCGATATGCTTTGAAAAATACTCGCTTAGAAAAAAATAACACTCTTAAAAAAGATGAATTCAGCACTGTTATGACCTCTGGCAGTGGAGAAAAGAGGATATTTTTTGAAGAGGAGATGCGGAATGGGATAGGTTTTCATGCCACCTTAAAGGAATTGCGAAAACCGAACGGATTTCATCACCATTTTCTTCGGAAAGATCACTCTACAACTGGGATCACTATTACCTCTCCTACTGGAGAAAAGACTGCTAGCATTGATGTCCACTACATTAAAGATGTCCCATATCCAAAAATTGGTGTTTGGGCTGCCGATGGACGCCATTCAGCATTCACTTATAAAGACAATAAATTGCTTGTGATGGATTCTTCAGACCATCCTCAGGTGCGATATGGTTACATCGAAAGTCAATTAGAAACGATTTCGCTTCCTGATCAACGAGGAATAAAGTTTTCCTATTGGAAAGAAAAAGATTATGCCATTGATCGTGAAGGGAAACAAAAGAAGTTAGGAGAAACAGATGATGTGGTCCAAAAAGTCAAAACTATTGAACAACCTGTAGGAGCCACGTCAGAGAAGTTAACCACCCATCTTTTTGAATATTTTCATTTTTTTAACAAAGATCGAAATTATGAAACAATAACGCGTGTTAATCTATTTGAAGGCCATTTCGATGAGTATTCGATTGATCATAATTTTCGAATTAAAGAGATCTCCTACTACACAAATCCTGAAAAAGCTGAAAGGGTCACTTTTCCAACCTATCCGCTTAAACAGGTGTGCGATTTTAAGGAACAATTTGACTGGAGTAAAGCAGGAGAGATCAAGGAAAAAAGACATTGTGATGGCAATGGAAAGCCGTTACAGAAAGTCCGTTATGCTTATGATGACAGGGGCAATGTTCTCAAAGAAACATTTATTGGTGATATCACTGGCAAAGGCAAAAATGATTCTTACGTCAAAATCTGCACCTATTCCAATGATGGATTCAATCTTCTCCTTTCAGAAAGGCTTCCTAGCGGTTTAGAAGTCCGTTACGAATATAAGCTTGGGACAAACCTTCTAACGAAGCGAACAATGCTTTCAGGCGAAGAAATTTATAAAGAAGAAAACTTTGAATATGATGATGACCATTGTCTAATCCGGTCTGATGAAAAAACTGCTTTAACCCATCGAGTGGAGAAGATCACACCTTCCAAAAAAACACCCTTCGGATACCCCATTGAGAAGAAAATATTTGCAGTTGGCCTTGATGGAGAAGAGTTACAAGAGTCTTATCACTATCGCTACAACACAAGAGGCGACATTGTTTTTGAAGAGAGAAGAGACCGAAATGGCCAGCTTATTTTCTCTGTTGAAAAAACCTTTGATGGACATGGCAATTGCACAGAAGAGCTTGATTCCTTCGACAGATGTGTAACGCGCAAATTTGATAAAAACGACAACTGTATCGAGGAAATTGGTCCTCGTCCCGGTTTTGTTAAAAAATTTTGCTACGACTTCATGAACCGATGCACCCAGGGAGCTATCTCATATGGAGGAGAAACTTGGGTTACCGATCATGCTTACAACAAGCTAAATCAAAGGATCAAAACGACCAACTACTTAGGCCATACGACAGAAGTTGCCTACGATCGCTATGGGAGACCTATCAAAATTTCCCTTCCGAAGGTTCTTGTAGAAGACGTTTGGGAAAGACCTGTTTTTCGAAAGAAGTACGATATTTTTGGGAATGAAATTGAATCGACTGATGCTTTGAATCGAACAACGATTTCGAAATTTACGGCCAGAAACAAGCCCTATGAGGTTATTCATCTCGATGGGTCTAAACAGTCCATCGTCTATTCACTTGAATCTTTGCCTATTCAAATTACCGATGAGGACGGAGTCGTCACCACTTTCACTTATGACGGGCTTGGAAGACCTCTATCTAAACGGACTGCTCATGGAGAAGAGACTTACCGCTATGTTGGTCTTCACCTTGTCGAAAAAATTGATATGGAGGGTGTATCGACCCATTATTGCTATGATGCCTTAGGACGTCCTATTGAAATAAAAACTGGCAAACGGCGCGAAGTAATAGCTTATGATGAGATGGGCCATCCTTATTGGAAAGCACGCTATGAAGATGAAACGCTTCTTTCAATAGAAATTTCTCATATCGATGCACTAGGAAGAACCATTGAAAGCTATTTGGAAGATCCTTCAGGAGACATCTTCAACCACAAATATTTTGTTTATGATGCGGTTGGCAATTGCATTGAAGAGAAGAATGGTCGGTCGACAACAACAAAAGTATTCGATGGATTGAACCGGGTAATCCGTGCCATTGATGAGCAAGGAAATACGCATCAGGTATTCTATCGACGAGTTCAACATGAAGGGCAGCTGGTAGAGGAAAAAACTGTTGTTGATCCGAATGGGCAACAATCGATCACTCTTTTTGATGCGTTAGGGAAAGAATCGATTATTCGTCATCTTAATCCTTTTGGCATAGAGATCTATCGCAAAGAGATTAGCTATGATTTGGCTGGTCAGGTCATCAAAGAAACTGTTTTTAGTGAAACAGATCAACGGATTCTTCTAAAAACTTACGACACAAGAGGCAGAGTTGTGACTCTGACCGAACCTCTGAAAAAAGTGACGCATATGAGCTATACCCCGAGTGGAAAGCTGAAGGTACTCTGCAAACCAGACGGAGTGAAGTTGATCCATGAGTATCTGGAAGGAAGACTTCATGCATTGAAAAGTTCTGATGACCGATTGCATTACACCTACCATTACAACAAACGGGGAGAGTTGATTGAGGTTGTCGATCAATTGACAGGGCTAAAATCGCTTCAGGTTTTTTCACCACTTGGCGAGCTGGAACAAGAAATCCTTCCAACAGGTGAAATGATCAGCTACACCTATGATGGGCTTGGAAGGATGACCTCTTATTCCCTTCCTGATGGAGGGCAAGCAGTGCTCTCTTATAACGCCCGAGCAGCTACATCGGTCTCCCGACTGGATGCTCATCAACACGAGCTCTATCGACACTCTTACACCCAATTTGATGATCTTGGAAATGTGATTGAAGAGATGCTCATTGGGAAAGGGGGTAAGGTGACTACATCATTTGATAGCCTTTACCAGCTTACAAGCATTGAACATCACCATTTAACACAGAAAAACCTTCTTTACGATCCGGCAGGCAATCTATCTTCTTTCGAAAAAAATGGAGAGCTCTTCTCCTTCCAATACGATGATCTTTACCAGCTCACTAAAGAAAAAGAGCATAGCTATACCTACGACGCTTTTTATAACCGCACCTCAAAGAACAATGAATCCTACGAACTGAACGAACTAAACCAGCTCCTTGCTGACAGAGACACAACCTATACCTACGATCCTAACGGCAACCTACTTCAATTAGAAGATCATCATCGAAAGCTTATCTTTTCTTATGACCCGCTGAATCGACTTATTTCGATTGATAATGGACAAGAGCACGTCACCTTTACCTATGATGCTTTCCATCGTCGCCTCACTCGTAACGGTATCCCGTTCCACTTCTGTCGTGAACAGGAGATCGGTTTTGAAAATAGCCTTCGCTTGCTTGGTCCCGGTCTTGGTGCCGACATTGGCGCTGCTATTGCTATCGAGTTAGATGGTGTCTCATTTGCCCCCCTTCATGACCATCAGGGCAGTATTATCGGTCTGGTAGACCTGGAGGGAAATCTTCAGGCTTCCTGGGATTACACTGCTTATGGTGAATTGATCGGAGAGTGTGCCTCTCCATGGGGATTTGCTTCCAAACGACAAGAACCTCTTACAGGCTGGATTTCGTTTGGTCGCCGAGATTACGATGCTGCAACAGGTCGTTGGACTACCCCCGATCCACTTGGATTCGATGCCGGCCCCAATCTCTATACCTACGTCTCCAATCGCCCTCTTACCCATCGCGACCCTCTCGGTTTGATGGAAGAGACTATTCGAACCATTCAAAAGCACCAGTCTTCTCGTATGGATGGAGGCGGTTATTCTCATAGAGACAGCACTTGGGAACTGACCAAAGACGCAATGATCTCTACTCTTAAAGAGTATGTCGTTGATGCATTCTATTATTTGGGCAATACAAAAGAGATCTTGGCCGGCACTTTATATCAAGAGCATGCATTCAATTATCCTCGTGGTATGTATATCAAAGAATATTGTGATCTTGAAAAACTACCTCCAGGATCAACTGTTGCTGTTCACACCAATGGAATAGGCGTTTCGCCAGAAGAGTTTGAAAAAAATTGCCAGACTCTTGTCGATTTAGGCTTCAACGTGGTTGGCATCTATAACCCTTATCATGGCGAGGGTTTCATTAATCTTTGTAGGGATGCTTTACGAGCTTATGGTGGAATTAAGGGACAGACTTCCAGACAATTGGTTATTCAATATCAGAAATCGCTCGAAACCATAATGAAAAAAGCGCCAAATGATACAAAATTTATTCTTAATCCACACAGCGAGGGAAATGTGTTAGTAGGAAACGCGCTTAGAGGATATGAATATGGACGAGATCGATTGGCATATTTGGGAGTTGGACCTGCCGCATATGTGTTAGACGGCCTTGCTGGCATCGAATATGGTTTTATTACGACATCATTAGACATGGTCCCCAGATTAGACAGTTTAGGGAGAAAGGACGTTCCCTCAAATAGAATTATCATTGCCAACTCTCCTTGGGAACGTCTATGGAGTAGTGACCCCTTAGACCATAGTTTTCAAAGCCCAACGATCCTTCTCAATTTACAAAGAGGTATCGAAAGTTATAGTAAAACAGGCAAAATATCTTTTGAGTAGAGAACATGATACAACTATTTGGACACATTTTTTTAAGTTGGGCACTTTTATTCACCCCTGTGACGACCTACATCCAGTGGCCAAGAGAAGAAGATAAAAGCCCAGAGCAAATCGTTAAAGAAAAGGCAAAAGAAAAACACTTCGAACTTCTTTCAAAAGCACTGCAAAATAAGTTCGGCGTAGAAGTGGATCCTTTTGGTTGGGCAGTAGGTCAACCTGAAATCTATTTCATAGAATTTAATCTCTTATATCATCCTTATGTTCCATCTATAGATACGGCCAGAGAACTTATTGTTGATATTGTCTCTTTTATTTTGTCTTATCTGAATGACAATCCAGAAATTCGTCCTTACCTTGCGAAATACCCTTTCTCAGTAAAAGATATGGTGATCCATGTCGATATAAACCCTAAATTGTATACAGGAAATTTAGTTGTTGTTTCCCTATTTAGAGGAGAAGTTAATTACCATTACTGCTATCAAAATCCAAAAGTTCCTTCAGAAACATTTGAAGAAGCGAAAGCCAAAGTAGAAGCAAGCAGGATAAAAAGATAACTTCTAAAATGGAAACAAATCACGATTTTGTAGCTTAGGCTTTAGCCTGAGCTCGTTTTTGCAGGTTTTAACCTGCAATCATCACAACGGGTTAAAACCAGTTGAAACAAGCTCAGGCTAAAGAGCCACTTGCAAAAATGGAGAAGAAAGCAGGTTGTTTTTGAAAAGTTAGAAAAAAAAGAAATCAAATGGCTTCTGCGTGTATTCTATGGGTATCTAACATCCTAGATTACAGAGGAGAAGCCATTATGAACTTGAAGAGAAAGTTTACCCAGTACTGGGAAAAAATTCAAGGCTCTCTTTTTCCATGGTTAGAAGAAGAGCTTCCCCCTCTGACAAAAAAGCAACAGCAGTTAATCTCCGTACTTGAAGTTCTTCAAGTAGAAGAATTCGTTCCTTCAGCACTTCGTGGCTACCGAGGTCGACCAGCAAAATGTCGTCGAGCTGTCCTTCGGTCTTTCATTGCAAAAGCTGTTTACAACATTCCCACAACTAGGATGTTGTTAGACAGATTAAATTCCGACATCTCTCTTCGAAGAATTTGCGGTTGGGAAACAAAAGAGGAGATACCAAGCGAGTCTGTTTTTAGTAGATCATTTGATGACGTTGCTAAGACCAACTTGCTTCATAAAGTACACGAAAATCTAGTTATATCTTCTTATGCGGGAGAAATAGTCGGACATGTGATCACAGATTCTAGCTCGATAGAGGCAAGGGAAAAACCTGCCAAAAAGAGACCGAAAAAAAAGCCAGCTATAGTACTTCCCGAAGGGAAAAAGCGACGCCCAAAAGGATATGAAAGAGAGCCGACTCGTCTTCAAAAACAAGCGCAGGGTTTAATTTCTCTAGAAGAGATGGTCCCCAGATTAGACAGTTTAGGGAGAAAGGACGTTCCCTCAAATAGAATTATCATTGCCAACTGTCCTTGGGAATGCCTATGGAGTCTCGATCCTATAGACCACAGTTTTCGAAGCCCAACGATTCGTCCATATTTGCAAAAGGGTATCGAAAGTTATAGCAAAATAGGCAAAATATCTGTTGAGTAGATAAAATATGATGCAACTATTTGGACACATTTTTTTAAGTTGGGCACTATTATTCACCCCTGTGACGACCTACATTCAGTGGCCGCGAGAAGAAGATAAAAGTCCGGAACAGATTGTCAAAGAAAAGGCGAAAAAAAAGCATTTTGAAATTCTTTCACATGCACTAAAAAATAAATTTGGCGTAGAAGTTGCTCCATCTGGTTGGCCTGTTGATCAACCAGAAATTATTTTTGTTGAGTTTGACTTGTTGTATCACCCCTATGTCCCATCTGTAGATAAAGCTAGAGAGATCATTGTCGATATTGTTTCTTTCATCTCATCCTATTTAAATGACAATCCTGAGGTTCGTCCCTACCTTTTCAAACACCCATTCCCTCTAGAAAAGATATTGATCCATGTAGATATAAATCCCAATTTATATGACGGAGAATTAGTAGTTGTTTCTATGAACAAAGGAAATGTCGGTTACTACTATTGCTATCAAAATCCAAAAGTTCCTTCAGAAACATTTGAAGAAGCAAAAGCCAAAGTAGAAGCAAGCAGGATAAAAAGATAGCTTCTAGAATGGAAACAAATCACAAATATTTTGTAGCTCAGGGCTTTAGCCTGAGCTTGTTTCAACGGGTTTTAACCCGTTGTGGCGATTGCAGGTTAAAACCTGCAAAAACAAGCTCAGGCTAAAGCCCTGAGCTACAGGTTGTTAGTTTTTCCAAAAGCTGTCCATCGTCTCTTTAACAGAGGCGCGGGTGACAAAGTGCTTTGGGCAAGGGGGCAGGGCATTCAGAAACTGTTTACCATATCCCTTTTCTTTTAGACGACTATCTAAACAAAGGACAATCCCTTTATCGCTTCGCGAACGGATCAACCGTCCAAACCCCTGCTTAAATTTGATCAAAGCTTCTGGCAGATGATAACTAACGAACGGATTCTTCCCTTCAGCTTCTAGAGCCTCTGAACGGGCTTCTATGATGGGGTCTTTTGGGCTTTTGAAAGGAAGTTTCATCAACACCACTGTTTTTAACTTACCATTCGGGATATCAACGCCTTCCCAAAAAGAGTCTGTTCCAAACAAGATCGGTTTTTTTTCAGTTTGAAACTGTTCAATCAGTTTACGTCTAGAAAGATCTCCCTGAAATAGAGGTTGAAAACCTTTTTCTTTCAATGCTGTTTCCAGCGTACTTCTCAGCGCAAATAGTTGCTGAAAAGAGGTGAACAGAAAAAAAGTTCCCCCTTTAAAAGAGGGTAAAAGACTTAATAACACCTCTTCTGCCTCTTTGACAAATTGTGGACTGTCTGTCAGAGGAAGCCCCTCCATTCCAAGGAAAAGGGCCTGTTTTTCATAATGAAAAGGAGAAGGGAACGATTTTTCTTTCCACCCTTTCTCTTTCAATCCAAGCCTTTCAGCTAAAGGGGCAAATCCCCCCTTTCCCCCAAGAGTTGCGCTTGTTAAAACAACACCTTTCATTTGAGAAAATAGGATGGTATCGAGAAACTCCCCTTGTTCAATGGTCGTCTCTCCCATTCTTAATTCTTCCCGAAGCCGTTTTTTACCTTCGCGAGCAAACCATTGCACTTTCCCTTTTCCCGCTGGCGCTTCATCTAAAATCTGCTTAACAGTCGAAAGTCCGCCAGAAAATTGGAAGATCAATGTCTCAACTTCTTGAAAAAGAGGCTCAACCTCTTTTAGCAATTTCTCATCATTTGCTGTTTTCAGCTCCTGTAATAGGCCGGAAACCAACAGTGGGATAGGCTCGTTGAGTGTCTTAACTTGTTGAAGGAGGGTTTGTATCTCTTCTGCTGTTTTATGTTGGGGGAAAAGACGCCACTTAGATTCAAGCAAAGGCGTAGCCCGATCCACGGTCTCAAAAAGACGGTGGATCTCCATCATCCCACGCTCCCTTAAAGCTGGATACTCAATGAGAATTTTTTCTCTAAATCGAGAAAGAAAGTAAGGCTCTTTCTCTTTTGAAAAATAACCCTCAACTTTTTGAAGGAGGCGATTTAATGCCCCCTTTCTCCCCTTTTTGTTTTCCGAATAGAGCCGTCCAAAAAGACGAAACATGTCGACATTAGAGACAGAAGAGGCAAAAAGATCGGTTGCTACCTGTTCAAGATGGTGAGCTTCATCAATCACTACATATTTGTAGTTGGGCAAAATGCCTTTTTCTCCTCTTTGCTTTTTGGCAAGATCGGTCAAAAGGAGATGATGGTTAGCAACGATGATTTTTGCCCCTTCAGCCTTTTTACGATCTAGAAAGAAAGGACATTTTTCGTAGTGAGGACATTTTTGTCCTGAGCAAGAATCGTAGTCGGCAAAAACCCCGTCAGTCACATCAGCAGGGACAATAAAAGGAAGATCGCTTCTTCTTAAAGAACCACCCTGGCTTTTCCACTGATCAAATTTTTCGATCAGCTCTTTTTCACCCTCCAATTCATCTAAATGTCTTAAGCAGACATAGTTTGAAAGGCCCATTGCCAATGAAACCTCTATATCAAACCCTAAGGCGTTTAAAAGAAAAGGGAGGTCTTTTTTAAGAAGCTGTTCTTGTAAATGGATGGTGTGGGTCGAGATAACAACCCTCTCACCTTTTGTATGGGCTAAAAGGAGGGAAGGCAAAAGGTAGGCAAAACTTTTCCCTACGCCTGTGCCAGCCTCTAAAAGTGCAACACCGCCAGATCCGAATGTCTCTTCAATGAGTTGTGAAAGCTCTTTTTGTTCCCGTCTTTCTTCATAGCGAGGGAACTCTTTGAAGAGAGGACTTTCCCGTTCGAAGAGAGAAGCAACTCGGCTCACTCTTGCTCGAGTAGATCTAAGAAGGCTTTCAATTTTTTGGAGCGGGTAGGATGGCGCATCTTTCTCAAAGCCTTAGCTTCAATCTGACGGATACGCTCTCTTGTCACTTTAAACTCGATTCCTACCTCTTCTAATGTTTTTGGTTTTCCATCTTGGAGACCAAAACGTTGGATAAGAACTTTCTTTTCACGATCTGTCAAAGTTTCAAGGACCTCTTGCATCATATCTTTTAAGATAGAATAACCTGTTGCCTCAGCTGGAGAGTCTGCTGTGGTGTCTTCTAAGAAGTCACCAAACTGGCTCTCGCCCCCTTCTCCTACCTCTGCTTGAAGCGAGATTGGGTGTTGGGCAATTTTGTAAATTTCTCTCACGCGGTCTGCAGTGATACCAAGCTCATTGGCCAATTCTTCTGGAGTTGGTTCACGGCCTGTTTCCATCATCAACTTCTTCGCACCACGAAGAACTTTGTTGATGGTCTCAATCATGTGGACAGGGATACGGATCGTTCTAGCTTGGTCAGCGATAGCGCGGGTAACAGCTTGACGGATCCACCATGTAGCGTAGGTTGAAAACTTATATCCACGACGGTATTCAAACTTCTCTACCGCCTTCATGAGACCCATGTTTCCTTCTTGGATCAAGTCAAGGAATGAGAGGCCTCTGTTGGTATATTTTTTAGCAATCGAGATAACAAGACGGAGGTTAGACTCCACCATCTCTCTTTTTGCCTCTTGGCTCTTGTCCATCCAACGTTGCAACATCCGGACATCTTTTTTAAATTCATCCAATGTACGGCCAGCAGCCAATTCTCTTTTCTTGAGTCTTCTTTTTGCTGCTTGCAATTTACCCATCGCGAACTTGTTACGCTCTGCACGTGGCTCAAGCTCTTGGATCTCTTTTTCTAATTGGAGGAACCGATCGTATGACCGGAGGATAACCTCGCCAAAATCGTCGGTGATATTAGGTCTTAAATGGAGCCTTCTCAAATAGGCTTGAGAACGGATCCGGCATTTTTCAAGATCTTCTTGTAATTTCAAAAGATCGGCTTTTTTGATCTCTTTGTTTTCTGTTTCAAACAAGATCTTCTCAAGAATCTGATCTTCTTTTTGAAGAAGCTCAACAAGCTTTGGAAGCAGTCTCATGTATTCAGACTTGTTGGCGACCTCTTTTTCGGCGATGCTCTTGTCAAAACGCTCTTTGCCTTGGATGAGATATTGGGCAATCGAGATGGCCTCTTTTGTCGAATACCTAAAACGCATGATGATCTTTTCGATCTGATCTTGCGCTTTTTCGATCCTTTTAGAGATTTCAACCTCTTCCTCCCTTGTGAGGAGAGGGACGGAACCAATCTCTTTCAAATACATCCTGACAGGATCATCAGGAGAGCCTTCAGAACGGCGAGGAAGGCCTTCTAGCTCTTTCGCCTCTTTCTTCCGCTCTTTTTGCTTATCAACTTCAATTTGGTTGAGGATCTGAATATCGAGACCACCCAGAAAGATCAGCACTTGGTCGATCTGTTCCGCTGAGTCAAAGCTCATCGGAAGGATTTCGTTGATCTCTTCATAAGTGATGTATCCCTGCTCTTTAGCTAAAGAGACAATTTCATCTACTTTCTGTTGTTGTTGATCGCTGAACGCTGATTTTTGCTTTGCTGCTTTTGTACTCATCAAGAAAAGTGGGGGCCTTTAGACACCTGGATTCTACAAGATCGTACCGCATCCAGTCGATCTAGCGCAAGGGTCAATGTCCTAAAGATTATAAACATTTGGACTAAGGAGGTAAACGCTAATTCTATTATTTCTCTCTCTAAAAGAGACTTATCATAAAACTGTATTACCTCTTAAAAATCTGTTTACCTAATTGGTAACTGAACCCCAAACCGATCGGTACAGAAAGTTTTATAAATCCATACGTAACTTTGGCCGCAGAGAAGGCGAAAGCAATTGGTATCCCAATTTCATAGTCATCAGAAAAATCAGCTGCTCTATTGAAGATGGAATGAACTAAACCTAAAATTCCCTCGATGACATCTTCTAAACCACTTACTTCGGTCCTTATGGGCTGATAAAAGATGGGAGCTGCTTGAATTTCTCCTCTAAACAATTGAGATGTCGCCATAAGAATTTTAAACGTTGGGATTTTGATGGGAAAAATTTCTGAAAACTTCTAGTTGATAACCATTAAATGTATCTGTAGCTAGATGAGCAAAGTAAGCGCACACCGACATAAAGAGCCTTTTGTCGGATTTAATTAACAATAATAATTGGTTTGTTTATCGAAAATCGACATGAAGCCTTGAAATATCAGATAAAGAACTGATCTTTTAAACGTTTGAAAAAATTAAGTGAAACTTCATTCAGACTACTTCAATGGACAATAAAAGTTGTCCAAAAAAGTGGGTCTTGATGGACTCGAACCATCGACCCCCTCATTAAAAGTGAGGTGCTCTAACCAACTGAGCTAAAGACCCAAAAACGTAGCTGACAAAACTTTCAGCCACGGTGTGGATGACCCTAAGGGGATTCGAACCCCTGTTATCGGAATGAAAATCCGGTGTCCTAGACCAGACTAGACGATAGGGCCATAAGGCATTCATTGTTTCCGCTCTAAAAGATTGGAAACAGCCACAAGTCTAGCTGTCCTGTACATTTTGCTGCAAGCAAAACGATTTTTTGCAAATCGCTCTATCTAAACAGTCATGATCTCTTTCTCTTTTTGTGCAGAAAAATCATCTATTTGCTTGCAAAACTTATCTGTAGCATCTTGGATCTCTTTTTCCAACTTCTTTAATGCATCTTCAGGAATTTCGCCTGCTTTCTTTTGACGCTCCGCCTTCTCTTTCATATCTCGACGGATATTACGGACACGAACTTTAGCTGCTTCTCTTTTTTCATGCAGACTCGCAACCATTTTTTTTCTAACAGATTCATCCATGAATGGGATGACAAGACGGACAGCATTCGCATCGATCACAGGCTTCATCCCAAGGTTTGCAGCCTCTAAAGACTTTCCAATTGCGCCTGTATTTTTTGTATCGAACGGAGAAATTAAAATAGTTTTACTATCTGGAGTCGTGATGTTAGCCACTTCTCTTAATCTCATTTTGCTTCCATAGAGCTCTATCGTCACTCCATCTACTAAGCCTGCATTAGCGCGGCCTGTACGGAGGCTTTTAAGATCTTCTTTGAAGTGTTCGACCGCCTGCACCATTTTCTGTTCTGTTTCGGCTTTTGACATATCTTTCTCTCCTAATCGTTAATAGAGATAGTCTATCGAAGAAATGCAAAAAAAACAAAAAAAGGGCTAACCAAATGGCATGCGCTGCGCTAAAAACACAAGAGGAACCACAGAGATTGCAGAGAATTTGCAAAAAATTGAAATTAGATTTTAGTCACTTGGTGAAGACTTTTTCATCCTCTGTGCTCTCTGGGGGTAGCATTGTAAATGAGATATTTACAATAAAAAGAATTTTGCAACAATACCAAAAAACCCCCAAATGGAAATCCATTTGGGGGTTTTAAACGTTTAGAAAAGACTTATTATTTTTGTCCAACTGTCCAGCGGAGGAATCCAGCAACCGAGAGATCTTTCCCACCGTGTTGCTTGACGTAGTCCTCAACTGAAAGAGAGTCGTCTTTGATGAACTTTTGGTTCACAAGGCAAGCCATATCGTAGAAAGCCTTCAACTTACCTTCGACGATCTTCTCGACGATGTTGTCAGGTTTCCCTTTGACTTGTTCTTTTGCAATGTCTTTTTCTCTTTGCAAGATGTCTGCAGGAACAGAAGCTGCGTTCAAGTACTCTGGACTTGCTGCAGCAACGTGCATTGCAACATCGCGAGAAAGAGATTCTTTTCCATCAGCGCCTGAGATGTCGACAGATGTCACAATCTTACCGCCAAGGTGAGAGTAAACTGCAACCGAATGTCCTTTCTTCTTTGGAAGAAGGGTAAAACGGCTGATCTGGATATTCTCCCCGATCGATTGAACTAAAGTTGCTCTGTATTCGTCAACTGTAAGGCCGCTATCTTTTGAGTATTTTTGTGCCAAAAATTGCTCTAAGTTTGCAGGCTTTGTGTTGACAATCTCTTTTGCAATGTCATCTACAAAGTGTTGGAATTTGTCGTTGTTCACAACAAAGTCTGTCTCAGCATTCACTTCGACGATAGCAATTGCATCGTTTGACTCTGCAACGCCAATTTTACCTTCGTTGGCTTCACGACCAGCTTTTTTCACAGCAGAGGCCATCCCCGATTTGCGTAGGATATCGACCGCTTTTTCCATGTCACCACCAGCTTCCGTCAACGCTTCTTTACATTTGTTGACAGCAACACCGGTTCTATCACGGAGTTCTTTGATTTTTTCCATTGTGATTTCAGACATCTCTACACCTTATGAAGCATTTTCAACATCAGAAACCATCTCTTCAGCGTCTTTATCGACAAGCTCTAACTCTTCGTCAGAGGCCATATCTTCTTTACCAGCTGTAAGTCTGATTTCGTTTTTCTTCTCTACGATTGCTTCTACAAGTGTTTGCAGAATCAACTTAACACTCTTCAAAGCGTCGTCGTTGCAAGCAATTGGGTATTTGACTGGATCTGGATCGCAGTTAGTATCAACAAGACCAAGAACAGGGATGCCAAGCTTATTAGCTTCAGCAACAGCCAAGTGTTCTTTGTTTGTGTCGACAACGATCAAAAGACCTGGCAATTTGCGCATTGAGCGTACACCAGATAAGTTCTTGTCGAGTTTAATTTGCTCTTTTGAGAGAAGTGACAATTCTTTCTTTGTCAAACCATCGCCACCAGCAGCAATTCTTTTTTCGATTTTTTCGAGTTTTTTGATCGATTGACGGATCGTTTGCAAGTTAGTCAACATACCGCCGAGCCATCTTTCAGCGACATAATATTCGCCGCAAAGCTCTGCAAGCTCTTTTACAACAGATTTTGCCTGTTTTTTTGTTCCAACGAACAAAATAGAGCGGTGTTTGCCGATAATTTCTTTGATCACCGACACTGCATCACGGATTTGTTGCAATGTTTTAGATAGATCGATGATGCAAATCCCGTTGCGCTCTTCAAAGATGAAGCGCATCATTTTTGGGTTTTTGCGTCTTTTCTGGTGCCCGAAATGTGCTCCAGCTTCTAATAGGTCTTTTATGGATATTTCAGCCAAGCCTTGTCCCTTTCTATTGATATTGACCACGGCATCTCACCTGAAGCGGTAAGATTTCGGTCTTGGATTGTTTTTAACACTTTATACGAAGCGCCTGATCAGAATCGAACTGACACAGATAGCTTGGAAGGCTATTGTTCTACCATTGAACTACAGGCGCACGAAATACCAGATATCATGAGAGAAGCAGACATTTTTTACAACCCCTTTTCAGAGAAGTGGTCAGGCCTCTCAATCGCATAAAAACAAAAGTAAAAAATATCCTTACAGTGATAGTGTGCAACTATGGGAATGGATGAAGCAAAAAGGTTAGCCGAAGAGGTTTTGGGAGAAGAGGGAAAAGTCTCTTTGATGAAGAGCCTTTTTTTTGGCACTTTTTCAAATAAAAAATTGCCAAAATCAATTGAGCGTGAACCAGTTGAACTATTAGAAAAACTCCGCTCTATTGGAATTGATCCGGTTAAAATCGACCGAGAACAAAACATACCGGACGAAGTGATCAAAAAATTGGGAGAGCTTGGCCTACTTGGCCTTACGATTCCAAAGAGTTACGGCGGTGGAGGGGCTACTCAAACAACCTATTGCCGTCTGATGGAAGAACTTGGAAGCATCTGCTCTTCTACTGCCATCTTTGTTAACGCTCACCAAAGCATCGGATTAAAGGCCATTTTGCTGTTTGGGACAGAAGAGCAAAAACAAAAATGGCTCCCCTCTCTTGCAAGTGGAGAAAAAATTGCCGCCTTTTCATTGACAGAACCAATGGCAGGCTCTGATGCAGGAGGAATTCAAACCAAGGCTGTCTGGGATAGTGAAAAAAACGTTTACATCCTAAATGGGAACAAACAGTGGACGACTAACGGAAGTATCTCTTCCTTAATGACAGTCATGGCTAAAACAAAAATGGCAGATGGCAAAGAAAAGGTAACTGCTTTTTTGGTTCCATCCGATACAAAGGGTGTCACCTTTACCGCAAAAGCGCTTGAAAAAGTTGGCATTCGAGGGACAAAAACAAGCAATATTTCATTTGAAAACGTTGAGATTCCTAAAGAAAACATCTTGGGAGAGATTGGCTCTGGATTAAAAGTTTGTCTAACAACTCTTGATTTTGGACGGACAACTTTTGGCGCCACCTGCACAGGCGTTGCTAAAAAACTTTTGGCGATGGCTAAAAAACATGCAACAGAACGGATCCAATTTGGCAAACCGCTGGCCCATTTTGAGATGGTCAAAGCCAAAATTGCTAAAATTGCCGCCTATACAGCAGCCATGGAGGCAACTACGGCACTAACCGCCGCTTTGATCGACCAAGGGCTTGAAGATGTGATGTTAGAAGCGGCCATCTTAAAAGTATTTGCATCGGAGGCTTTGTGGGAAATCATCTACGAAACCATGCAAATTTTTGGTGGACGTTCTTTTTTTACCGATCTTCCCCTTGAACGGATGATGCGCGATGCCCGCCTCAACATGATTGGTGAAGGGGCAAATGAAGTGCTCCGCGTTTTCATTGGGGCTGTTGGCTTAAGAGAAGTAGGAGAATCTCTCAAAAAACCCAAAAGATGGGGCTCTTTTTTTGGTCATTCTGAAATTATGAAAGGAGATCGCAACATCTCTTTCAAGCTGCAGAAAAAAATAAGGTCTTTTAGTTGGGAGGTTTTTTATACCCTCGCCCGTTACAGAGAAGGTGTTGTAGAAAAACAATTTGTTATTAACAGATTAGCTACAAAAGCAATCTCTCTTTATACCCTGGTCGCCCTTTTGTGGAAGGGATGTGACAAGTCCATATTAGAACTCTATGCTGCCATAGCTTTTGATCAATTTGATCATCCATCTTTCTCGCCGAAACTTGATACTTTGATCAACCAAGTCTCTTTTGATGTGACGGGGGTAGAATAAATGCCTGAATGGTTAAACACTTTCGAAAAAGAGGTGACGAAACTTCGTCAGGAGAATGAAAAGGGAGTCGCAAGACAAAGAAGACTGGGACGTCTCACTCCACGCGAAAGGCTTGAACTTCTTTTTGATCCAGGTACTCCTCGCTTTGAATTTGGCCTTTTCCAAGGGTGGGAGATGTACAAAGATCAGGGAGGTTTGCCAGCTGCAGGCCTTTTGACTGTCATTGGCACTGTCTCTGGAAAAGGGGTTATGGCTATAGCCAATGACTCTACAGTGAAAGCAGGAGCCTTTTTTCCCCAAACAGTCAAAAAGATGTTACGGGCTCAAAACATTGCCTGGAAATTGCGCTTACCCATTGTCTATCTTGTCGACTCTTCCGGAGTTTTTCTGCCGATGCAGGACGAAATTTTTCCAGATCAAGATGACTTTGGGAAAATTTTTTATAACAACAGCCGCCTTTCTGCCTTAGGATTGCCTCAATTCAGCGCCATCATGGGAGAGTGTATTGCTGGGGGAGCTTATTTACCCGTTTTATCCGATTTTTTGGTCATGACAGAAGGGAGCGGTCTTTTCATCGCTGGTCCATCTTTAGTTGAAGCTGCCATTGGACAAAAAGTGAATGCAGAGTTGCTTGGCGGTGCAAAACTTCATGCAGAAAAAAGTGGGACTGTTGATGTCGTCTGCAAAACTGACCATGAATGCCTTGATGTGATCCGAAAGGCAGTCTCTCTACTTCCTGCTTCTTTTAATTTCTCTCCGACGCTTGAACCGCCACAAGATGCAATGGCTATTTTGCCCAGCGAAAAAGAGTACGAGATGAGAGATCTGCTTCTTTTACTGCTTGATGGGGGCTCTTTCTTAGAGTATCGACCCGATTTTGGCCGGAGCATGGTCACAGGCTTTGGCAAGATTGGCGAAACTTCTGTAGGTGTTGTTGCCAATCAGAAACGGAGAACAGAAAACACTCTCGGAGAAATGGAGATGGGGGGTGTGATCTATCCAGAAGGGGCAGAAAAAGCAGCCCGTTTTGTGATGGAGTGTAACCAACTCAAAATCCCCCTCATTTTTCTACAAGACGTCAGTGGCTTCATGGTAGGGAAAAAAGCGGAAGAGGCCGGCATCATCAAAGCCGGAGCAAAGCTGGTCAATGCTGTCAGCAATTCCATTGTTCCTAAGTGGACTGTGATAGTGGGCAATTCGTTTGGAGCAGGGCACTATGCCCTTGCTGGCAAAGCTTACGATCCCGATATGCTTTTAGCTTGGCCTACAGCCCATTATGGAGTCATGGGAGGCGGACAGGCAGAAATGACCCTTTCTAAAATTTCCCCAGACCTAGGTAAGGGTGTCAAAGAGCTGTATGATAAGCAGATCGACATCCGTTATGGAGCAGCTCATGGTTGGGTGGACGAAATCATCGATCCAAGGGCAACAAGAGCCTGGCTAAAGGTGCTTCTTCCTCTCTCCTTGCGTCGCCCTTTTCAAGATCTGCCTTTTCAGACAGGGGTTTTTCAAACATGATCACCATTGGCAATGGATGTGGCTTTTGGGGGGATGATACAGAAGCGCCTCTTCGTTTAGCTCCTCATGTTGATGTGATGACTTTAGATTATCTCTCGGAATTATCTCTTTCTGTATTGGCAAATCAGCAAGAAAATGACCCATCTTTAGGATATGCTAGAGACTGTTTTGAGGTGATTCAGTCGCTTCTTCCCTTCTTTCAACAAAAAAAATTCCTGATCGTAACAAATGGAGGGGGATTTAATCCGATTGGGTTGGCAAAAAAAGTAAAAGAAATTGCCCCTCACCTGAAAATTGCAGCCATTATTGGAGATGATGTTCGGCAACAAGTAGAAAAAAAAGACCTTTATACAGCCAACGCCTATCTAGGGGCCAGAACAATGGCAAAAGCGATCCGAGAAAAGGCCGACATCGTCATTTCTGGAAGAGTTGCCGATCCATCGATGACTCTAGCCCCTTTGATCGCCCACTATGGATGGAACGACTTGGATAAATTAGCTCAAGGGACTCTGGCAGGCCATTTGATTGAGTGTGGCGCTCAAGTAACTGGAGGCTTAAGAGAAGATTGGGTTGATCTTCCTGATTTAGCCCATTTGGGATTTCCTATTGTCGAAGTTGCTGAAGATGGGAGCTTTATTCTCACTAAACCTGAAAAAACTGGAGGCATAGTCGATAAAGTTTCTGTTGGCTTGCAGATGGTTTATGAGGTAGGAAACCCAGCAAAATATCTCTCTCCGGATGTGACGGCAGATTTTTCTCAAGTTGAATTGACTGAACTTGGCAATAATCGGGTTGAAGTAAGAGGAGCAAAGGGCTTGAAGGCCCCTTCTACATTGAAAGTTGTAGGGACATATAAAGCAGGCTTTGAAGCTAAAGGAACTTTAGCCTTTTACGGAGGGAATGTCCGAAAAAAAGGGGAAAAAGTAGCTGAAATTCTGCTTGAGAGGCTAAAAAACTACACGTTTGACAAAGTAGATGTCTCATTGATGGGGTATGGAGCTGTCGGTCCTCTAAAAGAAAACCCTCAACATCTCCGTGAGACACTCTTGCGAATTGCTGTTCGTAGTCAGACGATAGAGCCTTTACAGGCTTTTGCAAAAGCTTTTGCCCCCTTTGTTACTGGTGGTCCACAAGGAACTACTGGTTATACAAACCCTAGAGGAGAAATCCGCCCACTTTTTGGATTTTGGTCAGGATTGATTGAACGTAACCTTGTCAAAGAGGAAATTGTATGGATCTAAGATCGATGGCTTGGGGGAGAAGTGGAGATAAAGGGGCCAACGTCAACATTGGGTTGATTGGCAAAACCCCAGAAGCGTATGAATGGATGGTCCGAGAGTTAACAGAAACGCGAGTCGCTCACTACTTCAAAACAGATAAAGTGACCCGTTATCTTTGGCCTAAACTAAATGCCATTAATTTTGTCCTTGAAGGCGTTTTAGGCGAAGGTGGCGGGTTAAATCTTAAAATTGATTCTCAAGGAAAAACTTATGCAGAAGCACTGCTTGAGATGGAGGTGATTTTATGAAACTTGTTTTAATAGAAAATAGATTTCACGGCGTTCCTGACATTATTTTAAACCGACCAGAGAAAAAAAATGCCCTTTCTATTGGTTTAATGGAAGAGCTGTTAAAAGTCTTAGAAGATTATTCTGCCTCTGATAAAGTTAGAGGGATTATTTTATCGGGCGCTGGAGGACATTTTTGCTCTGGTCTCGATTTACATGAAGCTACATCTGACGATTTAATCGAAAAAAGCTCCATCACATTACGGAACCTTTATCACGTTCTTTCCTATTTTCCTAAACCGACAGTAGCTTCTGTTCGAGGAAATGCCCTTGCAGGTGGTCTTGGACTTGCTGCTCTTTGCGATCTTGTTGTGTGTGGTAAAAGTGCCAAATTTCAATTTCCAGAAGTCCACCGCGGCCTTGTCCCTGCATACTTATTAACTGTTTTGAAAGGACGTTATCCACGTGCTCTATTAAGAGCTATGTCGCTATTTGCTTACCCTATCTCTGGCGAAGAGGCTTTGAATTTTGGGGTTGCTCAATTTCTTGTTGAAGATGAGGAGATGGAAAAGAAATTAGAAGAGATTGCTCTTTTGATCTGCAATGGGGCACCTGGAGCCCAATTTCATATTAAAAACCTTTTAAACCAACTTTTCCAACCCCGCTTACAGGAAGAGCTCAATCTCTCAGATGGCCTTCACCGTAAAGCAAGAGAATCTGATGAAGCTCGTGAAGGGGTCGCAGCCTTTTTCGAAAAAAGGGCCCCTCATTGGTGCAAACATGAAAATAAAAAGCATTGAAGGGAATAGGCATGCTCTTGATGGAGGAGCGATGTTTGGCCATGTCCCAAAGGCCTTATGGAGCCGTTTTTACACACCAGATGATAAAAACAGAATCGCCTTAGCTTCTCGAGCTTTACTTATAGAAGACGATGCAGGAGACCTTTATCTATTTGACGGAACAATTGGCACTATTTTGCCAGAAAGAGAGAGAGAACGTTATCGGATTGAAGGAGAAGAGAACCAACTTTTGGATGCTTTAAAAAAAGAAGGAATCGGTCCAAAAGATATCAAAGGGGTTGTTCTTTCACATCTTCACTTCGATCATGTTGGAGGCATTTTTTCAAGGATCGATGGAAGGCTTTCTTTACTTTTTCCTCAAGCAGATCACTATCTTTCAGAGACCCATTTTCAACGGGCAAAAAAACCAAAAATACGGGAAAAAGCCTCTTTTTTAATGGAGGTCCCAGAGGCCTTAGAAGAAAGTGGGAAACTGATCTTATTAAAGCCAGGAGACCATCTCCCTTTTCCTAGTGAATGGTTTTTAGCAGAAGGTCACACGACTGGTCTGATGGTGGTTTTACTTTATGCCCCAGAACTTGTTGCCTTACCAACCGATCTGATTCCAGGCCTTCCATGGACACACCTCCCGATTACGATGGGATATGACCGATTTCCAGAAAAAGGTGTCGAAGAAAAAGAGGCCCTCTTAGAGAGAGTTGTCAAAGAAAATGGCACCCTCTTTTTAACCCATGATCCTGACTTTGCCTTCGCTAAAGTTATTAAAACAGACCGCTATACCGCAGTGGGGAAGGTAAGATCAGATATAAAAATGGCCTGAAGGATTGGCATGAGTCGAAAGATATAAGCAATATATGAAAAATTGAAACGCAAAGGCCACAAAGATGCGCTACGTCGTTTAGAAATTCTCCTTTCCAAAATAGATCTAGAATATGAAAAATTTCTCTGTGTTTGCGTTGAGGCATTTTTATTTATTATGCCGACCTTTCAGGCCTTCTGCTTATTTTTTGTCTTCTGACCCAGGCCTCCAGTCGCCTCCCCAAGGCTCCTTCCGACCATGGGCTTTCAAAGAACGGCTTTCCAAGCCTTTTTCTTTTCAAAACATCTGCTCAAGCTAGGAAGGGAAGCACTTCTTTGCGATCTTTGCGTTTCAATTTTTCAGTTTCAACCAAAAAACTATTTAAGCTAAGGCAGCGCTTATCTTGTTCATCCTGTTATTTTTTTATCTCTTTTTGATTTCTAAACAGGCTTGTCCGAGCTTGGATGGATCTTCGACAACTGTCACACCTGCATGACGTAAAGCAGCTATTTTGCTTTCTGCAGTCCCTTTTCCTTGAGAGATAATAGCACCAGCATGTCCCATCCGTTTACCAGGAGGGGCTGTACGCCCTGCAATAAAAGCAACGACAGGCTTTTTCCCTTTTTTGGCTATCCAAGCTGCTGCCTCTTCTTCAGCTTCTCCCCCAATCTCTCCAATCAACAAAATCACCTCTGTTTCAGGATCTTCGTGAAAGGCCTCCAGCATGTCAATAAATGTAGTTCCCGCAAGAGGGTCTCCTCCAATGCCGACGCACGTCGATTGTCCAAGATCAAGTTTTGTCGTTTGAAACACAGCTTCATAGGTCAATGTCCCTGAACGAGATACAATGCCAACTTTTCCAGGCTTATGGATATAACCTGGCATGATTCCAATCTTACAAAGGCCTGGAGTTATAATACCGGGGCAGTTAGGCCCAATAAGTCTGGATCGAGTGGATGCCCTAAAAATAGGGGCTACCTCTAACATATCCCTTACTGGGATACCTTCTGTAATACAGACAATCAATTCGATGCCAGCCTCATAAGCTTCTAAAATGGCCTCTTTAGCAAAAGGAGCTGGGACAAAAATCATAGAAGTATTGGCTTTCGTCTCTTGAACAGCTTCACGAACCGTATCAAAAACAGGAAGCCGAAGCACTTCGGTCCCCCCTTTACCAGGGGTAACACCGCCTACAAAATTAGAACCATAGGCCACACATTGCTCTGTATGGAAACGACCTGCTTTTCCGGTAATCCCTTGAGTGATCACACGTGTATTTTTATTTAAGAAGACTGGCATAACTTCACAATTGTAGCAGCGGCTTTTTCTAAATCGGGTTCAAGAACGATGGAGAGCCCAGAGGCTTTCAATTTATCCATCCCTTCTTTTACATGTGTCCCTTCTAATCTAATCACAATGGGAGGAAGTTCTTTATGTCCATGAAGGGCTTTTAAAAGGGCTTCTGCAATGGTTTCGCAGCTCATGATGCCGCCAAAGATGTTTACAAAGATCCCTTTTACTTTTGGATCGTGCAAAAGGATAGATACACCACCTGCAATAGCATCAACGGTTCCACTTCCCCCAACATCTAAGAAATTAGCCGGTTTCCCGCCCAATAAGGAAAGAAGATCCATCGTTGCCATGGCAAGACCCGCCCCATTGACGACGCACCCGATAGAGCCATCTAAAGTGACAAATGCAAGTCCTCTCTCACGTGCCTCAGCTTCTGCTGGAGGAAGCTGACTCATATCTTCCATGTCAGCAAGTTCTTTGTGACGAAATAGTGCGTTATCATCGATTGATACTTTGGCATCTAACGCAATAAGACCTTTATCGGTTCTTACAAGTGGATTGATCTCGACTAAAGAGGCCTCTTCATGCAGAAGCAATTTGGCCACCTTCTCCACTAATTTGAATTCTTCATCTCCCCATTCTAAAAGCTTTTTCAATAGCTCTTTTTGAAAGCCTTTCAATTTCAAATCGTTATAGATTCGGAGACGTAAAATCTTTTCAGGACTTTTGGCTGCTACCTCTTCAATTTCCATCCCCCCTTCAGATGAGATAATCAAGTAAGGGGCACCCTCTTTTCTATCGATCAGAGCGGCAAGATAGTATTCTTTATCGAAGTTGATAGCCGGAGCCATCATCAGGCATGAAGAGGTAACTCCAAGAGGACCGGTTTGACGGTTAACCATATGAAAATTCAGAAGAGCTTTGACTCCGGCAAGGATGTCCTTTTGTCCAGAGACCAACTTCACGCCACCAGCTTTGCCTCTTCCTCCGGCATGTACTTGGATTTTTAAGACAACCTCATCCCAACCCTCTTTTTCTAGGACAGCTTCTGCTTTTTCAAGAGAGCGGACCACTGCAAAAGGGGGAAAAGGAATGTCATAACGCTGAAAAACTTCTTTGGCTTGATACTCATGCAGGTCCATAAAGTTCCTTATCGGTTATCATGTTCTATCTTTCAAGAGGAAACCTTATGATCTTTCATCACATTCGCTCCGGCTGGGAAACACTCAAAAACGCCTTCTCTTCTACCCGCTCACTCTTTGGAGAAAAGCTGCGGACCCTCTTTGGCAAAAAACTTGATCAAGACACACTAGAACACCTGCGGGCGCTTTTGTTTGAGGCAGATCTTGGACTTGCTACTTCTAAGGATCTCACTTCTAAAATTGAAGCTGCCCATTTGAACAATCCAAATGCCACAAGCGATCAATTGATCGATGTCTTGAAAGAAGAGATTTTGAAAAAGCTAGAAAATCAACCGGCTCGTCCGGAGCTAAAAAAGCCTCACATTATTTTGATCGTAGGTGTGAACGGAAGTGGTAAAACGACATCGATTGCAAAAATTGCAAACCTCTACAAACAAGAGGGGAAAAATGTGCTAGTGGGTGCTGCAGATACTTTCCGTGCAGGGGCTATTGCTCAGTTAGAACATTGGGCCCATAAAGTAGGCGTAGATATTGTAAAAGGTAAAGCTGGAGGCGACCCTGCTGCTGTAGCTTTTGATACGCTAAAAGCGGCTCAAAGCCGAGATATTGATGTTGTTTTGCTAGATACTGCGGGTCGTCTACAAAATAAAGAAGATCTCATGCGAGAGCTTGAGAAGATCAAAAAAGCCTGTGACAAACTTGTTCCAGGGTCACCACACGAAATTCTTCTTGTCCTAGATGCAACAACAGGGCAAAACGGCCTTGATCAAGCCAAAACATTCCACTCTTTTACCCCTCTTACAGGTTTAATTTTGACTAAGTTAGATGGAAGTGCTAAAGGTGGCGTTGTTGTCCCTATCCAAGAAACGCTTAATCTTCCTGTCCGTTTTATTGGAGTTGGAGAAGGGATGGACGATCTGCAACCTTTTATACCTAGCCAATTTGTAGAGGCCCTTTTTGAATAAGTTTTATATTGATAGACCTGAATCTTTTGCTCCTCTCTTTGAAGCCGCTGGCATCTTTATCCAAGTCGGTGATGAGATCCTACTGATGCATCGCCATCCCGATAAGCCTTATGGAGAGACGTGGGGAATTCCTGCGGGTAAAATTGAAAAAGGGGAAAAGGCAATAGATGCCGCTATCCGCGAGCTAAAAGAGGAAACAGGCATTGCTGTCCCTTCTTTAGAGGAGATAGGAACCCTTTATGTTCGGTTAGAGATGGAGGGGTATGATTTTAGTTTCCATCTTTTTAAAGTGACTCTTTCAACTAAACCTGATGTTTTACATGAGCCAGATGCCCATATCGATTGGGCCTGGATGAAGCCTACAGAGGCTTTTTCTTATCCCCTTATTGTCGGTGGAAAAGAGATGTTTGAATTTTATGTTGCACATCTAAATACCTAAGAATCCCCGCGCACGAATTTGGATCATGGATGCGGTGTAATATCTAATATCGTGATTTGCTTGTTCTTAGGTCCATAACGCCAAAAAATCCGGTAAGCGCCTGGAGTATTGTTTTGAGCGTATGATTCAAACACCTTAAATCCTAATGCTTTAGACAAAGCACTATATTCATGAGTGTTTAGCCCTGGGTGATGTAAATCGCTTTGCATAAATCTCAAAGCTTTCCCTACTGCCTTGAATTGTGCAAGCTTTGAAGGGTCTTTTTTCAAAAGATCCAGTTTTTGGCCTGCCAATTCGGTTTTTAGTATTTCAAACTCCATCATCTTCCTCATCAAACTGAGAAAGATCCAAATTTAATGGTTTAATGTTCCCTTCATCTGCCTGTTTAATACCTTCTAAAAGAGATGAAATAGCTTCTGGGTTCTGATAAAGCCATGCTTCTCGCGTAGGAACTTCGGTCATAGGCTCAAGGATGATTTTTTCTCCTTCTCTATGTGCTCTGTATGACGTTACCCCTGCTTCTTTAGTCAAAAATGGGCTTAAGCAGATTCTATTGCGAGAATCTAAAGGTAAACTTACTTCTTTTTTTTCTTGATTTCTTTTCATATACCACCCATTTTTTATTATAACAACATGTTGCATTTCCCACAAATAATGAAACAAAAAAGCCCAAAAGAGAAGCTAATAAACTTCTCTCTTGGGCTTTTTATCGAAACGTTAAGTGGTAACTACTTAGGCTTTGATTTTGATATCGACACCAGCAGGAAGAGTGATCGACTTCAAAGCGTCGATAGTCTTGCCTGTTGGATTGATGATATCCAAAAGTCTTTTGTGAGTTCTCATTTCGAACTGCTCACGGCTCTTACGATCGACGTGAGGGGAACGGAGAACAGTAAAGATTTGACGTCTTGTTGGAAGAGGAATAGGACCAGCTACCCCTGCACCTGTTCTTTTCGCAGTCTCAACGATATCCTGCACTGAGGTATCGAGTAGACGTTGATCGTACCCTTTGAGGCGAATACGGATTTTGCTCCGTGAAGCCTTTGGTGTTTTTTCTTGTTTGTCTTTAACCATAGTGGGATAACTCTAATTACTTTTTAACAATTTCTTCTTGTACTTTCGCCGGCACTTTTTCAAAGTGGCTTGGCTCCATGGAGTATGTTGCGCGGCCAGAGCTCAAAGAACGGAGAGTTGTGGAATATCCAAACATCTCGCTCAATGGCACCTGTGCGTGAACAATTTGTCCACCTTTCTGCGCATCTTGCCCCATGATCTTGGCACGACGCTTAGTCAAGTCGCCCATCACATCCCCGAGGTTTGCATCAGGTGTGACAACGTCGACCTTCATGATCGGCTCAAGAATAATTGGCTTTGCTTTTCCAGCAGCCTCTTTCAACGCCATCGATCCGCAGATCTTAAAGGCAATTTCAGAGGAGTCAACTTCGTGGTACGATCCGAATACAATCGCAACCTTAACATCAACAAGGCCATAACCTGCCAACACACCAGTTGAAAGACCATCGTTGACACCTGCAATAACAGCTGGGATGTATTCTTTTGGAATGACACCACCAACAATCTTGCTGACGACTTCGTTGCCTTTACCTGGCTCGTTTGGCTCGATTTCAAGCTCAACGTGAGCGTACTGACCACGACCACCTGACTGCTTGACATACTTTGTCTTTGTAGAAGCTGGTGTAGTGATTGTTTCTTTATAAGATACTTGTGGCTTACCAACGTTCGCATCGACGCTGAACTCACGGATCATACGATCGCGCAAAACGTCGAGGTGAAGCTCTCCCATCCCTTGGATGATCGTTTGCCCTGTCTCTTCGTTAGTTGAAACACGGAAAGTTGGATCTTCTTCAGAAAGAGCGCCCAAAGCAACCGCTAGCTTTTCACGGTCAGCCTTTGACTTTGGCTCAATCGCCATTGAAATCACAGGCTCTGGGAATTCCATCTTTTCCAAGATGTAAGGATGATCTGGTGAGCAGAGAGTATCCCCTGTTCTAACTTTTTTCAAACCGACGCAAGCTGCAATGTCCCCTGTGAAGAAGGCATCTTTTTCAATCCGTTGGTTAGCATGCATCTCAAGAAGACGAGAAATTCTTTCTTTACTGTCTTGAGTTGAGTTAATGATTGGCGTCCCTTTTTCAAGCATACCGCTGTAAATTCTGATGTAAGTCAAACGGCCTACATAAGGGTCGGTCATGATTTTGAAAGCAAGCGCTGTGAACGGAGATGCATCGTCTGGCTTGAGGAAAACGTCTTGATCTGTTTTCAAGTCGTGTGCCTTGATCATCCCTCTATCGAGAGGAGATGGCATCCAAGCCACAACTGCATCGAGAAGCTGTTGAACCCCTTTGTTCTTGAAGGCAGAACCACACAAGACTGGGTTGAACTTGTTTTTGCAAACACCTTTACGGATTGCAGCATTGATCTCATCAGCAGTCAATGAATTTGGGTCTTCCAAGACCTTCATCATGAAGCCTTCATCTTCTTCGATCGTCGCAAGCTCTTCTAAAAGGGCATGACGCATTTCTTGGCATTTTTCTTTTAAATCTTCTGGGATTTCTGTTACATCCCATTCAGCACCAAGTGTCTCGTTTTTGAAGACATAAGCCTTCATCGTAACGAGGTCAACCATCCCTTCAAATTCAGCTTCTGCACCAATTGGGCACTGAACTGGAATAGCATTTGCGTGCAACTTCTCTTTCATTGTTTTGACAGCTTCAAAGAAGTCTGCGCCCATCCGGTCCATCTTGTTAACGAAGGCGATCCGTGGTACACCGTACTTATCAGCTTGTCTCCAAACTGTTTCTGATTGAGGCTCAACACCTGAAACAGAGCAGAAGAGGGCAACAGAACCATCCAAAACTCTCAATGAACGCTCAACTTCGATAGTGAAGTCAACGTGTCCAGGAGTATCGATGATGTTGATTTTGCAATCGTGCCAGAAAACAGTGGTAGAAGCACTGGTGATCGTGATGCCACGCTCTTGCTCTTGCGGCATCCAGTCCATCGTGGCAGCCCCTTCATGGACCTCCCCGATTTTGTGTGATTTACCAGAGTAGTAGAGGATCCTTTCGGTTGTCGTCGTTTTACCGGCATCGATGTGTGCCATGATCCCGATATTACGGACATTCTTTAGATTTTCACGTGGAGGTCTTTGAGCTGCCATATTGTCCTAGTCTATCCTTGCTTACCACTTGAAGTGAGCAAAAGCCTTGTTAGCTTCAGCCATTCTATGGGTGTCCTCTTTCTTCTTAATTGTCGTTCCCTGGTTGCTCAGGCAGTCTGATAGTTCTTGGGCAAGAGCGCTTGCCATTGAACGGCCAGCTCTTCCGCGAGAAAATTGGATGATCCATCCCATCGCCATAGAAATTCTGCGGTTAGCAGGAATTTCAACTGGAACTTGGTAAGTTGCACCCCCAATCCTTCTTGACTTCACCTCAACTTGAGGTTTTGCATTTTCAAGGGCCTCTTCGAAAGCCTCAAGCGGATTGTCTCTTTTAACTTTATTGGCAAAATCTTCCAAAGCAGAATAGACAATAGCGCGAGCTACTGACTTTTTACCGCTGATCATCACTTTGTTGATGAACTTTGTAAGGAGGGCACTTTTGTAAACAGGATCTGGTACAGTTTCCCGTTTTTCAGCCCGATGTCTTCTTGACATAGTTAGTCTCTCTAAATAAACATTTTACAGCTTTAAAGAGATCGAGATTTCACCCGAAAGGAGGAGGACATTAAAGACACTCCAACCTATCGATGTTTCAGTGCGAAAAAATAGCTATTTTTCTCGCATTGAAACATCAGGAGCAAGACTGCTTACTCCTGGTATTACTTAGGACGTTTAGCCCCGTATTTCGATCTACTTTGTTTACGGTCTTTTACGGCCGCACAGTCTAATGCACCACGAACGATGTGATAACGGACCCCTGGCAAGTCTTTTACACGACCGCCGCGAACGAGGACGATACTGTGCTCTTGCAAGTTGTGCCCTTCACCACCGATGTAGGCGATCACTTCCTGACCCGTAGATAGACGGACCCAGGCTACTTTCCGGAGAGCCGAGTTTGGCTTCTTCGGTGTCTTTGTCTTCACTTGGAGGCAAACCCCTCTTCTTTGAGGGCAGGCTTTCAGAGCTGGAGACTTACTTCTCCGCTTCTTTGGGCTTCTTGGCTTGCGTACAAGTTGGTTAATTGTTGGCATGTAGGGTTCTCATGTTAAAAAAATGAGGAAACGGCTCAAATTGTAGTGGATTCTCTACTTTCTAGACAACTTTTCTTTAAGAGAGAGCCATCAAAATCTCCTCTGAAAAGGAAAAGATTTTTGGCTTTTTAGGGAAAATTAAAGAGGAAGGGGCCATTTTTGGCCCCTTCCTTTGAAATATTTTTTAACTATTAGCTTCGGAGCAGCGCCAGAAAACTGTAGCTTTCGACCGCTCTTTTACCACCCACCCATTGGCAAGCTGCCACACACATCTTAAAGAACTTAAGAAGAATTCAAGAATTGGATGACGATAACAAAAAACCCGATTCGACCATGAAAGCCAAACCGGGTTTCCAAACTTTAGAAATTAAATTCTATACAGCTGTTTCTGGGGCACCTTGTACTGCCCATTCTGTATGGAAAAACTGACCACGTGGTTTGTCAGTTCTTTCATAAGTATGTGCACCAAAGAAGTCACGCTGAGCTTGTAAAAGGTAAGCAGGTAATCTTTCTCTTCTATAACCATCCAAGAAAGCAAGACCAGAAGAGTGGCAAGGAAGAGGAATGCTTCTCATCGCGCCACTAGCTACTGTTTTTCTCAGGCCCTCTTCTACACGTGCAATCTCCCCTTTGAAGAAAGGGTCTAGCAACAAGTTGTGTAACATAGGGTCTTTATCAAAAGCCTCTTTGATTTTACCCAAGAAGCGGCTGCGGATGATGCAACCTCCACGCCACATCAAAGCAACACCACCAAAGTTAAGCCCCCAACGATAAGCTTCAGATGCAGAACGCATCATCATAAAGCCTTGCGCATAGCTGATGATTTTTGCTCCGTACAACGCTTGACGGACAGCTTCAATAGGTGGCTCCTCTTTTGGCAACGTCTTTTTAGGATAGTGCCCTGCAGCTGTTACCCTTTCTTGCTTCATAGCAGAAAGGAAACGTGCAAAAACCGCCTCTGAAATCAAAGTTAGAGGGATGCCAAGTTCAAGAGCTTGCATCACAGTCCATTTGCCTGTCCCTTTTTGAGCCGCAGCATCCAAAATCTTGTCGATCTTTGGAGTATTATCTTTTTCTTTGACTTTCAATATTTCTGCAGTGATTTCAATGAGGTAACTATCAAGTTCGCCCTTGTTCCATTCTGCAAAGATTTTTTGTAGCTCATCAACAGAGACGTTATAGCCCTCTCTCAAAATGTCAAAAGCTTCGGAAATCAGCTGCATGTCACCATATTCGATGCCATTGTGCACCATTTTGACAAAGTGACCAGCTCCCCCTTCTCCGACCCATTCACAGCATGGCTGGCCATCAACTTTTGCAGCAATAGCTTGAAAAATAGGCTTAACAGGTTCCCAACCCTCTTTATTTCCGCCCGGCATGATAGATGGGCCATTGCGCGCCCCCTCTTCTCCACCAGAAATCCCTACACCTAAGAAGGCAATCCCTTCATTTGCTGTATAGGCAACACGACGCTCCGTATCGGTGAAAAGACTGTTACCTCCGTCGATTAGGATATCTCCTTTATCCAAAAGGGGCATCAGCTGGTCGATCAATTGATCCACAGCTTCCCCAGCTTTGACCATCATGACAATACGGCGGGGACGCTCAAGAGATGCTACAAAGTCGGCCAGTGTATGGGTACCAACGACAGACTTTCCTTTAGCTCCGTTAGCTAGGAAATGGTCGACCTTTGTTACCGTCCGGTTAAAGACAGATACCTGAAAGCCATGATCTGCCATGTTTAGGACTAAGTTTTCGCCCATGACCGCCAGGCCAATGAGTCCAATATCAGAGAGTTTACGATCCATAGCATCCATCATACGGGGTAGACTATTTCCCTCCAAACAGGTTAATGATTTAAATTATGACTATATGCCTTAACATGATCGTTCGGAACGAATCGCAAGTTATAAAACGATGCTTTGACTCTGTGCTTCCCCTCATCAGTTACTGGGTCATCGTCGATACGGGATCTTCAGACGGTACGCAGGAGATCATCCGAAACTATTTCAAAGAAAAAGGGATACCGGGCGAGTTGCATGAACGCCCATGGATAGATTTTGCAACTGACAGAAACTTTGCCCTTGAACTTGGCAGGGGAAAAGCCGATTACCTCATGTTTCTAGACGCAGACGAAATACTACTTTACCATCCCGGATTTAAACCACACGACATCGAGGAAAACTTCTATTTCATACTTGCTGAGACGGGAGGATCTGCTTTTGTCCGTCCATTTCTCATGAAAAGCACTTTTGATGCTCGATGGGAAGGTGTTGTGCACGAAACACTTGTCTTCAAAGCACCTGTTCAACCTGCAATATATGCAAATGTCTCATTAGTTTCTTATCCAGATGGAGCAAGAACAAGGAGTGGAAAAAAATTTCATAACGATGTTGTGATGTTAAAAAAGGCCTACAAAAATGATCCAACCAATGGGAGGCTCCTTTTTTATCTTGCGCGCAGCCATCTTGCCAATCGACAGCTAAAGAAAGCGGCCTATTACTTTAAAAAAATTGTTAAAGTGGCTTCTTTTTCAGAAGAGGCCTACATGGCGCAAATGGATCTGGGTCGAACCTATCTTCTTCAAGAAAAGCCAATCGGAACTATCGTTAGAGCATTTGAACAAGCATCAAAGATTGCTCCCAATAGACAAGAACCTAATTATCTCATTGCCCATCTTTACAGAACTCACAAAAACTACGAAAAAGCTTTTGAATGGGCCGAAAAAGGGATCCAAAAACCGGAAGGTGAAGCAAATATCTATCTCGAAAAATGGGTCTATCAGCACGGAATGCGCTTGGAATATATGCTTGCTGCCTATGCAACAGGGCATAAGGAAGAAGGAAAGAAGGCCGCAGAGGCCATATTGACAAGAAAAGACATTACGCAAAATGTAAGAAACTTGATCGATAGAACCCTACGAGCTTTAGAACGGGGAGATCTCTCTCCACTTACAACGGTCAAATGAAATCCAAAATTTGCCTGAATATGATTGTGAAGGATGAAAGCGCGGTCATCCTCCGCTCCCTCTTTTCAGTTCTTCCTCTTATCGACTATTGGGTGATTGTCGACACCGGCTCTAAAGATGATACTCCTAAAATCGTTGAGACTTTTTTTCGAGAAAAGGGAATTCCGGGAGAGCTACATCACAGAATGTGGGTCGATTTTGCAACAAATAGAAATCAGGCTTTGCAACTTGCAAAATCGCATGGAGACTATCTTCTTTTTGTTGATGCTGATGAAGAGTTCGTTTATGAAAAAGGGTTCAAACTCCCTTTTCTAAAGGAGGAAAGTTATTTTATCCTCTGCAGCAGCAATGGTGTTTTAAACCACCGAAAACTTCTTGTTCGGTCCAACGTCGACTGGAAATGGGTCGATCCTATCCATGAAACTCTAGAAGGAGGGGAAAAACCACCCACTGCCACTCTTAAAAAGTTAGTCAATTACTCTAGAAGTGGAGGAGCAAGATCTCGCAACCTCAAAGCAACTCGTGAAAATGATGCAAAGGTTTTAGAAAACGAACTAAAAAAAGACCCAAAAAACAGTCGTGCTCAGTTTTATTTAGCCCTGACCTATTTTAGCCTTCAAAAATTTGATATGGCTTTGAAATTTTTCCGAAAAAGAGCGTGGCAAAAAGACTTTTCGGAAGAACGTTATCTGGCCCAACTGATGGTAGCTAAACTCTTGGAGGGGCTAAAAGAAGATGCTTCTGTGGTTTTTGATGCCTATTTACAAGCTATCAAAATCCGTCCAGAACGTGTAGAAACCTATTTTTATCTCTCAAGGTTTTTGAGAAAAGAAAAGGATCTACAAACAGCCTATGAAGTTGCAAAAAAGGGGATGGAGCTACCCATGACCCACGATTTACAAATGGTAGAAAGTAAAATCTATGAATATGGGATGGCTTTAGAGTATTCGGTCGCAGCTGTTGGAGCAAATCATGCTGAAGAAGCAAGAGAGGTCGTTTTAAAACTTCTTCGTCTTCCCCATCTTCCAGTCAATATCCGCTCATTTGTCGAAACTTATTGGAAGGCCCCTGTATGAGTATTTGTCTTAATATGATTGTGAAAGACGAAGCAGAGGTAATTTTAAGATGCCTTGCTTCTGTTTTTCCTCTCATCGACTATTGGGTGATTGTCGACACTGGATCAGCTGATCATACGCCAAAACTCATCGAGACCTTTTTTAAAGAAAGAAACATTCCTGGAGAGCTTCATAAACGCCCTTGGAAAGACTTTTCGACAAACAGAAACCAAGCCTTAGAACTTGCTAAAGAGAAAGGGGATTACATCCTTTTTATCGATGCCGATGAACAGCTGCTCTACAAAGAGGGCTTTTCTCTACCACCTCTCACTTTGGATAGTTATCTCATTCTCTGCGACAATGACTCTATCCTCTATTACCGAAGGCTTCTTGTAAAATCTACTTTACCATGGCGATGGGAAGGGGTTCTTCATGAAACCATCGAAGGCAAAGAACCTTTTACAACCGATATTTTGCCTCTTGTTACAAATTTAGTTTCAGCAGGAGGCGGAGCCCGTTTCAAAGATAAAACGACCCGACAAAAAGATGCAGCTTTATTAGAAAAAGCTTTGAAAAATGACCCAGAAAACAAACGGGCCCTTTTCTATCTTGCATTGACCTACATGATGCTCGATCAAAATGAGTCGGCACTAAAAATGTTTAAACGGAGAATCCATTTAGATGACCACACAGAAGAGGTTTATCTTTCTCTTCTCCAAATGGCGATCATCAAAGAGAACATAAAAAAACACCCTGACGTCGTCTTTAAAGCCTATTCAAAAGCTATAAAAGCAAGGCCCAACAGAAAAGAGGCCTATTTTTATATGGCCCGTTTTCTTCGGAGGATCCATAAACTTCAAGCTGCCTACGAAACAGCTAAAAAAGGGATGGAATTGCCAGAGACCAAAGATTTAATTGGTGTAGAAAGCAAAGTTTATCACCATCAAATGGCATTTGAATTTTCTGTGATTGCATTGGGTTTAGGAAAAGCCGCAGAGGGAAAAGAAGTTGCTTTAAGCCTACTTGAAAAAGAAAATCTTCCAGAAGAGACACGTCTATTGATCGAACAGATTTGGACTCCTCTGAAACATCAGGGGAAAAAAGAAGAAACGACTTAAGCTTTTTTGTGAGTATCAAAAAAGTCGATAACAGCTTTTTTAAAAGTATCCAGTCCATCTCCTGTTAAAGCAGAAACTCTATAGACAGGAATCTCTAATTTTTTTGCCTTTTTCTCTAGCTTGACAACACTTTTATCGTCTTCAACAGCATCTGTTTTATTGATCAATAAAAAGGCTGGGCGTTTCAAAAGCTCTTTTGAATAGCTTTTCAGCTCATCTTGCAAGATTTCGAAATCTTCTAGAGGGTCACGAGCATCGACACCAGCTCCATCGATTACAAAAACTAAAAGAGAAGTTCTTTCGATGTGGCGCAAGAATTCAAGACCAAGACCTCTGTTGTCACTTGCTCCACGGATAATACCAGGGATATCAGCAACAAAGATTCTGTCATAAATTTCAGTCTCGATGAAACCAAGGTTAGGGGTCAATGTTGTAAAAGGATAAGCACCAACTTTAGCACGCCCTCTTGCCAATGCATTGATTAAAGAAGATTTCCCGGCGTTTGGAAAACCAACAAGGCCAACATCGGCAATGAGCTTAAGCTCTAGGTCAACATCGAGCTCTTCCCCGAGTTCCCCTTTTGTAGCTGTATGAGGTGCTCTGTTGGTTGGGCTTTTGAAGTGGTCGTTTCCTTTACCACCTTTGCCCCCTTTACAAGCGAGAAATTGATCTCCCTTTTCAAGTAGCTCAATCAAAACTTCACCCGTTGCGTTATCACGGATGACAGTTCCGCAAGGGATTTTCAAAACAAGATCTTTCCCATTACGGCCTTGCTGCAGATTTGGGCCGCCTTGCACCCCATTTTCTGCCTTCAAAATTTTGCGGAATCGGAAATAATCTAAAGAATAAATTTCGGGGTCGGCCTCAAAGACAACCGATCCCCCCTTCCCGCCGTTGCCACCTGTAGGGCCACCTTTGGGAATGTATTTTTCACGTCGCCAGGCAACGACTCCGTCGCCACCTTTTCCTGCGGACAGGTGAAGTGTCACCTCATCGAGAAACATCCTTCACCTACCTCTAAAACTCTAAGCTTCTGAACGGACAGAAATGACCGTTTTCTTACCTGAGTTGAATGAGACGATCCCGTCAACAAGAGAGAAGAGGGAGTCATCTTTAGCACGTGCAACGTTTGCACCAGGATGCCACTTAGTTCCACGCTGTCTAACCAGGATAGAACCTGCAGTGATCAATTGGCCAGAACCGACTTTAATGCCAAGACGTTGTGCATTAGAATCGCGACCGTTTTTGGTTGAACCTTGACCTTTCTTATGTGCCATACTCTAGTCACTTCCTATTTGGTTTCGGCGATTTCAAGCACTTTTACTTGAGAATAGTGCTGACGGTGGCCAAAAGTCCGATATTCTTGTTTACGTTTTTTATATTTCATGGCTTTCAACTTCGGCCCTTTAACAGTGCCCAAAAGTTGGCCTTTCACAACAAAACCACCAACATGTGGGGCTCCAACGTGTGATTTTTTTCCGTCGTTCAAATAGAGGATATCTGTAAATTGAACATTTTCTGACTCTGTGTTCAGCAGTTCAACTTCGATAATGTCATCTTTCTCAACGCGAACTTGCTTTCCACCTGTTTCGATGATGGCGTACATGGGGAATTCTCCTTGAACCGAGTAGAATACTCCATTTAAGGTAATAGAATCAAGGATTCGTCATGCCAACTGTCGTTATTCAACATTCTCTTAGACCATCAGACCTCCAGTCTCTTAAAAAAGAGTTCCCCTATTTCTCTTTCACTAACGAGAAGACAGACGAAATGGAGGTTTTTTTTGGCACTTCTATAAAAAAAGAAGAGCTAGAAGACTTTAATCTTCTCCGTTGGATCCATCTTCCAACTCCTTCAATGAGTCAGCTTCCCGTTACAGAAATCCAAAAACGGGGCAATATTTTAGTCACATTCACCCCTTCAAGTGGGATGGACAACCACGGCCAGTGGGCTGCTGCTTGCGTTTTATCCTTTGTCAAAGGGCTTTACACTCACATAATCCCCTTATCACTGCCTTCGCTTACCTGGCTGGAGCTCTTTGCTGATGGAAAAAGGGCACGCTCAAATGCCGAATGGGCCAAAAAGTTGGGGCTTAAAGTCTTTGGCCTGCAAAAAAACGCCTCATTTGCCCCTTTCACCGACAGAACTTATGATTTTCAATCTTTAACAGATCATCTTCCCCAAGCCGACATCGTCTCTTTAACTACAGATCCAAGAGCTCCCGATATTATCCACTTGAAAGAAGAGCTTGCCCTCATCAAAAAAGGGGCCATCCTTCTCCTTTCTACATCTGCTAAAAGAGTTGACTGGGTCACTTTAGATCAGATGATTCAAGACAATCACTTTAGAGGTGTCGCCATCGATACCCTTGAACTTTTGCCTCTGAAGCCCCATCCAACGCTCCTCATCACCCCTGGCATTTCCCTTTTACCAGCTCCAAGCGAAGACCCTGCCTTTCCACATTTTAGACATCTCTTGAGAGACTATTTACACGACAACTTTGTCGACATGTCGCCCCGTTGGGAAGAATAAAAAAATTGTTCGAGTTGTTGAAAACAACCCACTTCGGTTATCTTTCTTCTATCTTTTGGCCAGGTAGCTCAGTCGGTAGAGCAGAGGACTGAAAATCCTTGTGTCGCTGGTTCGATTCCGGTCCTGGCCATAAACTTTCCTCGCTCTTTCTTCTTTAGTCAAACTTCGATTCTTAATCTTACGATCAGTTAAACTATTTGAGTTATGGTAAGTTATCCATTTCCACCGCTGATAAAAAATACAGCATTTCTTATTACTCAATATCAGCTCTTTGAGGGCTCGCAAAATACGAGTTGGACTAGTAGTTTTCATGTCGCTATTCAAATAGCAGCTTTCGCAAATGGATTAAAAAACGTTTCCCTAAATAACCATGTGCCCATCCCTTCTTTGCTTACTTTGCCAATCAAAGTGGCCACTATTGCAGGATTTGTCAGAGCATTTGCAGGATTTCTTGCAAACCATTATCGAGACGAAGCACAAAACACTCCAAATCATCTTGATACTTTTTGTGATTATTTTGACAAGACAGCAAAATCTCTTTTTAAACTTAGCATGTCCCTATCATTAAGCATATTCAACAGCATGGTAAAACCCTTGCCATGAAAGCAAAAAAACTTTGCAAACTCACTCGCAGAACTGCGGCAGCCATTTGAAGTAGATGGGTCAGGATCTCCACCAGCCTTTTGGCCATTATAAAAGATTTATTTTAAACAAGCTTAGAAAGCATACTTAGAAATCATAGGAGAAAAACCTAAAAAGTCGATTTTTCTAGGTTAATTTCCTTACAAAATATTTTCGACAGCCTAGGCAAACGTATCGTAACGAACACCTAACTACACGAGAATAGATTTTAGACCAATCCGTGCCACAGATTCTTTTTGAATATCCATCCACTCCATGAAAAGTTCTTGAAGTTCGCTACGAAATACTTCTCTATTTTTAGCTAGATAAAGGTATCTGCATTTAATACTCACATTCTTGACCACCAGCTTTGCAGCAGAAAAAAAATCGTTAGCAATTAGCTCAGGTTTAACTACTGTATTATCAGGGTTAGAAGACTGAAGAATTAGTTCGCCCAAAACGACTATATCTCTAAATCTAGTTTCTGTGCCATTAGGAAGGGTAAGTGTTATACTTTTGTTTTTGCCTACAAAAAGATCGACATCTTCACCTGAGCGGGTAGGCGTAGCATTATCTGGAATGCTTAAAAAAGCAGCCCATCTAGATGGTTCGCATTTTGCTAATACACTCATGTTGATTTCCTCTATTGTTAAACAAGATTATAAAAATTTGAAATAATAAATTTCAGATTGAATGATAATTCAAATCATTAATTCGTCTATATGAAAATAATTTCTTTCAGGGAGATGTTATGTGTTTAAGTAGTGCGTCAATCATAGATTTTTGCAAAAAATAGCAAAAAAAGAGGAAGATGCCTTTGGTTCTATTTCTGTATAGGGATAGAAATAGAAAGAAAATAGTGCTTAAGAAGCCCTTTTTGCTGCCAAACCGCTCTTCTCCCACTGATTTGTGAAATAGGGTTTCACTTAGATAAAGGGTTCTAACTCATAGAGAGGCTTTATTCCCTCAATGAATTGGTTCGAGAGTAACCACTTCCAAATTCTCCCTCATAGCTAATGAAAGCCATTTCATTTTTACGAGCAATTACCACCAAACCCTTATTTTTATTTAAATTTCCAAAAGCAACTTAAATGCTGAATTTTTTCTTTAGAGTCTCCTTGCTCTAATTCTTAAAGGCTTTTAGACTACGATTTTAATATTGAGGTCATTTATGGTTATTCCTCGTGTGGCGTCTACAGGGGCAAATGTTGTTCCTCCTTCAAAGTTTAAAAGCAATCAAGATCAAACTCTTCAGAAAGTATCCTCTTTTACACCAAACGTTTTTGATACTTTAGTTGGTTTAACTTTAGTATCTTTAGACCTCGCGACTGTTTGGGTGTGCCTCACAGGACAATTGTCTACAGATGTGCTGATAGTTTTGGGTGGTGTTGTTGTTGGTACCAACTGTATTGGTCACACGCTCGTTTTCAATTCGCAGGTTTTTTCTTCAAATAATGATGAAAAGTGCTGGGAACATGCAGAGCAGGCCTTTGGCGAAAATGGCCTTGTATAAAAGCCCTTTAACCATTGCTTGGGCATTTTTTCATTTTTCTCAAATAGGTGCTGCTTGTGCGATTCCTGGACCTTGCATGCCTAAAGAAGGGCCAGCTTTTTTGACCCTTCCTGATACTCTTGATGGAGTTGTAGGTGATATTGGCATCTACGCCGACTATGTCAAAGGGCTTCCAGGCACTAATCAGGAAGATAATGCTGGAGGCTTTATCAATCTGAATTTGGCCTTTCCATTGCCAAATAGTTTTTGCCACAGCTTTGGCTTTCAAATAGGGGGAAGCTATGGAGTTTACGAAATACAAGGGGCTAATTTTTATCCATCTTACTCTCAAAGAAAAGTCAATGAACAGCTCTTTGCAACAGCAGGTCTCTTTTATAAAAGTGCCCATGATTATGGGTTAAATGCTGCAGTCGTTTATGACTGGATGTATAATCGAAATCTCTCTTCACTAGATTTAACGCTTCAACTTTTTCAAGTTAGATACGAACTTTCTTATCTGACATGCTGCACAGACGAGGTCGGGGTGTGGGGAACGACCCATGCAAATAGCAGAAAAAAACATACACTTGATTGCGATGTTGCTTTTAGAGCATTTGATCAAGTTAGCATCTTCTGGCGTCATCTCTTCAATAATTGCTGCGAGACCAAAATTTGGGCCGGCATTCCTTACAGAGATGATGATCGATTTACAAACCGCGGTAGGTTCTTAGTTGGAGGCAACTTCTATGCCCCTTTGCCCTGCAATTGGAGCATTGAGGGGCATGGGATGTATCTACAGACCTACGACTGCCAATCAGGCAACAAAATCCATTACGCTTTTAACTTGGCTTTAGGCGTTAATTACGCTTTTGGTGGTTCAGATTGCTGTAAAAAGCCAGATGATTTCTGCTCCTTTAGAGCTTATCTACCAGTTGCAAACAACAGCAATTTTATTACAAATGCAGCCTCTACTCCGGCTGCATTAAGAATCTGAAAAAATTTTACTTATCGCCATCTTCCATTCTGATCATATCGCGCATGACTTGAATGGCTTCATCCAACTGTAGGTCGTTTACGCCGCTATTTTTAGGACGTTTCAGCAAAAACCCCTCTTCTTCGTCCTCTTCGCCTTCTTCTTTTTCTTGCCCAGCTTTTGTCTTCAAGAAGATCTGATAGTTTTTATTCTCTTTGATTCTTTCTTGGCTGTTTTTTACAAGTTGGGGCAAAATTCGGCTCCAGTAGTCTTCTGGAGGCTGAAGTTTAGGAATATAATATCTCAAAAACCAAGGCTTTGCATCGGCTTGGACATCACTTAGATCATCTAAAAATTCAGGCTCAACAGTGTCAGGAGAGATGGAAATTTCTTTTAAGCTAGCCGTAGCTCCATCAAGGCTGGTTGGACCTGGGATAACTACATCTGATTTAACCCCTTTTTCTTCCGGGGTCTTTCCTGAGACTGTATAGTATTTACCCACTGTAACTTTAAAAAAGACTGAGCCGCTCCCTTCTGTCACTGTTTGGCTTTGAATAGTCCCTTTCCCAAAGGTATGGTCATCACCAGCAACTATAGCAACACCATAATCTTGTAGAGCTTGAGCCACAATTTCTGCAGCTGATGCTGTCTCACGAGAAACTAGTATCAGCAGTGGACCATCAAAAGTGGTCTTTCCGTCTACATCACGGTAGATTTTTTCAGAACCATCTGAAAGTTTTGAAATGGCGACGACACCATTTGTAATAAACAAGCCAGCCACTTTGACAGCTTGAGTCAAATAGCCTCCACGATTATCTCTTAGGTCTAAAATCAATCCTTCAAGAGGAGCAATTCTCTCTAATTGATAAATAGCGTCTCTGATATCGCTTTCACTTGATCCAGCTTCCCCTTCATAAAAAGAATGGAGAGTGATCACACCGATGATCCCTTCGCCAAAATAGGTGTAGGAAGTATCTACATGAGCTTCTTGAGCAGGAATTTCCTCTTTTTCAAGAGTTACAGAATATCTGATAGGGACACTATTTCCCCCTTCTCTTTCAAAGGAGAGCTTGATGGCATCTTTTTCATCTGTATGCAAAAGATCTGTCACCTCTTCTAAAGAGCGGTCTTTTACGAGTTTGTCGTTAATGGCGACAATCCGATCCCCTTTTGAAATTTTCTGAGTTCTTCCTGCAGGAGAATCTGGAACTGTCTCTTCTACGACAACTCCTTCAAGGCCATCTTCTAAAACAAGCCCTACACCATGAGTTCCACCTTTTTCAAGACGAACTCGCATATCATAAGCTTCTGTTTTATCTATAAAGGCTGTATGGCTATCAAGGCTTTTCGCTAAACTTTTTAAGATATGGAGAACTAAAAGACTTTCTTGTTGCGTTTCTGGTAAAGGTTGTCCGGAACCACTTACAAAAAGATACGATGTTTCAAAGGCTCTCATCTTCCTTTCAAATTTAGCTAATATAGCGCTTTGTTTTCGCATCACAGCTTCTTGTCCAAACCGCTCTTTTTGACGGTTGATAAAATAGACAATGAGGTCTTTGATCTGGTCTTCTAGATCTTGTACATTTGTCCCAAAAGTTTCTCTAATAGGTGTAGGCGTCGCTGAGAAAAGGGCTTCTGGGGATTTATAAAGTCTTTCACGGATTTCACGAGAGCGAACAATGGCATTTTGGATAACCTTATTTAACTCTAAATAAGCACCAAATTCATTTTTCTTATAAGCAGACATGATCTGCATCCATTCTAAATCATCTTTTTGAATCCAAGGAATAACTTCAGATTCTAAGAGGTAGATTTTTTCTGGATCGAACTGGTCGATGTAGTTCCAAAATGACTGCGCGATAATCTCAGTGGACATTTTTTTATGATCGATGTGCTGAGAAAACACCCGATTCATCAATGCCTTTACATCAGAATATTTAAGATCGTCGCTATCAGATGCAAAAAGAAACAGAGGGAGGAGGAGAAAAATGCGGAAGAATGACATATAATGCATGTTGCAGAAGAATGAAAAGAATAGCAATAAGTTAACCAGTGTCTCTTTCGCCATTTGTTACTCCACCTCACTTAAAATTAAGCGTTTTCTCTGGTCCGTTCGATCTTTTACATCAGCTGATGCAAAAAGGAGAAATTGAGTGGAATACTCTTGAATTGATAGAAGTGGCCAACCAATTCGAGGCGTTTGAAGAGGTCGATGAAAAAAGCGCTTTTTTGAGCCACTTTGTCCATTTGGCGTGGTTAAAAGCACTCTCTTATTTCCCTCCAGAAAAGATTGAAGTTGTAGAAGAAGAAAAATCTCTTTCAATTATGGAAGTTATTGCTTCCTATCAAGTTGCTAGAATTCTTAGAACTAAATTAGAAGATCAAGAAAGTTTATCTTCTCTGATACACAGAAGAGCTCCCCTTCCGCCATTACCTAAAGAAAAAGGGCTTGAAGGAATTGCGCTTCAAGAGCTTGAGCGTCTTTTTAAAGACCTTTTAGAAAAACAACAGGTCAAATTCCTCCTGCCCCCTGAAATTGAAATACCGATTTCCGAAGTTTTGAATCAGTTGGTAGTAAAGCTGCACATTCCTCTTTCATTTGAAAATTTATTTTGTCATTCTGACCGAAAAGATTGGATCCCTATTTTTTTAGCTATCCTTGAGGGGATCAAACAGGAGAAAATAGCGCTCCTTGAGAATGGAATGTTATGCAAAACGAACACGAACAGCTAATTGCACTGGAAGCTCTCCTTTTTGTTGCCTCAAAACCTCTTTCTGAAAAAGAGATCTACGCACATCTTGCCTCCCATTTTCCAGATTTAGAAGTTAGTGAAGTCATTAAAGCTCTGCAAAATCTCTATGTTCAACAAAATAGAGCCTTCAGAATTGGATATGTTTCTGGGGGATATCTCTTAGAAACAAAAGCTGAAGTTGCGCCATACATCAGCTCTTTCGTAACCCCTCGTAAAAGCCGCCTTTCCAAAGGGGCTCTTGAGGTCTTATCGATTATTGCCTACAAACAACCCATCACCCGCCCCGAAATAGATGCCATCCGTGGTATTGACTCTGGTCCACATGTCGAAACTCTTTTAGAAGGGGAATGGATTGTTTCAAAAGGAAAGAAAGAGGTGCCCGGACGACCAACTCTGTTTGGCACCACCGAAAAATTTCTTCTTCACTTTAACCTGCCCTCTATTGAAAAACTAATCGAACACAGTACCGTCTGAAGTGGTTATAAATGAGAAAAATGACAGGATGGGCAGGATAGGCAGGATAAGCGTTGCCTAGCCTAAGCAACCTTTTGGTAAACACTCATAAATTCAAACACAGAGATCGGAGAGAACTAAAGAGAACACGGAGAGGCGTTGCCTATGCTTAAGCAGTGCGCTTGAGTAAGATCAAAATAAAAAGGGCCTGAAGGGCCGACATATTTAAATTAGTAAAATCTAAAAACTTAAACGCAAAGAAGCGAAGACTCAGAAGAAGCTTTGCCAAATTTCAACCCTTCTTTAATCGAGACCCATCGAAGAATATTCTTAAGCTAAGAAAATTTCTTTCGTGTCATTGCATTGAAAATTTTAAAACTTTTTCTAAACGAAGATGCCGGCCCTTTCAGGCCTCCATGTATTTGTTGCATTAGATTCCCAGGCCTTCAGTCGCCTTATCAAGGCTCCTTTCGACCCGGGCTTTCAAAGATCGGCCTTCCAGGCCTTTTTTCTTCAAAGAAGCTTATCAGGCGAGGCAGCATATCCCGCCCATCCTGTTTTTTTTAAATCACTTCAGTCTGAATTTTTTGTGCGATGAGAAGACATGACCTTAAAAAGTTCTTCTGTCAATGCTTTTTGAGCCTCTTTTTTAGGAAGACCTTTAAAGGCGTCAGGATAGAGAAGAGGTAAATAGGTTACTTTTAATTTACCTGTTAAATTTGGAAGTTTTTGCTTTTTAGGCCAGACCTTGTTTCCTCCCTCAATGACAACAGGAAGAATGGGGAGTTGAGAATGGAGCGAAAGCATGGCAAGGCCTTGTTTGAAAGGCATCCATTCATCCGTTGAAGAGCGCCCCCCTTCTGGGAAAATCAACACTTTATCCCCTTCTTTTAGAAGATTCAAAACAAGTCTTAGTGCTTGAACATCTTCTCCAGAGGTATCTACAGGATGAGCATTTACTTTGCTGATGTAAGGACCAAAAATAGGGAAGCGAAAAAGAGAATCTCGTGCTAAAAAATGCATCTCCGCAGGGCTTGAAGAAGCAATGATTGGCGGGTCAAAGTAAGAAGAGTGATTGGCTGCAACTAAGCAAGGTCCTTTAGGAATATTCTCAAGGCCTACTATCTCTAACTTGTAAAAAAAACGGAGTAAGAAATAGAACACATTGCAGGTAAATTTATAGAGAAAATGGGCTTTTTTCTCTCTTTTATTAGCCAGTGCGACAATTTTGTCTGTCACTTCATCAATAGAAAGATGCGATGTATCAATTTCGATTGCATCACGCGCTTTAACAAGTGGAGAGACTTCACGCGTCATATCAAGACGGTCTCTTTCTTTTAAATCTTCTAAAACTCTATCTAAAGTGAATGTTTGATCGGGGAATTTTGCGACCATCTCTTTATAGCGTCTCTCAGAGCGGACACTATCTGAACCAGTTAGGTAGATCTTTAAATCGGCCTTTGGGAAAACGACGCTGCCTAAATCTCTTCCTTCAAAGACAGAACTTTTTCCTTTATTTGCCCACTCTCTTTGCCAGCTCACAAGTTTTTCACGCACGGCTTTAATGGCAGAGACATGAGAAACTTCACGGTTCACAGCGTCGCTTCGGATGAAGTCGGTCACATCTTGATTTTCTACAAAATAACGTTTTTGACCGTTTTTGAGGGTAATTTCAAAAGTGAAGTCATTTAAAGCTTTAGCTAACTCTGCAGGGTCCTTGTAGTCGATGTGGTGTTTCAACACATAAGCAGTCAGACACCGATACATAGCCCCTGTGTCAAAATGGATGAATCCAAGCTTCTCGGCAACTAGTTTGGCAACAGTGCTTTTCCCAGTGGCCACTGGGCCATCAACAGTGATAATCATACAAGTAGATAAAAGAGCAAAAAGGGTGTAGGGAATAACAAGGAGTCAAAAATATCTAAAAGACCCCCTAGTCCAGGAAGATGGCTACTATCTTTAATAGCTACTTCCCGCTTCAAAAGTGATTCAGAAAGGTCGCCAAGTTCCGCCAACGCACCAATAATCAACCCTAAAACGATCGATTCAATAAAACCAATTGGCAGCGGAGAGAAAAAGTGAAAAGCAAGACTTCCAAGTATAGACCCAATCAAGCCTGCAACTGCACCCTCTACACTTTTTTTAGGACTAATATAGGGGGCAAGCTTTCTCTTCCCAATACGAGAGCCAACAAAAAAGGCCACTGTGTCAGAAAGTTTTGCAACGATAACTAGGTAAAGGAGCCACCACATTCCTGTCTCTGGGGAGATGTAAGCAATTTGATACAACGTAGCAATCGGGAAAGTTACATAAAGGAGACCAAATAGCGTAGAAGAAAGGGTCGCAATCGGTGTTGTTCCTCTCCAAAATTGGATCAAAAAGAAGACAAAAAGAGAGGTGAATAGAAAGACAATCGGCAACAAGCCAGCTTTTGAAACTCCAGGGAACAGTGTGAGAGCTATAACATAAAGACCAGAGAGGACAAGGGCGCCCGTTTTTTCAACTTGGAAATCTTTAATTGCACAAATGGAGGCAAATTCTCTCCAGCATCCCCAGATGGCCGCTAGGATGACTGCAAAAAAGAGAGCATGAATAATGGGGTTTTGAGAGCCTATGATGAGGAAAAGAGAGAATATCGTGGTTAATAATCCAACAACAATTCTTTGGCTTGTTCCAGTCATCTTTAACTCCCTCCACCTCTACGGCGTTCACGCGTTTGATAAATACGGACAGACTCCTTTAAGTCTTCACCGGTAAATTCTGGCCAGAATTTGTCGACAAACACAAATTCACTGTAACAGCTTTGCCAAGGCAAAAAGTTACTGGTCCTCATTTCACCCGAAGTCCGAATGATAAGATCGGGATCTGCAAATCGAGCAGTATCCAAATGCTGCTGAATGAGCGCTTCATTTAGCTCACTTTTATCGATTGTCCCTGCAACGACTCCATCTATAATCTTTGAGATGGTCCGCTTGAGCTCATCCCTCCCACCATAATTCAATGCGAGGATAAAGTCGATCTCTTTCCCGTCTTTTGTCTCTTCTTTTGTACGGGCGACAGTCTCTAAAAGAAAAGAGGGGAAAGGGGAAAGATCTCCGATCGTATGGAGAGCAACACCCTCTTTTTTCATACTCGGAAGCTCTCTTTTTAACATCTCATCCAAAAGCTCGATCAATGTAGAAACTTCCCACTGAGGCCGCTTCCAATTTTCTGTTGAAAAAGCAAATAGAGTGACTGCTTTGATCCCTATATTTTTGGCATCGATCACAAGCTTGGTGGCAGCATCTGCCCCTTTTCTGTGACCAAAGGCTGCATCTAATAAATTTCTTTTAGCCCAACGCCGATTGCCATCTGGAATAATCCCAACGTGGAAAGGAATATTATGCGGATCAAGCTTAGTCACCTGTCTTGAGTACCTCCATAAAGGCCTCTTGAGGGATTTGGACTTTCCCGATCTCTTTCATCCGTTTCTTACCCTTCTTCTGCTTTTCCCAAAGCTTCCGTTTACGGGTAATGTCACCACCATAGCATTTTGCTGTGACGTTCTTTGTAATCGCTTTGATGGTCTCACGGGCAACAATTTTTCCACCGATAGCAGCTTGAACAGGCACTTTAAACAGCTGCATCGGGATAACCTCAACAAGCTTTTTACATAAAGCTCTGCCACGAACTTCAGCTTTTGTCCGGTGAACGAGGCATGAGAAGGCATCTACTGGCTCATCATTGACACGTACTTCAAGCTTGATAATATCCCCTTTCCGGTATTCATCAGGCTCATAATCAAAAGAACCATAACCACGAGTGATCGATTTTAATTTGTCGTTAAAGTCTGTGATGATCTCGTTTAGAGGCAAAAGATAGGTCAACATAAGACGTTTTTTATCAAGAGTCTCTGTCTTTGTGCATTCGCCCCGTTTATCCATTCCCAACTGCATCACAGCCCCTAAAAAATCGTTAGGGACAATGATGTGGCATTTGACCCAAGGCTCTTCTACCCAGGAAATATGGGTAGGATCTGGATAGTGAGCAGGATTGTCGACTAAAACCTCTTGTCCATCATTCAGCCAAAATTTGTAGAGAACGCTTGGAGATGTTGAAAGGATGTCGAGATCAAATTCCCTTTGAAGTCTTTCAAACACAATTTCTAAGTGCAAAAGACCCAAAAATCCGCAGCGGAAACCAAAACCCAAGGCCATACTACTTTCTTGTTCGATGTAGAGGGCAGAATCATTGAGTTGTAATTTGTTTAAAGCATCACGGAGTGCTTCAAAATCTGCAGAATCGATAGGGTAAATCCCTGCAAAAACCACCGGCTTGACAACCTTGAATCCAGGCAATGGTTCAACTGCGCCACCTTTATCCAAAGTGACTGTATCCCCAATTTTGACATCTACCGTATTTTTGATGTTGGCGCAAAGAAAACCTACTTCTCCTGCTCTCAATACATCGACAGGCTTTTCTTTTGGAGAAAAGACACCAAGATCAAGCACCTCAAATGTCTTATCGGTTGCCATAAGACGGATTTTTGTCCCTTTTCTTACTTCACCCGCAACCACACGGATATAGATCATCACGCCACGATAAGGGTCGTAATGAGAATCAAATACAAGTCCTTTTAATGGCCCCGGAACAACTTTTGGAGCAGGAACATCTCGGACAATGCGCTCTAAAATTTCATCGATCCCAACACCGGTTTTTGCAGAACAGGCGATCGCTTCACTGCAATCGATCCCGATAGATTCTTCAATCTGCTCTTTTGCCGATGGGACATCAGCCGCTGGAAGATCGATCTTGTTGATCACAGGGACAATTTCAAGCCCACGATCAAGGGCCAAATGGACGTTTGCCAATGTTTGCGCTTGTACCCCTTGAGCCGCATCTACGACAAGAAGTGCCCCTTCGCAGGCAGAAAGCGAACGGGACACTTCGTATGTAAAGTCGACGTGTCCAGGAGTGTCGATTAAGTTGATTTGGTAAACGCTCCCATCTTTTGCCTTGTAGTGCATGGTGACGGGATGGGCTTTGATGGTGATCCCTTTTTCTCTTTCCAGGTCCATGTCGTCCAGAAGCTGCTCTTGCATCTCCCTCTTCTGGACTGTTCCTGTGATTTCCAATAGCCGGTCGGCAATGGTCGATTTCCCATGATCGATATGGGCGATAATTGAAAAGTTCCGAATAAATTCGGGATCGTATTGATAATCAGCAGCTTTAGACATGAGAAAAGAGTGCGGCCAAGATGAATCGAACATCCACCGAGTTGCCCCGACTAGAACCTGAATCTAGCGCGTCTACCAATTCCGCCATGGCCGCAAATTATTTGGAATTAGGATACCCGATTCTGGAGTAAGATGGAACCCCCTCTTAAAGAACGACACGTCTCACAATGCTTGTTATTTTAAAATAATCATGCGATAGAAACGATCATGAATAACAGGTATTTGATTGTTGCGCTTGCCGCGGCCGGAATACTCGGCGTTGGAGCCTACGGTTTTTTAAAAACAGTGGGCAATCTCTGCACCACTCCTGTCACCATTTCCAAACTGAATGAACCTCAAGAGGAATATGCGCCCGACAAATCGGGAGCCAAAAGAGTCAAAGCGGGAATAGAAGGAAATCTTTCCGCTTTTCAATACCAACTTGACGCAGGCAAAAAGACCAGAACTTCATACGATCCAAGCGAAACTTTGATGATTGTGATTTTAGAGGGGGATGGCTTCCTACATTCCGCCCACTTCTCTGAAAAACAAGAACTTATATGGTTTAAAGAGGCCCCTATTCAGGCCAGTTCATTTTTGACAATTCCTGCAAACATTGCCTATCAACTAGAAGCTTCAAATGAAAAACCCCTCCGGTACTTGATGTTTAGTACGAAGGGGTCTCAAGCAAAAGAGCGCTTTTTCTTAAGAGAAGAGCATCCGTCTCTCTTCCCGTGTCAGGGAAGAACGGCTGAATTAGCCCCGAATCCACCCGCTAACAAGACCGGCGACTTGGAAACCAAGCCCGAAGGGAGCACCAACGGTCTCAATGAGGTCCCAATCAAAACCGTGCCTATGCCCGTGCCCGTGCCCACCACAGTGTTTTAAATGTCCCATTTTTTGAAAATGAGAATAAGCAATAGTCACCAAAACCGGTACTTTAGCCTGTGTAAAGTTTGAAAGCTCGCCTGAACATCCACCTGTCATCATTGTCAGAATATTGGCGATAAAGCCAAATCGTTCAGGATTAAATCCAATGATGCCCCCAGTCACAAAGGCGGCGGCTGAAACTCTAGAGTCAATTTTAAAGCTCGCAGCAGCAATTAATGCTACAGAAACAAACTGCGCTCTCCACACCCAAACATTATCAACTTCTTTTTTAGAAGGGGCATTATGAGCTGCACTACTAGCAACAGTAGAAGCTGCTACTTCATGGGAGCCTGGGCAAGTAGAGGATGTGCATCCGGACATAAAATTTTTCCTTTTTATCCATAATATCAAATTGATAAAATAGTTAGGACAATTAACTTTTTTAAATGATGAATTTTTATCTCACTTTTCTTTTCTTAATTTTTCCATTAGTCGGCCAAGTTATTAATTCTCCGACAATTGAAACTTTGATCAGTAAAGTAGAAAAACCGTTCTGGCTTGTTGTCGATTTAGACAATACTATTTTTGAAGGCAAAGAGGCGCTCGGACATTCCCATTGGTTTGATGACCAATTTATCCAAGAGAGTGCAAAGGGTTTAACTAAGCCTCAAATTGTCGAAAAGCTCTACATCACTTGGACTGAAACCCAAAAAGTTAATCAGGTGCAACCAGTAGAAGAGCGGTTCATCTCTTGGATCCATGAGCTTCAAAAAGATGGTGTGCCTGTCTTTGCTCTTACAGCAAGACAACCTGTATTGGCAGCTTCTACCAATCGGCAATTGGCCTCCATTGGCTTAGATTTTAGCCTTACAGCTCCAAAAGGAGAGTTAAAAACTTCTTTTGAATATCCAATTCTTTACGAAAAGGGGGTCATCTATGTCCACGATCTCAATGAAAAAGGGGCTCTCCTTTCAGCATTTTTAGATGACAACAACTTGCAACCTCCAAAAATTCTTTTTGTGGATGATAAACTTCATCATGCGGAAGCCGTCGATGCTGCATTGACAAAGAGAGGGATTGAAGTGATCGCCCTGCACTACACAGCTTTGATGGAAAGAGAACCCATTTACAATGCAACGATAGCTAAATTCCAAAAAGAAAAGTTTCAAAAATTATTAAGTAATGACGAAGCCTTGCTTCTTCTCCATCATCAACCAGACATCCATCAATAGAGGCTTTTGAAATGGATGAATCTTTTTCCAACATTGGGCTAAAGTGGAATTTTCAAATGAGGAGTTTTTTATGACAGCCCTTTCCCTTTCCGCTTTAAACTTTTTGACAAAACCTTCTTCTTTATCTTCCTCGCCAGTCCTTTCTTGGCAGATTACCGCCGCTTTTGTAAGTATGGTTGCTATCACGGTCCTTGTTGAAAATTACTTTCATTCTCAAAGAGGACATCGTCAAGCTGCGCAAATAAACAAAGACAGGACAACAATCGAAAAATTGCAAGCTAAATTGACAAAAAGTAACTCCGAGCTTGCAACCGCCAAAGCAGATCTAGCCACTGCTCAAGAGGAACTAACGGAGGCCAATACAAAAATTAAAAATTTAGTGAACGTAACCCTCTCTGCACCCCTGCGGACGGAACTTTCTACAGCTTCAGAAACTATCGACACCCAACACCAAAAAGCAATTGAAAGCCTAGGTGAATTGATTACTCAATTAGAGCAGCAACATTTATCTGTCCGTGCTATTGAAGATAATTCACAATACTCTCAAATAGTAGAACTATTGAATGATTTAACATCTTATTTAAATAAGATACCTGTTCAATCATCTGTGGAGGATAGTTATGTTATGCCGAATAAAAACGAAGCTTTACTTCCTACTAAAGAAGAGAGAGAGAATTTGGTTAAGATGACAGAGACCGTTTTGGACAATTTGAAACAATTTAGCCAACAACTTATACAAAACCACTTGGGGACATTGGCTCTTTTGACGAAAAAGTTACAGAAAATAATATGGATATATAAAAAATAAATAAAGAATATTTGTGAAGACTTTAATTGTTATACCAGCTCGTTACGGATCTACTCGACTCCCTGGCAAACCTCTTGCCTTAATAGCGGGAAAAACTCTGCTGCATCGCGTTGTCTCCATCACTCAAGAGGTAGCAAAAAACCATCCCTCTATTGAAGTTGTTGTTGCAACAGATGATGAGCGGATCATGGAACATGCCCACTCATTGGGGGTAGCAGGTGTTATGACTAGTCCAGATTGCGCAACAGGGACCGATAGAGTTTTAGAAGCGGCAAAAAAACAAAAAAACAAACCAGATTTTGTTCTCAATTTGCAGGGAGATGCCCCATTCACCCCTCCAGACTTTTTGACAGCTATGATCGCTTATGCAGAAAGTCATCCCCATGTTGAGATGGTGACACCTGTCTACAGATTAACATGGCAAGATCTAGATCGTTTGAGAGAAAACAAGAAAAAAACACCCTTTTCTGGAACGACAGCGATTGTAGATGAAAGAGGAAAAGCTCTTTGGTTCTCTAAAAGCATCCTTCCACAAATCCGTGGAGAAGAACAACTCAGAACTTCTCAACCTATCTCTCCTGTTTTGGGGCATATAGGTCTTTATGGCTATTCTCTTCCATTTCTTGAAAAATTTGTCTCTTGGCCACAAGGACACTATGAAACATTAGAAGGGCTGGAGCAGCTTCGTGTGCTTGAAAATGGCTCTTCTATTCAAGCTGTAGTTGTAGATTATAAAGGGCGCCCACGCCTTTCGGGGATCGATTCTCCTGAAGATGTTGTCCGCGCTGAAAACTTGATCAAGGAATATTCTCTATCATGAAAAAAACACGCCTTATCGTTGCAAGACATGGAAATACCTTCTTACCTGGAGAAACTCCATTAAGAGTTGGTTGCAGAACAGATATTCCTCTTGTCAAAACAGGATTTGATCAAGCTAAAAGACTTGCTGAACATTTGGAAAAAAATGATTTGATTCCAGATGCTATCTACTCTGGTGCACTCAAAAGAACATTACAAACAGCACACACTGTTGTGACAAATCTTGACTTAAGATTACCTATCAGGCCCCTTACGATTTTCAATGAGATCGATTATGGCCCAGATGAAGGGAAACAAGAGCATGAGGTTGAAACTCGGATTGGAGCAGAAGCTTTAGAGCGTTGGAACCGTTATGCTATTGTTCCTAATGGCTGGCTTGTTGAACCAAAAGAGCTGATCGAAAATTGGTCTACATTTACTCAAAAACTGCTCTTTACCCACCCAGGTAAAACGGTTTTGGTTATCACAAGCAATGGGATTGCCCGTTTTCTCCCTTATTTAACGGATAATCACGGCGCATTCTTTGCGACACATGATATCAAGTTAAAGACAGGCGCTTTTGCCCTCCTTGAAGGCGATTTAGATGGTTGGAATATCCATCAATGGAATGTCCACCCTAATTAGCTAAAAAATGCTACCTCTTTTGGCATTTTTTAATGTAAAATGCCAACTATGATGGCAAATTTCGAAGATTCTTATATCCCAAGGGTATTGAATCCCCCTCAGGGAAGTTATTTCCTTCTTGGCCCAAGAGGCACAGGAAAATCCACTTGGCTGTTTCATCATTATCCTAACGCTACTCGGATTGACCTCTTATTAGGTGAGGAAGAGAGACGATTTCTTGCCCATCCTGAAAAAATCCGAGAAGTAGCTGCAGCTTTGCCTCCCAATGCAACATTGATTCTTGATGAAATTCAACGAGTTCCAAGACTTCTCCCTGAAATTCACGCATTGATTGAAGAGAAAAGAAATATCCAATTCATCATGACAGGCAGTAGTAGCCGTAAACTGAGAGGATCCGTTAGTGATTTATTGGGAGGACGGGCTCTTTTGCGACAAATGGGTCCCTTTTTAGCTTCGGAACTTAAAGAAAAATTCTCTTTGCAAAAAGCTCTAAATGTAGGACTTATTCCTTTAATATGGGAATCAAGCGATCCAGAAGAGAGATTACGTCACTACATCTCTCTCTACTTACGAGAAGAGGTTCAAGCAGAAGGGCTTGTCAGGCAGATAGGTGATTTTGCCCGCTTTCTTGAAATAGCTAGTTTCTCACAAGGCTCCATCTGGACAACAACCGATATCAGTAGAGAAGCCAGCGTAAAAAGAACAACTGTCGAAAACTATCTACAAATTTTAGAAGATTTACTTCTTGCTTTCACACTTCCTGTATTCTCTAGACGTGCAAAAAGAAGATTAATCACCCATCCTAAATTCTACTTCTTTGATGTTGGTGTTTATAAAGTTTTACGGCCACGGGGAATTTTGGATAGTGATCAAGAGATTGAAGGTCTTGCTCTTGAAAGTTTGGTCGCTCAACATTTACGCAGTTGGGTTTTGTCCCAACATCATCCCCATTCTCTTTCCTTTTGGAGAACGCAAACAAAGCTAGAAGTCGATTTTATTGTCTATGGACCAAAAGGATTTTGGGCTATTGAAGTCAAACGAGGCGTGAATATAGGGCCAGATGACATCCGTTCACTTTCAGCGTTCAAAGAAGAATATCCCGAGGCCACTTGCTTAATTCTGGCCCCAGTAAAAAGGCGGGAAAACTACCGGGGATTTCCTGTTGTTCCTATCGAAGAATTTCTTCTCGGAATCACGCCACAAGAGGTTATTTTTACCGCTTAAAATCTTCCCAAGCAACAGCTTTTCCATAGGACACATCATGGGTCAACAAAAGACCCATGATGTGTTCTAGTTCTTTTGGAGGGAGTCCCTTCCCAGGCCTTACACTTCTGACATGTTCGGGTTTAAGAACAGTTCCGGCTTTTAAATTTTCGACAAAATAGAGAGAAGGGCGGAGAGAAAAAATACTCTGCTCCTTCTCTAATTTTTGATACCGAATGGCTCCAAGAGATTCCCACGCACGCTTTGACTCTATGACTAAAGCTTTCATCTCCTGAGGTTCTAAAGAAAAGGCACTATCCACACCCCCTTCTGCACGGGAAATGGTAAAGTGTTTTTCAATCACTGAAGCGCCTAATGCAATGCTTGCAACTGCAACACCGATCCCTAAAGTATGGTCTGAAAGACCAACTAAAGTAGAAAAACAGCCGGCAAGATGGGGAATGGTCCGAAGATTGGCATCTTTAGGGTCGGCAGGATAGGCTGCGGTGCATTTAAGCAAAACAATATCAGAACATCCTGCAGATTTTGCTGCTTCAACTGCCTCTCCAATTTCTACAAGAGTGGCTCCGCCAGTTGAAATCAACAAAGGCTTTCCAGTTGAAGCCGCTTTTTTGATGAGATCGTGGTCTACAATTTCCAAAGAGGCAATTTTGTAACAACTGGGTTGAAATTTCTCTAAAAAATCGACCGCGCTTTCATCGAAAGGGGTGCTAAAAATATCGATGCCAATTGAACGGGCGTGATTAAAAAGAGGTTCATGCCACTCCCAAGGGGTATGGGCCTCTTTATAAAGATCGTAGAGATTTCGATCTTTCCACAAACTGCTTCCATCTTTAATAAAAAATTCATCACTCCGTTGATTCAACGTAATAGTATCGGGGGTGTATGTTTGCAATTTGACCGCATCTGCCCCTGCCTCTTTTGCCGCATCAATAAGCTGCAGAGCTTTTTCTAAAGATCGATTGTGATTTCCAGATAGCTCTGCAATGATATAAGGAGCAAATTCTTTACCAATTTCGCGCTGCCCAATTTTAATCGACTTCATACCATCTTCCTTATCTCTACATTGGGCTTCCATTCAGTCACTAAAAGGCCATGTAAAACCGAATTTTGCCATTTCCCTTTTTTAAACGCATGATCTCTTAAAATCCCCTCTTTTTTAAAGCCTATGCTCTCATGTAAAGCCATGTTGTGTTCTCGAAAAGCATACGATTCGGTAAAAAGGCGGTGAAATTTAAGCTCTTCAAAAGCAAGAGAAGAGATCAATTCCATATAAGCCTTAAAATCATGATCATAGCGAGTATCTAAACGTTCAGGATTTACAAGGAAGGAGACCTCGGCTCTTTTGGCTTCCCAATCGATATGAACAAGGCCACCATAACCGATAAGCTCTCCTTTTAAAAGGAAACTCATCAATAAATGACTAGGATGTGGCACTTGAAAATCTGGAAAAATAACCGTTTTAAAATAGTGTTGCTGTTCTTGGCTTTCAATCTCTTTTTTTTGTCTTAGAATATCTATTTGGGCATTTCGCCAAACACGAATGGACTCTATATCTTCTTCTCGAACAGGAAGAATTTCATACCCTTTAGGGTGGATAAACCGTTGATGCTTCAAGCAAACATATTTCATTTACTCATCCTTCTACAAGCCACATTATAGCCGCATTTACCCCCACTATACTAAAAGATGCATGAAGCGGCCTTATTGCGTAATTAAAACCTAGTAGAAATGATTGAATTTTAAATATTCAACCACAGAGAGCACAGAGGATTTGAAAAAATGAAATCAGACCTTTAGCAATCTTATGAAGGCTTTTTCATGTTTTTTTATTTCTCTCTCTTGCCCTCTGCGCTCTCTGTGGTTCATCTTGTAAATGAGATATTTATGATAAAAAATAAAAAAAGCCGAACGTTTGGACATTTCTGACAAAACGTTCGGCGTGTGCCGATAGCCGGAATCGAACCAGCACCCTGAAACCAGGAGTAGATTTTGAGTCTACCGCGTCTACCAATTCCGCCATACCGGCATTTAGTGTATATGAAATAAGGTAGAAGCGGAGAGTATACCGCTTGGGGATTAGAATGGCAAACTTTCTTCTTGCTTTTGATATCGGTGGTACACACATCAGAGCAGTCCAGGTCATAAAGGGCCAAGAACATCAAATGATCAAAGAGGGTCACGGCCCATTTAATTCTTTTCTTGAATGGTTCCGCCATTCAGGGATTCATAAAGATCATGTCGATCAGGTGATCATCGCTGCTGCTGGCCCGAAAAAAGAGGGAAAACTGCAAATGACCAATTTAGACTGGGATTTTGATAAAAAAGAGTTGCAAGATTTTTTTAACTGCCCGGTTCTTTTATTGAACGATCTCGAAGCAGCCGTCCATCTTCTTCCTTCTGTAGAACCGGTGATTGAATTGCAGGGGAAACCTGGAAAAGGGACACGTGGATTGATCATGCCAGGAACGGGGCTTGGTGAAGCTTTCATCATCCCTGCGGGGAAAAAATGGCTAGCCGTAGCAAGTGAAGGCGGACATATTCTCTATAAACCCGACTTGAAAGTAGGAAAAAAGTTAGTTCAGATGGAGGAGCTGTTGTCTGGAAGCGGTTTGAGTCTCATCCATGCCTCTTTAACCGGCGAGAAGCTGCCTCCAGAAGCTGTTGGATCTTTAGAAGGAGAGGCTGTCCGCTATTTTTTAAATCTCCTTTTAAAAGAGGCTCAAAACTTTGCCTTGAGAGTACTCCCTTGGGGCGGTATCTTCTTTGGAGGTTCTATTATGCGGTCATTTGCTCCGCTTTTAAAAAAAATGGGAACCAAAGCCTTCACAGATCATCCCACTATGGAACCTCTTTTAAGACAAATTCCTCTGGCCATCATCCCAGGTAAAGATATCGTTCTGAAAGGGGCTCTAATTGCAGCAAAAGAAGAGTTTAAATGATTTTATCGCTTTTTGCAGCTATTCCTCTTTTCACCTCTGGAACTGACTTGATCGAAGCAGGAGAATATGAACGAGGAGAGACCACTCTTCAAGCGCTCTTATCTACCTCTATCTCAGAAGAGACTAAAAATAGAGCCCTCTACAATTTAGGGGTTGCTGCTTTAGATCAATCCAAATGGGAAGAGGCACTTTCTTACTTTCAACAAGTAGAAGGAACTAGCAGTGACTTACAACCCTTTATTCAAGAAGGGATAAAAATCGCATTGAAAAGCAAGCCTCACGGCACCCTCACTCCTTTTTTGGATTTACCAAGCCCTCTTACATTGCAAGCCATGCCAAAAGAGATGATATCTCTTTTAAGACATATGGCATCTTTGCCTTATGAAGGTGGCGAAAATGAAAAAGAGTACAAAATCATCCAAAATCGTTTAAGCACTATTCTCAATAAAAAATCCCAATGGTGGAATTCTGTCATCATCAAACAAGAAGAAATGTCTCCAAAAGGATGCTTTCAAGAACACTGGGAAGAGGTTGTACAGCGTTTAAGTGAAGCGACTCGATCTTTAGAAAAAGCCAACCAAGGATTTACCGAAGGCGCAAAACCTTACGCTGTTATTTATCCACTATTGCAAGATGCATTTGTCCATTTACAAATGGTCGACAAGGCACTTGCAGAGAAACAGAAAGAAGGGGAAAAGGAACCCGAGCAAACAGAAAGATTTCAAACGCTTTCTGAAATGTACAGAAAAGATGAACCTGCACCAGCACCTATTCCAAAAGGGGCTCTATGGTGATTTGTCTTTTCCTCTCTATTTTTCTTGCCACTCAAGCGACAGAAATAGGCTTACAACAGCCTTTAGAACTAAAGGCCTATTTAGATGCTCCTAAGCCTTGGTATCCCATGCAAGAGGGAAAAATCCTTTATCAGATTCGTTACCAAGGAAAAATCCAACTCACAGAAGAACAATTACCTCTTTTAGAACCTGGAAAAGGTTTTGAAAAAGTGGGGGATAAAGTCATTGAAAACTATGACGAACTGAATTACAGCGTCCAAAATATTTCTCAAAAGCTGAGACCCACAAAAAGTGGACATATCATTTTTGCCCCTTCTCATGTTGAGGGTTTTCTTTATGAAATACGGGCTGGTAATATTGTTCAAACAGGAAAGGTTCATGCTGATCTGCCTGCCTATGAGGTCGATGTTGCCACTTTTCCATTAGAAGGGCAGCCTGCGGGGTTTAACGGAAGCGTAGGTTCTTTTCAGTTTTCTTTAGACCGGAATGGGCAAACCCAAACTCCTACCCAAGTTGGTGACTGGATCACTTTGACTTGGAATGTTGAAGGGCCCGATTTGAGCGGCCTTCGACTACCCAATATTGCTTGCCTTCCCGGTATTGTTGGATTTTTTCGTTTAAATGACCTTCCCATCACAGTGACAGAAAATGGCAATAAACGTTCTTACACATTTCAAATCGCCCCTCTTGTACCAGGTATTCAAGAGATCCCTCCTCTTGCATGGTCTTTCTTTGATCCAAAAACAGAAAAATATTCCACCTGGAAAAGCCGGCCTATTCCCCTTAAAGCTCCTTCTCAAACGCCATCTGTAAAAAAAATCTATCCTCATGAGGAGCTCCCTCTGTTTTCGACACCCAATGAAAAAGCCAACATTCTTTTAGAAGAAGGAGAGATCCCCCTTTCTCTTTTACAGTTACAGCGTGCCTGGAGACGAGCCCCTTGGAGTCGAGAGATTCCAGCCTCTATCCATGCTATTGAAGAGAGGGCAGGACTCCCTCTATCAGACTTCCCGCTCTACTCATTTATTTTACGAGGACTCTTGTGGTTATTGCTCCCTTTTACAGCCTATGCATTGTGGAAACGCTCTATCCCTCTTTTAATAAGCGCATTTGTTTTAAGCCTTTTTTTATTATGGGGTCATGAGAAAGAAGGTATTATCTTAACCTCTACAATGCCTGTTCAAGGGTCGGCAACGCCCTTTTTGGCAGGAGAAACCGTCAAGATCCATTCTGAAAAAAATGGTTTGGTATTGGTTTCGTCTAAACGGCAGATTGGACAAATAGATCGCTCGGCCTTGATCGATATATAGTTTCTTGAGTAGAGTCAGGTGAGTCCCCTATGATAAGCAGTTTAGATCCCTCTACCTCCATCTCCTTAATCGAATCCCATTTTCAGATATTGGAGAAACTTTTTCTTTTAGCCCTTGCCGATATCGAGAGGCTAGAAAAGCAGTCATGAAACGAGATCTCCCTATCGAGAGGAAAGCCCTCTATAATCTTATCCGGATGCAGTGGATCCAAGACCCAGATCCACGGATTGAGCCATGGCAAATCGAAAATCTTCAAGAGCATTCTGTAGAAGAGTTGTTTCGTCGGCTAAAAACACATCATATCGATTTCAATAAACAGACATTTTTAGCTTTTAGCGAACCTCATCTCACGCCAGAAGAGTTTGCGGATGACCTTGCAGCCGAGCAAGATCTATCACCAGAAGATGGGGACAAAATCTATCTGATCATTTTTGAACTTTGGCGTCGGCTGATTCCAGAAAAGCAGTCTCTTTCCATTTTTGCAGATCGTTTAGATCATCTTATTTGGGCCTACGATGCGGGCACCATCAGCGATACTGCAGATTTGCAAGATGTAGTGGCTAACCTTTTGAAAGTATTAGAAGAAAACACCGATGAAGGCAATGACCCTATCGATGTCTTTGAAACAGTCTCTTGCCATATGGCCAATGACCTGGAAAGCTTTATCTATGACTATATCAGTGATCAGATCGAGCAAGAAGACTACAACTATGCCTCTGACATCATCGATGGTGTCATCGACTATGTCACTGACCTAAAATGGTTCAATCTCTTAAAAGCAAGGCTTATGGCCCTTTCAGATCCTAAAGGATCGATTGAGCTGATCCGAGAATTGATTTCAGAGTCCCATTCGGAACCAGACTTGGAGTTTGTCTTTGAGCTGATGGATGCTTTAGTTGAAATTGGCAATGATGACCTTTTCTTCCCTCTGATCAAAGAGGCTTCTCATCTTCTTAAAATAGAGGCAGACCTACAAGAACTTTTGGTGCTTTGTCTCGATTATTTCCAACGACAAGACAGAGATGAGCTTGCCTACGAGATCGACACATTGATCAACCAGCGTCCTCCAAAAACGCCAGTTGCCCCCATTGCTGCTAAAGATCCCTCCCTGCAAAAGCTTCTCAAAGTCTTAAGTCTGACTTAATCTACAGGTTGGTTTTTAACGATTAAAAAGCTACAATTTAATCTTAAAAACAAAGGTTCATGATGTCTTTAACTCTAATTGGCTATGCTGCGGCTTTTATTGCAGTAACTCCAACCAGTTCTCCCTCTTTGTCATTCAAAAATTCAACAATTCAATTAGGTCGTAGCTGTGTAGCTAGTCTTATCATCAGCCAAATTTTCGGGCGCAATATTCACACAGCTTTATTCGCTTCTACACTGAGTACTTTAACTTTATTGTCCCACACTAGCCGACTCCCTGAATTCCACACGACAAAAGAAATAAGAGAGATTGGTGACTTCAGCAGAAAATTTCTCAGTGCTGAGGCTGCCGAGAAGATGTGCGCAGCTTTAGAGCAAATAAATATTACAATTACTTTACTAGCAGCCCACTATTTAGTCATGAAAGCAGCTCGTTAGAGTAATTTTCTCTTGTTACACTGCTTGACTTGAAACAACTCTAGTTTTTTCTCTTCTGAAGGGCGATTTGGCAGAAACTAATCGCTCTTTTTATTATCTACCTGCAGATTATTTGTTTACGCGTGAAATAAAATAGAAATTTTATTATAATAAACGAACAAAACAACTTTTGTTTTATAAAAAATGAAAACTATTATCTGTTCTTTATTATTTTTATTTGCTGCTTCTTTTGCCTCTTTAGAGGCGGGATGTCATCACCACCATTGTTGTGGTGGACACGGAGGATTTGGCTTTGGGCTCAGTTTTGTCGCTCCAGCGCCCCGTCCTGTCTATGTCGTTCAACCAGCACCTGTTTATGTCGCACCGCAACCTGTTGTTTACTCACCTGCACCTGTTTACGTTGTCCAACCAGCCCCTGTTTATGTAACTCCAGTTAGACCGGCCCCTTTTTTCAATCTCTCTTTCCTTTTTAGATAACGTTAGTCACCTCAATCGGAATTCCATTTAGATAATCGAAACTGATCAATCGATACTCCACCCCTTGAGCCTTCCCGAAAGGGAGGCTCCCTAAGGGGACATGGTGTAAATGGCCAAATAAGCAAAGACTTGCGCCGCTTTCTGCAATAATTTCTGAAGCCCGAGAAGGCTTTAAATCTTTCCCAATCGGAGGGTAATGGGTCAAAACGATCTTCCGTCCCTCTCCCATCTGCTTTAAACTTTCTCTTAATCTCCCCAGCTCTCGGACAAAAATGCGCTCCTGCTCTTCAGGGTCGAATTTTTTCTCATGCATCTTTACGCCAGCTACTTCTACTTTTTCTCCTGGGAAGCTGTATTCGTGAGTATCCCAAAGACGAGACCCCCCAATGACAATATCTCCAAATCGGAGGGTGTTATTTTGTATGAAGTGGAGTGTTTTAAAGGGGAGTTCTTTTAGTTTTTTTAAAGAGGACCACCAGTAGTCGTGGTTTCCCTGAAGCAAGACTTTTTGTCCCGGCATGCTGTCGAGCCAGGCAAGATCGGTAAAAGCTTCATCTAGTTTTTTAGCCCAAGAGATATCGCCCGGAATTAAGATCAGATCATCTGGTCCAATATTGGCTTTCCACCACACTTCTAAAGGCTTAGGATGATTTTTCCAGACAGGACCAAAAGGATCCATCGCTTTTTCAGGGGTGCCTAATGCAAGGTGGAGGTCAGCTATAGCAAAAATTTTCACAAACAAAAACCGTCAGGGATATGTGCACCATAAGGAATCACAATCACCCCATCACGGATATAAAGCAGATCGCTATCGTAATGGGTAAGATTTTCCCTATTGATGAGTTCCACATGATCCCCGATCGAGGCATTTGTGTCGACGATTGCATTGCGAATGATGCAGTCTTTTCCAATCCGCGGTGAGTGAGGATTGGTCAATTCGGCAGGATGACTATAGTAGTCATTGCCCATAATATAGACCGAATCTATTACACAACCCTCTCCAATACAGGTACGAGGTCCTAAAATAGAATTTGTTACCTTTTCCGCTGCGACAAGGCTTCCTTCGCAAATGATCGTATTTTGTAATAAGGTATTTTGGATTTTAGGGCCGGGGAGGTGATGCGAACCACTGAAAATTGGCGCTTGATCGAGGTGGCATTGGAAGGCAGGGCACGCTTCAGTGAGCGCAAGATTTGCGCGGAAGAACGACTCCACTGTTCCAATATCTTCCCAATACCCTTGGAATATATGACCATAAACTCCTCCATTCTTTAATGCTGTTGGTATTAAATGCTTTCCAAAATCTTCACGAGGGTCATCCAAAAGGAGACGGATCAACGCTTTCTTTTTGAAAAGGTATATCCCCATCGATCCAAGATAGTTGCACTTAACTTTGCCACGTATCTTAGAAGGGATCTCAAAATGTTTTAAAATAGCCTCGTCTTGAGGTTTTTCATAAAAATCGGCAATGGCCTGATTTTCATCCAACTTCAGTAATCCCATCCGTTTGGCTTCTTTTTCAACAACTGGAAGGCTTGCGATAACAAGATCTGCATCTTTTTCGAAAGCAAAGGCAATCATCTCTTGTAAGTCCATGTTATAGAGCTGGTCGCCTGATAAAATCAGAAAATAATCGACTGGGGTTTCTGCCAAATAAGCAATGTTTTGTCTAACAGCATCGGCTGTTCCTTGGTACCAACCGGTGTTTTGAGCTTTTTGTTCAACACCTAAGACTTCTACATATCCTTTAGAAGTAGAAAGAGTTGGATAGCTTTGCGAAATATGGCGATGGAGAGATGAAGAGAGAAATTGAGTCAGAACAAAAAGCTGGCGACAACCGGCATGGAGTGCATTAGAAATCGGGATATCAATCAGACGGTAACGGCCACCAAATGGGATCGCTGGTTTGCACCTTTTTGTTGTTAACGGAAAAAGACGCGTCCCTTGTCCGCCCCCTAAAATAATACAGCCAATCCTATCCATATTCACGGCATACTTACTTGTATCCCATTTAGTTTTAGACTGTCCCTTTAAGAGGTCTGCAGTAGTCATATCTATCCCTATTTATATGTTATCCCCACCAGAAAACTTATGAAGGTAGGGGTTGGCTATAAACCGGAATCTAACTTTTAAAATAATTATTTTCTACAACGACGGCGACAATTAGAACAACGGGTCTTACATCCCTGCTTTCTAATAAGCATCTGATTGTTGCTGAGACTGTTAGAAAAAAAGAGATCTTTGCAAGCATCTACCCAGTCAGCATGATTTCCGACAGCTGGAACAAGATGAGCGTCAAAGCCTTGCCGTTTCACCTCAGGTAAATAGCCATGGCCGATCTCTTGTAATGTTTCTATATGATCTGAAGTAAAACTAATAGGAATAAAGAGAACAGTTTTTTTCCCTTCCAACCAAGGAACAGGTTCTTTTACAAGTTCTTTAGTATAAGGGCGAAGCCACTCTTCTTTTCCAAATTGAGATTGAAAAGCCAAAAGATGTGAAACATTGGGAAATGCTTTCATCACTGCATCAACAGATATTCGACATTCATCAAGATAAAGATCCCCTGCAGAAATATAAGAGGCAGGTACCCCATGAGCAGAAAAAAGAAAAAAAACCTCTTCTGCTTTTAACTTGTTCTTATCCAAGACATTTTGGATCTGTTTTACGCTTATTTTTACAAAAGCTGGATGATCTGCGTAAGAACGGACCCATCGAAGTTTATTTACAATGGACCATGGAAGATGTTCTGAAAAAAACCGAGCAATACTTCCGGTTGTCACATAAGTAAATTGTGGGAAAAGAGGTAATACTCTGATTTCATCAGCTTCTAAAACAGATGCCTTTCGGATAAAGGCGTCGTGAGTTTTTTCCAAATAACGATGAAAAGTTAAAACAGGACCTGGCAATACTTTTGTCAATTGGGATGCCCAAAGTTCTGTCTGTTCATAAATAGGAGATTTTCCTCCCATTCGAAGATACTCTGGCTCAACAGTTTTAACCCGATTTTTTGCAATTCGACGGAAAAGAATGTGATGGAAAAAGTCCGGCAAATTGGTTCTGATCAGATCTTGATCTGTTAAAAGAGAAATTAAAAAGGGCTCGATCTCTTCTAATGATCGAGGGCCACCAAAATTTGCTAAAATAAATGCCTGTTTTTTCACGCGATTCAATATACTCCAAATTAGATGAAACGAAAAGCAATCTGGATTATTGGAGCATGCCTCCTACTTTTTCTTGCCTATCTTTTTTATCCGTCTTCATCGGTTAAAAAAGAACTTCGTATAGGGATGGATCCTCATGATTTTGGAGTCGATCTTTATGGGAAAGAGGCTGCCATCGTTGCCATTATCAACGACATTATCGACGAAATATCGCCTGCCATTGATGTGGTAAGTATCGGAAGAGAATATCTTAGGGGCGAGCTCAATAAAGGGCACCTTGATGGCATCATTGTTTACAGCAGTGGTGAAAGACTCAATTATGAAGGGCTTTTAAAATCAAAGACCTTGATGGCGCTTGGGCCTATTTTGGTGGTTCGAAAAGACTCTCCTATCACTACGCCTGAACAGATGCAGGGAAAATCGATTGGTGTCGAAAAAAACTCTCCGTTCTATCTTTCGATCAATAAGCTTCCTCAATTTAGAATTGTCCCTTCAGATACTATCTGGTCTCTTTTTGATTTAGTTCTTACGCGAAGAGTAGATGCTGTTGTCATCGATACACTTCCTGCCTATCTTTACTTACAAAGGATCCACAAGGAAGATTTACGTTTTATATTGCCTCCGTTGACAAACTCGGGCATAAAACTTATTCTCCCTTCTACTCCACAAGGGAACAAAAATTTAGAGAGATTTAATGATGAATTGGCCCGTCTTGCTAACGAAAACAAGATAGCCCCTATTTTTGAGAAGTGGGGCTTTGCCGACTACCCAACTCTTCCATTCGACGGCACTCAAGAAGAAAAACCTCTTCTCCCTCTAACCAACTAAGAAAAATAACAAGATCGGCAGGATAGGCAGGATAAGCGTTGCCGAGCCTAAGCAGCTTTTTGGTAAAAACTTATAAATTTAACACAGAGATCACAGAGAAGCACAAAGCCCACAGAGAGGCGTTGCCCACTTTAAGCAGTTGATTTGGTTTAGATCAAAATAAAAAGGCCTGGAAGGCCGACCTATGAAAGCCCAGGTCGGAAGGAGCCTCGTAAGAGACGACTGGAGGCCTGGGTTAAAGGATAAGCGTTGCCGAGCCTAAGCAGCTTTTTGGTCAGAAGCTATAAATTCAAACACAGAGATCACAGAGAAGCACAAAGCCCACAGAGAGGCGTTGCCCAGCTTTAAGCAATTGATTTGGTTTAGATCAAAATAAAAAGGCCTGGAAGGCCTTTTTTTTATTATTAAGTACTCTCAAAACTCGGCAGCGTTTCTTTGTGTCTTTGATTCTTTGCGTTTCAATTTTTTTGTTTTACCAAAGCTACTTAAGCAGGGCGACGCTTATCCTGCCTATCCTGCTCATCTTGTTATTTTTTCTTTTTCACAAAGGCTTTAGAAGATGCGGCACTTGTCGTTTTCGCGGTACTCGGCGCGGACATGCTCAAGAATAGCGGGATCAAGCGGACATGGCTCTATTCCCCAAATTTTTGTCGCATAATTGTAGATCGCCACGTCAGTTGAAAAAGGGCCCATTCCTGCAATGTTGTAGATCACTGTTTCATACCAAAGGTCAGGATCGGCATAGAGTGTTTCAACTTTCTTTTGTGTCTCATAAAAAGAGGGGAGATCTTTCAATACATAGAAATAATCGCCAGGACTATCTGGTCCACTCTCTACAAGAATACGGTAGAGACTTGCCATCGCCTCTTTTTCTTGATCGTTTTCTGTTAATGTTCCATCGCGAAGTGCCTCTACAGCCCGTCTCATGAGGGGATGATTGGTAAGCTCTTCTTGAGGTTGATATTTGCCCGATTGTCTTAAAGTCGCAACATCTTGCGCTTTCATTCCAAAAAGGAAAGGCCAGTGAGAATCGCCTACAGACTCTCTCATCTCTACGTTAGCGCCGTCATCTGTGCCAATGGTCAATGCGCCGTTCATGGCAAGTTTCATATTCCCTGTACCGGATGCTTCCATCCCTGCAGTGGAAATCTGCTCTGATAGATCTGCAGCCGGTATGATGATCTCTGCTTTGCTTACGTTGTAGTTTTCAATAAATACAACTTTCAAAAACCGATTAACGTCAGGATCTCTATTGATTTTTCTGGCTAACAAGTAAATGAGCTGAATCACATTTTTTGCTGTCTCATAGCTTGCAGCAGCTTTTCCGGCAAAAATAATGGTACGTGGTTGGCGTGTTGTCGTATCCTTATTATCTTTGATCTCAAAATAGAGCATCAAAGCATGTAAAGCATTCATCAACTGACGCTTATACTCATGAAATCGCTTCACTTGGACATCGAAAATAGAGTTGACGTCAACAATGGGCGGTGGTCCTGCAATTTTTCCTTCGGCATCTTTGTATTTCACAAAGTGCCGGATAAATTCGATCAACTTGAGTTTGTTTTTTCGCTTAATGTCTTTAAGCTCCATCCTGGAGTCATGATCTCCAGCAAAGGCGCGCAGCTTAGCTAAATCTTCAAAGTGGGTGATCCAACCATCTCCAATCCGTTTTGTGATCCAATTGGCCAATTCTCTGTTACACTGCAGAAGCCAACGGCGTTGGGTCACTCCATTGGTGACATTGATGAATTTCTTAGGCCAAAGATTATAAAAGTCTTTGAAAACGACATGCTTTAAAATTTCTGTGTGGATAGCAGCTACGCCATTAACAGCATGAGAACCAATAATGGCTAAGTTGGCCATCTTCACTTTTTCGTTATGGATAATGGAAGTTCTGCGGACAACCTCTTCATCGCCAGGAACTTTAGTCCTTACCATATCGCAATAGTCTTGATTGATCCTTTCAATGATCCGTGTTTGTCTTGGCAGAAGATACTCCATCAACGGGCGATCCCACTGCTCAAGCGCTTCTGCAAGAACTGTATGGTTGGTGTAACTTGTAACAGCTTGAGTCATCTCCCAAGCCATCTTCCAAGGGATGTCGTAAATCTTTGTCAGACTATGCATCAACTCTGCAATTGCAAGAGTTGGATGAGTATCGTTAATCTGGATTCTGACGTTATCTGCAAATGCCCGAAAATTATCGTGTAGACTTAAATAGCGACGCAAAATGTCTTGAACAGAAGCAGAAACCAACAAAAATTCTTGCTTCAGCCGAATTCTTTTACCTGCATCATGCCAATCACTTGGATAAAGAACGTCGGTTAAAAGGGTATTTTCCGCTGCTTGATCTAACTTTCCTGCATTGTATTTTTGAAGCTGAAAGTTTCTTGGAGATTCTTTTGTCGACCACAGACGGAGAGTCACAACAGAAAAGTCATGAGTTTTGCTGTAGCCAACAATAGGGATGTCATAAGGAAGAGCAAAGACCTCCTCATAATTTTCTAGGGAATAGATTTCATCTCCATGGATATTCTTAGAAGGCTTTGCAACGCCACAAAATTTAACAGATGTTCGACGAAGATCTTGACGAAACTCCCATGGGTTTTCGGTCATCAACCAGAGGTCGGGAGCTTCAATCTGCCGTCCATTCCAAATCTGCTGTTCAAAGATACCGTATTGATATCGAAGGCCATAACCAATAGCAGGGTAGTGAAGTGTGGCCAAAGAATCTAAAAGACAAGAAGCCAGACGACCGAGGCCACCATTTCCAAGACTTGGATCAAATTCTCTTGCTGCAATCTCACCAAAAGGGCGACCTAATTTTTGCATCGCCATCATCACAAGTTCTCTTGAGGACATATTGACGATGTTGTTTAGCAACAATCGTCCAGGCATATACTCCATTGAAAGGTAATAGAGTGTCCGTTTCTTTTGAGCAGAAATGGTTTTAGCCGTCGTCGTCCAATTGATCATCACCTCTTCTCTTAGAGCATAAGAGAGAGCACGGTAGATCTCATCGCTGTTGGCCTCATCGATGGAACGTCCCATCTGTGTGATCAGGCAATGCTTGACCTTAAGAGCAAGTGAATCGGCTAGAGTCTCTAATTGTCCAAGATCGACACTCATGGTGAAGGGTATATCCTCTTTCGCTATGATCCATACTTATCATGTTTGGAGTGGGAATGCCTAAAGAAATTTATTTCTTCCTTGCCGTTTTCTTTTTGGTGATGGCTATAGCTATCACAGTTGCCTATACACGTCCTTCACACTCAACGGGTCAGGACGTTGTTAAAATGGATCAAATGAGAAAAGACCTTTGATTTTTTGAGATTTATTCAATGATTGAGATGTTGCCGTTTTATCTTCTTGGAAACCTGCACTGTTTAGGCATGTGTGGCCCCTTCGCACTCGCTATTGGGGGTCAACAAGGGAAATATTTCTACCTCATCGGTCGCTTTTTTGGTTTTACCTTTGCTTCGACGATGGCAGCTCTCTTTGGCCAAATTCTTTCCAAAAGTTCCTATGCCTTCATTTTCCCTTTTTTTATGGGAGTTCTCTTTCTTCTCTTTTTTCTTCAAAAACTTCCATCCCTACCAGGACTTAGATGGCTAGAAAGACTTTCAACTAACCTATTGTTAAAAGGGAAAAAATCTTCTCTTTTTCTCTTTGGTTTTTTGACTCTCCTTCTTCCATGTGGTCAATCTTTGCTTTTGTATGGGGTCTCTGCTATGAAGGGCTCTTTTATGTTTGGATGCATGAACGGTGCACTTTTTGCACTTTTAACAACGCCTTCACTTTTGTTTGCCATGCACCTTACCCCTTATCTAAAAACATTATCGAAAAATGGAGATCGGTTTATCCGTCTATTTGCTCTAGTCACGAGTTTACTCACCTTCGCAAGAGGAAGTGCAGAACTTGGATGGATCTCTCATCTCTCTTTTCCGCTAGGACCCACCCACCTCTCATTTTGGTAATATGAAAATATTTGAGCCGATCAAAGTTCTCCTTCTTCTTCTCATCTTATTCTTAGTCGGAATGAGCTATTGGTCCTCTTCCATCATTGAAGAGCAAGTATTTGCTCTAAAACGGCGTGTAGATAAACTTGAAAAAGAGGGAGTGACTGTCTCAAGGCCGCAAGAGATTGCAAAATCGAGTACAACCCCTTCTCTTGGTAAAAGTGACCCTTCTTTGCCAAATCTTTTAACCCCCGACCCTTTCTTTGAAAAAACGCTTCCTGAGCTTTTAGGAGAACATTTCAAACGTTACCCTGTTCTGTTTGATGGCACAGTAGGAAAACCCGATAACCTAGGCCCATTTCCTGGATGGCTGAATGTCAGAGATTGGATTAGCCATTGCACAGGAAGCGTTGCAACAAGTCTTTTTGGAAAATACGAGACCCTGTCCCCGTCGTTTGCTTGGAAAATGGAAGAAAGGAAAGCCGATGATGGTCAAAGCATCGAATATTGGATTCACTTACGAGATGATATTTTTTGGGAACCCCTAGCGATGCATGAGCTTGCCAATGGCACACCTCTTGCAGAGCATTTTTCTGAACGGAGACCTGTCACTGCTCAAGATTTTAAGTTTGGCTATGACATCATCATGAATCCTTTCAATCAAGAAATGCATGCCATTACTATGCAGGGGGAATTGGCAGACATTACAGCTTTTGAAGTTGTAGATCCAAAAACCTTTTTTGTCCGTTGGAAAACAAAACCCTTTAAAGATGCAGAAGGTAAAACAGTTTATAAAGCACGCTATGTTTCTAAACTTGTTACCGGGGCTTTTTCTCCTTATGCAGAATGGGTGTGGGCTTATAGACCAGATGGAAGTCGTGTTGTCCCAGAAGAAGAACAACGGACCAGCAGTACCATTATCCAATATTTACAACTCCATTGGGCAAAAAATATCATTCCTAGCTGTGGTCCTTGGACATTTGTAGAAATGACCGATGAATCGATCAAATTCAAAAGAAACCCAAACTTCATCCGTCCCCTAGATGCCCTCTATAATGAATGGGAGATATCCATCCGAGCCAGCTTCGATTCTATTTGGAATGACTTCAAATTAGGGAAAATTACAACCTATGGCTTGAACCCTCAGCAGGTGCCTGAATGGGAAAGATTCAAAAATTCTCCTGAATACCAAACTCAAAAAGAGAGAGGAGAGGCCATCCGTCTTCTTTCATTCCCAAGCAATGGCTATTTTTTTGTGGCGTGGAATGCAAAACGCCCTCTATTTGCCTCCAAAAAAATTCGACAAGCGTTGACGTATGCTATTGATCGTTCACGTATCCTTGAAGAGATTTTGTATGGCCAAGGGGTAGAGGTAACAGGGGCTTTTCCTCACTACTCTTCAGCCACTAACCCAGACCTAAAACCAAGACCTTATGATCCAGAACTTGCCAGCAAATTATTAGCTGAAGATGGGTGGGCAGATCTAGATAGAGATGGTGTCTTGGAAAAAGAGATCAACGGCCAAAAGGTCCTATTTTCTTTTAAATTGATTTACCCGAATAAAGGACCTGTCGGAAAAGCTACTGTAGAGGCCATTTCGACCCAACTTAAAAAAGTTGGCATCCGTGCAGAACCTCTTGGAATGGAGAGCATCGATTTAAGCGAAAGGATGAATCAAAAGGATTTTGATGCCCTTTATATGGGATGGGGAGGGGGCACTCCTCCAGAAGATCCTCGACAAATTTGGAGTTCCTCCGGCGCAAATGAAATTGGCTCGGCAAACTATATCGGCTTTGTTAACCAAGAAGTAGATGAGATCATTGACAAACTCGACTATGCTTCAAATCCTGAAGAGCGTAAAAAGCTCTACTACCGATTCGACGATATCATTTACGACGAGCAGCCCTATACTTTCCTTTTTTCTATCAACCAAAACCTTCTCTACAGAGAATTCATAGGCAACGTATTCATTCCGGCTGAACGGCAAGATTTAGTCCCAGGGGCTAACGTCGAGCAACCCTATCCTTCTATTTTCTTTGACAGAAGGGCTTTTGAATAATGCTTAAGTATATTTCAAAAAGATTACTTCTTTTACCTCTCACACTCTTTTTGATCTTACTTTTTAACTTCATTGTCTTAAATTTAGCTCCTGGAGAACCCTCTTCAGTTGTGCAAATTTCTCCAGAAGGCAGCCAAAGTTCCAACAGAGGAACTGCCTCTTCTTTAATGGACCGCTATCTCATTTTTAGAGAACACTACGGGTTGACCCTTCCTATCCTTTTTAATACTTGGCCTTCGACGACAAAAGAAACCATCTTAGAAAAGATCGACCATCTACAAGCCTTTGAAAAGGGAGCCGCTACAGTTTTAGCAAAGACATATGAAAAAGACAGGCTCTACCTATTTGACCATGCCCGTTTTATCATGCCGAAGCTGTTGGCCATCATGGAGAACAACTCTTTATCACCTGAAGTAAGACGTTGGGCAACCCTTGCTTTTATCCGGGGGGGATTTGTCTTTGATGGTTCTTCTGATGCTTCTAACAGAATGCTTATTTCTCTCCTTCCAGAGAAAAAAATATCTGCAGAAAATCTACAAAAAAATATCGATCAACTCAAAAATTGGTACCATCAAGTTGAGCAACAAAGAGATTATTCGCCCAATTTTCAAGAAAAAGTGAAAATCTTTTTCACAGAAACAAGGTTTTGGCGCTATTTCAGCAGAGTATTAACACTCGATTTTGGCACACTCAGAAATGACAATACTCGCTATGTCATCGACGAAGTCATCAAACGGATTCCTATCTCTTTGACCATTGCTGGCATTCCTCTTATTTTAACTTTTTTTCTCTGTCAGTTTTTCGGGTATTGGGGAGCTTATCGAGATGGAAAATTAGACGAAAGAATTCTAGATCTCACACTATTGATCCTTTTTGCTATCCCTGTATTCGTTGCAGGTCCTTTTTTGATCGAATGGGTAGGGTTAAAGTTTGGCATTCCTGTTTATGGCTTTTCAAGCCCTCAAAGAATCTATCAAAACTTAACCTCTTGGGAACGTTTAAAAGACATTGGTGCCCACATCTTTTTACCCGTTACAGCTGTCCTTTATGGCAGTTTTGCAGCTCAAAGCCGACTTACAAAACACCTTGTTCAAGATATCTCTCACCAAGAATTTATCCAGACCGCAAGAGCCAAAGGTCTATCTGAGTGGACCATTGCTTGGAAACATATTGGGAGAAATCTTGCCATTGTCCTTGTCACAAGTTTAGCTGGATCTCTTGGTGTTTTGTTAGGCGGTTCTTTGATTGTGGAGACACTGTTTGAAATCAATGGATTTGGCAGATTTTTTTACGAAGCTATTTTGAACCGTGACTACAATGTCATCCTCTTTTCATCCATTGCTGGTTCCTTTTTGACACTTCTTGGGTATCTTCTTGCTGATATCTCTTATACATTGCTGGATCCAAGGGTTCACTTCACATGATCGAAAAAATTCAAAAGCAATTTAGAAAGCAACCTGTAGCGCTATTAGCAGCTATTTTTCTATCTTTATTTTTTTTAACGGCTCTTTTTGCCCCATTTTTGGCTAGCAATCAGCCTATTTTTGCTGTTTTTGAAGGGAACTTTTATTTCCCACTTTTTCGTTATCTTCTTTATCCAGGCTTCTACACAAAACCGATTGACCAAGCCTTCAATCTTCTCATCCTTTTTCTTCCCCTTTTTCTTTTACTCTACAAAAGAATTTGGCTACCGACGCTCCTTTTTGGATTAACTTTTCTTTTCTTGCATTTCTTCCCCGTTAAAAATCCAGTCGGCCCAGGAAATGATTATCAACGATTTGAAAACGTCCTCTCATATACCTTAGAAAAAGAACAACAACAGCGGCTATTGCCCTATCTTCCTGCCTACCATGCCCTTTTACAAGAGAGGAAAGGGGGGAAAATTGAAATGTCACCCTCTATTCTTCCTACTTTATGGAACGTTCGGCAAAGAGGATTACAAGAAGAAAAAGAGAGAAAAGCTGACCAGCCAGAAGCTATTGCCGTTATTGAGCAACACCAAAATGATCTAGAAGAGGCTTCTAAACACCTTTTCAAAATCATGCCTCTCATACGTCCCTTCCACTACGAGCAAGATGCAGGAGGAGACCAGCTTCTTAATACTCTTTTACCTTGGTACAAGCTGACACGAGTTAACAGAAAAGATCTCACCTCTGCCCTCATCTTTGGAACGCGCATTTCTCTTGTTGTTGGGTTTGGAAGTGTTTTGCTTGCAGCTTTGATTGGCCTCCCTTTTGGAGCAGCAGCTGGTTATTTTACCCGCTGGGTAGACCTCCTTTTCTCAAGACTTCTTGAAGTTTGGGAAGGAATGCCTGTCTTTTTCATGCTCTTGATGGTTGTTGCTATCACAGAAAGTAAGTCTATCTGGTGGCTGATTGCGATCATTGCCGTTTTTGGATGGACTACTTTTGCACGTTATGTCCGAAGTGAGGCTCTCCGCATTCGAAATTTACCCTACATCCTGGCAGCAAAAACCTATGGAGCAAGCGAAGGAAGAATCTTATTTAAATACCTTCTCCCAAATGCCCTTGTCAGTTTCTTTGCTATCCTCCCATTTTCGATTCTCGGTGCGATCAGCGCAGAATCTGGTATCTCCTTTCTTGGCCTCGGTGAAGAGGGCTCTGCTTCTTTAGGGGTTCTAATGGATGAAGGGAGAAACCATTTTCCTGCAGAAAGTTACCTTCTTTGGCCTCCTGCCATTTTGCTGACATTGACTCTTGTCTCTTTCGCTATTCTTGGCGACACCGTGAAAAATGCACTCGATCCCAAAAAAGATTGAGTAAATAATTAATTTCTTGAATCTTAACGATTAAACGTAAAATAAATTTTTACACGAAAAAAGGCTAGATTCAAATGACAACACCAACGCAAAAAGCGATCATCACCGAAGCTATCAACTGTGGAGCACTCCGATTCGGAAATTTCACCGACAAAACAACAAACCTTGTACGTCCATACCAGTTCGACGTCCAACTTCTTTTAATGAATGGAAGTAACAAATGCCTCGATTTGATTGCTCATCTACTAGAAGCTCTCTATCAAAACCGTCTCTCTCATGCTCTATTTAGTGGTTCTATAGAAAGCGGAAAGAACAAAGTAACTGTCATAGTCCCTGATCAGCAGGGAATACCTCTTGGCGATATACAAGTAGTAAAAGAGGCACAGTGGTCTTCTTTGGAAGAGAATGACCATGTTTGTCTCATTACCTCCATCTTTGATGCAAACACAAAAGGAGCTAACTATCTTGCAGATGTACAAAGGATATTAACCCCAAAAATAAACGAAATTTTTACTATTTTCGCATCTCAAGAGTCAGAAGTTGGATTTATAGGCACAGGAACCCCTATCTTCCCTGTCCTGACTTTAGACTCTTTAGTCACCTATGTTGAGGCTGAAGCCCCTGAACACTGTGAGGATTTAAGAACTTTTAGGAATACCAAAGCCCCTTCTAAACTTTATAATCAAATAATAGTAAAAAATAGAGAAGCTCAACCTACAAATACCTCAAAAACAAAAGGAACAACTGCTCCAACAATACAAGAAAATCCTAGAGAAACGGGTAGAATTTCTAGACAACCAGTTGGTAGATCTAGAAGTTTTGGCAATCTCTTCCCCTTCGGGTTACGCAACAATCCTCCTTCAAGTTAAAATAGTGGGATGAAAAAAACGCATCTCCTCCTTTTTTCGATCGGTCTTGTAGGCGCATTGCCTATGACGCTGATCGGATCTGTTCTTGGAGTGCGATTAAAGGAAAGTGGCTTTGATCTTGTGACCATTGGGCTACTTTCTTTATTCCATTTTCCTTTCGCCCTAAAGCCTCTGTTTGCCCCACTGATCGAACAGTTTCAGTCTCCTTTTCGTTGGATGGAAAGAAAAGAGGGTTGGCTTTTCTTCTCTTTAGCCCTCACTTTTTTATCTCTTTGTGGCGTTGCTTTCTTTCCAAACCAACCTGCTTCTATCCTTTTACTGAGCACTTCGGAAGGGCTTCTTTTTGTCTCTGGTTTACAGGTTGAAATGGCTCTTGTCCCCACAATTGGACAGATGGTGGCCTCCTCTTATATTGTTTCAGGTTACAGGATTGGTCTTCTGATCGCAGGAGCTGGCACCCTTCTTTTAGCTCATGTGATTGGCTGGCCGATGGCATATCTTTCCATTGGGCTGTTGTTTGTTCTTCCTCTCTTTTTTAAAACCAAGTTACCCAGAACAGACGGTCCTATCAGCCGCTCTTTTGTGGCTCCGGTGAAAGATCTATTACAAAAAGGACTGCCTCTTTTTGCTTTCCTGATTTTTTATCGGCTTGGTGACAATTTAGCCAATCCGATGCTCCATCCTTTTTTTCTCGATCTTGGATTTAGCAAGATAGAAATTGCCCAATTTTCTAAAGGGTTTGGGATGGGCGCGACAATTTTAGGGGCAGCCGCCGCAGGCTTTTTTAGAAATATCCCTCGACCTCTTTTTGTTTTTGGACTTCTGCACAGCCTTTCGTTTCTCTTCTTTAGTTTTTTACAGCATAACCATTGGGCATTTGCCGCAGCTGTAGTCTACGAACATTTTACAAGTGGCCTTGTCGTAACTGCCTTTATAGCTATGCTTTGGAAAGAAGTCACCCCTCTTCATGGCGCAACACAATATGCTCTACTTTGGTCACTTATCTCTCTGAAACAAAATGTGATATCCACTTTTAGCGGTATTGTCGCAACGTTTTTAGGGTGGCCTCTTTTTTTCACTTCCATTGCAGCCATCTCTGCTGCATGTGCATTTTTTTCTTTACCTCTTTTGTTGACATCTCGACAAACTCTCACTAAGATAGAACCCTGATTTGGGGGATTTATGATCCAAACTTTGTTCATGAGCTTACTTTTAAGCTATCTCACGTTTGATGTACCACGTGAGTGCAGTAGAATTTTGTTAGTCACTAGAGATGACCCAACAGGCTTTTATGCTGTTGCAACACCTTATCTCAGAGAAATCGACGAAATCACACTGAGTGAGCCAGATGAAGATGACCAAGATTGTGATTGCGAAGAAGAGAGAAGAATCATCCTCGACGAGGTTTTCGAGCCTGTCGTATTGAGAGATGATCAGATCATCTTCAGTCGCGATGGAGACTATGGCTTGGCAATTTCTGAAGAAGAGATCCCTGAAGTCCTCTTTGAAAGAGACAACGGCGAACTTTTCTATCTCAAAAAGAAAAGCACCTAAAGAAAAGCACCTAACACGTCCACTTATAAGGACCTTGAAGACATTGAGGACATAGAAGACAGAGGACAGTGTAACTTTAAGTCCTCATCGTCTTCGGTGTCCTCATTGTCCTCGTCCTCTTGAACCCGAAGAGGATGAAATTGCGAAAAACTCACCCCTCGGCTGTATATTGGCTGGCATACGCCGAGGGGTGAGTTTTATCGCAAGTTCGCCTCTGCAGCCCACGCCTCTAGCCAAATAGCATGCGTATTCCTTGGAATATCACCCCCGACAACACCGCTGCAATAGGAAGTGTCACCACCCAAGACGCTAGAATATCTCTTGTAATGGTCAAATTAATCGCTTCAAGACCACGTGCAAAACCAACTCCAAGGACGGCTCCGACTAAGGTGTGAGTGGCACTGATAGGTAAACCAAGACGAGAAGCCAAAAGGACGGTCAAGGCTGCTCCAAGTTCTGCAGAAAAGCCCCGAGTAGGGGTAAGCTCTGTAATCTTTTTCCCGATGGTCATGATCACGCGCCATCCCCAAGTTGCAAGACCGATGACAATCCCCATACCACCTAAAAAGAGGGCCCAAAGAGGAATTTCAGTGGCATAGGACAGTGTCCCTGTCATCAAAATATTGACGGAGCCCACCAATGGACCAATCGCATTAGCTACATCATTGGCTCCGTGAGCAAAGGCCATTAAACAAGCTGTCAAAATTTGCAATTTCATGAAAATTTTTTCGACCAGCTGAAACTGCGTATGGATCACATCAGAGACTGGGACTTGACGAAGAGATGAGGACATCTCTTGTACCTGACCTAACATATCAAAAATCTTATTCTGCATATCACCGGATGCTTGCCCGGAAATACGGAGGAGGTGTTTTTCAACTTTTCCAAGCCCTGTCATCACCTCTGGTTGATATTCTGGAGGAGCTTTGAGAAGCTCTTCTTCTGTACCAACTTTTTTGACCCACAATGCGCTTAAAAAAGCCCCAATCATACTGGCTACAACGGCCAACAAAATGCATTGAGAAAAAGAAAAATTGTGAAGCCCTTCGTCTTTAGAGCTTAAAAAGAATGTCATTGTCAATACAAGCAAAACAGCCCCAAAAAAGATGGGTGACCATTTTTTAGCCTGTTCCAGGGGCGCTGACGAAAGGAAAATTCTCTCTTTGACAAGTGTGAATAAATAATAAGCTGCAAGGCCCCCTAAAAGAGGAGAGACAACCCAGCTTGCAACAATCATTGTTACACCGCTCCAGTGGATGGTCTCAACACCGCCAATCATAATCCCGAAACCAACGATGGCTCCGATGATGGCATGTGTTGTAGAGACAGGCCATCCAAAATAGGAAGCCACTTGTAGCCAAGCCCCTGCCGAAAGGAGGGCTGCCAACATCCCGTAGACATAAAGATGTGGATCGTGGATGAAAAGATCGGGCAATAAGATTCCGCTTTGGACAGTCTCTGTGACACGAGAACCAAAGAAAAAAGCACCACAAAATTCAAAAACAGCTGCCAGAACGAGAGCTGAACGGAGCGTTAATGCCCCAGAACCAACACTTGTTCCCATTGCATTGGCCACATCATTTGCGCCAATGCTCCAAGCCATGTAAAAACCAGATATAAGAACTAAAACAAGTAATATTTGATCAGGAGAAAAATTCATCACTTCACATCAAGAGTCATACGAACACGGTTTGCCAACTTCTCAGAGAGGTTGGAGATACTTGCTACCAATAAGCAAACTTTTTCCCAAAGGTAGAATTCGGAATAAGAGAGTTGATTATCTGAGCGGAAAAGGGCTTTAGAAAACTCTCTTTGGATAAGGTCGGCCTCATGCTCTTTGATCGCTACTTGATGAGCCATTGCTCTAACTTTTTCAGCTTCGATACCCCCAAATGTTGACTCTAACAGCTCATCCAACTCCTGGATAATCTTCCGGGCCCATTCAAAAGTTTCAATATTTTTATCGAGAAATTTAAAAAAAATGGGCTCAAATTCCGGTTTAAACGAAAGGGGGCGCAGCGTCATAACTAAAGCAAGATCTTCAACGTGATCTGCAATCTCATCTTGACACTCTAAAATCTCTAATAATGCCCCCCTGTCGATGGCTAAAAAGAGGCTTTTAGGTAAATGGTTGCGGATTTCGTTTTTTGCAAGGTCGGCTTTATGCTCCAAATCGGAAATTTTAACAGCTAAGCTTTCAAGTGCTTGAAAATTTTGCTCTTTCAAAGCTTGAAAAAGAGGTTTGACCTCTTCAACACAAGCAACAACCCGATCCATATGGGTCCTAAGCAAAGCAAAGGGAGATCTCCCAAACATACTGAAAAGATTTAACATGCAATATCACTCGGTCGGAAGGGTTTAAGCGGCACCATGTCGAGTGCCATATTTTTGATAAAATGCGTTTGGTATTTGCACTCCTATCTTATCGAAAAAGATAGGAAGAAATAAGGAAACAAAGGCTGAAAAGAAAGGATGAAAATCAAGCACTGTTTTCAAGTTAACAAATATATTTTGGTTGTTATCAGGCCGATAAACAGCACTAAGGGCTTCACGGACTGTCATCAAAGTACTTAAGAAAACTCTCATATAAGCTTGCATAGCCAGTGGAGGATCGCCTTTTTCTCCTTCGTTATTTTTATAAACTGTCTCTGCAAGACGAATGAGAGAATAATCGAGAATAAAATGTCTTGCTAAAGGGCCCGCAGCATTGAGTAAAGCCAGTACATATTTCCATCCGATCTGCTCTCCCAAAGGTGTGAGTTCTTTGATTTGGATAGATGTGCTTTGTTCCCATAAACCCATTTTAATTTCTGGATTTTGATTTTCTAATAACATCTGAGCCATTATGGCTTTTGCAAACTCATTCACTACTCGCGAAACTGTCGCTACATAAAAGACCGACATGAAGAGCTGAGAAACAACGTAAGCGATATGCTCGGCTTGCTTAAAAAACTGGCTGCTCGACACATCTCCATCATTTTTTCTTTCAATACTGTGATGATGAAAAACATGGAAAAGAACATGACCTACAGCCGACGATAAAAAACAGGCAGCTCCTAAAACAGCAAAACGGATCCTTTCTTCTTTAGTAGAAAAAACAGTCGCCATTGCATAGGCGCTTAGAAAAGGGACAAGCTGTCGATAAAGATCGGCAACAATCATGACACATCGCTTTTTAACCGGATAAGTGCAGTCGGAAGCCCACTGTTGTTGGCTAAACCCAGACACTGAAAGGTGAAGGCTAGTTATCATGTTTTGTAGCATAGCAAGGTTTTGACTTTTACCGCTGCCTAAAGTAACGTGAGGCATAAGCGAAAATTTCACTTTATGCCTCTATTAGAAGTCAAAGACCTGTCAACTATCCTTTTTGCTACAGATAAAAAAATAGAGGTCGTTGACAAACTTTCATTTTCTTTGGACAAAGGAAAAACTTTAGCTATCGTCGGCGAATCTGGTAGTGGCAAAACAATGGCTGCCCTTTCACTCCTTAAACTGATCCCCAAAGAATTAAACAGCAAGATCACAGGCCATGTCTTTTTAGACTCGACAGACCTGCTTGCTCTATCTCCTCAAGATTTAAGAAAAGTTCGGGGAGAGCGGGTTGGATTTATCTACCAAAATCCCAAAAGAGCTCTGAACCCTGTTTTTTCTATCGGCAACCAACTGAAAGAAGTTCTCTACTATCGAACAAATTTAGATGAAGAAACTATTGAGAAGGAGGTCATCAAAGCTTTAGAAAAAGTAGGAATTGCCTCAGCTAAAGAACATCTTTCTTCTTATCCTCATCAACTTTCTGGTGGGATGATACAAAGAGTGATGATCGCAATGGCTCTTTTGTTAAAACCAAAGCTTCTTATTGCAGACGAGCCAACAACTGCTTTAGATGTTACGACGCAAGCCTCTATCCTAAAACTTTTACGAGAATTGCAAGAAGAGGAAGGGATGGCTCTTCTTTTGATCACCCACGACATGGGAGTTGTTGCTGAGATGGCTCATGACGTTCTTGTCATGTATGCAACGCAAGGCATTGAAAAATCTGAAGTTAATCATCTCTTTAAAAGGCCTCTACATCCCTATACAGAAGCCCTTTTTCAATCTCGATTTGTTGGCACTGGACTTCCAAAACCGATTCCTGGAACAGTCCCTTCTCCAAGACATCTGCCAAAGGGTTGTCATTTTGCTCCGAGATGTCCTAAACGTTTTGCTCTCTGCGATCAAGAGGTACCAATGTTTCATACCGAAAATTCTGAAGTAAGATGTTGGTTATACGAATGATAGAAGTCGAAAATTTAACAAAATACTTTAAAGTCGGAACTCAAGTTTTGCAGGCTGTTCGGGGTGTTGACTTTACGGTCAACAAAGGAGAAACAGTTGCGATCGTAGGGGAATCGGGCTCTGGAAAAAGCACGATTGCCAATCTTTTATTGGCTTTAGAAGACTTGACAGCTGGAAAAATCATTTTTGAAGGGCGTCCTTTAACAGATAAAAGAACGAGAGAAGAAAAAAGAGAGATCCAAATCGTCTTTCAAGACCCTCACTCTTCTTTTAACCCTAGAATGAAAATTAAAGAGGCTTTTTTTGAACCTCTTTATGTTCAAGAGATTTACAAAACATTTTCAGAAGCAAAACCAAAAATTTTAGAGACTCTTTCTCTTATCGGAATGGGTGAAGAGGCCTTAGAAAGATATCCTCATGCATTTTCTGGTGGACAGTTGCAGCGTTTAGCTATAGCAAGGGCCCTTCTTTTAAATCCTAAGTTACTTATTTTGGATGAACCCCTCTCTTCGCTTGATATCTCTTTACAAGCTCAAATTGTTCAACTTCTCGACCAACTTAAAAAACAATTAAATCTAACTCTTCTATTCATCACACACGATTTACAAATTGTTAGAACTTTTGCCGATCGCGTTGTCGTCCTTTATCTTGGAAAAGTGATGGAGATGGGAGAAACAAAAACTCTTTTTCAACATCCTAGACATCCCTACACAGAAGCTCTTCTATCTAGTATACCACCTCAAAACCCCTGGGAAAAGAGAGACCCCATTCCTATAGGCGACCAACTTCCATCTCCTTTCGACCCTCCTTCTGGCTGTCCTTTCCGGACTCGGTGTCCATATGTCATGCCGGTGTGTTCCAACCCTATCCCTGAAAAAAAGGAAGGAAGTCACTCTTGGTGGTGCATTCTTGATCAACTTCCTGAAGTGAGACATTGGTTATCTAACTAAAAAAGGTTATAATTGATCACTCGGAGTCCGCCATGATCATTAACCAAGAACTCAACGCCATCTTGATTGCCCTTTGGAGAAAAGGGATGAAAAGGGCAGGTCCTGCAAATCAACTCCTTGTTGAAGAGACCAAACATGCTGCTCCAGAAGTTGCAAAGATAGAAAAAAATGTCGCCGAGTTTATTAAAACGGGCGCAGACAAACTCCCTTTTCTCTTGTACCACTGGCCCCTTTTCTACCAAGAAGGTTTATCCATTCTTGGAGAGATTCCACGTCCACTTGGAAAAGTTTTATCGATGGGCGCTCCTTTTGGTCCTTATGCCATTGCAGCGGCTAGTCTTGGCGCAAGGGAAGTCACATTTTTGGATGAAGACCATTTTTCTTTAACTGCAGCTTCTGAAATTGCTGGAAAGATGGGTCTTACACTCCAGTCAAGAAAATCGACTGCAAAAGAAAGTTATGACACTTTAGTTGTCGACAATCTTCTTCCAACTTCAGAAGAGATCAATCAACTTTCTGCACTCTTAAAACCAAATGGTTTCCTTGTCCTAATCGACAGAGCATCAAAAGAAGAAAATAAAAAAGTATTAGAACTGCGAGATCAACTTGTTCTTGAGCAAGGATATGCTGTACAGGCACCTTGCGTTTGGAAAGGAGCATGTCCTGCTCTACAAACTAACTTTCCTTGCTTTGCTCAACGTAATTTAGACAAAACATTTGTCATGAAAGAGCTGCAAAAATATGGGCAGATTGAGCAAAAATCTTTGAAGATGAGCTATTTGATTGTCCGGAAAAAAGGTGCAGAATGGCCCACTCTTCCTGAAACTCCTCTTTACCGTATTGTGAGTGGGGAAATGGAAGGGCCTTCGGGCAAACGTTTCCTCCTTTGCGGAACGGATGGAAAAAAGCGGCTTAACCTAACCTCAACTCAATATCCAAAAGAGGCAAGAGCTCTTGATTATTTGAAGAGAGGAGAACTGCTGGCTATTCACAACGAACTACGACAAGGTGATGATCTTTTTGCAGGCCCTGGAACAACAGCCAAAATTGTAGCGGCTCTTGGAAAACCTCTAGAGGAATCTTTTGAATGAAAACCATTCGGTCTGAACTTTTAAGCGCTATCAAAGAGGTGAAGGTCCATTTAAAGCCTAAAGGCCTCTTTGAAAGATTTAAAAGCTTATTCAAACCGACAAAAGCGTTATCAAAGCTACAACACCATGCAGACACGCTATACAAATGGAAAACAAGCCCTTATCACAGTGAAAGAAAGCTATCTCAAGCTGCTTTACAGGTTATAGAACAATACAATGGAAAGCACCATACCATCGTATTTAGCGAACCTGCTCTACATGATTCATTTATTGGTGTTCGACCTGGAGAAGGGCCGGAAACGGCCGCAGAGACTGGCGAAACAGATCTTTTCCGGATGAGTGCCTATCAGATTTTGAATAAACAGATCGGCCTTTCTTCAAAAGAGATTCTCTCCATGAATCAAAGAAACCCAGATGCCTTTAAGCTTGAAGGGAGGATTTGTCTAAAACAAAATTTTCCAACCTTACCAGGAGAAACAGTTCTCGTTTCTTTGAATTTTGAGAGAAAAGAGACTTCGCTTCCACGTGAATTATTCGTAGAAGTAAAAAGTACACAGACCGGTTTTCCCGATCCTCTTTTTTGCTTTGGATTTGCATTACCCGAGGCTTTTTTACCTCGTTTGCCAGAAAAGGCTGAAAAATACCCAAAGTATTGGGCCTTATTAAGAAGGAAGGAGGCCCTTGCAAAGGCCCTCCTTCCTGGGGGAGAACATAATTTAACGGCTAAGCGTCTTCTTTCTCATGAAAGGAGCTCTTTTGGAAAGGAGCCCGATCTCTACCGAAAGAGCCTTTCCGCTCTCCTTGCCACTCTCTTTGGCCACGAGATTCGCCATCTCTTGAACGAAACTGGCGGTCTCTTGGGAAAGAATCTCTTTCCCCTCTCTCAAAGCGAGGAGCAAAAGGCTTCCGTTCTCTATCGCCAAACGGCTTCCTCTCACCAAAAGATCTCTCCGATCTCTCACCAAACGGCTTCCGATCCCCAAAAGACTTCCTTTCACCAAACGGTTTCCGATCTCCAAAAGATCTCTCTGGTCTCTCACCAAAAGACTTCCTCTCTCCAAACGGCTTCCTCTCTCCAAAGGATCTCTCCGGCCTGTCACCAAACGGCTTCCGATCCCCAAACGACTTCTTCTCACCAAATGGCTTCCGATCTTGAAAGCGAGGGCGTCCAAACTCTTTCTCCCCATCTTTTGCAAACGGAGCTCTTGGAGTCCACTCACGTCTCTCCCTTGGCGCATCGCGATCTGAAAACCGGTCTGATCTCTGCGGACGATCGGAAAACTCTCTACGACGATCTCCGAAGTCGCTACCTCTTGGTCTCTCACGATTCCAAGATCCGCCAAAACCACTTTCTCTTCGATCTTCTCGTGGAGCCCTTTCGAAAGATCCAAACTCTTTTCGATCGTTGGAGAAAGATGAGCGAGGACGGTCAAAGTTGCGAGGAGCTCTTGAGAAACCTCGAGGAGCATCGTCCCGACGTGGATGGTCTCCATCCGCTTGAAAACGCTCTCTTCTTGCAAATGGAGCCCTGTTTTCGCGAGATTCTTCTCTTCTTCCAAAACGAGAACCCTGCTCCTCTCTCTGGAAAGAGCGTCTCTCTCCTCGGAATGACCCTCTGTCACCAAATCCTCTTTCTCGATCGCCTCGAGGGGAAGGTCTTCTCTCCTGAGAAAATCTTCTCTCTCCAGACTCAAATTTGCGGGGGGCTTTTTCTTCAGAAATCATGTGATCCTCTTCTGGTTGAAATTCGAGAGATTCTGAAGGAACTTCTTCAGATTCGTTAGAACCAGACAATAATCTTGTTCTTTCTTCTTCGGTTAAAGGGCGATAAGCGCCAACTTCAATAGGTCCTAAAACAAGCGATCCTAAACGGACTCTTTTAAGTGCAAGCGTTTGTAAACCAGCAGCTTCCAAAAGATGACGAACTTCGCGTTTTTTCCCTTCTCCAATAACAATTCTCATCGTACCGTTCCGAATTTTTGAAATACGGATAGGGGCAACGTGGACTCCCTCAACAAGAGTACCTGCAGAAATTGTCTTTAAATGTTCGTCTGTTACCTCTTGATCGGCTTTGACGATATACTCTTTTTCTACATTCTTTGACGGGTGGATCACCTCATCAGCAAAAGTACCATCGTTGGTCACAAGCAACAAACCTTCGGTATCTTTATCAAGACGTCCTACAGTGAAGAGGCGGTAGTCTACATCGGTAAAGAGATCAAGAACTCTTGGATCTCCTTTTGTAGAACAAACGTATCCTCTTGGTTTATTCAAAAGAAAGTAAACCTTCTCGGCTTCTGGCTTCACAATTTCCCCATCCAATGTGACCTGATCACCAGGCATAACAGGGGTAGTCAAAACGGCAACTGCGCCATTGATTGCAACTCTACCGGCAAGGATCAATTCCTCGGCGGCTCTTCGGGAGGCAATACCTGCCGAAGCTAAATAACGATTTAAACGAATCGATTTCAAAAGAACCTACTTATTACAATAGAAAGTACAACATAGTATGATCGAGACCTAACTTTTAAAACAATCTTTTTAATTTCGGTGTTTCAGTTGAAGAAAAAGCCAAATCTTATTTTGATGCGTCACGGGGAATCGGTCTGGAATAAGGCCAATCTCTTTACAGGTTGGGTCGATGTCCCCCTCTCTAAACAAGGGATTGAAGAGGCTCAAAAAGCTGGCCTTTCATTGAAAGGTTTGGAGTTTGATGTTGTCTACACAAGCGAACTGTGCAGAGCTCAACAGACAGCATCTCTTGCTTTAAGTGAAGCTGGATTAGAAAAAACACCGGTCTTTCTCCCTGAAAAGACAGATCCTAAAGCCGATTGGGCCAAAATCTATTCTGAAAAAACAATGAGAGAGATCCTCCCCATCATCCGTGCTTGGGAATTAAACGAAAGATATTACGGCGGCTTGCAAGGGCTAAATAAATCGGAAACTAAGGCCAAATTCGGAGAAGAGCAGGTCCAAATCTGGAGGCGGAGCTTTGATGTCGCCCCTCCACACGGAGAAAGTCTTAAAATGACTGCTGCCAGAACCCTCCCTTTCTTTGACAAAGAAATTCTGCCACGCCTTGAAAAAGGGGAAAGAGTTTTAATTGTAGCGCATGGCAATTCATTGCGCTCCATCATGATGGAACTGGATCAACTATCTCCAGAACAAGTGGTCTCTTTAGAGATTTCTCTTGGCACACCGATTGCCTATTTCTTAGAAGGGAAAAAATTAGTCAAAGGAACGCTGTGAAAGGGATTCACTTCGATAACGCATCCAGTACGCCTCTCTCAAAAGGGGTTCAAGAAGCGATGAAAAGGGGAGATTTTATCTCTCCCTTTGCCCCTTATGGCGATATACGTCCGCTCAATGAGGCTTGGGAAAAACTAGAAACACTATTTCCCACTAAAGGGGAAGGTAGTCTCTTTTTTGCCCCTTCGCGGCAAGCTGCAGCCGATGCTATTTACCGGTTTGTGTTTGAAGAATGGGGACGTGGTTTTGGAAAAAACCATTTTCTCACTTCTCATGTCGAAGAAGCGCCTGCCATGATGACAATGGCAGAGTTAGAAGCATGGGGAGGAAAAGGGACCATCATCGATGTCGATGAAAATGGGCTCTTAAGAAAAGAAAAGCTACAAGCAGCCTTAACTCCTCGCAGCTCTCTTTTGACCCTCTCTCTTGGTAACGGGCTACTTGGGACGATCCATCCGCTAGAAGAACTTTTTCCACTTCTCGAAGAGCGAAGCGTCCTTTTACACTTAGACCTATCTCATGTGATCGGAAAAATTGAGATTGATCTACAAGCTTTAAAAGCCGATTTTATCACTTTTTCCGCAGAAACACTTCATGCCCCAAGAGGTGCGGCTATTTTATGGTCCAAAAGACCTCTAAAAAGCGGCCATTTCCTTTTCGGGAGTGAAAAAAATGCTCTTGGCCTTTTAGATGTTCCACGTTTTTTAGCTTTGGGAACCGCTTTAGAGGAGGGGAAAGAGCATCTTTCAACTTTACAGATGGAAGGTAGTCTTTTACGGGAACATTTTGAAACAGAACTACAAAAAGCGATTGTCGATTGCAAAATCCTTTTTAAAGAGACTGAACGGCTTCCAACAACATCTGTTATTTCATTCCCTGGCGTCATGAGTGAACCGCTTCTTTACCTACTTGCCGAAAAAGGGCTCCACGCATCGATGGGAGGAGAAACGTTTCAAATGATTGGGCATCTTCTGAAAGCATGTCATTTGCCTCCCAAAATTGCCTTGAGCGCCCTTTCTTTTACACTGTCTCGGATGAATACTACCGAAGAGGTTGATCAAGCAGTCAAGATCATCCAAGAAGCCTACCAACAACTTCAAAAACTCTCTTTACACCTTTTATGAAACCTTGGCTTTCGCCCTTTCCTTGGGCACAATTTCCGAAAAAAATGAAAAGTTCTCTTCTTCGGATAACGGCCGCAGGTCGTTTTCTTGAAGAGGAATCTCAATCTCGTGGAATGCGTCTTGTACAAGCTGGCTCTGGTCATATTGATGAAGGGAATATGCTTCGTCTTTTCTGGCTCGTTGACCCAGATGATGGAAATATTGTGGATGCTAAATTTCTCTGTTTTGGAGAAAGCCCTCTGATTGCCTCAGCAGAACTTATTTCGCAGTGGGTCATAGGGAAAAATTATGACCAAGCGGGCCGTTTAACAAGCTCTATCATCGAAAATGAAGCAGGAGGCCCATTCCCTAAAGAGACTTTGCCTCTTTTGAATTTGGCACTGGACGTTGTAGAAAAGATTGCGGCACTCTGCACAGACATTCCACTTCCTAGCTCTTACAATGCCCCTCCTGTCTCTTTTACAGGGGAAATTGTTGAAGGTGGAATACCAAACTGGTTTGAACTTTCTCGCGATGAGCAGATTGGAATTATTGAAGATGTCTTAGATAAAGATATCCGCCCCTATATTGCTTTAGACGGTGGCGGTGTTGAGGTCTTGAATCTTCTAGAGGGAAAAGAGGCTATTATTTCTTACCAAGGGAATTGTACCTCTTGCTACTCCTCAACAGGAGCGACACTTAGCTATATCCAACAGGTCTTAAGAGCGAAAGTCCATCCAGACCTACAAGTCACACCCGATCTTTAAAAATTCAACGCTAAGGCGCAGAGACGCAAAGAAACTTCGTTAAAGTTAAAACGACTCTAAAATAAAAATGATTTGATGAAATTCCTTTGCGTCTCTGCGCCTTAGCGTTTTAATTTTTACATTTAGCAAAAAACATCCCTGAACAGAAATTTTTCTTTTCAGGCTTAATCTTTTATGGGATGTCGTTTGATTCTGGAATGAGGCTGCGGACTAACACTGTGATCAATGTTGCAATCACACCACCAGGTAAAGCGATCAAGAAAAACACCAAAAGAGCCGCTAAAATAACAACTCTATTCACCCCGTTTTTATTGATGAAATACTTAATGCCTCTCAGGAAAGAGATAATTTCATCATAAAAAGTAAGGCCAAGGGCAACCCCTAAGAGAATGGCACCCCATTGCACGCTAAAAAATGTGATGATCACACCTGCTAAAGCAAGGATGAGGGCTGCAATATCTGGCCCTCTTTTTGTAAAGCCTTGCTGTTCGACCTTTTTCTTAATCGATGAGACTGCATCTTTTAAGCTGTCAGTGAAACCTTTATCCGACTGTGGCATACTCTAATATCCTAGCTCTTTAACTCACCAGTAACAAAGGAAAGATTTTAATTCAATGACCGGTCGCAATCATCTATTGGGTGCAATCCTCTTGATCGCAGGCTGCTCTATTGGAGGCGGTATCATTGGCTTACCAGTGGTCACCTCTTTAGCCGGGTTTGTCCCTTCAACGCTTGCGTTGATCCTATCATGGACTTTCATGGCCGCAACAGGCCTCTTACTTGCAGAGGTTTGCCTCTGGTCCTCAGGCGACGTCTCTTTAGTGACCATGGCAAAAAAAAGTGTTGGACCCATTGGTGCGCTGATTGCTTGGGTCTTTTTCCTTTTTCTATTCGTTTCTCTTTTAGTAGCTTATGTTTCTGCCTCAGGAACACTTCTTTCTGGATTCTTTGAAAGATTCGGCATAGGCAATTCACCCCTTCTTTTTTCTATTCTGTTGACTGGATTGGTCGGTTTTTTTCTATTTTTAGGAGCAGAAAGTACAGACAAGGTCAACCGTCTTTTCATGGTCGGTCTGATTGCAGTCTATCTTCTCCTCATCTCTTTTTCTCTTCCTTCCATTCAGTTAGACAATTTGACCCACATCGATTGGAACAAATCTCTTTTTATCCTTCCCCCGTTCATCGTCTCTTTTGGCTACCACAACTTGATCCCAAGTTTGGCAACCTATTTGCAGAAGGATAAAAAAAAGATACGTACAGGTATTTTGATCGGGACTTTGATCCCTTTCCTCATTTACCTCATCTGGGAAGCGGTCTTTCTTGGGATGATACCTATTGAAGGAGATGGCGGTTTTTTACAAGCCATGGAAAAAGGGATACTCCCTTCTCAGCTCCTTAAAGAAACTATTTCTCACCCACTAACTGGTATTTTGGCAGAAGCCTTTGCTTTCTTTGCCATCATCACCTCGTTTTTAGCTGTTGCTTTGGGCCTTGTGGACTTTTTAGCAGATGGTCTTCATCTCCCTTCTTCCAAAAAAGGGAATCGGCTCTTTCTCTGCCTACTCACTCTCATTCCTCCTCTCATTTTTGGAATGGGAAACCCTCATCTTTTTTTGAAAGGTCTTCAATATGCAGGTGGTGTTGGGGTGATGGTTCTGTATGGTATACTTCCCGTCTGGATGATTTGGAAAGGCCGGTATATTTTGGGTAAACGTGGCCAAGAACTTTTACCGGTTGGAAAAGGGGGGCTGCTTTTAATCCTCCTCATCTCCCTTGCCATCATCACACTTACTTTGATCCAGGAATTGGCATGAACAACAAAATCATTGGAGTCGCCCTCCTTGTAGCTGGAACAACAATTGGAGCGGGAATGTTGGCCCTTCCTCTTATTACAGGGGAAAGTGGCTTTATTCCTTCTTCGCTTCTTCTAATTGCCTATTGGCTTTTCATGTTGTTCACCTCGTTCCTTTTCTTAGAAACTGTGCTCACTTTCCCTCCAGGGACAAATTTAGTCACAATGGCAAAAGTACGTCTTGGAAATTTGGGACAAGCCGTCACTTGGCTTTTATATCTTTTTCTCCTTTACGCCCTGACTACAGCATATATTGCTGGGTCCGCTCCCATTTTCTTGTCTTGGGTTGTCGGTCTAACTGGTGTTGAACCCCCTTTCTGGGTCGGCTATTTACCGATGATTATCTTGTTCGGTTACGCCATTTACCGTGGTTATGAATCTGTCGATTTATTAAATCGTTGGATGATGATTGGGATGGGTGTCTGCTTTTTCGGGATACTTTTGATGTTGATCCCTTACATCACCCCCTCAAAGCTTTTCATAGCAAACTGGTCAGTCCTACCTTCTGCCCTTTCTATCATTGCAGTTTCATTTGGCTACCACATCATCATTCCATCTACAGTCGATTATTTAGATCGGGATATCCCATCGATTAAGAAAGCGATCTTGATCGGAAGCATGATCCCTCTTGTTGTCTATTTGATTTGGCAAGCAGTTACATTAGGCATTTTAAATCAGTTCTCCTCTTGCCCTATTCATGAGGCATTAGAGGGAGCTTGTGCTGATCTTGAAATTATACGGAGTATTTTTGGCCGTTCGATCATCTCTCAGCTCTTTAAATTCTTCTCATTCTTCTTGATCGCAACTTCTTTCTTAGGAGTTTCTTTGAGCCTGTTCGACTTTTTGGCTGACGGATTCCACATCCCTAAAAACAAGATAGGAAAAGGAAGCCTCTTTATTCTGACTTTTGCCCCCCCTCTTGTCATCACTTTGCAAAACCCTCACGCCTTTATTGCAGCTTTAGAATATGCAGGGGCTTTTGGTGTCGTCACCCTTCTTGGCGTTTTACCTATCTTATTGGCTTGGGCTGGAAGGAAAAAGGGTGTGTTTCGCCCTTATACAGTTTCGGGAGGCTATCTATCCCTTTTCATTGGTATCTGTTTATCTTTAATCGTCATTTTCCACGAGATCTATGTCAAATTCGCCTAAAAAAAGAATACTTACTGGAGACCGTCCAACAGGCAAACTTCATCTTGGTCACTATGTAGGCTCATTGAAACACCGTGTAGCCCTACAAGATACTTATGAATGCTTTTTGATCATTGCAGACCTCCACACATTGACGACAAAGCCTGAAAAAGAGTCCATTTTACAGATCAGAGAACATACAAAAGAGATGGTACTAGACTATCTTGCTGTCGGCATTGATCCTGCTAAAACAACGATCTACCTCCAATCAGAAATGACAGCAGCTTATGAAATGAATCTTTTTTTCGAGATGTTTGTCTCTGTTAATCGTCTTGCAGGTCTTCCAAGTTTGAAAGAGATGGCTCGTAATGCCCATATCAGTGAAGACAGCATTCCATTTGGTCTCCTTGGGTACCCTGTTTTGCAAGCTGCAGACATTTTGATGTTCAAACCGCAACTTGTTCCTGTTGGAAAAGATAATGAAGCTCACGTTGAACTGACACGCGATATCGCAAGACGTTTTAATCTTCTGTACGGAGAATTTTTCCCGATGCCAGATATCTTAGGCATCGATACCCCAACTCTTGTTGGTACGGACAATAAAGGAAAAATGAGTAAATCGGCTGGCAACTGCATCTTCCTTTCCGAAGATGAAAAGGGAGTCGAGAAAAAGGTCGGTTCAATGTACACCGATCCTAATCGGATACACGCTCATGTGCCTGGAACCGTTGAAGGAAATCCTACCTTTATCTATCACGATCTTTTCAATGATCAAAAAGATGAAGTGGCCGACTTGAAAAAGCGTTATCAAGAGGGGAATGTAGGCGATGTTGAGGTGAAGCGTGCTCTTGCGGCTGCTTTGAACCGCTTTTTATCACCTTTCAGAGAAAGACGGGCTCACTTTGAAAAAGAGAAGGGGCTTGTTGAAAAGATTGTCTACGAAGGGACACTAAAAGCAAAAGAGCTGACCAACCAGACCCTAAAAGAGATGAAGAGCTTGATGGGGTTAAAAGGTCACTGGGACAAAATTTCACGAGTCGCAAGAGATGCCTAAGTTTCAACTGGAAACCCCTTTTCAACCCTTTGGAGATCAACCTAAAGCGATTGATGCTTTAGTCAAAGGGATTGAAGAAGGACGTCGCTCTCAAGTTCTACTTGGGGTGACCGGTTCTGGTAAAACTTTCACAATGGCTAATGTGGTCCAGAAGGTTCAAAAACCGACCCTTGTCGTCGCCCACAACAAAACATTAGCCGCACAGCTCTACCAAGAGTTCAAAGCCTTCTTTCCACATAATGCAGTGGAGTACTTTGTCTCTTACTACGACTATTATCAACCAGAAGCTTACATCGCCCGTACAGATACCTATATCGAAAAAGATATGGCTATCAACGATGAGATCGACAGGATGCGTCTTTCTGCTACCCGTTCTCTTTTAGAACGGGAAGATGTTTTGATTGTCGCCTCTGTATCTTGCATCTACGGTTTGGGTTCGCCAGAATTTTTCCGTGGTATGCAGCTGGAGCTGGCTGTTGGAAAACAGATCCGACGTGATGACCTTCTTTTACATCTTGTCGAGTTGCAATATAGAAGAAACGATTACGATTTTTCCCGTGGTACATTTCGTGTCCGTGGCGATGTCCTTGAAGTGTTTCCTGCTTATGAAGAGACGGCTCTTCGTATTGAAATGTTCGATAAAGAGATAGAGCGAATCACCTCTTTCGATCCACTGACAGGGAAATCTTTAGGAAAAATTGAAAAAATTTCCATCTTTCCAAGTTCTCACCACGTGACCCCTCAAGAAGTCCGTGAAATGGCTGCTATCACGATTAAAGACGAGTTAAGACAACGAATTGAATGGTACGAAGCACAAGGACGTCTCTTAGAGAAAGAGCGGATCCAACAAAGGACAATGTACGACCTTGAAGTAATCCAAGAGATTGGATTCTGCAAGGGGATCGAAAACTACTCTCGTCACTTTAGCAGAAGGAATCCGGGTGAGCCTCCAGCCTGCCTCATGGATTACTTCCCAAAAGACTTTCTCCTCATCATTGACGAATCCCACCAGACTGTCCCCCAAATCAGAGCGATGCAGCATGGAGACAGATCAAGAAAAGATGCGCTTGTTGAATTTGGCTTCAGATTGCCTTCTGCTTATGACAACAGGCCATTGACCTTTGATGAGACCTATCGTCATATCCATCAGGTGATCTATGTTTCCGCAACACCTGCCCCTTTTGAAATCGAAGAGGCCGAGGGAAGAATTATTGAGCAGGTGATCCGCCCTACAGGTCTTTTGGATCCAGAAGTAGAGATCAGACCAGCAGCAGGTCAAGTGGATGATTGCTTGGAAGAGATCCGGCAACATGTGGAGAAAAAGGGACGTGTTCTTGTCACAACACTGACAAAGAAATTATCTGAAGATTTGACCCGGTACTTAACCGACCTTGGCGTCAAAGCCAAATACCTCCACTCTGAAATTGATACGATCGAACGTTCTGCCATCTTAGCAGACTTAAGAGCAGGCACTTTTGACGTACTTGTTGGTATTAATCTTTTAAGAGAAGGTCTTGACCTACCAGAAGTTTCACTTGTAGCCGTTTTAGATGCTGATAAAGAGGGCTTTTTACGTTCAGAAACAAGCTTGATCCAAACATGTGGCCGTGCCGCTCGTAATGCAGAAGGACGTGTCATCCTTTATGCCGATAAGATGACAAAAGCTATCACTGCGACAGTCGAGACGACAAAGAAAAGACGGGCCATTCAAGAGGCTTACAATAAAGAGCACAATATTATTCCGACAACCGTTCATCGCCCTATCCAACCTCTTGTTTTCACTGAAAAAGGGGAAGAGGTCGCTGTTCCTATTGAGACATTATTTAAAAATGAAAGACTCAATAGCGGCGCTGTGGAGCGTAAAATCAAAGAGCTTGAGCGGCTCATGCGTAAGAAGGCAAAAGAGCTTCAATTTGAAGAGGCAGCTCGCTTAAGAGACGAGTTGCACGCCCTTAAGCAGTTTGAAATCACCTCTTAAACTTTATTTCTATCTTAAAGCAAAGTGCCTCTTAGGATAATCACGGCTATCAAAAAATACATCACGATGCCGGTAACATCGACAAGAGTTGCAACTAGAGGGGCGGAAGCCACAGCAGGATCAAATCCTACCCGTCTCAATATCAGCGGCAACATCGACCCAATCAAAGAGCCCCAAAGGACAACCGCAATCAAGGCAAAGAAGATGGTAACGGCAACTAATATCCATTGGGGTCCATAGATAGAAGAAAAGCCACTCCAGATAGCAATGCGGGCAAAACCAACAATTCCTAAAATGACCCCCAAACAGAGGCCTGCGCTAAATTCTCTCTTCATGATGCGCCACCAATCAGTTAAGGTCACTTCACCTAAAGCAAGTGCCCGAACAATCAATGTTGTCGACTGAGAACCAGCATTTCCTCCACTCGATATGATCAACGGGAGAAAAAGGGCTAAAACAACGGCTTTAGCAATTTCATCCTCAAAAAAAGCCATGGCTGTTGCAGTAAACATTTCCCCCAAAAACAGGATGACAAGCCACTTTGCCCTTTTTTGTATAAGCTCGAAAAAAGGGACATGCATATAGGGGGCTTCTAATGGATCTGTCCCTCCTACAACTTGGATATCTTCAGTCCCTTCTTGCCTTGCACGACGTAAAATGTCGTCCATTGTCACAATTCCGCACATCTTTCCATCTTCGTCAACGACTGGAAGAGCACTTCTTCCATACTCCTGAAAAACAGGAATGGCGTCTTCTACATCTTCCTGAGGTGATAATTTGACAAACGATTTGTCTCCCATCTGATTGACTTTTGTCTCTGGAGGGACAAACAAAAAATCTTTCAATTTGATGTCGTCAATAAGAACGCCTTTTTCATTGAGAACATAGAGTTCATTGATCGTTTCACTATCACGACCATAAGCTCTAATATGATCAAAGACCTCTTTAACGCTCCAATCGGGCTTTATCCCAATGTAGTCCGGTGTCATCATCCGGCCAACGCTATCTTCTGGATAACCCAAAAGCTTAAGGGCAATGTCTCTTTGTTTAACCGACAATAACGATAAATAGTCTGCAAGGGCCTTTGTGGGGAGCTCTTCAAGAAGTTCTGTCCTATCATCAGGAGTCATCATTTTCAGATAATCGCCAACCTCCTCTGAAGGTAGGGATTGTAAGATGCTTTTCTGTGAATCAGCGGGAAGGAAATTGAAAGTCTCAGCTGCTTTTTTAGCTGGCAATAAACTGAAAATAAAGATTTGATCTCTCTTTTTTCTTCTCGCTAATATTTTTGATATCTCGAAAGGAAAAAGAGGCTCTAAAGCCTTTGTCAGGGCCGGCCGATTTTTATCTTTTATGAGAAGTGGAAGGTGATCAATTGTCTTCATAACCAATAACCAAATTTATGGATGAACCACTGTTTTACACACTGAGTAAGGAAACAATATCCAAATAAAATCGCTGCTAACCAATAAAAGAATGTCGAAGGCAATGGAACTAAACCAATTTCTGCCCCAAAGGGGGTATATGGGATGATAATTCCAATGATCATAATGATAGCTGTAGACAAAAGAAGAGGGGCTGAAGCGATACTTTGAATAAATGGGATTTTTTGCGTCCTGATCATATGGACAATCATTGTTTGAGATAAAAGCCCTTCTACAAACCAACCCGATTGAAAAAGGGCCTGCCTTTCTACAGAATTGGCTCCAAAAACAAACCAAAGGAGAGCAAAAGTGATATAATCAAAGATAGAACTAATTGGTCCGATAAACATCATAAATTTCAAAATACCGTTTGGATTCCATTTTGCAGGCTTTTTTAATACTTCTTTATCGACTGAGTCAAAAGGGATAGTTGTTTGAGAAATGTCGTATAAAAGATTTTGAACAAGAAGTTGCAATGGTAACATGGGGAGAAATGGAAAAATTGCACTTGCCCCAAGGACGCTAAAAACATTACCAAAATTGGAGCTAACAGCCATTTTGATGTACTTGATGATGTTGCCAAAGGTCTTTCTTCCCTCTAACACCCCTTCTTTCAAAAACATCAAACTTTTCTCTAGCATGATGATGTCGGCCGATTCTTTGGCAATGTCCACAGCTGTATCCACTGAAATACCAACATCTGACTCTCTTAGAGCTGGAGCATCATTGATCCCATCGCCTAAGAAACCGACAGCGTGACCGTTGGCTCTCAACATGGAGATAATCCGAGACTTTTGAAGAGGAAAGAGTTTGGCAAATATAGTTGTCTCTTCTACAGCTCTTTTTAACTCTTCATCGCCCATCTCATCGATTTCGGGCCCATTCAATACTTTGTTAACTTCAAGACCGACCCAGTTACAAATTTTCCTTGTGACTGCCTCATTATCCCCAGTTAATACCTTCACTTGAACGCTTAGCTCTTGAAGACCTTTGATAGCAGCCTCAGCTGTCTGCTTAGGAGGATCCAAAAAAGCCAAAAACCCCATCAGAACAAGGTCTGATTCATCTTTTGGCAAATACTCATGCCCATCAATAAAAGGGATCTCCTTATAGGCAACTGCAAGAACGCGAAGGCCATCTTCATTCATGTCTTTTACAAGCTTTAGGACCTCTTTTTTAATCGATTTAGTCAAAGGAATTGCCCGTCCTTTTTCACAAGCTTTGGTACAGACCAATAAAACTTCTTCTACAGATCCTTTACAAATCAAAAGATCTGTCTCCGATGGTCCTTCAACAACGACAGACATTCGTCTTCTGATAAAATCAAAGGGAATCTCATCTATTTTTTTATAAGATTTATCTAGATGAAGTTGCTGCTTAAGCTCAAAATGTTCTAAAACAGCAACATCCATTAAGTTTTTTAAGCCAGTTTGATAGTAACTATTTAGATAGCCATACTGTAAAACTTTCTCGTCCTCATCTCCCTTCAGATCCAAATGTTTTTCTAAGATGATCTTATCTTGTGTCAAAGTCCCAGTCTTATCTGTGCAGAGAATATTCATCGCCCCAAAATTTTGGATCGAATTGAGCCTTTTAACGATTACCTTGCTTTCGGCCATTTTTACAGCCCCTTTAGCAAGGTTTGCTGTCACAATCATGGGTAACATTTCCGGAATGAGGCCTACAGCTACCGATAAAGCAAACAAAAAGGCTTCAAACCAATCGCCTTTGGTGAATCCATTGATGAAAAAAACAATAGGCACCATGGCAAACATGAACCGGATCAAAAGCCATGTCACTTTATTGATGCCAATATCAAAGCTGGTCATCGGACGATAACCACTGATTTTTTTAGCCATTGATCCAAAGAAAGTGTGATTTCCAGTAGCTAAAATAACTGCTGTCGCCGTTCCGTTTAATACGTTTGTCCCCATGAAACACAAATTGGGGGCATCTAAAAGAGATTTTCCTTCACTTAAGGTAGACTTTTCACTCTTCTCTATCGGCATAGCCTCGCCTGTTAAAGCCGATTGGCTGACATAGAGCTCTTTAGAGAAGATCACACGAACGTCTGCCGGCAACATGTCACCTGCAGAAAGAAAAATCACATCGCCAGCGACTAAATCTTCCATAGGGAGTTCGATTTTTGTCGGTGGAGAAAATTCATCTGCACGACGAATAACTGTAGCACGGGTTTTGACCATTGCCTTTAGCTTTTCAGCAGCTATGTGAGAGCGATATTCTTGAAAAAACCGGATGAGAACGCTGACAGTCACCATGATCATGATGATGAGGGTTCCATCGATGTCTCCGGTAAAATAATAAATTACGCAGAGAGCTGATAATAAAAGGTTAAAAGGATTGGCATAGCTTCTAAATAAAAGCTCATACCAAGTCGGAGGCTTTTCATGAGAAATTTCATTGAGGCCGTATCTTTCAAGCCTCTCTCTTGCTTCACTCCCAACCAACCCAGTTTGATTTGTCTGTAAGGTTGCAAAAACATCTTCAAGAGGCATTCTTGAATAGGCCAAAAGTTTATCAATCGAACTAACGCTGACTTGATCGCCGTTTACAGGTCTAAATCGAAAAAGGAATGTATTTAGTAGATCTTGCAGCTTCCAGATCATAAAAAATCAATTGACGCTTTCATTTTTCACACACTAATGGAAAGGGCCCTCTTTATCAATTTTTTTTCAATTTCGGAAAGATTGAAATTCGCCTCTTAAGTAAGGTATGAATATCTCCATGACAAAAACTGTCTCAACATCGTTAACAATTGTTTTTTTCTCTCTTGCCCTTTTATTTTCGGGATGCACGAGTGGCTATTGCATCGACGAACCGGTAAAAGAAGAATCTTCAAAAAAAGAAGAGAAGGAAGAAGAGGATAAAGATAACGATAAAGACACTGATGACAAATGTGATACAGAAAAAGGCAAAGAGTCATCAGACAAAAATGGGAAAAAGGCTGGTTCAAAGGAAGAAGATAAAGACGATGAGAAGGGTGACGATAGTGATGAACCCCTTAAGATGGGTAATTTAACCCTGCCAGGATCTCAACAACCTGGACCTCTTCTTGGGCTAGGCGAAAACATTATTGATGAAGGAGAATCTCAATTCTTTCTCTATTGTGATGATTTTCTCGGAAGAAAAAAATTCTTCATAGACGTCGTGCCTTCCTATTTGTATGGCATCACAGACAACCTTTCCGTATCTATCAACTTCCCCATTGCCCCAAAATATGGCGACGGACCTTTTTATTCTTCTGGTTTACAAGACTTTTTTGCCCAATTTGAATATGCCTACTACAACAAAAACACCAAAACTTATACCGACCAAGCGACTGTTTTAGGGTCATTTTTTGTCACTACCGGTTCCAATAGAAAAGCCCCTAATACAGGGTTTGGCCCCTGTTTTTTCTTAGGGGGAACCTACAGCAGGACCGGCATTGAATGGTTTGGTTTTACTTCAGTTGGGGCTATTATCACTGGGAGACTCCATGGGGATAAGGTAGGAAACAACTATTTTTATGAATGTGGTTTTGGAAGAAATATCTGTTACATGCCAGAAAAGTGGATCTTTTCCTGGATGGTTGAAATCAACGGTCTCTACACAGAAAAAAATATCGCCACCTACAGAATCAATCCCGATTCAGGCGGCAATGTGATCTACATCAACCCTTCTCTTTGGTATTCAACAAAAGAGATCATCGTGCAGTTAGGATTTGGTTATGCGGCTATTCAACATGTGAATGGTTGGCAAAACAAAGAGGGCTTTCTTGCCCTTCTTAACATCGGATGGACTTTGCCCTATCAACAAAAAGGCGAATGGGTAAACAAATAAGCCAAAAGCCTGAGTTGTTTTAACCTGAACAACTTTTTGGTAAAAACTTATAAATTTAACACAGAGATCACAGAGGAGCACAGAGAGGCGTTGCCTAGCTTGAGCTCTGAGTTATGTAAGATCAAAATAAAAAAGTTGGAAGGCCTGCACCATTGAAATTGGTAAAATCTAATAAATTGAAACGCAAAGACTCGGAAGACGCAAAGAAGCTTTGCCAAATTTCAATCCTTCTTTAATCAAGAAAGATCAATGAAGTTGTTAAGTTAAGAAAATTTCTTTGCGTCTTCCAAGTCTTTGCGTTTCAATTTTTCTCTTATTTTAATCTTACCTAACAACTGCTTAAAGTAGGCAACGCCTCTCTGTGTATCTCTGTGCTCCTCTGTGATCTCTGTGTTAAATTTGCGAGTTCTAAGAAAAAAATAGCTTAAGCTCGGCAACGCTTATTCTGCTTAAAAGCGGGTTGTGGAGATTTCGTAAGAAAATTGCTCTTTAGGTAAATCGATGCCTGCTTCTTTAAGGGCCTCTTCCCACTGCTTTTCTAAAGCAGCTTTTGCTGTGCTGCCTTCTGCATCTTTATTTTTATTTTTACGCAGCTCTCTTGCAATAGCCCGACGTTTTTCTAAAAGGGGTTGAAAATATTTAGAGTCAGAAACTAATACCTCAAGAAGGGTGGGAGAGGCTGTGAAAAGACGAGTAGGTCTATTTCCCTTTTCTACTCTGAGGGCATTCATCAAAGGAATATCTTCACCTTTTTCAAAGGCTTTATCCATTTTTTCTCCCCTCATTTTCTCCCCTTTCAAAACCTCATAAAACAAAATTTGCAGCCTATCATTGTCTAACTTGATAGTAGCCAAATCTTTCCAAGTCATTTGACCCATTTTAAAATCGGAGGCAGAGATTTTTTCGCGGATTGCTTCAAAAAGATGTGAAACGACTTGTGGGTCTGATGCGACAAGTGTTTGAAAAAAAGGAGATCCTTGAAATTGTTTGTAGAGCAGTTTTTCAACTGTTCTTAAAAGAAATTGGCTTTGTTCTGGCGATTTTCCAAATTCTTCCATGTCAACAAGTGGATAGATGTTCAACTCTCTTGGCTTTTGAACACCTCCTCGAAACCCTTGAAGACTTTTTGTTTCAGATGGCTGCTTAGGGTTTCCAGAATCTTCTTTCTTTTTCCCTTCATCAGCCCATCTAGATTCCCGAAAATTAACCATCTGTTCTACAGAAGAGATATTTCCTTCCCGTATAGTACGAAAATTACGTAGCTCTTCTCGCAAAGCAAGCGACATGAGAATGATAATCGTCAAAATAAGAGGTAAAACTTTCATGAAGCAAGCTCCAGAGGATAGCTTGTTGCAGGAAGATAAGTTTCATAGGCGTAATCTATCTCCCCTCGTTTCAGCTCGAGCTTTAAAAAAAGAGGTATTTTTTTATACCCAGGTTTCCAGATAGAGCTCCATCCGAAAGGGGGTGGTTGTTCATCATTGACCCCTCCAACCCATTGATTTTGAACAACGAATTTTGGATTTGGTGGTACATAAAAACTCCACTCGGCTTTAGTTATTCTTCTTAAAATAACCTCTCTTTTCATCTCTTTGGGATAGACTCCGTGCTTGACCGGATCAGGCCATTGATCAAGGACAAAATCTCCATTCACAATGTGGAGCTTACAAAGAACTTGGTCAAAAAAAAGGGCATCCATCGTAGCCCCAACATTTGCGACAAAGACAAGGCCGCCATCCTTATCGGAGTGAAATGCTACCTCTTCTTTTAGAAGGACTATCTTCAAAAAAAGTTGATCCAAAGTTGCTTCCAATTTTAACCGTTCAGCTAAATCGACCCTCTCTTTATCAACAACTTTGTGCCCGTTTTTAATCTCACCCAATATTCCAAATGCTAGAGCAACAAGGGTTGAAAGCAGAACACAGCCGACTAAAAGCTCCATCAAAGTGACCGATCGTTTCTGTAAAAACATGGAAAGTTATTTGTGAAATCAGTTTTGCAATGGTCTCATTATCTATTATCGAAGAATTTAATTGATTTCGTGTAATGTAAGGATAAGAGAGGGTAAAAAAAGATGAACAAGGAGGGGTCTCCATCTAATATTTTTGAAGAGGCTGGTAAACCTTCAAAAGGAAAAAATGAGCCAACACCTCCTCCTCCAGAAGCGCCTACATTATCCAGAGAAGAGATAAACAAACTCATCCATCAGATCTACCAACAACACGATCTAGTTGAACGGAAGTTAGATGAGCTCTATCAAAAAAGCGGATTTAACCCTCATTCGATTGATCAATTCCTTGAAAACCCTCAAAATCTTACTGAAGCCCAAAGACAAGCAGTTGAACAACGGAAAGCAAAATTAGATCAAATTGTTTCAACTGACAAAGGGAAACAAAAGGGCATGCCTGAAAAACAGAAAAAAGGCGATGATACCTCAAGCAAACGGAAAGGGAAAACACTAGGGGGACGTAAGGGATGGATATCCATGTAAATCAAGTCAAAAAAATCGATTTTATCCTGCCTCTTGAAGACAGGTATAGCGGAATTGCTTTTTTGACGAAGCAGCTAGCCTCCGCTTTTAAGAAATTAGGCGTTGATACCCGCGTCCTTGTCCCACATGACAAAGATCCAAAGCCATTTTTAGACGATCTATTTGCCCAGGCACCTGATTGCACGATCTGCTTTAATGGCATCTTACCCGATCAAGAGGGTCGTTTTCTCGCCGATCTTATTCAGATCCCCCATTTTGCCATTTTGACCGAATCGCCAAATGACTATTTGATGCTTGGCAAAAGTAAATTCACAACCGCGCTATCTCCTGATCAACAATATGTCGACATCTTAAAAGAAGCCGGCTGCCAACGTACCCTCTTTTTCCCTCTTGCAGCACCTAGTGTAACGGAAGCAGTTCCTGCTCTTAAGTTAAGAAAAGGAAATGTGTTGATACATCTTGCCTGGACAAACGGGGAAGCCATCCAAGAATTTTGGGAAAAAAATCTTCCTAAGAAGATGGTCCCTTTCTTGAATGAGGTGATCGACCAAACACTCCAATCTTCCTCTAAAAGCTATTACCACGCTTTTCAATTGAGTCTTGCCAATCTAACAGCTGAAGAACAAAAAAGTTTCCTCCCTTGGATTAGCTTTGCCCTTTTTCAACAGATCGAAGAGGTGATGAGAGAACGCGATACATTTGAATTATTGACTGCTTTTAAAGATGTAAACGTCGATCTCATTATTGAGAAAGGGACACTTGATAAATGGAAGAAACGGTTAGGCACTCTTGCTAACCAGTTTAAATTCCATGAAGGGCTCTCTCAAGAGGAGATTTTACGTTTGATGGAAGAGACAAAAATCTTTTTAGCTAGCTCTCCTCAATTTAAATTTGGAACGAATGGAGATCTCTACACATCTTTAATGATGGGAGCCTACACTTTCCATAGCCCTTCAGACTTTTTACAGTTGGCCTATGAAAAACAACACGGTGTCTATTTTTACCCCTTCAAAAAACCTGAAGAGATCCGTGAAAAAGCTTTAGAAATCTTGGCAAACCCTGAAAAATTCCAAGAAGAAGTTAACCGTGGACGTCAACTAGTTGCAGAAAATGAGACTTGGGCTTCACGTGCAAAACTTCTCATCGATTTCATAGCTCCTATCCTTCAACAACTACCGAATAAACCGAAATCTTTGAAAAAATGACCCTTTTTGAACCGCTGAAACGGTGGTTTCTGGAGCAAGGAAGAGATCTGCCCTGGCGCCAAATTAGAACACCCTATTCCACATGGATTTCCGAAGTGATGCTGCAACAGACACAAGTGTCTGTTGTTGCCCCTTACTTTGCAAAGTGGATGGAACGCTTTCCTACTCTAGAAGATTTAGCAAAAGCTTCTTGGGAAGAGATTGTCAAACTTTGGGAGGGCTTAGGCTACTATTCCAGAGCAAAAAACCTCCATCTCGGAGCTCAAGAAGTTGTTGAACGATTTAGTGGGAATCTCCCATCTGATCTAGAAACACTCCTTTCTATTAAAGGGATTGGTCCTTATACCGCTGGAGCTATCTTGTCCTTTGCTTTCAAAAAGAAAGCTGCTGCTATCGATGGAAACGTCGCCCGTGTTTTATCTCGTCTTTTTTTGATGACAGATCCTATTGACGTTGAAAAAACAAAGAAAAAGCTTCACTACATGTTGGAAGAGCAACTTCCAGATGATCAACCTTGGGTTGTGCAAGAAGGATTGATCGAATTAGGCGCGCTTGTCTGTCAAAAAAAGCCAAAATGTTTCAGCTGCCCACTACAATCTGTCTGTAAAGCCTATCAACAAAATGCAACCGACACAGTCCCGACAAAGAAAAATAAAATCCAAGTGACCAAACTTTACCGTCACGTTGCTGTCATCGACTCCGGCGACTATCTCCTCGTCAAACAGGGGAGTGAAGGACAGGTAATGGGTTATCTTTTTGAGTTCCCTTATTTAGAGACTTCAGAAAGTGGAGAAAGCCTCTCCGAAGTAGAGAAAAAATTTTCAGCACATCTGCAGATCCCTGTAGAGCTTGAATATTCTTTAAACGAGGCACAGCATGGATTCACCAGATTCCAGGCAACTTTGTTCCCTTTTCTCTTTTCTGCAGAAAAAATAGATGTCCCCTCTCCTTATCTCTGGGTAAAAAAAGGAGAAATTGCGAATATGCCATTTTCGTCAGGACATAAAAAAATACTTAAGCAATGGCAACTTTCTTACACTTAGAAGCTTCAACTGGATGGGGCGGTCAAGAAATTCGGATACTTCGCGAAGCTATCGCCATGCGGGACAAAGGCCATACCATCTTTTTTGGAGTTCAAAAAGGGGCGATTTTAGGAGAAAAAGCGCTTAAAGTTGGTTTCAAAGTCTCCTATTATGATTTCCGAAGACGTTATTTCCTTTTCACCCTCTTTCGACTTTTTTTCTATTTTATCTTTAGAAAAATTGACATTGTCGTGACCCACTCTTCTCGAGATAGCTGGCAGGGGGGTATTGCTGCAAAACTGGCTAAATGCACGGTCATCCGAACACGCCATTTGTCAACACCAAGTAAAAAAGGGCTCAATTCTTATGTCCTCTACAACTTACTTGCAGACAAAGTCATTACAACCTGCGAAGAGGTGGCACAATCGATAAGGAAAAAAGCTTTCCTTTCTGAAGAGAGATGTTGCTCAATTCCGACAGGGGTGGATCCTGTTGTGATTGATGCAAAACTGCACGAGACAACTTTTACAAAGCCTTCTCCTTTTGTAGTGGGAACAGCTTGTATGCTCCGTTCTTGGAAAGGGCTTGATACCCTTGTCGAAGCTATTTCTCTTCTGAAAGATGAGAAAGATCTCTCTCTTCTTATCATCGGAGATGGTCCCATGCTTCCCCATCTAAAAGCGTTGGGTAAAAAACTCGGCATTCTGGATAAAATTTTCTTCACAGGTCATTTAGAAAACCCTTTTCCTGCCCTTGCAACAGTAGATCTTTTCTCCCTACTTAGCACAGCCAACGAAGGTGTAAGTCAAGCTTCTTTACAAGCTGCCTATTTAGAGAAACCTCTTATCACAACATCTACTGGGGGTCTTGCAGAAATAGCTGTACAAGGTAAAACCGGTATTATTGTCCCTCCAAAATCTCCTAAACAGGTAGCAGAGGCTATCCTTCTCCTAAAAAATAATCCGAATCTCCGTCAATCTTTTGGCACTGCAGCCAAAAGCCTTCTCCTTTCCCGCTTCCAATGGTCTCACACCCTAGAAGCTCTAACAGCTTTTTACCCTCTTTAAGAACCAAGATTCTTAATCAGCTGTTTAAGAATTTTTTGCTTTATAGGGTTGTTAAAAATTTAATGCAGGATTAGGATCAGTTCTATCTTTCAAAAAAAGGATGTAGAACATGAGCATCATTATCACAGGCGGTCCAACACCTCATCCAGGTCCCTGGCCAACACATTTTACAGAAATGGATAAATGTTCTCTTTCTCGCGTATTTGTCGCTGAAGAAAATCTTGAATGCTGGATTCCTTTAAATTGGAAGGCCAAAGTTTGGGATCCCAACGATTCTGCATCAAAACAAGCAGCAAGGTATTACATCTTTGGCTGGCCATCTCAAGAAATAAAAGCTCAATTAAAAGCAGCTGACTCTGGACTTGAGCAAGCCATCAAAGAAGTTGTTCAAGAATATTTTAACATGAATAGAGCTTCTACTCCTCAATTGGAGCAAACTCTTAAAATGCGTCTCTTAATAGAGCCCACAAATGGTAGTAAAACTCATTGGCTAGTCAATGCTATCGGAATGAATCATCTAAAAAGATTTCAAATGTGTGCTACAAGCCATTGGGGAAAAATAGTTATAAGCTCTATAGCCTATGTCGCATTATTGGGTCTTTACTTGAGCAAAAGTTAATAAATTTTACTATCTCTAGATTTTAGAGAATCTATTGTCTTCTTTAGATGTCTAAACCAAAAATAGGTATTAGTATGGCAAACCCAGTCAATGTGCTATTTTTTATGCATAAAGATCGTGCAGTTCCAGATGTACAGACTCTTTTAACCGCAAAGCAAGAGGCCTTCAGAAAGAACCTCATAACAGCTACTCAATTTTTTCGAGAACGAAATGCAAGAGCAGCAGTTGCTCCCGCAATACCTCAGCAGCCTGTCATAATACAAAATCCAGCCAATCAACCAGAACTCCGAGCAAAAATTCAAGAAAGAAATGCATTAAAAGGAATGCGCAAAAATACGATTACCAAATGTGGATTGACAGGTACAGCTATCGGAGCAGCTGCAGGTGCAACTATAGTCGGTCTTGTTACAAAAAGTGTTAAAGGAGCTGCAATAGGTGCTGGAGGTGGAGGAATAATCGGAGGAGGCATTGGATGTATAATTGGACATACAACTACTCAAAACCTAAAAAATCAAATTGAAGAATTAGAAAATCAAATTATTGATGCTTTAGCAGCAGCTGAAAATCCGGCTTTGGGACCTCAACCTGTAAACCAAAATGAACAAAACGAAGCCAATAGAATTGCTGGCAGTGAAGCATTTAAACGTTGGCAAAATGGGCAAATCATTGCCGATATTTACTCCATTTGGGCTGAAACTTTAGGCGCTAATCCCTTGAGACTTGGTCCAAATGAAAAACTCTCATTCAGTCAAAATCAAAAAGCGCGTATTGCAAGAGAGATTGAAAAATGTAATGCACAACAAGCTGAGTTAAATCATGAATTAATTAAGCTTCAAGAAGAAATACAAAGACTGCTCTTGAGCCAAGAAATCCAAGATAAAATCCAACAAACTGAAAGAAATATAAATGAATGTAGAAATAGGTTAGAACAATTAGACATAGAAGCTGGTTTTAATATTGTTGGAAGAATAGATGGACCTCTCCCTGCAGAGGAAGCTCAAGAAGTAAATATGCGCCTCAAAATGCTTCAAATACAACTTCAGCATGCTCATGAAGAACAATTAAGGATTGGGGCTCCTCAACCTGAACAACTTCATATCAACGAACAAACAAAAAAGGCTAGATTAGCTCAACAAGAAGCTCTGATAAAAACTTTAAATCGATTAAGAACATGCGATGCATTCCTCCAGGTAGGAAATAAGCTTCGTTTAGATCATCCTGATGGACCTGAATTTTTTGAATTTATCCGTAATATGAAGGCCATTTTTAACAGACCAGCAGTTGAAAATCTATGTAATGAAAAAGCAGCCTTAGCTATTCAAAAGAACAAGAAATATGCTGGTCTAACAAAAAATAATATGGATCCTGGAACAGCTGATGAACAGGTTCTTAATGAAGTCGAAGCTTTAAAAATACGAGTCCACCATCTCCCAAAATGGATGTTGGATCAACACCAACAAATGCCACGTCAGCAATAACAATATCTGTATCGAATTCAAAGAGCTTTTTTTGGAAGAAAAAAGCTCTTTGTTCTTTAAATCTTTTTCTTTTCTTGTTTTACCAACACTCTTCATTAAGTCAGCCCAACAAACACATTTTAGCGCTGCCGAAAAGGATGAAATAACGAAAAAGTTCTCCATCGGCTGTATAGAGATACGACGATGAGGAGCTTTTATCATTAGTCCACCTTTGCAGGCCTGCTAAAATAAAAAGACCCCGTGATGAGAAAAATGGTTTCTCATCACGGGGTCTGCAATAGCTAAGATGCCGTTAAAAATCGATAGCTGCTGCAAAGACAATCCCATAAAAAGAGAGATTGCCTGTTGGGCTGTTTGTGATCACATCTTGTAAACCAGGCCCCAGCAAATTACGGAACCGATTGTAGCCAAAGAAGATGTGCTCCTCATACCCAAGTTTTAAAGTAAGTAAATTTTCATCGCAGTTAATTTTTTCTCGCCATTGAAGACCTAAAGCAAAATCTGCGTTGCAAAGAAGGGTGTCATAGTGGTCTTTAACAGTGTAGTTGATCTGGTTTACATCTAGAGCTGTCACACCGTACTGATTAGTAGCATTAACTCTTTGAGTGACACGTGCACGGCCAAAAGTTGCACCTCCACCTATCTCGCCATAAACTCCCAAGCTCCAACCAATCTCAAAGGAAAGACCTAAACCCCCTTGAATACCAATCCCTTGAAAATCATTGCTCATTTTGATGCTTTCACGAGTTTGGCTAAATGCCTCTCTTAAAACATCAAATCCACTAGCACTTGTAGCAATGTTATAGTTTTGATCGATAAACAGTGAACGAAGTCCAACATGCGGTCTTAAGGCCATTGTACGACCTACATAAAATTCACGCCCAAAATCTAAATCTAGCTGATTAAATTGAACTTTCCAGTCTAATTTTACGAAATTTTGTGCATCATCAAATACGGTTGTAGAATCAAAGAAGGCGGAATATGCAGGAGAAAAAAGTGTTCCCTGGATGCCTGGGGCATTAGCGCTATCTGTAAAGTCGGCAACAAAGTCAGAAGCGTAAGAATTGTGAGTATTCGTTTGGTAATAAGTATATTCAAGGCCAACGCTCCAACTATCACAGGGCAATTGGTAGCCAATACCTAGTTTAAAACCGGCATCCCATTCAAATCTTGGGTATACCTGTTGTGATTCGGTTGTTCCTATAAAATCCAGATCACCGCTTGCAATGCTGTTTGCACCATTTGTCCCTTGTGCAAGCGTATTCAATGTACCAGCTGAAATACCTTCTTGGTTTGATTTCCAGCAAATAACTGCTGCATCCACATACCAACCACTACAATCGGTAGAAAAAACACCTGGATTGTATGCAAATCCATAGCAAGGTTCAACCTTCGGGTAATTAGAATCATCACTACTAGCTTGCAAAGCCGCCGCAGGCAACATGCTGAATGATAAAATGCTCAAAGCCTTTTTGAGGAAAGACCCCATTGTTTCTCCTTGTAGTTTCAAGAACTCTATGACTTTAAGAATGTTCAAGATTCGTTTTTAACGAAAAATATCGAGAATCTTAGAGAGCCAAATTTAAATGTTAAAACCGTTCATACTGAACAAGGACGATTTCGAGCAACTTTTTTTTGACGACGACTAGAAGAAAAAACCTAAAGGTTTTTATTCCTTAGAGCCTGATGTAGTGTTCTTTGGAACGAATGTGTGAAGAGATTTTTTGTCTGGTATTGGTTTGACAGACTTTACAAAGCTGCAAAAAGAGGCGACAGTCATGCCTCCGCAGATAAATGGAAGAAGATTTAAAATGGCTAAAATTCCAGCAGCATAAGCAAGAGCTGCTCCTGCGGCTCCCCATCTCCAATCGGCTGAATATTTAGCTGCTTGTGTAATTTTAATCATAAAATCTAAACCCGCGCTAATTATAGCACGGGTTTGTAAAGAAAAAATTAATTTTTATTTATTTTGATCATCATCGATGATTTCAACTTCAGCATCTTCAATTCCATTCCCATTGGAGCTCGCCTCTTTTTGAGATTGTGATTGAGTTTGTCCAGATGGTTCACCTTGAGGTGCACTTTGTTGGTGCGATTTTGCCATCGCCTCACCAATGTGTTGCATCTCGGTTTCCAACGCAGCTCTTGCCGATTTGATCTGGGCGACATCTTTCCCTTCGATAGCTTTTTTCAATGCATCGATTTTAGATTGAACGCTGCTTGAGATCTCTTTTGGAACCTTATCTCCGTACTCTTTAAGAGCTTTCTCGGCTCTGAAGACAATAGCATCGGCTTCGTTGACCGCATCGATCTCCTCTTTCCGCTTTTTATCTTCATCGGCATGAGCTTCAGCATCCCTTAGCATCCGTTTGATATCGTCCTCTGAAAGACCAGAACTTGCCTCGATCCGGATCTTTTGCTCTTTTCCTGTGCTCAAATCACGAGCAGAAACGTGCAAAATCCCGTCAGCGTCGATGTCGAATGCCACCTCAATTTGTGGAGTTCCACGAGGCGAAGGAGGGATATCAGCCAAATCAAACCGGCCAATCTCTTTGTTATCCTTCGCAAGCTTCCGCTCCCCTTGTAAAACAACAATGGTCACAGCTGGCTGATTATCTGCCGCGGTTGAGAACACCTGCTTTTTCTGAGTGGGGATCGTGGTATTTCTTTCCACCAGAGGTGTCATAACTCCACCAAGTGTTTCAATACCTAAAGTCAAAGGAGAAACGTCGAGGAGCAAGACGTCTTTAACAGAGCCTGTCAAAACGCCCCCTTGAATCGCAGCACCAACAGCCACAACTTCGTCTGGGTTAACCCCTTTATGCCCTTCTTTACCGAAGATATCTTTCACTTTAGCTTGAACAGCTGGCATACGGGTCATACCACCAACAAGGATCACCTCGCCAATGTCATCTTTTGTAAGCCCTGCGTCTTTCAAAGCTTTCAAGCATGGATCAACTGTTCTTTGAACCAAGTCTTGAGCCAAGCTTTCGAATTTTGAGCGGGACAGAGTCAACGCCAAGTGTTTTGGACCAGTTGCATCCATTGTGATGAATGGCTGGTTGATTTCAGTTGTAGTGGCGCCTGAAAGTTCAATTTTTGCCTTTTCAGAAGCATCTCTTAATCTTTGCAAAGCCATTTTATCTTTGCTCAAATCGATACCAGTGTCTTGTTTGAAAGTGTCCAAGATCCAGTGGAGAATGACGTTATCAAAATCGTCACCACCTAAGTGGGTATCGCCATTTGTAGCTAACACTTCAAAAACCCCGTCACCAATTTCAAGGATTGAAATATCGAATGTACCGCCACCTAAGTCATACACAGCAATTTTTTTGTCCATGTGTTGTTTATCAAGTCCGTAAGCCAATGCAGCAGCAGTTGGTTCTGGGATGATACGTTTCACATCAAGACCTGCAATTCTTCCCGCATCTTTTGTCGACTGTCTTTGAGAGTCGTTAAAGTAAGCAGGGACAGTGATCACAGCTTCTGTAACTTTTTCACCAAGATAAGCTTCTGCAGTTTCTTTCATCTTGACCAAGATCATCGCTGCGATCTCTTCTGGAGTGTAGGCTTTGTTTTGGACTTCAAAAACAGCGTTTCCGTTTTTATCTGGAACTACTTTGAATGGAACTGTCTTGATTTCAGATTGAACTTCATCAAATTTACGGCCAATGAAGCGCTTGGAGGAGCTGATGGTGTTTTCACTGTTTGTAACCGCTTGTCTTTTTGCAGGAGTCCCAACAAGACGTTCATCTCCTTTAAAAGCTACGACAGACGGTGTCGTTCTTGCCCCTTCAATGTTGGCAATAACAACTGGCGATCCACCCTCCATGACCGCGACGCATGAGTTTGTCGTCCCAAGGTCAATCCCGATGATTTTTCCTTTTTTCTTTGTATCAGCCATTTTTATTTCCTCCGTTTTCTAATTCTCTTGCTTTTGCCACTTTTACTTTGGCAGGACGTATGATCCGTCCATCCATGACGTAGCCTCTTTGGTACTCTTCCACAATTGTGCCAGGAGCTACTTCGTCTGTTTCTTCTGTATCGATAGCTTCATGCTTATCATGGTCGTACATGTGCCCTTTCGATGAAAAAGGTGTGACATGATGACGCGCTAAGACCTCTTTAAACTGTCCTAAAATCATCTCAAAACCAATGGCCCATTGTTTGACTTCTGGCGAAGAATGGACTGCAAATTGCAAAGCATTTTCCATGTGGTCAATCGGCTCCAAAAAGTTGCTAATAATGATTGTTTCACCGTGACGGATAGCTTCAAGTTTCTCTTTTTGCAGACGTTTTCTTTGGTTTTCACCTTCTGCAAGGAGTCTGAAGTACTTATCCTTTAGCTCTTCAAGCTCATTTTCTTGAGACACCGTCTCTTGTATCTCTGGCTGCTTCTCTTCAGCCTTATCTTCAGGTTCACTCACAATTATTTCCTTTTATCCTCAATCAAAACTCTTCTGGAGCTATCCTCCAAAAACATCCGTGCACTTTCTGTTGGCATACGGTACGACAAGCGGTTCAGATAAACCGCTTCAGTTAAAACTTCGCTCACTCTTTCTACGAATGGGAACAACACCTCAAAGAGGTTTCTAAAATCAAAAATCAAGGGGACAAGTAGCGCAAAAGCACCGACTGGCTTTGACCCAATACGATAAGGGATAGCAACAAGTGCTCCCCCTTCCAACCCTTCTTGGATGAGATCCAATTCATCTCCCATCCATATTTTGAGACCGTTGTGGGTGATCGCCTCTCGTAAAAGATGACGCATTTTTTTGCCGTTTTCAAAAAGCCCAAGACCATTTGAAAGGAGCTGTGGATCTTGAAATTCTGAGTATTTCAATAGTTCGGAAAGACCGCATCTAAAAATTTCCTCTCCGACAAAGGAATTTTGACGAACAATGTAGCGGAGCATCAGCTCTTGGTAAAAATTTTCTGCAACTTCACGTCCATCAATTTCCTCTTCCCCAATGGGCGAGCCTCTCAATCTCCAGTCAAAATAGCGCTCCATCCTTTGCAAGGCATGCTCCGATAATTTGCCTTTCAGAGGGAGAATCTCTGTAAAAACTTCGCCAAACTGTGTCACTAAAGCAAACAAAATCCGAGATGGATCTAAGACAACGCCTCGTATTTTCACCAGATAGTCTTGGTCAAATCGAGGAAAAGAGAGGAAAAGACTTAACTGTAACTTTGAAGATAGCCATTCTCCAGAGCGCTGCAAAAAGCTGGCGACCTCTTTTCCTTCCATTTCAAGATGAGAGGTCATCTCTTTTGTCGGATGTTTTCCACCCTCTTCAATCAAAGAGGAAAAATAGAGGCGATAGGCTTTTTCGGTAGGGATTCTTCCTCCCGAAGTATGATGCTGCTTAAGGTAGCCGTTTTCTTCGAGGGAGACAAAATAGTTGCGGATTGTGGCCGATGATAATTCACTTGTAGCCACCTCTTTTAAAGTATGAGAGCCAACAGGACGACCTGTCTGAACATAATGTTCAACAAGTGCTAACAGGACACTCATCTCCCGCTCTAACTTTGAAGGACGTCTCTTCTCTTGCATAAGTTTCTATTCTATGCAGAAGAGTCCCTTCTGTTCAACAAAATTTAGCAGTCGATTCAATCGACTGCTAAATTCGATGATTTTTAGAGATCCGCTGTTGGAACAGAGACGGCTTCCACAGGAGCCGCTTCTACAAAAACTTCAGTAATAAACGGCGCAGCTTCTATAACTTCGACGACTTCGGCAGCGATTGGCTCTTCAATAACAACTTCAACGGGCTCAAGTGAGGCAGTCGCTTGTTTTGAAGCAAGTGTGTACCAGTTTTCTGTAGCTGCATCGATGACGACAGGGATAAAGCCGCCCAAAACATCGAGCACTACCCAACCTGCAGCAAGCTTTGTGTCGATGACGCAAGTTTTGTCCTCAAAACCCTCTTTTTTGAAAGTGACGGTCAAAGGTTTTTTTGTAGAAAAATCAAGAGCAAGTGGAGTTCTGCCAAAACGGTTGCCGTTGACATAGACTTCAGCCCCTTGAGGCTCTGAATCAAAATAAATCTCTTCGCAGTTATTTTTAAACATTGTTGCACAGCCACTTAAGCTTAGTACGCAAAACGCCATAGTCAACAAAGTTTTTACACAGTTTTTCACTTTCATTTTAAGCACTCCAAAAAAGATGCAACGAATTTAAACGATCGAAAGGAAAGAAGTCTACAACTTGGGAAATAGAGAAACAGGCAATGGAGCAGGCTTTCCTTTTTCATTGATGCAAACAATTGTTACACTCAATGTAGCCAACAACTTATGATCACATTTGATTTTCTGCTCCATTGTAAGCGCTACTTTTCTCACATCTTTACAGCTTGTTTCAATTGTTAAAAGATCGTCCAGTTTTGCTGGAGCATGAAAAATGATTGTTAACTGACTGACAATGAACGCAATCCCCTCTTTCTCCATCAAATGAGATTGTTCAAAACCAAGTTCGCGTAACCATTCAGTACGAGCACGTTCTGCAAATTTTAGATAGTTAGGATGATAAACAATTCCCCCTACATCTGTATCTTCATAATAAACACGGAATGAAATCTTATGCGTTGTCATAGCGCTCTTTTAAACTTTTGAATCTAGTATTTGATGTTTTTATTTTTGCATTCCATCTTTTTCCAAAATCATGCAAAAAAAAGATGAACTAACACTTCTAGGAAATTATGAGCTCATACGATCAGGATAATCCTCCTCCACAGCAGGGTGGCAGCCGAAAAGGTCGACTGTTTATAGCTTTGCTCATTGCTTTGTTTGCATTAATCAGCTACTGGAGCCAGACACAGGTAAACCCTGTAACAGGAGAAAAACAACACCTGACGATCACTCCAGATCAAGAGATTCGCTTAGGCCTTGAATCTGCCCCAGAAATGTCTCGTGAAATGGGAGGCGAACTTCCTAGCAGTGACCCAAGAACACAAATTGTTCAAAAGATGGGACAAAAGTTAGTTCAAGGAACAGAGGCTCTAAAGAGTCCATGGGAATTTAAATTCCACTTATTAGCCGATCCTCAAACTGTAAACGCCTTTGCTTTACCCGGTGGTCAAGTTTTCATCACATTGGGCCTTTTCAACCAACTCCAGACAGAAGCTCAATTAGCTGGTGTCCTAGGACATGAAATGGGCCACGTCATAGAAAGGCACTCAGCTCAACAAATGGCAAAAAGCCAATTCGGCAATTTGTTAGTTGTTGCTGTAGGGACAGCTGCAAGTAGTGGGGAGCAAACAGGCAGGGGAGGCGCTATGGCTATCGCCGCTTTTGTCAACCAGATGCTTCAACTTCGCTATAGCCGAGGAGATGAATCTGAAGCGGATAAATGGGGCGTACATCTCATGGAAGAGGTGGGTTATACACCAGTTGCCATGATTGAAGTAATGGATATTTTGAAAAATGCTTCAGGTAAAGGGCGTGAAGGTGTCCCTGAAATGTTCCAAACCCATCCCAACCCAGACCTCCGCTCTCAACAAATCAAAGAAATTTTGGAAAAAAATCCACCTAAACCAGGCCTTACAGAGGGGAGAAATCTTCATAGCCTCTATTCTGGAGAACAGATCCAAAATACCAGTGACGACAATGGTAACGACCTGGAACGTCTTTTAGAAAATCTCTTCCACGTTCAACCAGATGCACGCTAACACGAAAAAGCCTTTCTTGAATGTTTGAAAGGCTTTATTTAATTTTTAAATTCTAAATTTACCAGAGAGCACTCGGAATATCACAAAAGCTTAAACGCATTTGATTAGCCAAATCCTCTATTGCCAATTGACTATGTTTTTATTTAGATTCTGGCTCGTCACCAAACGTAAAGGCATAAGCTTCTATGCCTTTAGGAAAATGGAGGGTAAGCGTGTGAAGCCCGTACTGATCTTGTAAATCGACAATATCGTATTTACGAGACTCTTTTACAAAGAGCTCTCCATCCGATGAGAGGTCTTTTGTATAAAACTCTTTAGGAAGAGGCTGCCCATCTAAAAAGATAGAGATCGGCTTATCGCTTTTTCCTCCAAGCACTAGATAGACTCGAGTCGCTAAAAAATGGAGAGTCAAAGAGGCCCCATCATCAGCAGCTACAATTTTTTCCTCCTCATGTTTCCATTCCCCAGAAAGTTGAACATTCGGGTTATGGAGAATTGCTCTTTCTGTCCCCAAATAAGTTTCTGGAGAAATCATGCGCCTATTCACTGGCATCTCTTTTGTGTTAGCAAGCGCTTCAAGTCCAAGGAGGTGTCTAATGGCATTTTCTGTTTCTAGATAGTTTCCTTCTCCAAAATGTGCCTCCTGTACAACACCGTTTTGATCGATCAAATAGTGCGCAGGCCAATAGTGGTTCGCATAGGCTTGCCAAGTGGCATAATCATTATCAAGAGCCACTGGATACTCTATTTTGAAACGTTGAGTTGCTTCTTCGACATTGGTTTTATCTTTCTCAAAGGCAAATTCAGGAGTATGAACACCTACAATGACAAAACCTTTGTCTTTGTAGTCATGATACCAACGGGTGAGGTATGGGAAAGTCCGGATGCAATTGATGCAGCTGTAGGTCCAAAAATCAACTAAAACCACTTTCCCTTTAAGTTGCTCTATAGAAAGAGGTTTAGAATTAATCCAAGAAGAAATATCAACAAAATCTGGCGCTTTTATTTTTTCCCCTCTACTAATCGATTCTCCAAAAACAGAAGGGGCCTGTAGTTTTTTCAATTCTTGCCGAACAATAGGACGATCTTCGACCGTCACCATGGGGAAATACTTCACAGCCAATTGCTGTAAATAGACCTCTACATGGAAGGCCAGCATCAAAGCTGCTAGCACCATCAATCCACCAAAAGCTTTTCGGATCGATTCTGCATGTTGAGAAAGAAAACGGGATGATTGGATGGCCTTTTGCCCTCCCCAGATGATCAAAAACATGGGGATAGCTGTTCCAAGGCTGTAGGCCAATGTGATAAAAAAAGCCGACCAACTGACAGCACTTGTAGCCACAAGTGTTGTAATGGCAGCTAAAATGGGTCCTGCACACGGTGTCCAAACAAGCCCAAGAGCTGTTCCTAAAAGAAACCCGCTCCAAAATCCTTTTCCAGCTTTTTTTGACTGCTCTTGAACCTTTTGTCCTAGGTTGGCTACTCCCGATGTGATTTTGGCAAACCAATCCCCTAAAGAAGGAAACATCATGAATAGGCCAAAAAGAGCGATCAATCCAATGGCTATCGATCGCAAAATATTTGGCGAAACTCCTGTTGCTTTAACAAGAGCTGTCAATGTGAGCGTAAAAAAGACGAAGCTAACAACAAGCCCTAAAATAATCCCAAACGGGCGCGCCCTGCCTTGACCTCCTGATGCCGATAAAAGGGCAGGAAGTACCGGAATAACACAAGGGGACAAAACAGTTGCTATACCAGCAAGAAAAGCAAAGAAAAGAAGAATAGCCATCACTTCGCTTTTTAACGGTAGCAATGGTATTTTACTAGCATGAAAAAACTTGTTCCCCCCATCGGTCCTTACTCTCATGCTGTAAAAGCAGGCTCGTTTCTTTTTGTTTCAGGACAAATCCCTGTTGATCCTACTACTGGCAAAGTTGTGGAATCAACTATTGAGGCCCAAACAACCCAAGTCCTCAATAACTTAGAAGCTGTTCTTGAATCAGAAGGATTTACACTTGAACACGTTGTAAAAACAGAGGTCTACCTAAAGAATATGGACGACTTCCAGGCCATGAACAAGCTTTACGCCGATCGGTTTACTTCTCCCAAAAAGCCAGCCCGTCAAGCTATGCAAGTAGCCAAACTGCCCTTAGATGTTTTGGTTGAAATTTCTTGCATCGCTAGTCTCGAAAAATAAACTAAACCAAGAAATTTTTTATGCAATTTTGGGATCATTATCCTAAAATTGCCATGTAATTTTAAGGATATTAGCTTAAAATTGCATGGTAAAATAAAGAAATTTCCATAAAATTGCAGATAAATAGGGGATCTTATGTATCAACGGTTACTTAAACCTCCAGCTTTTGAGCACAGCTTTTTTCTATTTGGTCCAAGGGGAACTGGAAAAACTCTCTGGGTAAAAACCTATTTTCCGAACGCTCTTTACTTAGACCTGCTTAAATCTAATCTTTTTAATCAGCTATTAGCCGATCCAAGCTATCTAGAATTTCTGATTCCAAAAGACTTCAGCGACTGGATTATTTTAGATGAGATTCAAAGAATTCCCTCTTTGCTTAACGAAGTCCATAGATTGATAGAAGAAAAGCGGTACAAGTTTATTTTAACAGGCTCAAGCGCAAGAAGTTTAAGAAGACAAGGAGCCAATCTTTTGGGAGGTCGTGCCAGCATCGAGCACATGCATCCCTTAGCGGCAGTAGAATTAGGTAAAGATTTTGATCTTAGAAAAGCTCTTTCTGGGGGTTTGTTACCAACAATTTGGGACACAAACGTAGATCCAAATCTCTATTTAGAGGGATATATAGAAGCTTACTTACAGCAAGAAGTTGCTCAAGAAGCTCTCGTAAGACAATTGGGGGATTTTTCTCGGTTTTTAAAAATAGCCTCTCTTTCGCAAGGTCAGCCGGTTAATATTGCCAATATTTCAAGAGAAGTTGCTTTACCAAGAGAGAGAGTGACAGGATACTTTCAGGTTGTTGAAGACTTGTTAATTGCTACTCATTTGCCACCTTTCACAAGAAGAGCCGATAGACGGTTAGTGATGCATCCAAAATTCTATTTTTTTGATGCAGGATTATTTCAAGCTTTAAGACCTAGAGGACCTCTTGATTCTACTGCTGAACTCGAAGGCGCTGCTTTAGAAACATTAGTATTAGAAAATTTACGAGCAGTTAATGATTCTTTACATCTTGGTTACGATATTTATTACTGGAGAACTGCGACAGGACTTGAAATCGATTTTGTTCTTTATGGCCCTAAAGGGCTTCACACTGTTGAAGTAAAAAGATCAAAATCAATCAGCCCAAAAGACCGCTCTGCTCAAGAAGCATTTTTGAAAGATTATCCTGAAGCAAAAGCTTGGATTCTTTATGGAGGAGAACAACCTCTCTATTTTGATAAAATTACTGCAATCCCAATTACCCAATTTTTGCTAGATTTACCTAAGATATTGAACTAAGAAATAGAACTTACAACTCTTCTATTTTTTCTGGGGTGCCATAAAGATATCTCAAGAAAAAGGGGGCAAGTAGTGTTGTTAAAGCGATCACAAGGATGATCGAAGCATAGACATCATTTTTGAAAACTCCTGCTGTCAAGCCCACATTGGCAAAAATGAGGCCCACTTCCCCCCTTGGTACCATCGCTGCCCCTACAGCTAATTTGGTTTTAAAACTCTCTCCTGTCAGAAGAAACCCTGAAAGTAATTTTCCTAGCAATGCGACAACAAATAATGAGCCTGTAAGAGCCCATATGAAAGAAGAGCTCCAATCGATGGCCTTAAGATTTAAAGAGAGGCCGATTGCGACAAAAAAGATGGGGGTAAACAGGTGGACAATTGGTTTCATCTGCTCTTCTACGCGATGACTAAATTCTGGCGTTTGATGCAAAAATGCAGCGAACGGGAAAAAAAATTGCCGAGACATCGCCAACCCTGCAGCAAAACCACCTAGCAATTCTGGAGCTCCCAACTGATGAGCCAACCAAGCAAACAATAAAATAAGCGAAACAATGGTGGTGGGTAAAAGACCTGGAATATCGCTCTTTTCATCCCATTTTTTGATGGTTAAAGAGACACATTTAGCTGCCAATGGCGATATTAAAAAGAACAGAACAATAAATGCTAAAACCTTTCCTGCATTCCATAGGTCAACAGTTCCACTCAAAGAGAACTCGTAAAGCATGGCAAGTAAGACTATCCCGATCACATCATCTAAAACAGCTGCGCCTATGATAATTTGTGCTTCATGACTATTTTGTTTTTTTAGATCGCGCAGCACTCTCAAAGTGATTCCAATACTAGTCGCTGTAAGAGTACTGCCAATGAATAGACTTGGAAGCATGGTGAAATGAAACAGATAATAGCTAAGGAAAAACCCAGAGGCAAAAGGGAGGACAACCCCTCCGATGGCCACCATAGCGGCCTTCATCCCTGAAGAGGTTAAACGCCCAATATCTGTTTCTATTCCAACTTCGAAAAGGAGCAGAATGATACCGATTTGTGCCAACAAATGGATGGGAGGGGTGATATCAATTAAACCAAGAACACTAGGTCCAATGATAATGCCTGCAACCAATTCACCAATAACGGATGGGGCCTTGAAGTAAGCTGCAATTTCGCCAACAACTCTTGCCGAAAACAGGATGAGAACAAGTTGAATTAAAAAAGTATGTGCTTCCATCTAACCTTTTGCTGTCTGTTTACAAAATCCAAAAACGTCCAATTTTTGTAAACGATCAGAAGGATGCTATTAACAGAGTTGAGGAAAGAGTAAGGGAAGCTGATGAGGAGGAGGGACTTTGCCGATAGCCTCAAAAAAAGGCTCTTTTTCTCCGTAAATTGTGAACGATTTTTTAGCCCGCTTAATATTTTAAGAAAGCATTCCAAAATCGTATAAGAATAAGCGTTTATGGAATTTGATACTGCCCAGCTTGCAAAGTGTACAGGTGATTATATTCTCCTTGTAACTTCATCAAAGTCGCATGAGTTCCATCTTCAATCAAGTTTCCTTTTTTGAATACTAAGATTCGATTAGCCATTTTTACAGTGCCTAATCGATGAGTAATTAATAGGGCTGTTTTTTCATCCAAATGTTGTGAAAATTTTTGAAAAATTTCTTGCTCACTTTGTGGATCAAGCGAAGATGTGGGTTCATCTAAGATAAAAAATTGAGCTTCTTTTAAAAATGCTCTCGACATTGCCAAGCGTTGCCACTCACCACCAGAAAGAGCAGTACCGTTAAACTCTTTTCCTAATTCAGTATTCAAACCACTTGGTAATCGCTCAAGCGTTGAGTGAAAGCCTCCTTTTTGGGCAGCTTCAGATATACGGTCTTGTGATGCTTTTGGATCACCTAATGCAATATTTTCGCTGACAGTAAAATGATATTGTCCAAAATCTTGAAAAACTGCACTAATAGCAGATCGCCACGTTTCTACATTAATTGTTTTTAAATCCTTACCATCAATTGTGATCATTCCTTCTGTGGGATCATAGAAACGCAAAAGCAACTTTACAAGAGTAGATTTTCCAGCACCATTTTCGCCTACAATTGCTAGTTTTTCTCCTCTTTTCATTGTAAAGTTCACTTTAGAAATAGCCATTCGACCATCTGGATAAGAGAAGGAAACATTGTTAAAACTAATTTCATGAAAATGAGACAAAGAACCAGCAGACTTTTGTTCAAGAAAAGGACAGAGATTGCTCTTAAGGAAACTTCTAAGCTTGTTAAAAAATAACAGGCAAGGTGCACTCATTCCTAAATTCGACGCACATCCAATTAATTGAAGTTGTGTCATTACCAGTGCTTGAATCGCTATCACTAAACTGCCAAGCGGATAAACTCCTTCTTTTGCTCCCATCAAAATGAGGGTGATCATTGTAATGTTTCCTACAACGGTTATTGTCGATAGCAACATAAATAAAATCGATTGTTGCCAACGTCCTTTGGAAATTTTTTGGTGCATCTCGTACATCAAACTTCGATAACGTTCGATGAGAAAGTTGCCAAATCCAAAAAGACGAATTTCTTTTGCAACGCGATCATTTAGAATCAAAGAAGAAATCCATGCAGATTTTCGAGACTCTTGGCTATGAAATAGCATTTGATCCCATGATTGTTTCTCAAACCAAAGTGTAGCAATAGCATGTGGAAGACTCGAGATGAACATCCCTATCGGCACCCACCATTCAAGAGACCCTATAAGCAGCAAAACAGAGACTAAAGCAACAATGTCTTTCAACAAACCTGTCAATATGTATACAAAATTGAGCGGCCTTCTTGAAGCTTCGTTTTTTAAAAATTGTATATCATCATAAATTTTGGATTTTTCAAAAGGAATTAAGCTTTTTATAGTATTTGCTTTTTCCATTAGAAGAAGATTGCAATGAGAGAGAATTTTTTCGTTCAATCGCAAGCGAATAACAGAAATAATAGGACTTAGCGTTATGTCTGCAAACAGCAGAACTGACCAAAGAGCAACAAATGCAACAGGAAATAGCGTAGAGGAACTTACCCAATCGACGATCGAACCAATTGCATATAAAGAAACTGCTGGAATCAGCCCTTGAATGAGAACGAAGAAAAAAAGGCAAGTTGCTTCAAATGGTGCTGCAACAAATAAAGTTTGGATAGCCCATATAGTAGTTTGGGCAGTCTGAAAGCTTTTTTTGCAATAAAGTCGTATGATCTCAACCATCTTGACGGTTCGCCTAGCTCTTAAATGGCGAGCTATTATATAAAAAAATATACGAGCTAATAAAGTGATTCAAGGAGTAAATTTCTGTATTCTTTTTTTATATTTCAGCTTGCTTCTCAAGCCTAAAAAACTCCATCAGCAGAGTTGAGGAAAGAGTAAGGGAAGCTGATGAGGAGGAGGGACTTTGCCGATAGCCTCAAAAAAAGGCTCTTTTTCTCCGTAAATTGTGAACGATTTTTTAGCCCGCGTGATCGCTGTGTAGAGAAGCGCACGTGTGAGTTCTGCCTTTTGTGGAAGAAGAAGAGAGATCGCCTCCTCCTCACTTCCTTGCGATTTATGGATCGTCAATGCATAGGCAAGGTCAAAGGGAGGAAGAGCTGTTGGAGGAATCGATTTTCCACCAATCGTCGCAACTGCCTTTGGATGGCATCTTAAATCGGAAAATTTTGTGGCACCAGCTAATTTGATCTCTCCCACTTCACCATTCCAAAGAGAGAGAGAAGGGGCATTCTTTGTTAATAGAATAGGAAATTTAGTCTCTTCCCTCTTCAAGGCTCTTTGGAAAGATTTTCGGTTGATCTCATCGACTGCCATCTTAAAAGGAGAAAGGATCCTCACACCTTCTGGTGGTTCTTTGGCTGAAGAATAAAATTGAGGAAAAAGTTGTTCAATTTCTGCCAAATCACCCTTTCTGACAGCCTCTGCAAATGATAAAAGAGATTGATTGGCCGTTCTATGGGAGGCTGCTAAACGTTCTGTCCACCCTTTCGATAGATAGAGTTCTGCTAGGGGAGAGAAGAAAGAGCCTCCTTCAACAGGGGGCAATTGATCTGGATCTCCAATCAACAAAAGTCTTCCATGAGGAGGGATTTTTTCTAAAAGGAGTGTAAAAAGATGGGGATCGATCATCGATGCCTCATCTACAATTAAAAGATCGTATGGAAGAAAAGGTGGAACTTCTCTTGGGTCTTTCCCTACACCAAGAAGAGAGTGTAGGGTACGACTTTCAACAGAAAAAGAGCCCTTTAAACGCTCTGCTGCCTTTCCTGTAGGGGCGGCACAACCAATGGACATCTCACTTTTAGAAAGGAGAGAGAGGAGAACGCCAGCTGTATATGTCTTTCCTGTTCCAGGGCCACCTATAATCAAAGATAAACGACGCTGAAAAGCCAACTTCACCGCTTTTTCTTGAGAAGGCGTTAATCCTTTAAGCTCTATGTTAGGTTCTGGAAGAGGAGCAACCAAAGGGGGTAGAGTTTCTGACATGCTCTTTAGAAAAGAGGCGACCTTGGGAAGAAATTGATCAGGCCCTAAACAAAAGCTTCCTAACTGATAGGCTGCAAGAAGTTCTTCAGTTGACATACCAAACCCCCTCACCATTTTCTTTCATCCCTCTAACAAATAAAAAAAAGGATCCTCCAAACCGATCCTTGAAACCCTCTCCAAAATGGGCCTCTAATGCTTTTCGGTAGAGCTTTTCTTGTGTGATATAATCGTCAACTTCCATCTCTTCTTGAAGAGATTCTGCATCATAAGAGGAGAGGAGATGTGTTTTCCAGTCGATAAGGAAAATCTTACCTAGATGTTCAAAAACAAAATCGATAAAACCTGTAAAAACGCCTCTCTCTTCATCAACAAATAAAAACTCACCCTCTCTAATCACTTTATTTTCATCGATCTCTTGAAGAGAAAAAGTTCCCCATGGAGTATGAAGCGGGGTTTTAAATGCTTTTATGACCCACTCATCTTCACTGTTGCGTATCTCATCAAAAGAGAGTGTGGCAAATAGATCGTGAAGAGCGGTACCAAAATCGGTCCCTCCAGGATTTGCAAGAGTTCTCTCTTTATATCCTTTTTCTCGAACAGCTGAAAAAGAGAGGAATGGGGGAGCAGATGATGGTAGATGCAGCTTTAAAGGGGGCTCTACTGTTTGTTTTTCTTTTTTTATACTCTCTTTAGATAACTCTTTTTTTTCTGCGTGGACAACGATGACCCCTTCTTGTTCTTTTAATGACTCGATATTACCGCCAAAAAGGGAAAGAGATGAACGTTCTGCTCCAAGAGGTAGATAGAGTCTGCTTTTAGCACGCGTTAATGCAACATAAAGCTGACGAAGTGCTTCTGCTTCATCCTCTTTATCTCCTTTTGCAAGGGGGGCAATGACACCGGGTGCAAAGACAACGTCAAACTCTAGCCCCTTACTCATGTGAATCGTCATGATGAGAGGCAGTCCCCCTTCGGCAACAGGCTTTTCTTCACTCTCTTCCTTCTCAATTCCCAAATAGAGTCTTTCAATCCATTGATAGAGATCTAAAAAGCGATGGGATGGCACCCCTTTTTCTATCTGAATAAAGAGTTTTTGTACCCTTTCGAACATCTCAGCATCTAATAGCCATCGTCCAAAAGACTTCCCACCCCACCCTAAGGGCAATAGAGCTTCAAAAAGACTTGGGGCGCCAAAAGCAAGGTAGATCTCTTTTAATCGGAAAAGATCTCCCATGGCTTCAGCTACATCGGCCTCTTCTCGCTGAAAGAGACGATCTTTAAAAAAAGGTGTAGCAAAAAGATGGATTAATCGATGGCGCGAATCGGGCTTTTCTAACGCTTTAAACAATGTTTGGATAGAACCTAAAAGCTCCTCTTCTTCCCAGCTTGCTGTTTTATAGAGAGATGTCTCTATCCCTTGTTCTTCAAGTTGTGTTTTTAAGCGGGAGGCTTGGTATCTATCTTTCACTAAGATAGCGACAGATTCCCCTTTGATTTTACAAAGCTCTTCTCCCATCCATTGAAAAAGTGTTTTTTCATCATCTGCTTCAACTAACACAAGAGGTGGCTGATGCAGAGGATAAGAAGTAACTCCAGCTCCTACAGGGATATAAGAGTGCTCTTCTTCAAGAGCTGGTAATTTCAACAGAGGAGCGGATGAAAAAAAATGGTTCAATGTCTCAATCAAAAGTGGATGGGAGCGGAAGTTATGGGTCAATTGATAACAGTTTTCCTCTCCAATTTCCTTTTTGGCTTGAAAGTAGGTGTAAAGATCGGCTTTTCTAAATCGGTAGATCGCCTGTTTTGGATCTCCGACAAGAGTGAGAGCCACTTTTGAATTTAAAAAGAGGGTTGACAGTATTTTCCATTGCAGTGGATCTGTGTCTTGGAATTCATCCACAAGAACTGCATCAAAAGCCTCTTGAAAGCTTTTAGCAAATGCAGGTTCATCGACAAGCTGACTGACTTTAAGAAGTAGATCGTCGGGCCCCATCTCTTCTGAACGTTCACGATAGTAAGGATAGATAGCCGCTGCATAACGTTTTAGTACCTTTTTTCTATCTGTCAGATGATCTGCAATCGGAATAATTTCATCTCGGACAATAGCTGCAATTTCATCATTCCATAAAGCAATAGGTGGTTTTTTAAGTCTATTGTCCTCTTCTAAAACACCACGTAGCGGTGAACCTTCTTTCAAAAGATGGTTGATAGACTCTCCCGATAAAACATCGGCTAATGCATGGCACCACTCAGACCCATCCCCCTTTCTCCCTTTTCTAAACCATTTGGGCAAATCTAAAAGAAGTTCACGGCTCCAAGGCAATTGCTTCAGCTTCTCTAAAGCAGGCATAAGATCTGGGATTTCAGAAACTAGAGCAGGCCCCATTAGACGGGCCACCTCTAATTCAAACTGATGGATAGAAAAAAGGATCTCCTCTTCATACGGAAGATGATTTTTTAAAGCCTCTTTGCTTCTTAAATAATCGCGCACCGCCTCTATCTTTTCTTCAAGAAGAGGCAATACCCCAAAGGTTGTTTTAGAAAGAGGACGCCCCCCTTCCCAAGCAAAGCGATTCAATGCTTCTCCAAGAAAACCATGGATCGTCCGAATGGGCGTCAGATCTATATCCAGTAAAGCTTTTCGAAGTAAAACATTGTGCGGATCTTTTGCTAAAGCCTCCTGTACACCTTTACGGAGCCTGTTTTTTAATTCTCTTGTAGCTGCCCGAGTAAACGTGATGACAGCAATTCTTTGAGGAGGGATCCCCTCTAAAAGATGTCTCAAAAAAAGATGCTGCAACGTGAAAGTTTTACCTGTCCCGGCTGAAGCCTCTAACATTAAAGCCCCTTTAAAAGGGCTCATAGGATCAAGTACATCATACCGTTTCATGCTAACAACTCACTGTAACGGCTCTTTTTGTCTTTTATTGGATTTTCAACGCCGGCCAAATAACCTTCTAAAAACTTTTCCAATTCCATTTTCGGGTCTTCGGCAACAACAGAGACAGATTTTTTAGTGTCGATGCAATGAAAAATACTTGGAACTGCAAAAGGGAGAAGCTGAGAGAGCCAAAGAAGGGGATAATGATTTTCTACCTCACCATCGATTAAAATGCCCTCTTCTGAAATAAGGCCAAGAGGGCCTGTGATCGACCAATGGCCAATGGATAAAGGAGGAAGTACCCAATTACCCTCTTTATCTTGCATCGCTTTTTTACAATCTTTTTCAAAAAAGACGCGGAATGGTTTTTTCCCTATGATGAATGCTTCTCTTTCTTGATGATAAGCCGCACCCTCTTCTAATGCCCGCCCAGCAAAAGAGACTGTTAAAGCAGGCGGAAGTTGTTGTCTATCGATAGCCCATTTCAAATTTTTGGAAAGAGCAAAAGGCTCTACAGCCGACAGTTTAGCCTCAAAATAAGGCAATGATGTTTCAAACCGTGTTTTAAAATAGGTTTGGGCAGGATCTTTGCAAAAGATTAAGAGATCTTTCACTTTGAGCTCTTTTGAGACAGGAAACGCTTTTGAAGCTGCGGTTTGCAAAGATTCATCTAGCAATAATGTGTAATCTACTTCAGAGAGAATAGGCCTTGCATTAAAACGTGAACGGGGATGGAGAGTGACGCCCACTTCTGAAAAAGGCTTTCCATCGATCAAAAAATTTCGATCTAATATCGATACAAGTTCTTGCACTGGTAAAGAGGCCTCTCCAGCTGTTGGAGGAACTAAAAGAGGGGTCACATAGCTAATCATCAACCTTTCTCTTGATGAAAGAATCGTCTCTAAAAAAGCATACCGATCTTGGTCACGAAGAGAAATTTTATCTGGATGTATAGCTGCTAGATCAGCAAAAAGAGGCGGCTCTTTTGAAGGAAAATGTTCTTCCTCCATGCCTAAAAGCCAAATCACCCGCTTTGGGACAGCTCGCATAGGGCCTAAGGAGGTGAATAAAATAGCATCCCATTCTGAATTTCCAGGAGTTGACTCTATCGCTTCGATCCCTTTTTCTAAAAAATGATAAAAGAAAGAGAAAGGGACAGCTGTTTCATCTTTTGTAGCTAATCGATTGAGAAGGTCATCAAATAGCTCTCCACTTTCGCCTAAATAGAGATCGATAAGTTTTGCAAGCCAAAGGGACCATTGCTTCATCGATTGCTTAAAAGGGCGTTCAATATGTTCTTTAAGAGCTTTTAATCGCAAAATCCACGCTTGAAGTGTTTCTGCAAAAGAGAGCGGCAGTGGATCGTTTAAAGGGATTTTTTCTCCTTCAAAAGAGAGGAGTTTCTGCCAAACCCGTTCAAATCCCTCTACAAAACTTCCTGATGGCCCTGCATGCTCACGCCCATGTAAAAGAATTTTTTCTCTTTCAGCTTTGTCCCATCCCCAAAAAATAGCCCCCTCTTCAAGGATAGTTTCAAGATCTTCTATCTCATCTTTAGAAAGAGAAAGGGCTTTCTGAACTATTTCAGATTTAAAAAAAGAGAGAATATCTTCTGCTTGAAAACGTCTTTCTTGTAGATGCAAAAGCTCTTTTAAAAGATGCCAAAGAGGGGAAACACTCCCCATATTTGCCTCTTGATAGGTCACCTTAAATGGAAGATCAGCTTTTTCAAAATGGGCTTTTAGAAGAGGAAGATAGGGGGCAATATCTTTTGCCATTACCAAAATCTCTCCAGGAGTTACCCCTTCTTGCCCCATCAAAAGAAAGAGGCGATCTTTCAAAATCTCTACTTCTCGCTCCATGGAGGCAGCTACATGAATTTCTATTGTATTATCTTTTGACAATGAAATTTTTTCGCCTTCACGCATCAATAAGATATCTGCTTGCAAGGCTTTTAAGAGGGTTATTTCCCCTTCTTCTACAAACTCTTCCCCTGTTAATTGATAGGCTGAGTGATCTGCTATAGCTTCTGGAAGGCTAAAAAGCTTTTCCATTTCTTGAGGCAAATGGCGTGCCATGACACGACCCATCCGCCCAAGGGAACCTAAAAGAGGATGCTCATCTCGCTTTAACTCTTCCCAAAATTGCAAAGTAGGAGAAAGAAAATAAGAAGGTATAGAAGAAATCTGCTCTAGAAATGGTTTAGGGATATAACTAAAGCCAAAAAAATAGAGCTCGCCCTTTGGAAGAACAACTTTTTCAGGCTCTAGATCGAATAATTTCGATTGCCAATGATCTTTTGGAGGAACAAACCCTATTTCCTGATAAGACGAAAATAACGAAGCCAAATGGATAGCTAAAAACACACCATTTTCTTCTTCTTTTTCTAGATAGGAGGCAATTTCGGGGATCTCAGGGAGGCGGCTATAAATTTGGGCTGCTATTTCCTCTTTTTTCACCCTTCCTTGACGAAACTCTTCGAGCGTTTGAAGTGTGAGACCAAAAAAAGATCCGCGAGAAGCCAGTAACTTTCCCTTCATCCACCGCTTCATCCCACGACTAGCAACTACAATTGTTTTTTGACAAAGTTGAGGTTTCGCAAAAAGCGTCTCTCCTAACTTCAACAAAAGATTTTCCAACCGGTTACTTAAGATGGCCATAGTTCACAATTATACGATATCGCCACGTTCGATGGAATTTTAGTTCATCGAAAGTTTGGGAGATCTTGCGTCTACTTGTTTTCTTTGGGATAATGACTTGTGATGTTGAAATTTTTGATCGATAGGATATCGTCCTTTACCTACCTAAATCTCGCCCAATTTCTGGGAGCGATGAATGATAATATTTACAAACTTCTGATTGTTTTTTTCTTGATCGGCATGGAAGGTATCGATCAGAGCGGCACCATTTTATCTTTGACTGGCGCTGTTTTTGTGATCCCTTTTCTCCTTTTTTCTGCCGTCTCCGGAACTTTAGCAGATAGATACAGTAAAAGTACCATCATCATTTTAACCAAAATTTTAGAGGTGGTCACAATGGCCCTTGGCCTTTTGGGATTCATTCTCAAATGGAAATTTGGCTCCTACCTCATTCTTTTTTTGATGGCCACACAAAGTGCCCTCTTCAGCCCATCAAAATACGGCATCCTTCCGGAAATATTGCCAAACGATAAAATCTCTCGCGCCAATGGGATGATGAGCTTTTTTACCTACCTTGCCATTATCTTAGGAACCTTTTTTGCATCCTTTATTACAGATGTAACAGGTCGAAATTTTGTAATTGGAGGAATGTTCTGCGTTTTTGTTGCCATCATTGGAATGGTAGCCAGCTTCTTCATCTCTTACACACCGCCTTCAGGCTCTTCGAAAAAACTGACATTCTCTTTCCTTTCAGAGATTTATCAAACTCTGAGAGAGATCTGGTTCCATGTCCCAGCTCCAGGGGTTTTGCTATCGAGCATGGCAAGTTCTTCTTACTTCCTTTTCTTCGGAGCATTTGTCCAGCTCAATTTAATCCCTTACGCCGTTGAGGCGCTTGGATTGACCGATGTACAAGGGGGTTATCTTTTCTTGATCACAGCACTTGGTATTGGAGTTGGCTCTTATCTTGCAGGGCGTATTTCTGGAAGCTCGGTCGAACTTGGTCTCATCCCCTTAGCTTGCTTTGCATTAGGCATCGGCTGCTTCATGCTCGAATCTTTTGTAGGTCACCCCACATTTGTTTTTGTTTTAGTTGGTGTTTTAGGAATTGCTGGAGGGCTCTTTTTAGTTCCTCTGGATAGCTACATCCAATTAGCAAGCCCTCCTCAATTGCGAGGACAGGTGATTGCAGCCACTAACTTTTTTAGTTTCATTGGCGTCCTTTTGGCATCTTGCGCCATTTATCTTTTCACTAATGTTTTGCACATCACTCCAGGGGCCTCTTTTGCAGTTATTGGGATGATAACGCTCGTCTTTGCTACCCTTTTGCTCTATCAATTTTTCGATTTTCTCTCCCGTTTTGTAGGGATGCTTCTTTCTCGGTTGCATTTTAGAACAACCTACTCCGGGCTGGAAAATATCCCAGAAAACCCTGCTATCTATGTGTGCCAACACACAGCATGGAATGATACCCTTCTTCTTTTAGGTGCTCAAAAGCGACGGATCCGTTTCTTTGTACAAGAGATTCAAGACCATTCACCTTTTATGAAAAGGCTCTATTACCTTTTGCGGATTGTTCATATCCCAGAGATTGAACAGTTAGAAAATAATAGAAAGTGTCTTGATACGATTAAAAAGACCCTTCGCCGTGGTATTTCAGTCTGCATCTTCGTCAAAAGCAATGATTTAGAAGGAACGATTGAGCAACTTAAACACTCTTGGGCTTTCCAAGAAATATTGGATGAGTTCAATGAGCCCATCATTCCTGTAACGATTGATAAATCGCCAAAAGAGAAAGAGCCGACCAATTTCATGCAAAAACTGCTCAAAAAAGTCCATTGGCCAGCTTCTATCCATTTTGGTTATCGGCATTAAAAATAACGGAGCCCGAGTATAGCTCGGGACTCACGTTAAGCTTTTGAAGAACGTTCGCGGCTTGAAGGGATTTTTAAAACCGAACGGTATTTTGCAATCACTCTTCTAGAGCAGCCAAGTCTTTGAGAAATCTCTTCATCAGAGAGAGGGTGTTTTTTATCTTCCTGCTGAATAAGGCGGATCATCTCTTCTTTAACTGCCTCTGAAGAGAGATTTCCGCTTTCGATTTTTTCAGGGAAAAAAGCTTTGAGTGGAAAATTTCCTCGATCTGTTTGAAACCATTTTCCTTCGACAGCACGGGCAACAGTAGAGGGGTGCAATCCAATTTTCTCTGCGACCTCTTTGTAGGTTAAAGGGGCTAATGCCTGTTGATTTGTGAAGAAAGGGCGTTGAAGGTGGAAAATAGCCTCTCCAATTTTTTGAAGGGTCATCCGTCGGGACTCTAGGTTTTTCATCAACCAACGGGCTGCTTGCAGCCTTTCTCGAACATATGTCTTATCTTCCGGACTCAAAGTATCCACAGAAAAGGGTTGGATCCGAAAATGGGGCAATTCTTGCTCTACAACTTCAATAGCATCGCCTCTCTGAAGCAAATCTGGATGAAGAGGGGGAGCAGGTGTTTTATCGAAGCTTTGATTACCTAAAGCAAAAACCCCCGGAGGGTCAAAACTCTGCATAACGGGAAATATTCTCTTAAAAACAGAGAGAGGGATATGGGAAAAAGAGGCAATCTCTTCAAGAGAAGTTAAAAGTCTGCCATCGCTTTCTAACGACCCAATCACATAGAGGGCTGCAAGACGCTCTTTTTCTTCTGCAAATTCTTCTTCAGCCTGTTGTAAAAGATGTCGAGAAAGAGAATCTGGCTGAGCCACACGCTCTTCCCAAGTAGGACGCTCTTCATCTGGGTCTAAATAGGGAGCAAAAGGGGCAACAAAATGGAAATCTTCTTCAGTAAATTCCAGAGGGTGTAGAGAGGAGTCTTGTAAAGTTATCTCTTCGCCCACAGGGTCATATGGCTCTAAAAGAGGATTTTCATCGATAGCTTGTTGTAAGTATTCACCAAGTTCGGTCACGGGCATTTTCAAAATAGCAAATGCCTGTTCCATTCTATCTCCGGCAAAAAGACTTTGTCTTAGCGCGTCGGTCTGTTGGGGTCTTTGTTCTATTCTCATATTCTTAAAGTAGATCCCAAACTTTAAGAGCAAATAAAAATCACCTAAACAACTGAATTACAATTAATAAGAGCACGAAGCATTTGGAGTTAAGAAACTCTTGTTTTACTTTCATTATCAAGCCCCTTGCCTGATCAAGCCTTTTGCTTGGCGAAATAAAAAAACCAAATTAGATCGGCCTTCCAGGCCCTTTTTTATTTTTGATCCTACCTAACTAACTATTCAAGCAGGGGAACGCTGTTATTTTTTATTCGCCGAGAAGGCGCTTGGCGCGCTCGATGGCGTCAGCGCGAGATGTGGATTCAGTTTTTCCTGCAGGCTTAACTTGAAAATCGTCACAAAAATTATTTGCTGCTCTATCGACAATGTAATCGGTGTCTGGAATCATGCACTCGTTTCTCCTTCCAGGTGCATGATTCCGGCAATTTAGACAGCAATGTTGGCCAGAAAAACATTTTTCACACAGTGTTCTGAAACCAATCGAATCAACACCAAGCGGCTGCCCACATTTATAACAATTCAGCAAGTGACCTCAAATAACTGCTATAATTGCCTTTCCCCATTTTATCTGCATGTTGGATCAGCTTTTCTCTTGTAATCCACCCTTGTCGGAAAGCAATCTCTTCCAAAGAGCCCACAAATAAACCCTGCCTCTCCTCTAAAAGCTGGATAAATTGACTTGCTTGGAGAAGAGACTCATGAGTTCCCATATCAAGCCAAGTAAAGCCACGTCCCATTGTCTCAACATGAAGCTGGCCTCTTTTTAAATATTCTAAGTTGACATCTGTAATTTCTAGTTCGCCTCTTGCAGAGGGTTTAAGCCCCTTTGCAATTTCAACAACTTGGTTATCATAAAAATAGAGTCCAGTCACTGCATAGCGAGAGGTTGGATTTTTAGGTTTTTCAATAATAGAGACAGGACGCCCCTCTTTATCCAAAGAGACAACTCCATACCGCTCTGGATCTTTCACTTCATAACTAAAAATTGTAGCACCCTCTTTTTTCTCTGCAGCTTTCAAAAGAAGAGGTTGAAAGTGATTTCCGTAATAGATGTTATCACCCAATATCAACGCCGTTGAATCAGACCCAATAAACTTTTCTCCAATTAAAAAAGCTTCGGCGATTCCACTCGGTGCATGCTGCGGTAAATATTGAATTGAGATACCAAATTGTGACCCATCTTGCAGTACTCTCTGAAAGAGAGGGAGATCATGGGGAGTCGAAATAATTAATAATTCTTTTATTCCTGCTAACATCATGACCGATAAAGGATAGTAAATCATCGGTTTGTTATAGACAGGCAGTAGCTGTTTCGATACCGCTAATGTCAAAGGATGGAGACGAGTACCACTCCCTCCTGCTAATATAATTCCTTTCATCACATTCAATACTAAAAAGGTGTTTGAAACAGTGTACACAAGATTGTCAAATTATTGGCGATACCTCTTCTTTTTTTTGCCTCTTCTTTTAGTCACGACACTGACACTTGGCATCTACCATGGAAGACATGAGCTGCTCCATTTTTACCTTTTCCGCTTAGGGTTGCTCCCTTCTGTCCATTCGCCTCTTAACATCCCGATGCCGAAGATTATCCCTCGGTCGGGCCCAACAGAAAAACTTCTCGGTAGATTTCTTTTTCTTTTCTCTTGGGATTTGGATGGAACAGTTGACCATCCTACTTTAGGTTCTCTCCCTTTCCATTTTTCGTTAAACCAAGATAAGGGCAACTTTTCCATCTATACCGAGAAAGGGAGCATGCAAAGCAGTTGGAATGGAAAACATCGCTCTGTGAAATTTGATCACACTCCTCTTTCCCTTTTGCCCTCTTTTCCTGCAGGAGAAGTGCATGGGGAATGGTCCGACTCCATGGGAGAGCATTCAGGTTCTGTTTTAGTAACTCTTGCCACTGGAGAGACCATCGCTTTTCGTGGAGAGGGGAAAAAAGTATTAATCACTTCTTTAGAATTTAAGCTGGAAGGAGATTTAAATTTTGAATTGCCTTCAGAAAAGACACCCGTATTAACTCTCTCCAATGGCATTGGAAAGATGGGAAAATACTGGGGACTAAAAGAGGTTTACTTCGATAGTGCAAAAGGGGGGATCGATGGAAAGCTTTATCAATTAGATTCTTTTCCCATTGCATCTGAAGCAAGTATTAGAGAGGGTTCGGGAGTTTTTCATTTAGATATTCTGGAAAAAAAACTCGTTGGACATGATTTTGAAGCCATTCTTAATTTTTTGAATGAGGATAAAAAAGCCCTTTTCCCCTATTGGGAAGCCGATCGAGATGGGGGGGCTTTCGAAGCATGGATTGAAAATGATGGACTTATCAAAGGCATTTATAGAAAAGATAAGATCCATATTTTTGAAGGGAGCTTCTTGAATGGCATTGAGATGGGACCCTTAGTCTTAACTCAAGACAAATTAGAAGGATCAATTAAAAGTGATTTAGGTTCTCTTCTTAAAACCTGGAGCCGTTGGTCGCTCTTTGAATTACCCTCCCTACCCATCTTAGAAGGAAAATTGGATGGAGAAATTTTATTAACCCCATCTAAAGGGGAATGTCGTCTAACTGGAGAAAATTTGAAACTCGGAAATTTTCCCGTTACGTCGACAAGTCTTGAAATTGCCTTAGAGCCAAATGCCTTACACTTAAAAGAAGGGGCCATTGAAGAGTGCATCTTCAGCTTTGATCTTATCAAAAAAGGCTCGAGTTGGGAGATGCCAACTTTTGCATTGCTTTGGAGAGATTTCTTACGCGGCACAGCGACAGGCAATCGGACGGACGAAGGGATTTTTCTTACCTTTGATCATGTGTCTGCTGATTTAACTGTTCTTGAAGCATTTCCCCCTCTTCAAGAAATTCTTCATCGGTTTGATTTAACAGGTTATGTCAAAGGTTTTGGAAATCTTTTTTATGCCGACCACCAATGGAAAGGGTCTTTTAAGTGGAAAGGAGAAGAGTGGATGTCTGGGGAAAAGGCTTTTCCCATGCTAAAAGAGATGACGGTCGAATTTGGCGATGAAATCAAACTTTCTGGCGGTTCCTTTCAACTCGATAAACAACTTTTGACGCTGACTGAAGGGATAATTGATGAAAATGGTGTTACATGCGCAGGCGTTGGAAATTTTGCTGTTTCCTGGCTTGTAGAACAATCAGTTTCTGGTCCATGGCAATACAAAGAGGGAATTTTTTCTGGTGTTGTAGATGTACCTCACCATGGTCTTGTCCATTGGAAAAAAGATGTCTCTTCTCCACTGACTCTCTGGAATCCGCTTTACAATATATCTTGTGAGCTTGAAGAAAATGGAAACTTGAAAGGGACATGGGGTAACGCCATGACATTTGAGATGCTTTTGGAAGGAGATGGAAAAGGAGAAGGGAAGGCGAAATTTTTAGGACTTCCTATCCCTAAAGTTCCTATCCAAAGCCCTCTGCCTCTTGAAATGTCGTGGATTTATCCTTCAACTGGGACTCTTCCCTTCCGTTTATTTGAAGGAGGACTATTGATTGTTCCAGGTGGAGAGATTTTTTCAGAAGGAAAGGGTGTTCGATACGAAAAAGTGGAAGGATTTGTCAGCTGGAATGGAGAGCTAAATATCCGCTTACTTCCAAAAGCTGCAAGGCTCCCTCTTTATTGGCTTGAAAGGGGAGAACTTGCCATCTTAGGAACAATTGAAGAACCAAAAGTTGAAGTTAAATGGCGTTAAAAGCCCTAATCGATCTTTTAATACCTCCCCTTTGTGAAGGGTGTGAAGAGCGATTAGGAACACAAGAAAAACGTTTATGTCATGTCTGTCTACAAGATTTAGCCTCTTTACCTCCCTTTAAATCTCCTACCCCTCTTTTTGATAAACTGGGCGCTGTTTGGACCTATGGAGGAGCCGCACAAAGATTGATCACTCGTTATAAAGAGGCAAAGAGAGAACTGGATGCGCCTCTTTTTGCCAATTACATTCTCTTGCAAATCGACAAACTCAACTGGCCTGCTCCAGAAATTATCGTTACAGTTCCACAAGATCCTTTCAAAAAATTATGGCTTCAATTTGATCCTATCGGTCTAATTGGAAAAGAAATAGCAAAGAGCTTTTCAATTCCCCATTTTGATGGGCTAAAAAAGCAAGGTGGAAGACCTTCACAAGCCACTTTGGCAAAAGAAGAGAGAGAAACTTTGCATGAAGAGACTTTTTTCCTAACCAATAACGAAATTCTAGGAAAGCGTGTTCTTTTGTTAGATGATGTAATGACAACAGGATCCACTTTAAAAGCAGCTGCCTCAGCCCTTTGGAAAGGCAACCCACTCTCTCTTTATGCCCTAGCTCTTGCCAAAGTCGAGTAATCTCAACCTCAACAAAGAGGTCCCATCAAGAAGCTTTAATTGGTCATTTATAAAATCAACCACAGAGAGCACTGAGGACACAGAGAGAAATCATAAAAAACATCATGATCATCTTCACTCCCTCTGTGATCTCTGTGTTCTCTGTGGTAA